>Ga0187886_1000517_pt1 | contig 44790 bp, 36 predicted proteins | sample June2016WEW_20_1_FD_133001 | JGI IMG/M metagenome (GOLD analysis project Ga0187886, IMG submission 133001) | Peatland microbial communities from SPRUCE experiment site at the Marcell Experimental Forest, Minnesota, USA - June2016WEW_20_150 | ecosystem: Environmental > Terrestrial > Soil >... | reverse complement strand
CGGTCCCAGCCTGTTCTTAATAAATACGGCCTTCGCCTTGTATCCAGGGTTGATCCGGTTGAGAGCGTCTATTGTAAAATTGGCGGCATCGTAACACACGCCTTTCTTCAGCCTGAACGTTTCGGCGGGACTTTGAGGACTATGTCCCCTGTTCCGCAGCTTGGATATATCATAACCAAAGGACCCTCTAAACCAGTCAGCGACATCCCGGTATGATTTCCATTGAGCGACTGTCTCTTCATAGGAGACAGCGGAACCTTCAGGTCCTGCCGCAGTGGCGCAGGGAGCTAAAAAAATGCACAATAGGATGCTGAAAAACCACTTGCCATATTTTCCGCATGATTTCATCTCCTCATCTCCTACCTAATCATTATATTAATATCGCCCATAGCCTTTACTATTCGATATCCGATAAGAATTTGTTTTTTTGTTGTGGAAGTATAAGGAGGGGCTTGTTATACGTCAAGAAAAATCAGACAATAGGAAAGATGGATTCCAGGGTGATCATTACCAGTTATAATCACGAGTCCTTCCAAATAATTTGATATTGCAGAGTACAGGAAGAAGCAGAGTGTTCGCATAAAGGGCCGTAGGAAACCTGACCGAGTCTCTCCTTTTACCACGATCTATAAGGAACTTCGGAATTTACAATTTCAATTTTCTCCACTCCTCTTGATGATAGGAATGTTCGTGCCGAATTCTTTGATAAGCCCTGATGCGGTGTTGGTCCGATAACTATTTTTTTTATGATACCTAAATCTTCAAACTTCAATTTAATATATGGAATAATCATAGATTTTCCCTGTCTACAAGATACGTCTTCTTGTTTTGTTCCTAAGGCCTTAGAAAACAATCTCCATTCCCTCTCCTCTTTGAATGAGAAATGTTTAAGCGTAGGAGCAATGCTCCAGAAATCGAAAATAAATTCTGTCCTTATTTTAGGCAAATTTTTTCTTTCTACCAACTTAGGCATTTTTTCGATTAAAGCATTCAGTGGATTGATCTGATCGCTTTTTTCGTAAATACATGGTTGCAGTAAATAGTTATTGGCCTTCGCAATTCCTTCCAATTCAGCCCGATCAAACCCCAAGGAGAATCCGATTCCACTATCGGAATATCCTCTCCATTGACCTAGTTGATCGCCATTTTCCGAGAAGCAACTTACATATATAGGAACTTTAATCACAATATCATCGTATAATAAATCAATGATACCCTGGAATACGTTTTTTCTCGTTACCTCAACTGCTTCCGGGAGAATAATTGCCTGCAAGGATGTTCCAGGATCAATAGAACCAATTTGGGAGCGAAGCAAGTCCAGAGGATAGTGATATTCTATGGAATCGTTCAAATAGTGTAAATTGGACATCCACATTGATTTTTCAGAAATGATTCCCAAAAATCCATTTTGATTCGTGTAATGATAAAGAAGATTCATAGAAATCTGTCCTTTAGTTTGCCGTCTTGGGAGGTTTAGCGGTCAGGTCTTTACTTTTGTCATTTGACGAATTATTGGACTGGTACAATCGGCCCCTTCTTTCCTTCCTAATCTTTGCTATTATCCAATTCAACCGGGTCTATGGACATTTCGGATGATTGCAGCGACCTTGCGGACCTGTCTATATTTTCCGGCGCATCTATATCTGCGCCTGTCGAAGCCCCGAGTTCTTTGAATTTTCGCGCCGTAACCAGCACCCTCTGCTCCAGAGAGCCGACGGCTTTGTTATAGAGTTCCACCGTCTGATCCAGACTTTTTCCCATCTTGAAAAAATGTTCGGCCAATACGCCGATGCGATCATACAGGGTCTTGGCTAGACGGCTTATCTCCTCGGCATTCTCCGCAATCTTCTCCTGGCGCCAGCCATAGGCAACCGCCTTCAGGAGTGCGATTAAGGTGGTAGGCGTTGCCAGGATGACACGCTGATCGACGCCGAACTCAATCAAGGCCGGATCCTGTTCGAGAGCCGCGCTGAAGAAGGTTTCGCCGGGCAGAAACAGCACGGCAAACTCGGGAGTAGGCTTGAACTGATCCCAGTATGTCTTTGTCCCCAAGCTCATGAGGTGTGTGCGTATCTGCCGGGCGTGTTCCTTCAATTTTACGACACGGCTGGCCTCGTCCTGAGATTCCAAAGATTCCAGGTAAGCCTGCAGGGGCGCCTTTGCATCCACCACAATGTTCTTCATATTGGGAAGCTTGATGACCATATCCGGCCGGAGGCGACCGTCTTCAGTCGTGACGGATTCCTGCTGTACGAAATCGCAGTATTCAAGCATGCCGGCAATTTCAACAACTCTTTTCAGTTGTATTTCACCCCAGCGTCCCCGCACGGTAGGCGCACGGAGAGCCCTGGCAAGGTTTGTAGTCTCCATCTGGAGTAGATTCTGGGTCGATGCAAGCGATTTTACTTGCTCCGTGAGGGAAACGTAGGAAGTAGTACGGGCATGCTCAATTTCCATGATCTTGTTATCGACCTTCTCCAGAGACTCCTTCAAAGGTCTAACGAGATCATCAATGGCCTTTTGCCTTGTCATGAGATCAGTTCTGGCAGATTCCTGATATCTTTCCAGGGTCTCCCTTGCCAGTTCAAGGAAGGATTGATTACTGCTCTTGAGTGCGTCTGCAGACAGCGCTTTGAATGCATCGGACAATTTCTGCCGGGCTTCATCAAGTAGATTGAGCTTTTCCTCTCCCGCCTTTCGTTCTTCTACTAGTCGAGTTTCAATCTCCGACAACTTTGCCTTTAGATCCGCATTTTCTGTCTGTATCTCCGCTAACCTCTTTTCCTTGAGCAGAATTGCAGACTCCATCTCAGGTATGCGTGTATTCTTTTCCTCCGCCGCTGAACGTCTGTCCGACTGGAGTTTAATCTCCTCGCGCAGGCCAGCAACCTCTTCCTTTGTCTTATCAAGAGAAGACTGCAACTCCTGCAACTGCACTTCCCTGTTTCTGATTCGCTCCGTCAGCGTGGCTCCTTTCGATCTGAGCAGCAGATAAACGCCAAATGCTCCCAGACAGGCTCCCATCAGAAAAAAAATAACTTCGGCAATATAGTTCATAAAGCAAAGCCCCAATGTTTATCGTATTGGTTCAAGGAAGTTACTTCAACAAACAAATGGCATAAGATTATTTCTTATTATTCTATTTACCATCTCTGCCGATTTTTCACAATGTAAAGGAGGACGGCAGTGATTGCCACGAAATGAACAGAATGAAGCCCAGGGCAAACGACGAACTGAAGCCAAGTACATCATTTCATTATTAAGGTGTCATATCGACCGAAGGGAGATATCTTTTAATTTTACCCCCTACTAAGATTTCTCGCTACGCTCGAAATGACAATAGTACATGGAAATTCCCGAACTGTGGCATAAAATACGTAACCGAATTTATGAACCAGTTTACTAAGACCCTTCGACTCGTTTTTCTCGTTCAGGGTCAATATTGAATTTAGCATTGCGGAATCGGAACATATTAAATAGTATATAATCATGAGACGATGCACGAAGGCGGCGGATACAGAACAGCCTGAATTGCATCTCAGGAAATATATGGAATGAAGAACTCAGAAATCGCCAGGGTGTTTCATGATATGGCCGACCTTCTCGAACTGAAAGGGGAAAACTTATTTAAGATACGGGCCTACAGGCGGGCTGCACAGGTTATTGAACATCTCCCCAAAAAAATGGCGGTCATGCTGGAACAGGGGGAGGACTTTAAGGAAATCCCCGGTGTAGGCGAGGCAATAGCAAAGAAAAGCACTGAACTGATAAAAACGGGAAAGCTCGAAGCCTACGAAAGCCTCAAGGCCGAATTTCCCGAAGGCATAACGAGACTTTTGGAGATTCCCGGTATCGGGCCAAAGACGGCACGCCTTCTTTCGTCGGAGCTGAAGATAACATCCGGTGAGCAACTGGAAGAGGCGATCCAGCAGGGGAAGGTTGCCGATCTCTTCCGGATGGGGGACAAGACCGCGCAGAACCTCCTCCACAAGATTCAGGCCATGCGCCGCAAGGATCAACGCATCCCTATCGGTCAAGCCCTGCCCATCGTCGAAGACATCCTGAATAGTCTCAGCAGCCTTCCGGGAGTGAAAAACATGACTTCTGCAGGGAGCCTCCGGCGTTTCCGAGAAACAGTCGGAGATATAGATATCATGGGAACCGCCGACAATCCGGAGAAGGTTATCAATGAATTTGTCGCTCTCCCTGTTGTAGAGGAAGTCCTGGCCAAAGGGCCGACCAAGGCGAGCGTTATCCTCTCACCGGGTCTCCAGGCGGATTTAAGAATGGTGGAGCATGACTCCTTCGGATCACTTCTTCAATATTTCACAGGCAGCAAGGAGCACAATATCGCCTTGCGAACGAAGTATCAGAAGAAGGGACTCAAGCTCAGCGAATACGGAATCACGGATGTCGCCCATGACAAGCCGGAAAAATTCGCCACGGAAGAGGCCTACTACAAGCGCCTGGGAATGCAATACATTCCCCCGGAAATCAGGGAAGACCAGGGAGAAATCGAATTGTCGGAAAAACACGCAATACCTCGTCTTGTCGATCTCTGGGATATTAAGGGTGACTTTCATGCGCACTCAGACTGGAGCGACGGCAATAATACCATCGAAGAGATGGCCCTGGCTGCGAAGGATGTGGGCTACAAGTACATAGCCATCACCGATCATTCCAAAGGACTCGGCATAGCGCACGGCTTGACGGAAGAACGTCTGAAAGAGCAGGTTCGGGAAATTCGCCGGCTCAATCAGAAATTCAAGGGCTTTCATATTCTCTCCGGCATGGAGGTCGATATAAGAGCGGACGGTTCTATCGATATGCCCGACCACATATTAGCGGAGCTTGATTGCGTCGTCGGCGCCGTTCACTCATCTTTCAATCAGAGCGAGGAGCGCGTCACCCGGCGCATTATAAAGGCGATTGAAAACCCTCACATTGATATCATTGCGCACCCGACGAGCCGCCTCATCGGAGAGCGGGAGCCGACAGCCGTCGATATGGAAGCCGTTTTCAATGCAGCATTCAAACACAAGAAGGCCCTGGAGATCAACGCCATGCCGAGCCGCCTCGACCTCAAGGACATCTACATCCACCGCGCCCGGGAGCTGGGCGTCATGCTCGCTATCGGGACAGATTCCCACATCGCGGGCCAGTTGAAACTGATGCGCTTCGGTATCGGTATCGCCCGCCGCGGCTGGTGCGAACCCAAGCATATACTCAACTGCCTCTCTCTCGAAAAAGTTCTGGCTTTCTTCAAAAGGTGAGGCGGAGAAATTGACTATGTTTTTTCCTCTAAAAAGCGTTTGCAAATATAGCGTCAGATTCTTCTCATTGACTTACCATTTACAGTTCCCTTATACTTGACAACAAGCTTTACGGGAGACAACTATAAACGCGATTTTCCCGGAGAAAAAACGTCAGCCCAAGATTTCTCGCGGAGTTTATCCTTCGTATACGCGAAGGACTCGAAATAACAGTGGGCAGACACAAACGATAATGTCATGATTTCAAGGCGTGAGTTTTTAACAAACTGTGCCAGGCTTGCCCCCATCATTGGCGGCGCGGGCATCATTCTGTCCGATCCTCTCTGGCAGAGGTTTTTGTCAGGCGACGATTCGGGCCTTGCTTTCGCAGGCAATTCCATAGATGAGATGGTGCGGTCGGCACCCAGAGCGCGTTACTGGACTTCCCTTCACAAAGACAACGCAGTGAGATGTTTCCTATGCCCCCACAACTGTATCATCGGTGATGGCGAGCGGGGCAAGTGCGGTACGCGCGTGAATGTTAAGGGAGGGCTGCGGAGCCTCGTTTATGGCCGGCCGGTGAGCATACATGTCGATCCGATAGAGAAGAAACCCTTTTATCACTTTCTGCCGGGGGCCGAGGCGTATTCCCTGGCGACCGCCGGATGTCCGCTTCAGTGCAAGTGCTGTCAAAACTGGGAAATTTCGCAGGCCCGTCCGGAGGATTATCAGAGTCCTTATACTCCACCGGAGAAGATCGTCAGATCCGCGTCTGCCAGTAAGGCACGCGTCATAGCCTTTACCTATAATGAGCCAACGGTCTTTGCCGAATACATGATAGACATCGCCCGGGATGCAAAGAAACAAGGCCTCCGTTCCGTCTTGATAAGCTGTGGCTTCGTGAATGAGGCGCCTCTTGCAGAAATGTGCAGTGTTCTCGACGCCATCAAGATAGACCTGAAAGGCTACAGCGAAGATTTTTATCGCACCGTGTGCGGCGCGGAACTGAAACCTGTACTCAAGGGCATCAAACAGATAGCCAAGAGCCGCGCTCATCTGGAAATTGTTAACCTCGTGGTCCCCACCTTAAACGATTCCGACAAGATGCTCCTGGAGCTGATAGACTGGGTCTTGGGAGAAGTCGGCCACGATGTGCCCCTGCATTTCTCCCGTTTTCATCCCGCCTACCAGATGCTCAATCTCCCTCCCACACCTGTAGCCACTCTGGAGCGGGCCCGTGACATGGCCATAAGCAGAGGCATTCACTATCCCTATGTGGGGAATGTGCCGAGTCATCCGGGGGATAACACCTATTGCCCGAGCTGCAAGAAAGTCCTGATACAAAGGCAGGGGTTTTTTATCACAGAGATGAATATAAAGAATGGACGCTGCAAATTCTGCAACCGGAAAATCGCAGGCGTTTGGGTATAGAAAGAGGTTATCAAGAATGAAAATTCTGCGATTGTGTATTGTATTATTCGTGATTAGTCTTGGTTTTGCTGTCGCGTGTCAGGCAAACAAAGTGCCGGACGCTGATGTTCGTGAACCTGCAGTGGCGGGAAAGTTCTACCCGGAATCCGCATCTAAACTGAAGCTCGCCATTGAAAAATTCCTTCAGGACGCGGTACCGGTCAAAGCTAAAGGGACTGTGGCCATTATCGTCCCCCATGCCGGTTATATCTATTCAGGTCAGATATGCGCCGACGCCTTCAGGCAGGTTAAGGACAAGCGGTATGACGTGATCGTCATCTTGGGAACAAATCATACGAAACCGGGATTTGAAAAAATTTCTCTCTATCCGGGCGGGGGATTCCGCACACCGCTCGGCATCGCCCCCATTGAAAGAGAAGTCGTCTCCCAACTGTTGGCGGCAGATCTTGGAGATTGCATGTTGGACAAATCACTCCATGCGCGTGAACACTCCGTTGAAGTGATAGTACCGTTCGTCCAGGTCGTCTTTCCTGAGGCAAAGATTGTCCCTGTTGTCGTCGGCTCGCCGGATGTAGGCATGTGCACGCGCTTCGGCCAGGCCCTGGCAAAGGTGTTGAAGAACAAGCGCGCATTGATTGTCGCCAGTTCCGACCTTTCCCACTATCCAGCGGCGGAGGATGCAACAGCCGTAGACAGGGAAACTCTCAAGGCGATTACAAAGCTTGACCCTGCCCTGTTTCACTCAGTCATTCAATCACAGATGAATAGGCGCGTGCCCAAACTCTATACGTGCGCCTGCGGAGAGGCGCCCATCATGGCAGCGATGGCAGCGGCAAAATCCTTAGGCGCCACCCACGGCGTAGTTGTCAGCTATGCCAACTCGGGAGATGCTTCCGTCGGTGAGCGGTCGGAGGTCGTCGGATACGGTGCCGTTGTCCTGGCCAAGAACAGTAATAAAAAGAACATAAGTAAAACAGATGACCCATCGCCTGCCCCTCTTTCCGGTTCGCTTGGCCCCTCCGACAAAAAGGCCCTGCTTGTCTTTGTGAGGGAAACCATATCGAGAATATTTTCTACTGATACGGTTCCCCTGGCCAGGGGCTTCAGTGCGAATCTCCAACAGCCACGGGGCGTTTTTGTAACTCTCAAGAAAAAGAATGAGCTCCGCGGTTGCGTAGGCCGGATAATAGGAGATGAACCGCTCTGCAAGCTCGCGGGCGCCATGGCCCTGCAGGCAGCTTTTAATGACGGACGGTTCAGCCCGGTGACTGCCGATGAGCTCCGTGAAATCGAAATTGAAATATCGGTACTCACGCCCTTGAGAGAGGTGTCCAGTCCTACGGACATCGTCGTCGGGCGGGACGGTGTTGTACTCGTTAAAGAGGGACATTCGGCGGTCTTCCTTCCTCAGGTCGCCACGGAACAGAAATGGAACCGTGAAGAAATGCTGGATAACCTGTGTGCAAAAGCGGGGCTCCCGCCGGGAAGCTGGAAACAGGGAGCGCAATTGTCAACCTTCCAGGCAGTGGTGTTCAGCGAGGCAGACTTCAAATAATCTCCATGATCATCTCACTTTTTTCTATTGGACTCATTTCCATTCTAGGACAGGTCGTACTGCTTAGGGAATTAAACGTCTCCTTTTATGGAGTCGAGCTGATTTACCTCTTAGCCCTCGGCATCTGGCTCTTTTGGACGGCCATAGGGGCGCTTTTCGGCCGCCGAACTCCTTTTCCATCAGATAAAGCCCTGGCGCTGCTTTTTATTATCTTCGGAATCACTCTTCCCCTGGATATCGTATTCATCCGCTCCAGCCGTCTCCTCTTTGGCGGCGTACCCGGTGCATACCTTACCTTCCTCCAGCAATTTACGATTGTGGTCATTTCACTCATGCCTGCAGGACTACTATCCGGTATTTTATTCCAGTTCACTGCAAAGTTATACGTCTCAAAGGGGAGAACAGTGGCTATTGCCTACGCCATCGAAAGTCTTGGCGGCTTGGTCGGCGGCCTGGCTGCAACCGTCTTCCTCAAATGGGGAATACAGAACTTTGCCATAGCCTTTGCATGTGCCTTTGCCTCAGTCATCACCCCCCTTATCTTTTTAAGACGACGGAGGCTATCCCCATTGCGATGGATGGCAGCAGTCTTGGCATGTATCCTTCTATTGCTCATCTGGAAGGCGTCTCCCATCGATCATTTAACGGTTGCCTGGAACCATCCGAATTTACTCGAGAGCAAAGATTCTCCATATGGCAGAATCACAGCGGCCCAATCGTATGGGCAAATCTCCGTTTTCGAAAATGACGCCCTTGCGTTTGATACTGAAGGAACAGAAGCTGAATACTTCTGCCATCTCTCGGCCCTCCAGCATGCGAATCCTGAGCAAGTCTTGATCTTAGGAGGAGGGATTGAAGGGATTATAAGAGAGATGGAGCAATACGCGCCGAGAAGAATCGATTACGTCGAACTGAATCCCGTCATGCTTGAGCTGGTTACACGGCATCTTCCCGATGACATTCAGAAATCCATCAGGGAACCGAATGTCCGTATTACCCTTGCCGATCCACGTCGTTTTCTCAAGGATAGCGGCCGATACGATCTCATACTGGTCGGTATGCCGGAACCAACGTCAGGCCAGGCAAACCGTTTTTATACAAAGGAGTTTTTCGAACTGTGCGCAGCAAAACTGAATCCCGGGGGTATACTCGCCTTCCGGCTCCGGTCGGCTGAAAACCTCTGGACATTGCCCTTGACGCGGCGCACGGTGAGCATCTATCGCGCCCTGGAGACTGTTTTTCCTGAGATATTGTTTCTTCCGGGACAAACGAATATTGTCACCGCCTCCCGCGAACCATTGCCGCGGACGCCGGAAATCATGTCCCGGCGTTTACAGGATAGGAAAATAGCGGCGCGCTTGATTTCACCGAATTACATCAGATACCTCTTTACGAACGACAGGTATTTTGAAATCAGAAATTTACTGATGTCAGAAACTGCACCCGCAAACACCGATGTCAGACCCGTCTGCTACCAGTATGCCTTCACGATCTGGTTGTCAAAGTTCTTCCCCGGCATTGCCCTTATTGATTTTTCTTCAATTCCGGACAAAGCTGCTGCAAGGCCTGCCCTGCCGCTCTTGTTGTGGATCAGCCTGCCTCTTCTATTTCTGCTCTCCCGCTTCCTGCCTGCCTGCCGCCGTGTCTTGCTGGTAGCTGCCGCGGGCTTTCTCGGCATGGTTCTGGAAACAATCCTCATTCTCTATTACCAGGTAAAATACGGTGTCCTCTATCAGGATATAGGGCTGTTGCTCATGAGCTTCATGGCGGGGCTTGCTCTGGGTGCAATGATCATCGATATGCTGATGGCCAGGTTTGCCAATCGGCAAAGATTGATCAGATGGTATGGCGTTGCGCTCCTCGTCGGATTTTGCTTCCTGTGCGTGGTTACAGCAACTCGAATAGCGATGAGCGCCTCAACGGGTTTGCTGCAGACTTCAGCGCTCCTTATGGCTGCGGGATTTCTTGTTGCCGGTATCTTTGCATACGCCAGCATTTATGAAATAGAAGACCAAAGAAGCGTAATCTCGCCCCTCTACGCGGCGGACCTGCTTGGCGGATCCGTTGGTTCTCTCTTTGGCAGCCTTCTTTTGATTCCGATACTGGGTCTTGATGTCACAACACGGGGGATGCTTCTGCTTGCCGCATTTTCTCTTCTCCTTGTCTGATGTTAATCGTTTGACACATGGAATCTATTTTCCTATAATCACAGTGAAAGATATTCCTTCAGATAATATTTATGCCGTATGAAAATTGCGCATAGGGAAAATTTGCACGTCTGACAGGCGGGACGCCTGTCAGACCGTACAGTAGGAGGAAAAGCTTGATGGCACAGATTACGGGCGGGCAACTGGTAGCGAGAACCCTGAAGCAGATAGGCGTGACAACAATATTCACTCTTTCCGGCGGTCACATTATCGACATCTATAATGGCTGCGTGGATGAGGGGATCAGGATCATCGACGTGAGGCATGAGCAGACGGCAGCCCATGCCGCTGAGGCATGGACGAGGCTTACGGGCGTTCCCGGCGTGGCTGTCGTAACGGCCGGTCCTGGCGTGACCGATGCTATAACCGGTATAGCCAATGCCTTCCGCAACCAGGTACCCATGCTCGTTATCGGCGGGCAGGCCCCGCGGAGCCAGCTTCTAAAAGGCGGGTTGCAGGAGCTGGACCATGTTTCGCTCACGAAGCCCATAACCAAGCTGTCCACCTCTATTTCCGATACGGAACGAATTCCCGAACTAATCACCTCTGCCTTAAGAGAGGCGTATAATGGCCGTCCGGGACCGTCTTTTGTCGAAATTCCCATAGACGTGCTGGATACTGCTGTGGACCTGGATACGGTCACCTTTCCTTCTTACATCCGTTCGCAGGGGCGTCAATACGGTGACCCCGCTCTCATCGAACAGGCGGCAGCACTGCTGGAACACGCAGAGCGTCCGGCTATCATCGCGGGCACGCAGGTATGGTATTGCCGCGCCGACGAGGAGCTTTCGTCTTTTGTAGAAAAGGCCTGCATCCCTACCTATCTCAACGGCGCCGCCAGGGGCTGCCTTTCCGGAGATTGTCCCTTTTTTATGGTCCGCTCGCGAAGACATGCCCTTTCCAATGCCGATGTGGTAATGGTTATCGGCACGCCCTTTGATTTTAGACTGGCATACGGCAAACGCATCTCCGCAGATGCAAAAGTTATACAGGTCGATTTAGACTATGGTGAACTGGGACACAACAGGGAAATCCATATCGGCATTCAGGGCGATGTGAAGGCGGTGCTCACGCAACTTACTGAAGCATTCACAGCTCCTCGGAATAACGAACGGTGGATCGAGGAATTATGCCAGCTCGAAAAGGATTTACTGGAAAAGGACAGGCCGTACCTTAACTCCGATGCCGTACCCATCCATCCCCTGCGCCTCGCCAATGAGATTAAGGCATTCATGCTGGAAGACACAATCTTTATCGCCGACGGCGGGGATGTAGTAACAATGTCGGCCAGCGTTGTCACCCCCTGCATACCGGGGCGCTGGCTTGATCCGGGTCCCTTAGGCACCCTGGGTGTGGGGACGCCGTTTGCCATAGCCGCCAAAGCGGCCATGCCTGATACGGAGGTTATTGTCCTATTCGGTGACGGGGCCTTCGGATTGACGGGTTTTGACTATGATACACTCATCCGTTTCAATATGCCGGTAATCGGTATCGTGGCGAACAACGCCGCATGGAACCAGGTTCGCTATGGGCAAACGGAAAGATACGGCCAGGTCCGGGGCGACGTGGCGAATATCCTCAGTCCCCTCAGGTATGATCGCGTGGTGGAGGCCATGAGCGGGTACGGCGAGCATGTAACGGTACCTTCCCAGATCCGCCCTGCCCTTGAGCGCGCGCGAAGCTCACGGAAGCCATCCCTGGTGAATGTCATGGTGGATCCCAATGTATTCAGTTCGGGAACGATGACGCAATCGATGTTTAAATAACCGATTAAGAAAAAAATAGGGAGAGATATGCAGCAACGGATTAAGACAAACAATCCTGGAAGAAAAGGGGGGAAGATAGCTACATTTATCCTTATTCTAGCGGCGCTGACAATCTATCTCTGCACCACGGCAGTGGCTGAGATGTACAAATGGGTCGATGATAAAGGGGAAATGCATATCACGGATTCACCGCCGCCTGCGGCTAAATCGCCCGGAGAAATAAAAGTTTACAAAGACAGTCAGGAGGACAGCCTTGATACGCCGCCGGCATCAGTCAGAAAAAAAGAAGAGTCAAGACCCTCCTTCGAAAGGAAGAAGAATGCGGACGTAGTGCTTTATACGACCAGTTGGTGCCCATATTGCCGCAAGGCACGCGATTACCTTCGGTCACGGGGAATTGATTTCATCGAGTATGACATAGAGAAGGATAAAGAAGCAGCAATCCGCAAAAAACAGTTGGACAATAGGGGTGGCGTCCCCTTTGCCATTATCAACGGCCGCTCCATCAGCGGGTTTTCAGCATCAGCTTATGAAAGGGCGCTCACGCAATAAATTGGAATCAGTTTTGAACCTCAACCGCCCATTTATTGTATCGCAGAAGGAGCAGCAAGCCGGGAAGGGCCAGTGCCGTACAGATGACAAAGAACATCACCCAGCCCACGGCATCGGCGAGATACCCTGTCGGCGCTCCCGTGACGTTGCGGCCCACAGCCATAAGACTGCTGAGTAAGGCGTACTGGGTCGCAGTAAACTTCCTGTTGCACAATCCCATGAGGAATGCCGTATATGCCGCCGTTCCCATGCCGCCGCAGAAATTCTCAATCCCGATAACCACGGCCAGGGCCCATATCTGGGCGCCCGTAAATTCAAGGAGTATGAACGTCGGGATGGAAACGCCTTGGAGCACCCCAAAAACAAATAGCGACCTCTTTAGGGGCCACCGCGACATGATGGCGCCTCCCATGAGGGCCCCCGCGATTGTTGCTGCCATGCCGAAGCCCTTGTAAACAGTCCCCAGCTCTGTTCGTGAAAAACCGACATATCCCAGAATATACGGCGTCGTCATCTGAGATGCCGCGATGTCTCCGAGCTTGTAAAGAATAATGAAAAGGAGAATCTCCAGAGAACCGGGCCTTCTGAAGAATTCTATGAAGGGGGAGACGGCTGCTTCATAGAGATTTTTCGGAGGTTCGACCGTCTCGCCCGTCAAAGTAATCTTGAGAGGCTCGGGGGCGACCAGCGTGGCAATGCAGCCGATGACCATGAAAAGACCCATGATACAATAAACCATTTTCCAGGACACGTGATCAGAGAGTATTAGGGCGATGGCTCCGCTTATGAGAAGGGCAATCCTGTAGCCCATGATCCATACGCCGACTCCTGCACCCCGCTCTTCAGGCTTCAGGTACTCCGTCCGGTACGCGTCGAGCACGATATCCTGGCTCGCGCTGAAAAAGGCGAGACTAAGCGCTACGGCGGCTACGAGCAGGGGCATGGAAGCAGGGTTGAAAAACCCCAGTGCGGAAATCGTGAAGATGAGCGCAAGTTGCGTGATGATCATCCATCCCCGCCTCCTCCCCAGGAAGGGCGGCACGAACCTGTCCATCAGCGGCGACCACAGGAACTTGAAGGCGTAAGGCAACCCTACGAGAGAATACAATCCGATGGTTTTTATATCGACTCCCTCTGCCACCATCCAAGCGGAAAGGGTGGAACCCGTGAGCGCGAGAGGCATGCCGGAGGCAAATCCGAGTATGAACATGAGGAGCATTTTCCCGCTCAAATAGACCTTGAACCAGTTGAAAGGGTTTCGCTCCATCGTTCAATCACTGATAAGTGTCAAAGGAATTACTTTTCCCAGGCCGCCTCAACCAGGGCTCGAAAGATATTCTGGTGCGGTTCTTCATCCTGCATCTGTTCCGGATGCCACTGGACCCCCAGGATGAATCTGCCGGAGAGGGCCCAGGGCGAGCCTTCCGAGGGCTCGATCGCTTCGATCACACCGTCCTGTGACCAGGCGGAGGCACAAAGATATGCACCGATCTTCTGAGGATGGACGGCCTGATGGTGGCTGGAATTTGTCATGAGCAAGCCGCCCGCGGGCATATTCACGGCCCGGGCAGCGAGGCTGCCTTCCTCAAGGCGCACGGGATGGCGGAAGTTCGGCTCTTCATCACCCCTCTCCTTCCTTGAGTGCGGAATGTAGGAGCTGCCCGCAGACACATCCCACTCTGTCTTGATATCCTGCACCAAAGCGCCCCCCTGCGCTATACTGATCAGCTGATGGCCGCCGCAGATACCCAGGACCGGGAGGGCAGTCTCATGCAGTGCCCATTTCGCCAGCTCCAGGTCAAAGCGGTCACGGCGCTTCGGCATCAGTTCATCTTCCGGCTGCGGATGCCCCCCGAAGTGATCAGGCCAGTAGTCATCGCCTCCGATGAGGACTATACCGTCAATAAGCGGCAACAGAGCGTGTATCGTCGTAAAATCTTCACAGGGCGGGAGGCAGAGCGGCACGCCGCCGGCGCCTGCCACGGCATCCACGTAACTGATGGGGACCAGAAGCCCGTATTTTTCATATTTGTCTATGAGATCCATAGACATGTTGATCCCGATTATTGGACGTATGATCATGCGGTTTATCTTTTCCCCTGTACCAAAAAATGTTCCATCAATGTGGCGCCACTATAAGGGAAATGGGCTTTTGTGTCAACTGCCCTATATTTGTCTCAATGACGCTTTCCCTTTGACATATAACCAGCCTTCCCGTATACTTACTGAAGAAAATGTATATTTCGTGATTGAAAATCAAGAAAAGTGAGGAGCTTCTTATGAAAGTAAGCCTTGACAAGGATCTTTGTACAGGATGCGGATTATGTGCCGATACTGTCCCGGACGTTTTCGAACTGGTAGATGATCTGGCCTCTGTAAAGGTGGCAACAGTAAAGAAGTCGCTTTATGATGCCGTGAGGGAAGCGGCGGACGATTGTCCCACGGAAGCAATTATCATAGAAGAGTAAGAAGTCATGGTGCATTACGAAGAATTAGGATTGGTAAATACCAGAGATTTGTTCAAAAGAGCCATGCGCGGCGGCTATGCCATACCTGCATTTAACTTCAACAACCTGGAGCAACTGCAGGCTACAGTAGCTGCCAGCGTCGAAACGAAATCACCGGTTATTCTGCAGGTCTCGAAAGGCGCCCGTCAATATGCAAATCAGACCCTGCTGCAATACATGGCCAAAGGAGCAGTGGAAGTGGCAAGGGAGATGGGTTATGCTATTCCCATAGCCCTCCATCTGGATCACGGCGATTCCTTTGACCTCGCGAAATCCTGCATTGAAACCGGCTTCTCCTCGGTTATGATCGACGGGTCCCATCTGCCCTACGAAGAGAACATAAGACTTACCACACAGGTTGTTGAATTGTCCCACAGTTACAATGTAACGGTTGAAGGGGAATTAGGTGTGCTCGCAGGTGTTGAAGACGCGGTTTCATCAGAGCAGAGCCATTATACCAAACCGGAAGAAGTGGAAGACTTTGTGAAACGCACGGGTGTCGATTCGCTGGCCATATCCATCGGAACCTCCCACGGCGCATTCAAATTCAAGGTCAAACCCGGCGAGACCCCGCCGCCGCTCCGGTTTGACATACTTGAAGAAGTGGAAAGGCGCATACCGGGTTTCCCGATAGTTCTGCACGGCGCCTCTTCCATACCGCAAAATATAGTTGATGAGATCAATAAATACGGAGGCAAGCTTGATGATACCGCGGGGATTTCTGAAGACCAGCTGCGCAGGGCGGCGAAGTCCGCCGTATGCAAGATAAACATTGACTCTGACGGAAGATTAGCCATGACAGCGGCGATCAGAAAAGTATTTTATGAAAAACCGGACGAATTCGACCCGAGAAAATACCTCGGTCCCGCCCGTGACGCATTGAAAGAACTCTACAAACACAAGATCATCAATGTCTTGGGAAGTGACGGCAAGGCCTGACACTTTCACTGTCGTTCAAATAAGACAGAAAATTTATGCGCCACAAGACGGGGGCCAGCAATGATAAAAGCTACGCCTGATAAGCTCCAGCCGGGAATGCGGCTTGCCCGGCCGGTCACGAACAAGGCAGGCATGGCGCTCCTCGGTGAAGGCACAGAACTTACAGAATCAAGATTACTGTAGGAGCCGTAGAATATTTACGCAGATGAGGAACTATCAATGCCGGGAGTTTTTGAAATTTCTGTAACAACCGAATTTTCCGCTGCCCACTCCTTGCAAGACTATCCCGGCAACTGCGCCCAGGTGCATGGACATAACTGGATCGTGGAAGTTTTTGTGAGATGCCGGGAGTTGAACGCTATTGGCATCGGCATTGATTTCAGAGAAGTGAAGCGGGCCGTAAGAGAATCCATAGAGAATCTTGATCACTCCTGCCTGAATGAACATCCTTCCTTCAAAAAATTAAATCCCTCTTCCGAGAATATCGCCAAATTCTTATACAAAGAGTTCAGCGCGAGAATCAATTCGGAGAATGCAAAGATTTCCAGGGTGAAGGTCTCCGAGACACCGAACACGGGGGCATATTACTGGGAGGAATAGTTGCTGAAGGTAAATGAGATTTTCTACAGCATCCAGGGCGAGTCTTCCTATGCCGGACGGCCCTGCGTTTTTGTCAGGCTTACCGGATGCAACCTCAGGTGTTCATACTGCGACACCCGGTATGCATATGAGGAAGGTGAAGATCTCGAGATTGGAGAGATCATCAACAGGATAACATCCCACCGGTGCATGCTGGTTGAAATAACGGGCGGCGAGCCCCTGATGCAGAAAGACACACCTCTTCTCATACAGAAGTTACTCGATATGGGCTTGGAGGTGCTCCTGGAAACCAACGGCAGCATGGACATAAGCGCCATTGACGACCGCTGCGTAAAGATCTTAGACATCAAATGCCCCTCAAGCGGAGAGGCAAAAAAAAACGATTTGGAAAATCTCAAAAGGCTCCAACCGAAAGACGAAATCAAGTTTGCCATAGGGAGCAGGGAGGACTATGATTACGCGAAAAACATCCTGTCTTTCATAAACAGAGCCGAGGGAAATATCAAGCCGCCTCTCTTTTCGCCTGTTTACGGAAAAATGAATCCGGAACTTCTGGCACAATGGATACTGGCGGATCATCTTGATGTGAGAATGCAGATTCAGCTCCACAAAGTCATCTGGGGCTCTGAAACGAGGGGGGTTTAGAAGAAGAAGCTTTATGAGTCATCACAAGAAGGCCCTCGTTCTTTCCAGCGGCGGAATCGACTCTACTACAGCAATGGCTATGGCCAAATCGGAAGGTTACGAGATTTACAGTCTGAGTTTTTTTTACGGCCAGCGCCATTCTCTGGAGCTGGAAGCGGCAAAGAAGGTCGCCGGATTCCTCGGCGCCAAGAAGCATCTCGTCGTCAATATCGATTTGAGAGTGTTCGGGGGATCGGCCCTCACCGATGATATAGAAGTACCCAAAGGCCGCGATGAAAAAGACATGCAGCGAAGCATTCCTGTCACCTATGTGCCCGCCAGAAACACCATCTTCCTTTCCTACGCACTGGCGTGGGCGGAGATTCTGGGAGTGTCGGACATATTCATCGGTGTGAACGCCGTTGATTACAGCGGTTATCCTGACTGCCGGCCCGAATATATTGCGGCGTTCGAAAATATGGCCAATCTCGCAACCAAAGCCGGAGTGAATGGCAAGACCAGAGTCAAAATAAGGACGCCTCTTATCGACATGTCAAAAGCCGATATTATCAGGCGCGGGAGCGAACTGGGCGTGGACTACGGTATTACCCACAGTTGCTACGATCCTTCACCGGACGGAAAGGCCTGCGGGCAGTGCGACAGCTGCCTATTGAGAAAGAAAGGATTCAGCGAGGCGGGTATTCCCGACCCCACAATATATATCGGCTGAGAGTGATTCCGGCACAAAAAAGCCATGGTATCGAGAACCATGGCTTTTTTCTTTACAGCCCGACCGGCCGAAATCTATAGCATCTCAAAGATACCCGCTGCACCCATTCCTCCCGCAATACACATGGACACTATGCCTCTTTTTGCCTTTCGTCTCTTCAATTCATAGAGGAGCTGTGCAGTCAGCTTGCCGCCTGTGGCCCCGAGGGGATGCCCGAGGGCAATGGCGCCGCCGTTAGGATTGATATCACCTGCGGCTAGCCTATCTTCGATGCCTACAACCCTTATTGAATAGAGGGCCTGGCAAGCGAAGGCTTCATTAATTTCGAACACATCGATGTCTTTCGTTGTTAATCCAGCCATTTTAAGAACCTTTGGTATCGCGAGGGCCGGTCCAATGCCCATCTCTTCCGGTTTGCAGCCGGCAACAGCATAGTGGGTAAGCCTCGCAAGGGGCTTCAATCCGTACGACCTGGCCTTTTCATCGCTCATTAACAGAGTAAACCCCGCTCCGTCAGTCATCTGAGATGAATTGCCCGCAGTCACCGAACCTCCCTGTTTGAAAGGTGACTTCAATCGTCCGAGATCTGCCATCGTAGTAGGCCATCTAACACCGTCATCCATGTCAAATACGAGTTGTTCCCTGACCCTTTTGCCGCTTTTTGATTTTGCATAGCGATAGGCCATAATCGGTATGATCTCATCCTTAAACTTTCCTGCCTTGATTGCCTCGTATGCCTTGCGGTTGCTCTCCATACCGAACCTGTCCTGATCCTCGCGCGACACCTTGTAATTCGCGGCAACATTCTCCGCCGTGATGCCCATGGATACATAGACATTCGGCAGGTCTCCCCAATCCGGATGAGGACGGTAGACACTGCCACCCATGGGAACGTGGGACATGCTCTCGCAACCCCCTGCGATGATTGCAGCCGACCAGCCCGCCCGGATCTTCGCTGTTGCATCGGCAATAGCCTGAAGCCCCGAAGAACAGAAACGGTTGATCGTCATACCACAGGTGGTTATCGGAATGCCTGCTCCTATAGCTATGACCTTTGCCAGGTTCATGCCCTGTTCGGCTTCGGGAAAAGCGCACCCTACAATGACGTCATCCACGTCTTCAAGCTTCAGCGCGGGAACCCTCGCTATGAGACCCTTCATAACCTGGATACCTATTTCATCACTCCGGGTATATGCAAGGCCGCCTCTCCTGTAGCGACCACCCGGACTTCTCACAGATTCAACGATAACAGCATCACTCATAATATTCCTCCTTCATTAACGAAGCCGTCCATCTCAACCCCGTTTCAGATTATTTAAGATGTCCTCTCCTGTCAGTTGCGTAAAGGTTTGCCCGTGTTCAGCAAATGCATAATCCTGTCCTGCGTCTTTTGCTCGCCGCATAGGCTCAAAAATGCCTCTTTCTCCAGGTCCAGGATTTCCTGTTCCGTAACCAGCGTACCTTCCGGACAGTCACCGCCGGAAAGTATGTAGGCAAGTTTTCCGGCAATGTGAACGTCATAGTCCGAAATGAAATTCCCCTGCCTCATGTTATACACGACGGAACTGCACATACCCCGCAGGTTCTCGCCCATGACGGGAATAAGTGCAGGCGCGAATTTCCTATAATATTTTGAGAGACCCATTACCACCTGTTTCGCATCCCAGATCTGCTGATCCCTGTTCATGCTGATATTATCCGTCTTCCTGACATATCCCAATTCCATAGCTTCCACGGCGCTTGTAGCTACCTTTGCCATTGCTATATTTTCGAAGGCCTTGGAATAAAAATGCTGAAGGTTCAATCCCGCTTCAATGGCGCCATCGGGAATCCCCTCGGTGACTCTCACCATTATTTCTTTACAACCGCCGCCCGCCGGTATGACACCGACGCCGACTTCCACAAGGCCTATATATGTTTCTCCGCAGGGCTGACATTTCGCGCCGTGCATGGCGATCTCGCAGCCGCCCCCCAAAGCCATGCCCGCAGGGGCCGTAACGACCGGCTTAGAGAGATACTTCATTCTCATGTTGGCATTCTGGAAGTCCTCCACCATCTTCTCCAGAACATCCCAGTCACCTTTCTGGGCGCCTACAAGAACCATGAATACATTGGCGCCGACAGAGAAGTTCGTGGCGTGGTTGCCTACAACCATCCCTGTAAAATCCTTCTCTACGATATCGCAGCCATCCACCATCATCTGGACGATGTACTGATCCACAGAATTCATCTTGGTATGGAATTCAAGGCAAACAACCCCGTCGCCTATGTCAATAAGGCTTGCGCCCGGATTCTGCTTCACAATTCTCTTTCTGTCCTTGAGGGCAGGGAGAATTATGATCTTCGGGTTTTCCTTAAGTTTCACATAATTCTTTGTCTCGAAATCATAGTAATACAGCTCGTCTTCCTTCTTTGTGTAAAATGACTCAAAGCCTGCATCAAGCATTTCGTCGATCTTCTTGGGGACCTGCTTACCCAGTTTTTTCATCACGGCAACTGCTGCCCGGACGCCCACGGCATCCCAGGTCTCAAACGGGCCGAGCTGGTGGTTGTAGCCCCATTTCATGGCGTTGTCGATGGCCACGATGTTGTCGCAAATCTCCGGCACACGGTTGACAGCATAGATAAAGTTATTGCAGAGGTACTCGCGGGCGAGGTCCGCCGCCCTATCCGTCCCGTTAAATACTGTCCTGATCATTTTAGGGATGTCATCTTCCATCTTTTTCGCCTGCGAAATCGAATCGAACTTCGGTCTGGTTGCAGGCACATACTCCATGGTGGTATAGTCGAGGACCAGTTTTTCCTTCTTGCCCTTGTCACCGGGAGCGCGTTTGTAGAACCCTTGTTTTGTTTTATTCCCGAGCCATTTGCGTTCCATCATCGCGTTCATGACATCCGAAGGAATAAACATATCCCGCATCTCATCGTTGGGCACCGCTTCATAGAGGTTCTTCATGACATGGTGACCCGTATCCAAACCCACCAGATCCAGCGTTCCAAAGATCGCCGAGCCCGGTCTCCCCAAGGCTTTCCCTATAACGGCGTCGATTTCGTCGATCCGCATCTTCTTTTCCGCCATCAGCCGCACGGCATTCGATATGTCAAATACACCGATACGGTTTCCGACAAAATTAGGGACGTCCTTGCAGATCACAACGCCCTTGCCTAGCACCCGTTCGCAGAACTCCACCATATAATCCACAATCTCTCTTTTCGTCTCTGCACCGGGAATGACCTCCAGGAGTGTCATATAGCGGGGCGGATTGAAAAAATGCGTTCCCAGGAAATTCTTCTTCAGCTTTGGACCAAAATTGGCAGAAATATCCTTGATGGGTATACCCGACGTGTTTGTCGATACAATACAGTCCGGCTTTATCACTTTTTCAACCTTCGCAAACAGTTCCTGCTTTATTTTGAGGTTCTCGATGACAACCTCAATAACCCAGTCCACGTCAGACAGCCATGTCAGGTTGTCTTCGAAATTTCCGACTTTAATCATTGAGGCGTTCTTCCTTGTGTAGAAAGAAGCAGGTTTGGATTTCACGGCGGCGTTAAGCCCATTTGCGGCAAACCTGTTGCGCCATTCGGGACTCTTTTCCGTTAAACCCTTCCCCTTATCAGCTTCCGTAAGCTCGAAGGGAATGATATCGAGCAACACACACCCGATTCCCGCATTGGTCAGATGCGCCGCTATGGAGGCACCCATAACCCCTGCGCCCAAGACTGCAGCTTTTTTAATATTGTAAGACATATTTCTCCTCCTTGCCTAATAGGTAAAAGACTCTTCCGCCATTTCAATCGGAACTCTCTCACCAAATTTGATGGCTTCGCACCTGGACTTTACAGTGGAAAGAATATCCGCTGCAAAAAACCTCGCGGCTGCATTTTTACCGTAATAAAACGCAACATCGGGATCTTCGTGGATCAATGCACGCTTCTTCCCTTTGGATTCCTCCAAACCTCTTTCCATATAAATTGCATTTAGCTTTTCATCGGCAATGCCTGCAGCCTGCATCAGGAAATGCCCGATTATGACATCACCAAGAATCTCAAGGTATGGGGTCGCATTCAAGACCGGTATGAGAAAACCCGCGCTTTTCCCGAGCTGAGCAAAATGCATGGTGAGATCGATCAGCGCATTGTAGGCTTCTTCCAGATAGGCGACATGTCTTTTGAGATCTTCAATCCGTTTCAATTTCGATATAGATGCATTAATCTCGCTAAACATATTCATGACGTCCGCGCCTTTTCGCTGGCCGAGTTTCCTGCCAACCAGGTCAAGACACTGTATGCCGTTTGTCCCCTCATAGATGCTGGCTATTTTACAGTCCCTGAAATACTGCTCAACGGGATAGTCGGAACAGTAGCCATAGCCGCCATAGACATCGATGGCAAAGGAGCAGATCAGCTGGGCCTTTTCCGAAGAATATGCCTTGCAAATAGGTGTAAGGAGTTCAACCAGTCCGTGCCATTTTTCCCTCTCCTGTTCCGTTGTTGAAATTTTTGCCAGATCCATGCAGAACCCGGTGAAGTAGATCAGGGCCCTTATGCCCTCTACGTGGGCCTTCATCCACAGAAGCTTTCTCCTGATATCCGGATGCTGAATAATAGGAACAGCTTTGGCATCGGGATTTTTCATGTCCCACACGGGGACCCCCTGGATCCTCTCTTTGGCATATTGAACAGCATGTTCATATGCCGCCGTTGCATGACCAAGGCTTTGCATCCCTACTTCCAGCCTCGATGAATTCATCATAAGGAACATGATCCTAATACCCTGACGCTCTTTTCCCAGAAGTTCACCGATGCACTTCCCCTCATCGCCAAAATTAAGCGTACAGGTTGCAGACCCCTTGATACCCATCTTATGCTCCACATTACCTGTCCGTACATCGTTGAATTCGCCGATAGTGCCGTCGTCCTTGACCCTGTATTTGGGAGCGACAAAAATCGAAATGCCTGCTGTCCCCGGAGGATCTCCTTCGATTCTGGCAAGGACAAGGTGAACTATATTTTCTGCAAGGTCATGATCACCGCAGGAGATAAATATCTTCGTCCCGGTAATGCTGAATGTCCCATCGGGCAATTTCTTTGCAGATGTCTTCAAGGCGCCTACGTCGCTGCCCGCCCCTGGTTCAGTCAGGCACATTGTACCTGTCCACTTGCCGCCATACATATTGTACATGTACTTCTTCTTCTGTTCCTCTGTACCATACTGTTCAATCAAACGGGCAGAGCCGTGGGTGAGCCCCGGGTACGTAAGAAAGGCGAAATTGGCCGCAAACATGAACTCCAAACAGGCTGTTGTCACAACAATCGGAAGCCCCTGGCCTCCCACATCGGGAGATTCTGTCGCGCAAAGCCACCCGGCTTCAATATACTTCTTAAAGACCCCATGAAAGCTCGCAGGAGCATAAACCTTCCCATCCTTAAAGGTGCATCCTTCCTTGTCCCCATCAGCGTATGCCGGAAGAAGGACATTCACTGCCAGCTTCTCCGCCTCGTTCTGCATCATGAGTACCATTTCCTTTGAGAAATCCGCAAACTTCTCATATTCGAACAATTTTTCTATGCCCAGCTGCTCAAAGAGAACAAATTGCTGATCTCTTGTGTTAATTAGCAAATTGCTCATAAGAAACCTCCCTTCAATTACATCCGTTCACATTTTTTGCAAAAAACTATACTTGCGTAATTCTGATGCTGGTAAGAATAATCATGTACGGAAGCTCCCGGTCAACTATTCTTTAGGCCTTTGATGAAGATATCCAAGCTTGCATTGACGGTCGACCTGATCAGGTCATCTCTCTTCGATTCCGACCCGATAAATATATATAATGAGATGATACCGTTGAGCAGCCCCCAGAGGGCATTTCTGCATTGACGCACGTTTATGGACGGCAGGAATTCTCCCCTGTCAATTCCGTACTGAAATATTTTCTCCATGAAGATGGTCTTATTGGTGGATTTAATGATATGGTTCTGAAGATCCTCCGGCAAATTGCTGTGGTTGGCATGGAGCATAAAGGTCATGAGGATCCTGAAGAGCTCCCTGTCCCGGAGGAAGAAGTCCACGTAAGTAGAAGAGAGGCGAAACAGCATATCCGACGCCTTTTCCCCGTCCTCAAATAAATCGGCTACCTTTTTGTGAAACTTGTCAATGTCGTTAAGAAGAATTTGACTATAGATTTCATCTTTACTCTTGAAATAAAGGTAGACTGCTCCTTTGCTCAGTTCAGCCTTCCTGGCAATGCTTTCGACGGTCACGGATTTGAAGCCCTTCTCAAAAAACAATTTCCTCGCCGCTTTGAGGATGGCACTTTTTCTGTTCTCTTTCTCCCGTCTTCTTCTTTTCTCAAATGCCAAGATAGTGGAGCCTTTCCTCTTGAAACCAAAAAATGCTTTTGACGGTTGTCAGGGGTACTAATATTGAATCTGAATTGTGGTCATTATATGACCGTTGGTCACTCATAACACTATAATTTGAATGATGTCAAGAAAAATAATCTAAAATAATTGCCTATTGACCTGTCTGCGAAGCGGATATGAAAATATTGTTATTTTCTTACAGATTTGACTGACAGGACCGGCGACAGGAGGCATGGGAAGGGGCTCGCATCGACCCATGCCAGCCCGGGCGTACAGTCCCGTTCAGCCATCTAAAGAGAGATGAAAATAGGACAGATTGTCTTTGGAAGCGATGGTCTTAAGGTGAATTCACCGACTCCCCGGAAACAATTTTGATGTGGTTATCCCGGCCTTTGCGAGACGGAATGTTAAAGCCGTTAGAAGACATTCAAAACCATACTTCATGCTCCGCCTGAAGTTGATTGAAGAAGCTTCCGCAAAGTATTTTGTGGGACAACTGACTTCGGCTATGGTATGGCCGAACCAGATGATCTGGGCCAGCATCTGATTGTCGAACACGAAATCGTCGGAATTTACATCTGTCGGCAACTCCTCTAACAACTGTCGCGAAAAAGCTCGATAGCCTGTATGGTATTCAGAAAGTTTTGCACCCATAAGAATGTTTTCCACAAGGGTAATGAAACGATTAGCAACATATTTCCAGACTGGCATCCCGCCCTTCAGGGCATACCCTCCAAGTATCCTCGATCCTAGGACGCAGGAGTACAGATCATTCCCGATCAAGGCTGCCAGAGCCGGAATCAGCATCGGCGTATATTGATAATCAGGATGCACCATTATGATAATATCGCCTCCCCGTTCAAGCGCCAGTCTATAGCATGTCTTCTGATTTGCGCCGTAACCCCGGTTACGATCATGAACGCATACCTCCACATTCGGGAGGGTCTTCGCAATTTCGGCAGTATCATCCTGGCTTGCATCATCGACAAGTATAATCATATCCACAATTCCCTGGGCCATAACCTCGTCATAGGTTTTTTGGAGGGTCTGTGCCGCATTATACGCGGGCATGACAACTATCACTTTTTTTTCTTTAAACATTGTATTATGCCACCTCTAATTTTAGCTCGCATTATGCTCACTGTTAGTCTTTCATCTCTCGGAATCTTCCGACGCCTGACAAGTAGTAACCGTGGGAAATCCTCCGATTTCAAATCAGTGATAAATTGTTTTTCTCTCCACAGACCGGAGATTATTAATCGCATCCTCATAATAGGGATTGATTTTCAGGGCCTCTTGAAAATGTCCAATTGCCTCCTGATCCCTCCCCACATTTGCCAATGCCAGGCCCAGATTGTTATGGGTCACGGCGTTGTCTCTGTCAATTTTCAGGGCTTTTTCGTAATAGCCTATGGCTTCTTCCATCTTCCCCAGCCTGGCCAAAGCGCTTCCCATATTGCGGTTGGCGTAGACATAGTCAGGTCTGATTCTCAAAGCCTCTTGAAAATGCTCAATTGCCTCATTAAACATCCCTTTGCCGGCCAAAGCTACGCCCAGATTGTTGTGCGTTGTTTCATCATTTTGTTTTATTCTCAATGCTTCATGATAATAAACCAACGCTTCATCTGTCTTCCCCTGCCTCGCCAGGGCAACACCCATATAGCCGTAAGGCCCCGCGTATTCAGGCTCTAATCTTATAGCATATCCAAAATGATAAATAGCCTCTTTAAATTTCCCCAGGTCAGTTAAGGAGATTCCAAGATTGTAATGGGCACGGGAGTTCATACCGGTCACCCGCAGGGTATGTTCGAAGAGCGTCACACCGTTCTGCCAGTATCGGACCTGCAGAACAGTACAAATCATTAAGCCCGAGATGACGGCGCCTGAAGATATGGCGAAGATAATCTTCCGCTGCGGCCATCCTCTTAGGAGATCAGGGATGCCCCAGGCAATAATAATAAACAGACCGATCATAGGAATATAGGCATAACGGTCGGCCATAGCCTGCTTGCCCACCTGTATTAGCCCGATGACAGGCACAAGGGTTCCTAAATACCAAAGCCATCCCATAAGTGCATACCGGTATTTATGGGCCAAAAAGATCGCAAGGCAGGATATAACTGAGAGCAGTAAGAGAGCTCCAATTATTTGAAATGAACCAAATTCCCTGGAATACGGATAAAAGACGGCGAGGTTCTCTGGCCAGAACATCTTCCCCAAATATTTTGCATAGGAAACAACTGCATTGGCCATGCGGTCTACGAGAGGTAATTTATCAATGGAAATTGTAACGTCCCCTTGAAAACTGGAGAGAAATGTTGCGATACCGACGATGACTGCCAGAATAAAGAGGGGTATTTTTTCAAATAAGAGACGGGGAAACATCTTCCACGACGTGAGGCGTCCCATGGGCCAGTAATCTAAGAGCAATAAGGTGAAGGGGAATGTTACAATCATCGGTTTGGACATTAAGCCTAAGGAAAATGTCATGAGGATGAGACAGTACCTGTATCGCGTCGGACGCTCCACGTAATAAGCATAAGACCACATCCCCATGAACCAGAAGAACGTACATAATACATTCTTCCGTTCTGAAACCCACGCAACGGATTCCACATTCAGGGGATGAACAGCAAAGAGCGCTGCCACAAGCGCGCTCTTCCATGCAGTGCCGCTCATGCGCTTCAGTACTATATACAGCAGTATTGAATTCGCGATATGAAAGATCACGTTCGTCCAATGATGTCCGCCCACCCTGGATCCGAAGAACTGATAATCCAACATGTGCGAAATCCATGTTAGAGGATGCCAGTAGCCCGTATGGATGTCTTTCAGCGCCCACGAAAAACTGTCCCACGTCAATCCAGACTTGACATAAGGGTTTCCCGTTATATAGTCAATGTCATCCAGGGAAATCAGGTCATAATGCTGCACCGGCCAATACGCAACAAGGATAGCGGCTGAAACTAGGATACATATCAAGAGGTCTCGATATTTTTTGAAATCATCATCACTGTGTCTATCCCTGCTTGACGGCATTGTTATTCCACCACGGCCTTTCAGATGACCTTACTTCGTCTTATTGCATAGAAACCTTCGTCACAATCATTCGTCTGTGTCTTCACCTACGGATGTTTGAATAACGGCAGAGATCTCTCCCGGGAATCCATACTAAATTCCTTTATGCCGCTTTGGGGCTTTACACATGCCCTGCTTCATAGAGAGCAGTCCGAATAAATAATCCTGCCACCATATACTAAATTATGGGCATGATGGCGAGGGGTTTTGCTATCTGCCTCCGTCAACGGCGACAGGAAACAGAGCCGTAAGAACAATGTTTAAGGATCATATTTTTATGAATTTCGATTGTAAATCATGGATCGGATATGCTACATATCCTGTGCAAATTGAATTTACCATTCTTTAAAAAATTCTCTGCGAGGATAGCTGTCCTATGCTGAACAATAAAACCGTTGCCGTTGTTATCCCGGCCTATAACGAAGAGAAACAGATCATTCACGTGATATCAACCATGCCGGATTTCGTAGATCGCATCATCGTAGTCAATGACTGTTCCACGGACAAAACTGCCGGCCTTGTTTCTGATTACATAAAAAAACAAAACTATGCCGGGGAAACCGTGTCTAGGAGAAATAGACCCGCGTATACTAAGTATAACCAGGCGGAAGTCGTCCTTCACGAAATGGCGGAAAAAGAGATTGAATATTATATTCCCTCCGAAGTGGCAAACAACAAACCTGAATCCGATAGAATCATACTTATTAACAATTTAATAAATGGCGGTGTGGGGGCCGCCATAGCAAGGGGATACAAATGGTGTCTTGATCATCAGATATTTTGTACTGCCGTAATGGCTGGCGACGGACAAATGGATCCCGCCGAACTGGAGTCCATCTGCCGCCCCGTAATTGAAGAAGGAATCGACTACGTAAAAGGGAATCGCCTCATCCATAGAAGTGCGTGGATAGTCGTGCCGAAGACAAGATATATCGGAAATGCCGTTCTTTCGATACTGACAAAAATTGCCTCAGGATACTGGCACATCTCAGACACACAATGCGGATATACTGCTATTTCATTAAATGCATTACAGGCCATCAGGATTCATGATATCTATCGTGATTACGGCGTGCCGAACGATCTCTTAGTGAAACTGAATATCGCTCACTGCACGGCCAAAGAGGTGGGCATCAAACCTGTCTACAACATCGGAGAACAGTCTAAGATGAAGGTCTCCAAGGTCATACCGAAAATTTCCTGGCTCTTGTTAAAATCATTTTTCAAAAGGTTATGGATCAAGTATCTTGTAAAGGATTTTCATCCCCTTTTTCTATTGTACCATTTCTCCTTTTTGCTTGGCATCATCGCAATTCCTTACGCAATCAAAATTGCTAATATTATTCTATTTACCAGAGAAAATGTCTCTCCCCTAACGATGCTGGCTTTTGCTTTTCTTTTTATCAGCTCTTTTCAGTCCCTCCTATTTGCCATGTGGATGGACATTCAAGACAATGAGAGGTTGTACAAGTAAAATCATGAAGAATCGAAATCATAATGACCTTCCAAACGTAGCTGTCATAGGCACAGGTTACTGGGGCAAGAATCTCGTCAGAAATTATGCAGCCCTCGGTGCGCTCAAGCTGATCTGTGACAAGAGCGAATCACTTCTTGCCCAGCACAAGAAACGGCATCCCCATATCGAGACATGCCTGGCTCTGAATGATGTCCTTGCCAGAGCCGATATTGCGGGAGTTGCCATCGCCACACCGGCGGAAACGCATTTCACTCTGGCCAGGGAAGCGCTCCTCGCGGGAAAGCATGTCTATGTTGAAAAGCCCCTCGTTCTGCTGGAGAACCAAGCCGTCGAGCTGATCAATCTCGCCGGGGAACAGAGGCTCACACTTATGGTCGGACACCTTCTCCAGTATCATCCTGCATTCGTCAGACTAAAAGAACTTGCCGCAGCGGGGGAGTTGGGCAGAATCAATTACATCTATTCCCACCGCCTAAATCTGGGAAAGATCAGACGGGAGGAGAACATACTTTGGTCTTTTGCACCACATGACATTTCTATGATACTCGCCCTGGCCGGAGAAGAGCCGGAGGGCGTATTGGCAACAGGCGGAAACTACCTTCACAGAAAAATTGCCGATGTGACCACAACCCATCTTGAATTCCCGTCCGGCTTAAAGGCCCACATCTTTGTATCATGGCTTCATCCTTTCAAGGAACAAAAGCTTGTTGTGGTGGGCGAACGGAAAATGGCTGTTTTCGATGACACGAGACCCTGGAATGAAAAGCTTCTCATCTATCCTCATGAGATTAAATGGCGAAATTACATCCCTGTGCCGTCTACGGCAACACCGGAATATGTCGATGTGACTGAGATGGAACCTCTGAAGCTGGAATGCGAACATTTTCTCCACTGTATTACGACGGGTGAGACCCCTATGACCGACGGCCGGGAAGGACTGCGCGTTCTCATGGTTCTCAACGCCAGCCAGCGGTCTTTGAATGACTACGGCAGGAAGATTGAGATCAAGCCTTCATTTGCAGGGAATAATGTTGTATCATCCGACCAAGCCGGGGACACCAGACACTACCATATCCATCCCACTGCCATTATCGATGATAATGTCATTATCGGAGAAGGTACCAGGGTATGGCATTTCTCCCATATTCTCTCGGGGGCTGCCATCGGCAACAATTGCAATATCGGCCAGAACGTTGTCATCGGTCAGGATGTGGTCATAGGAAACTCCTGCAAAGTCCAGAACAATGTTTCCATATACAAAGGCGTTACCCTTGAGGATAACGTTTTCTGCGGACCAAGCATGGTCTTTACGAATGTTTTTAACCCTCGCGCTCATATCAGCCGCATGAGCGAATTGAGACCCACGCTGATCAAGAGAGGCGCTACACTGGGAGCCAACTGTACTATTGTGTGCGGTCATACTGTCGGTCGATCCGCATTTGTAGGCGCCGGCGCCGTCGTAACGAAAAATGTGCCTGATTATGCCCTCATGATGGGGAACCCGGCCAGACAAACCGGATGGATGTGCGAATGCGGAGAAAAGCTCCCCAAAAATCTAAAATGCCCCGTCTGTAAGAAAAGATATGCAGTATCGAAAAAGGGCCTGCGGGTCGCGTGAAGAGGTTTTCATCGATGAAGGTGCCATTTGTCAATTTACAGGCACAATACATGACCATCGAAAAGGAGATAGAACAGGCCATAGCCGATGTCATCGCCAAAGCGGTATTCATTGGCGGCGCTTACGTAAGTCAATTTGAAGAGGATTTTGCAGACTACTGCAGCGCTCGGTACTGTATAGGCGTGGGAAATGGCACAGATGCCCTGTATATCGTTCTCCGCGCTTTGGGTATAGGGCGAGGGGACGAGGTCATCACGGTGGCGAATTCTTTCATAGCCACCTCAGAGGCGATCACCATGACCGGCGCCAAGGTCGTCTTTGCAGACTGCGATCCGGAGACATATAACATAGATACAGAACACGTGTCTCGCCTCCTGACACCACTGACGAAGGCTATCGTCCCGGTTCATCTTTACGGCAGGCCTGCCGATATGCCGTCACTGAACAATATTGCCAGCAAGCACGGATTATTTATCGTAGAAGACGCCGCCCAGGCTCACGGAGCAGAAATCAATGGCAGGCGCGTCGGCACCTTCGGCCATGCGGGATGTTTCAGTTTTTATCCTGCCAAAAATCTGGGAGCATACGGTGATGGAGGGGCGATCGTCACCAATGATGAAGCATTAGCGACTAAATGCCGGATGCTTGCCAACCACGGACGGATCAGTAAATATGACCATGAATTCGAAGGCATTAACAGTCGACTGGACACTTTGCAGGCCGCCATCTTAAAAGTAAAACTGAAACATCTCGAAACATGGACGGAGAGACGCAGGGCAGCAGCAGACTGCTACTGTGATTTATTGAAAGATACCCCTGTCGTGACGCCTGTAGTGCCTAAAGGCGCAAGACACGTCTATCACCTTTTCGTCGTTCGTGTTAAAAACCGGGAAGCTGTCATGAAGGAACTGAAGAACCGTGGAATTGAAACGGGCATCCATTATCCTATAGCATTGCCCAACCTTATGGCCTACCGGTATTTGGGATATAGGCCGGAAGATTTTCCTGTTGCCACCGAATACTCAAAGGAAATCCTCAGTCTGCCCATGTTTCCGGATATCAGTAAAGAACAACTTCAATACGTCTGTAATCAAGTCAGGAATGTTATCGGCGGATGAGGAGAAAGACTTGTATGTTGAAGATCGCCCAAATAGGTGTAGGTTACTGGGGACCGAACATTCTCAGAAATCTCGTTGAAAACAAGAGATGTCGTGTGACAGCCGCAGTCGATCTTGCCCTCGAAAGGCGTGACTACGTCCACAGACTGTATCCTGCAATAAAGGTCACAGACAGTATAGATGATGTCCTTCAAGACCCGGAAACAGACGCCATCGTCATTGCCACACCGGTCGCTTCCCACTTTGATCTTGCCATGAGGGCACTGGAAGCGGGAAAGCACGTCCTGGTGGAGAAGCCGATGGCAAGAAGTGTGGCCGAGGTCGAAGAAATCGGCAGACTGGCAGACAAAAAAAAGCGGGTGGCTATGGCAGGGCATACCTTTCTTTTCAATGCGGCTGTCCGTTACGTGAAAGAATTGATCGATTCCGGCGGACTCGGAAATATTCGCTACATATACAGCCACAGGCTGAACCTTGGGCGCATACGGACCGACGTCGATGCCTTATGGAACTTTGCACCCCACGACATCAGCATCATCCAGTATTGGTTGAATAATGCAACGCCTATTTCCGTTGTAAAGCGCGGAGTCGATTTTATACAGAAAGGGATCGACGACGTGGTCTTTATGAACATCCTTTACCCGGATAGGATCATGGCCAACATCCATGTGAGCTGGCTTGACCCCAATAAGGTCCGTTCCATGACCGTTGTGGGATCAAAAAAGATGGTGGTATACGACGACGTTGCCGACAATAAAGTCGCTATTTATGATAAAGGGATAGACCGCATGGCAGTCCTGGGCAAAGACATGGATTATGATAACCAGCGTTTTCCCGCTTTCAATTACCGGTCCGGAGATGTTCTTTTGCCGAAGATAGATTTTCAGGAGCCTTTAAAAGTAGAGATCGATCATTTCATTGATTGTATCGAACAGGGAATCCCCTGTATCACCGGCATAGAACATGCAAAAAAGGTCATCGCGATCCTCGCGTCGTAAGAACGGACCCGAGCATGCCTACACAGTATTGTCTCGCCGGCCATTCTGCAGATAGTGTTCCAATTCAAAAACGGGCTCTGACAGGTCTCCCTCAATAAACATCCGGAACCATATTTCCATGCCCAGCGCCAGCCAGAGAAAGAAATAGTGCCAGCGCAGCCGTGGATGGGGCGGATGATCCATTATCCTCTTCAGGTAGTCGTAATTCAGTATCCCTCTCTCTTCCACCCGCTTCCTCGTCAAGACGCTCTCGGCAACGGTCTTCAAATCCTTCTGGAACTGATAGTAGGGGTTGAAGCTAAAGCCCCATTTCTTTTTTCTTAAGGTATATTCCGGCAATACCCCTTCCATGGCCTTCCTGAAAAGATCCTTGGGCCGGTTTCTTTTCATTTTCAACTCCGCCGGTATGGACATGGCAAATTGCACCAGGTCTCTGTCCAGGAAGGGCACGCGCACTTCCAGTCCGTTTGCCATGGAGGTGCGATCTTCGTTCATCAGGAAATCTTCCTGCATTTTGGTGTTAAACTCCGCCCAGAGCACCTTATCCAGGACGCTTTGATCATTTGGAGAAAAGAAGTGGTCGAATTGCGTATGGGTCTTGTACAGGTCCTGTCTCAGGAGCACGGGTCCATAGACATTCTTATAAGCCCTCTCATCGTAATCCCAGACGTTTCTCAGTATCAGGTAGTACCGGGCTGGATCACCAAGGGAAAGAAGCATCTGCAAGCCCCGGCGATACTCATCAAGAGACAATGATCCCCATGCATTCTCAACAGAGAAGATGAATCTGCTGAGAGGCCGGAACACCCATGAGTCCAGAGCTCTTGGCACGGCGGGATAGAGAAAGCTTGCAGGGTAGATATATCTGTGAAGCTCGTAGCCCGCAAAGAGCTCGTCCCCGCCAAGCCCGCTGAGACAGACCTTGACGTGACTCTTGGCAAATCTGGACAGAAGAAACCCCTGCAGGATGTTTTCCTTGGGCTCTTCCGCATGCCAGATAACCTCCGGGTATTGACGCAAAGGGTCAGGTGATACGCTTATTTCATGATGATCCGTCTTGAACTGCTCTGCTATGATACGCGCATCTTCCAGTTCATCCGTAGGTTCATTGAATCCCATGGAGAAGGTCCTGACGGGTTCACTGGAAAGTTCGCTCATGTACTTAACCAGGGCACTCGAGTCAAGCCCCCCTGAAAGATACACGCCGAGGGGCACATCGCTGATTTTTTGCTTCCGGACTGCTTCGCGAAGATAATGTCTTATTCCCTCCACACAGTGGTTCTCATCTGCGGGAACATTCTTAGTCCTTAGCAGATTGAAATAACGGTGTGTCGAAATGGCGCCATTCTCATATATCATGTAATGGCCAGGCAGCAGCCTCTTCACGCCCCGGAAGAGGGTCCCCTCGCCGGGAATGAAACGCAGATTAAAAAAATAATGGATGGACTGGTAATCCGGCTCCCGCAATACAGCGGGGTCTTGAAGGATCGCCTTGATTTCGGAGGCAAAGCGCAGGGTCCGACCGTCAAAATGATAATGCAGGGGCTTGATACCAAAATAATCCCTGACCAATAGAAGTCTCTTTTTTCTTAAATCCCAGAGGGCAAAGGCGAAAATACCATCCAGCCTGATCAAGAATTCTGGTCCGTACTCCTCATATCCATGAATCAGCACCTCTGTATCACTGCGGGTTGCAAAGCGGTGTCCGCGTTCCTGAAGTTCCCCGCGCAGATCCTGAAAGTTATATATCTCTCCATTGAAGACAACCCAGACGGTCTGATCCTCATTCGCCATGGGCTGGCTGCCCGTCACAAGGTCGATGATGGACAGGCGGCGATGCCCAAGCAACACGCCCTCTCCCTGATAGATGCCTTCACCATCCGGCCCGCGGTGGGCAAGGGAAAGGGTCATTTTTTGAATGATAGCGGGATCGGCGCCAGGGCCGATTATGCCGCAAATACCGCACATCAATTTAATCCTTTTTCCATCGGCTTCTTAAATCTTGCATGATTCAAGGCAGTCACGCCTCAGTATAGCCTACAATTCGCCGAAACATTTTCCATTCCGGCGCATATGCAAAAAAGCGAAATTTCCATCGTAGCAAGGCATCTAAACGGAAGAACATATAGGCAGGGTAATGGTAGAATTTGATATACCTCTGTTTTATTTCTCTATGCCAAAACACGAAGCGGGAAATGAAGGCCAGGTTTTCCAGCATGGAACAATCTTCCGAGGTAAGCCAAGGCAGCCTGCAGTTGAAGAATGTCAGTTGCGCCCATTCTTCAAGAGACTGGGGCGGCTTAAACGATCTCTCCGATATGATTTCATCAAACAGTGGATTGCCCGGATACGGAGTGTAAATACATATCGCTGTGATATAAATATCGGGGTTTATCTCCTTTATCCGATCCATAAGATCGAAGGTCATAAGGCGCTCCTGCTCGGTTTCGCCGGGAAGTCCCGCCATGAAGGATGTATGGACGCGCAGGTTATACTCATGCGTGATTCTGGCCATGCCCAGAATATCTTTTATGGTGATCTGTTTGTTGATTATATCCGACAATATCCTCTGAGATCCTGACTCAGAACCGACAAACAGAATGTGTATGCCGGCCTTCTTCATCAGATCAGCAAAAGCCGCATCCACGCGGCGCGCCAGAATATCTGCCCGGCAAGTGGTGCTCCATTTGATGTCCAGATTATTTTCGATGATTTTTTCACACAAATACTTCACCCGCTTGAGATTGGAAAAAAAGTTGTCATCGTAAAACACGATATGGCCGACGTTATAGCGTTTCTTCAAGACCCGGAGTTCTTCAATGACGATATCCGCATCCTTTGCACGCCATTTTCTGCCGTTATAGAGATAGTTAAAACAGAAGCGACAGCGAAAAGGACACCCGCGCGCTGTTTGAATGCCTATTTCGGAATATTTCGTAACATCCACCAGATGCCATGATGGCATTTTAACCTTGTTCATATCCAGAAATGGCCGTTGTCCAGTGAAAACAACCGATCCATGTTCATCATGGAAATAAATACCCTTGACTGTTCTTAAGTCTCCGTTTGAAAAAAGACAGTCCGCCAATTCGACGACCACCTCTTCACCCTCTCCCGCAACCACAATATCAACTCTTGGATCCTGGAGTGTCTGTTCCGGCAGGATGGTGGCATGTATCCCGCCCCAGACAATAACTTTTTTCGGATCAAGTCTTCTAATAAATGTCGCTATCTGCAAGGCATATTGAATTTGCAGGCCAGTCATGCTCGTAATGCCGACAAACAGACTATCCGGTAATTCTTTTTTGATTTTCTCTTTATAATCCGCCTCAACGCGAGTATCAATAATGACCGGAACAAATCCCGCATTTTCCAGATTGGGACAAATGGAAAGCAGGGATAACGGCGCCTGGGGGATCAGGGCATGGGGCCCCAATTGCGGATAGATCAGCAGTATCCGCTTTCTTGCCGCGCCCGCTTCTGTAATATGTTTCAATTTGAGTTCTAAATCATTATTCATTAACATCGTGATGCCCTGAGTGCCTTTTTATAGCGAATATCAACGTCAGAACGAGGGACGTCAAAAAAGCCCAGACGATAATATACATACGATGGTAAAGTAGTCCAGCCAAAACCTGTTCCCTATTCAAACCGAGCGTCTCAAACAGGATCAACCCACTGCCTTCGAAGACCCCAAGACCACTCAGACTTACAGGGATATGGGTGAGAATGGAAAGCGAGTTGGCTATGCATATTGTCGGGATGAAGGGAGGGGTGATATTAGCCGCCATGAGGGCAAGGATGAGAGTAATGCCTGATACAATCCCTCGAAAACTGCTTATAAAAATATTAGTATAAAGGTTTGTTCTGTCTCCCTTAAAAAATATGGAAAAAAACTCCCAGAACCTCTTCGTCGCTGAGAATTTACCAAACAAGAATGGGGCAAATCGAACAGAAATACAGAGCAAGCCGCCAAAAAGCGCAACCGATATTGCCGTAACAGCAAGCACATATGTGGACTTCACGGGCAATACAAAAATCAGCGTAAAGGGCGTGAATATAAACAGGGCAATCACGAGAGTAATAAATCTATCCACGAGAATTGCGGAGATGCTCTTGTGAACGGGTATTTGGCTCCGCTTTGCAAGACCGATCAATGTAAAATCACCGAAAATTGCCGGTGCAAGGGACCCGATTGAACCCGCTAAAAAAAAATACCCTATAAAAAGCCGCATGCTTATCGGGCTGAAATCACGAAAAAGGATCCATAATTTAAGGCCACCCAAGAAGACATAAAACAGGCTGAAGCCGATCATGGCGATGATGGGAAGAATATTGGGCGATACAACAACGTCTGCAAAAATGCCCAGATCGACAGATTTGAAAATCCATAAGAGAAGAACAACGCTGACCGCAAAGCGAAAGATAAAGGAGAAGATTTTTTGCCACTTAGGTCTCTTTGGCTGAACTTCCTTACCGTCAAGGCCTGCGTTTTCAGCACCTTCGTCTCGCTTCATAGCCTGCCCGGGGTCTCGTTGTTGGTCACGATTTTCATCCTTATCAGCTTCAGCTGACTTGCTCATATAACATCATAATGTTTTCAATGTTTCTTGGCCAACAATATAAACCAGGGCATCCAGTATCTATTCATTTTCGTTGTCGGCATTGCATCTGCGATTATATTCTGTATCTTCTGCAGCATGGACGGCTTCTTGAAGTAGATGTTGACAAATCGAAAGTGCATGATTTCGAAGTTCAGCCCTTTCAGCATGGATGCCAATTTTCCAGGATGGACGGGGACGTCGTTCGTGCTTCGATACCGCCGATAGAGGAAGGCATGTCTCATGAAAAAGTATCTCTGGGGGTGATAGTAATTCGGCTCCAAACAATAGAAATAACCACCTGGAGCGATGATTCTATTTAATTCATTGAGTGAATCTTCAAATGGGAACAGATGATGCAATGTGGCAGGGAGACAGACCATGTCAAAGCTTTCATTCCTGCATGGAATCGAGAAAGCACTGCCGCATATCTTTTCATAGGGATAAAGAGAGAGTACCTGGGACGCAATGTCCACGCCGAACAGGGAAATAGACTCGTTCATATACCTTGCTGCCAAAGCCTGGGAAAATTGACCTGAAGCGCAGCCGACTTCACAGATATGAACTGTCTTGGACTGACCGATCACGGAATCAATCGGTTCAAGCATGGTATCCAAATCTTTTTCTACATAGGGTGAATAGCCGGACGTGAACCTATTGAAGTATGCCAGGTCTTTCTCAGAATATGATTTTTTTTGCACTAATCATTCCTCGTTAATCGGTTCCCACATATTCGCAATCTATCCCGACAACAACGGCCTCTATATTCACGGGCGGAATATCCACGAGATTGGCACGGCACATATTCATCTGACATCAGGCTTCTGAATAATTCAAGTCCGGGAAGATTCTGATTTTGACAAGTGTTTAGCATCACGGAGGAGTTCCCCGAGAAACAATTCCGCATCCCCTTATTAGATTCCTTATGCCATTGTCAACCCACTTTCATCCTTTATTTTTCAAGGTAAAGAACCAAATGCCAACCCATCTTCTTGCTCAGGAAAAAGTAAATGGCTTTTGGTATGAGTTCATATACCTTACCCCATCCTGCCCCGAAGAGGTATTCGATTCCAATACGGCATGAGGTAAAGGCAGCGCACATTTTTCGGACTTCCTGTCTGCTAAATCGATATGTTACAGGAGAATCAGGACCCTCTCTTGCATTCTCAAAACCTCTCTGCAATATCCAATGAACGAAATTGTTCAACGACCATTTGTGATACAGCATAATTACTGCACGGCCCTTGGGAATGAGCACACGATGGATTTCATTAATGGCCTTCCCTGTGTCAGGCGTATGATGCAATACCCCGAATGAATACACACAGTCGAAGGTGTTGTCTGGAAAAGAGAGATTTTCTGCATTGCCTTCAATGAATGTGCCCCGAGCATTATAGAGACTAAAAAGTTTCTCTGCCAATACCAGATGAGCCGGGGTGATATCAAGTCCCGTAACCTTAAAACCCTCTTTGGCGAACATCAACGCATCGGTTCCCATCCCGCAGCCTACTTCCAAAAGATTTGGTGACAAGCCTGTTTTTAAATACTTCATTATTGCCGGGAAATAATAAATGAACTTACGCCGCGCTTCGAGAATAATGTCAAAATATTCCCTGCTTCCCCGAATAACATGCGGATAGTTACGCAGATAGATCTCATTATTGAGCTGAAATGTCCAGAATTCTGCAATATCCTGAAAAATATTGGGTCGCAAATCCTTGTCCATTAGATTCCCACTCCGGTAACAAACTTCGCGAATCGGTCGTCTATCTCTCCATAACTTCAGGAATCCGAATCTACATTATATTACACCATATATGCAATTTGCAGATTTCATCAATCCCCGATAGTTTGATTCCATAACGCAGCTATTTCCTCAACAACAACGCGCCCACTGGTCAGCCTTATCCCACGTTCCTTGAGCTTTTTCAACAGTATCCAGTAGATCCTGTCGAATCCGGGATCTAACAGCCCACTAAGCTGTTCCTGATGCCATATAAGCGAAACACAGCCTCCCGATTTTTCCACAGGCCGAATTTGATCAATGCAATGATCCAATGCTTCACCGGATGAAAAGCGGTAAGTTGTCGCGAGGGTTGTGTCCATCAGGATAAAGGGGATTTCCCACAGGGAAAAGGGCTTAGCCTTTTCCATGTCATACGGTCTGAAGGGAAATAGCGTCCCTGCACGAGGTCCACTCATGTCATTATAACCGACAGACATGTCATATTCCAACCCTGCTCTTTCCAATTCCGGGAAGAATGTGGCAGGATGAAAGTTGAGGTAATGCTGCCGATGCCCGGAGACACTCATGCCCAGAATGCTTTCAAGCTCGATCTTCTCACCGGCAAGTTGTCCCGGCGTTCTTCCCGCCCTGTAACTCCCATGGAGACAAATTTCAAATCTTCTGTGAAGCAAATTTCTCAAATCGTCTTCTGTGTTGTAATATCTCCGCAGATCATAGACAGGATCGCTCCTGTGCCTTCGCTTGACCGTAAATTGAAAAGAAGAAATTGCCCCCAGTATGGTTTCCTCGTCGGCAATGGATTTCAATGCATTATAAGGCACGGGCTGAAAGAAGGCTTTACGGTATTTACTCATGATCTGCCATGCCTGACCCGCGCTTCTCCTAGTCAACAATTGTCTTAACACTGCCCGGAGAAAGCGTGGCATACCGCGATTTGCACGTGTTGGCATATAATCGACATCATGGGTGAGAACGACCGTCCCTGGAGCAAGACTCACTGCATCTTCCCCCTGTCTTTCGGCACGAGGCCATCCAATTTTTTCTGCCTCAAAAGCAATACTATTAAGCCAAAAATCTGACAGGGGTTCCGGCCTTGCAAAACCCGCCGCGGTCCACCAATCTTCCGTAAAACGCATCCAGCCGTCCCTCTTTTCAGGACGGTTTTTCCGTTCATAGAGAAGGTTAAACAGGGCATGCGCTCCCGCAATGACATCAGCCTTGATCCATCCCCGTTGGTGGATATCGTTCGCTTTTGGGTGATAAAATGGAAATCGTTCAGCATTCTCTCCTCTAAGTGGAATGCCGGCCCGGCTTTCGGTCATATGCTTCTTAACATCATGTGAAGATAATATGACGAGATCGCCTTCCCTGACGGGTATCTCCAGCGGATTTTCCGTTGTAGCGTATATGATCCGTCGCTCCGCCCTCGGACGAAAAGTCCATCCGATGCGCATGGCCAGATGGCGCAGTGTATGAATTATCGCATCTCTGTCAAATGGCTCTCCAAAGAAAACCACTTCTACCGGCAATCTTTCAAACATCCTTTCCCCTTGCCAGGTCCCGTATATGACCCTCAATCATCTCCGGAATATAATCCAAACTCTTGACAAGCCTGTCCCTTTGCTCTCGCATATGTCCCCTGGGCGGAGGCGTATCGGCCATGGCAATCGCTGCAGCGACAGCATCACCTCCACGATCATAAACCTCCATCAGTCCGAACTGATCCGACAGAACCTTCATATTTCCGCATTCGCCGGCCCAACTAGACGCCAGCACCGAAGGCACACCCATGAGCGCCGCCTCGGCGCACATACTGGGGCTTTCTCCCACCACCAGTTTGGCAAAGGCCATAACATGATGCATCCTGTCTATTCTGATAGCAATTGCGAATTTTCTGAGTGCCTCTGGAGGCGGAGTTTCTGTCGTCAAGACTACCTTCATTCTCGAAGAGAGCTGCTGAATCAATCGAATAGCATCCTCCGCGCTGAATCCTTTTTCTCCCTGATCGTGGACAGCATCCCATCGGACAAAGCGCACCACAGCGTAAGGCTGATCAGGATCGATCCCTTCATCCTTCACGAGTTCACGATCCGGAATAAATTCATCGGGGTGCAAATAGCTCCATTCATGAAAACTCCGATAACGGTAATGACGCCTGCCAAAGTCTCTGGTAAACCACTCCGGTGTGAGAACCCTGTCTGCAAAGGGAAAAGCTATTCTATTGCTGAGCTCCGCCGTTTCTGTATCGGTCAGGGCAATGTTGGGAATGCCGAGCAGTCTAGATGGGAGCGACGTAGTTATACCGCCGATGGACAGGACAATATCCGGACGATAGTCCCGGAGCATTATAGTTAATTTGCACCAGCGTTTTAATAACTCCTGCGCAAGGCCTAAGCCTTTTTTCTGTTTTGACAAGCAAACATAGGGAATGTTGAACAAATCGAGGAGCTCATGGGTAATGTCTTTGTCACGGGTAACAATTTTCAGCTCGTGGCCGCGTCCCTGCCACCTCTTCATCAACGGCCGGAAGAAATGCACATGTTTGGGATGCAGTATATCTATCAGAAATTTCACGGGAGCTAAGCCTCCTTCACAGCCAATGCTACAAGACCGGATCCACTCTTCTGAGATCGGTAAAATGAACCCAGAAAACTGAAGAATAGCAGTAAAGGAAAAACCAATGCGTAAGGACCCTTATTTCGTTCTCTGGCGCCGGTTATCAGCTTGCTTATATCGTTAGTCAATGTTTCCATTGTATTATAATTATAGACACAGGTTTTAACATGAAGCCCTCCTCTGGTAAGAAGACGCATTAATTCATCCTTTGTGTAGCCCGGTCTCACATGACCGTCTATGTCCATCCAGTTTTCTCTTTGCCAGCCAAAAATGTTCCGTGTCAGATGCGGCACGTGGACAAGCAAATGACCGTTCGGTTCGAGGGCTTCACAAAACATCCTTACCGCACCGAGATCGTCCTTGAGATGTTCAAGCATATCTGTCGATATGATCAGGTCGAATCTGCCTAATTCAGGAAGTCTCATAGCGTCCATAGTTACAAATTGCACCTTTTTGCATCCAAGTTTTTCAGCGATCGCGGTATTGATTATGTTCTGATATTCATCCAGATCAACGCCAAAAACTTCAGCGGCCGGAAAGCGTCTGGCACAGGCAAGGGTGATCATTCCTCTACCACATCCCGCATCGGCAATCCTGCGGGGATAAGGAACTCTATCTAAAAAAGGAAGAATGGTGCGGGCACGTATACGGAGCCCTAAAATGGGGGCCCCGAGAAGCCTCACGTAGAGTCGCTCCGACGGACTCAATCCCGGAGTCAGCGCTAATTCTGAACCAAATGGCATTAATGCCCTCCCTTACTTTCTGTCTTTCTTAACAGTGAGAGCAATACGGCCAGCCCGCGGGCCATCCAGCCGTTACACCAATGGAGAAGGGTGAACCGCTTATTGATGAAACGGCCTTTCTGATAGGCAAATTCACCGTCACCTTTATAAAAATTCTGAAGCCCCCAGGAAGCAATGCGAAGGCCCATTTCCTGGTCACCAGCCTTGGCAAAGGTCAGAATACCCTGGGCGGACCCGTGAACGTCATGCGGCATGATCTTGTCGCTGGCCCACTTGGGTGCGCCGTTCGGAAGAAACAGTTCTTTCCCGTAGAATTTTAAACCCCTTTCATAGTTATCTCGGAAGCGCTGGTCACCCGTCGCATTTTCATAATCCAGATACGCATCCAGAATCATGCCCGTATGATAATTGTCATGCGCCGCCAGGCTCTGCCTGGGATTTGTGGTATAATACCATGCCCCATAGGAAGTTTGAAGGCGAGATACGAAGGAAAGAAGTTTCCGTGCCTGATCCAAAAGAAATGTCTCACCTGTCAATATTCCTACCTGAGCCATAAATGCCGCAGCCTGAGCGTTAATATTTATGACGGCAAAATCTGTTTTCATCTTTGGCACGTATGATATACATTTTTCCTCGGCGGTTTCGTACAACACATCTAAATCATATAAAATAAAATCAACGGCACTTCGGGCAGTCATGAGATAATCTTCCGTATGAAAAGAGCGAAAGCCGTGTAAAAGAGCACCCCCGGCAATAATAGTAATATAGCAATTGGGATAGCCTGGCGGTTGGTAGAAGCCCGTACTCTGCCAGGGATGATGATAGCCCCAGCAACTGCCGTGATAATCTCCTTTTTCTGTTGAAGTATTTTCCATTAACCAGTCCAGACAACTTGCAGCCCTTTCCTTGAAGGGGCGGGTGGAACTCATGGAAAGCATATCTAGATTGGCCCGGGCAAACAGTGCCGGACATTCCGGATTAACGCCCTTCCTCACGCAAAAGATGGGCCGCAGATTTATGGGCGCCCGCATGATAAGTTGCGTCCAAAGCAGACGGAGCGGCCAGAAATTAAAAGACAGAACCCGAACCACGGGACTGTGGAGGGCGTCAAATTTGGAATAGCCGCTGTAACCTAAAGATAGAGCCCGGTCCAAAGTGGCGCAGAGAATTGTCTCAATTTCTCTAATATAAATCATTGATGATTAACCATAATCGGGGATATCATATTTTTCTGGAACACCATGCTGCAATAACTGGGAAAAGTACGGTGACCCGCGCGTTTCGACTGTTACCCCGTGCTAAGGACATTGTTTCTTTGCCAGTTTGAAGCCGGACGCCAGGCTGCTAAAATGATCGGACATCCTGTAATCCTTTTTCCCCTTGAATGCTTCTGACATCAGCCAGTAAGCTTCTAAAGGGTTTCCATCCAAGAGAATTCCCCTTTGGGCCTCCTTGATGGCGGCGTCGGGATGGCCTCTGAGGAGGTAGATTTTGCCAAGATTGATGTGGAAAGAGGCCTTGTCCTTTCTGAGTGATATAGCCTTTTTCATTTCGCTTTCAGCTTCCCCTAACTTCTCTTTCTTCATAAGTATTGCTGCCATCTGGTTGTACAGCTCAGCATCGGAAGGAAAGCCGGCCAGGGCTTTCTTAGTATAGAAAAGGGCTTTTTCGTCATCGGGACCCAAAATATAGTAGTAACTTAGTAACCTATAGGTCGTGTATTTCACCCCGGCATGCTCTCTATTAATGGACTCCGTGGCTTTTGTCAATTCGGTGAATGCGTTGGATAACCTGCCTGCGGTTAGAAACGCGGCTCCCAGACTGTTATGTACAATAGCGAGATGCGGCGTCTTCTCAGCATTATTGCTCCAGAGGGATATCTCATCCTTTAATATGTCGTTCTGGATAAAGACCGTCACCCCCATGATAATTATGACTGCAGTAATCGCCGACGATAGAACGACAATCATCCTTCTTCTCTTTTCAAAGTAATTCAGGGCATAGACGATGAAGATGGACAATGGAACGAAGAAAAGCATGGAAGGGAGGTAATTCCGGTGCTCGTAAACAAGCCCCAGGGAAATAAACGATCCCTCGATCAGATGATTCAAGAAGAAGAAGATAATGCAGTAAGAGATGAGAGGTCTCTTCCGGGAGATCAACACAGCCACGACCAGTATCAGCAATAGCATAATAACGGCAGCAAAGGTCGTCCAGGGGTCAAAGAGCGATTTTGAGATTTCCATATCATGAATCAACATCATG
>Ga0187886_1000516_pt1 | contig 44829 bp, 28 predicted proteins | sample June2016WEW_20_1_FD_133001 | JGI IMG/M metagenome (GOLD analysis project Ga0187886, IMG submission 133001) | Peatland microbial communities from SPRUCE experiment site at the Marcell Experimental Forest, Minnesota, USA - June2016WEW_20_150 | ecosystem: Environmental > Terrestrial > Soil >... | reverse complement strand
CAGCTTAGCTTGTTCTATGAGGCGATTAGCTGCTTCCGCGTCCTTACCCTGCACTTTAAACCCGCCGATTTTATCCGCGGTCTGCGGTGTCAGGCCAATATGGCCCATAACCGGTATTCCTGCCTTTACTATCTCCTCTGTTACTTCGATACATCTATCAAACCACTCCAGCTTTACGGCGCCGCAACCTGCCTCGTCAATGAATCTTCTTGCGTTATTCAGGGCATCCTGCGTATGCAGTTGATAGGAATCAAAAGGCATATCACCTATAACCAGCGCATTTTTAACTGCCCTGGTTACTGCCTTGGCATGATGGAGCATTTCGAACATTCCGACCTTGGTAGTTGAATCTAACCCCAGGACCACGTTAGCCAGGGAATCGCCTACTAAAATCATATCAATACCTGCTTTATCCACAAGGGCTGCTAACGGGTAATCATAGGCAGTAAGCATGGTAAGCTTACGCTTACCTTTCAAAACCATAATTTGCTTTACTGATATTTTATTATTTTCCATAATTAACCTCTCCTTTATGACTCATTTTACCATGAACTATCAACTATGAACTATGAACCATGACATATTTATCTATCGCAGCCGCTGCTTTTTTCCCAGCACCCATAGCTGAAATCACTGTATCTGCTCCGGTAATAATATCTCCACCGGCAAAAACCCCGGAAATAGAAGTCATAAAATCCTTATCTACGATAATCGTGCCGTCAGGATTTGTTTTTAAATCGGGAGTCAATCTTGCCAGAAGCGGGTTTGGGCTCTGTCCGATAGCCACGATAACCGTATCTACCTCTAAAATAAAATTAGAGCCCTCAACAGGAATAGGTCTCTTCCTCCCTGATTCATCAGGTTCTCCAAGCCGCATTTTAATACATTCCAAGCCCTTCACAAACCCCTGCTCATCACCAATGATCCTTACCGGCTGCGTCAGGATTGCAAAATTTATCCCTTCCTCTCGGGCATTATCTATCTCTTCTATGCGTCCGGGCATTTCCTTTTCCGTGCGCCTGTATACAAGGAATACTTCACTCCCCAGCCTTTTAGCTACCCTTGAGCAATCAAGAGCCACATTCCCGCCGCCGATAATCGCCACTCTTTTGCCTATATTTATTGGCGTGGCATAAGCGGGAAATTCATACGCCTTCATTAAATTTGCGCGGGTAAGAAATTCATTGGCGGAATAAACCCTGCCAAGGTTCTCGCCCGGTATACCTAAAAATTGCGGAAGGCCAGCGCCTGTAGCAATGAACACTGCCTTAAAACCCTGCTTAAATAACTCCTCCAGTGAATAAGTGCTGCCGATAAGAGCGTCTGTTTCTATCTTTACCCCTAGTCCTTCTATATATGAAACTTCATCATGGACTATTTGCTTGGGAAGACGGAATTCCGGAATCCCGTATACGAGCACGCCTCCTGCTACATGCAGTGATTCAAATAACGTAACCTGATACCCTAATTTTGCCAAATCAGCTGCGCAGGTAAGCCCTGCAGGTCCAGACCCGACAACAGTTATTTTAGCTCGTTGCTTTTCACTATGAACTATGAACCATGAACCATGAACTAATCCACAATCAGACGCGTATCTTTCCAGAGCCCCAATATTAATCGGTACCTTTTTCTTATTCAGGACGCAGGCAACCTCACACTGGTCTTCCTGCGGGCAGACCCTGCCGCATACTGCCGGAAGATTATTCTTTTCTTTTATCTTCTCCAGCGCCTCTTTCGGCTTACCTTCTTTAATTAATTTTATGAAAGCAGGGATATCAATCTCTACGGGACAGCCTTTCACGCAAAGAGGGTCTTTGCATTGCAGGCAGCGCGTTGCCTCTATTTCTGCCTCTCTCTTAGATAAACCGAGCGCGACTTCAAAAAAGTTCTTTATGCGTTTCTTAGGGTCCTGCAAGGGTATTTTATTGCGCATTATTCGTAACCGTACTTTTTGATAAACCACTTTTTGACAACCTGAACAAGAAATAAATAGGTAATGACCATAATAAATAACGCCACAAAATACATGGGTGGCGGCTTTACAAACCCAAAAGGTTTTGCTAGCGGGGTAAATGGAATCGCAATGCCTAAAGAAACTATTATAATTGACATGAGCATCAGAAAGGCGCTGGGCCTACTCTCAATAAAAGGGATTTTTCCTGTCCGGATTATATGTATAACCAAGGTCTGCGTGCATAATGATTCTATGAACCAGCCTGTATGAAAAAGCTCGGCTGAAGCATGAAAAATGAATAACATGACCCCATAAGTGAGAAAATCATAAATTGAGCTTATCGGCCCGATAATCATCATAAAATTCCTGATATACTTAACGTTCCAGGGCCTGGGCCTGAGGACATATTCCTTATCAACATTATCAGTAGGAATCGCTATCTGGGATACATCGTAAAGGAAATTATTCAAAAGGATCTGTATAGGCAACATCGGCAAAAACGGCAAAAATAAACTTCCGCCGGTCATGCTGAACATATTACCGAAATTAGAACTTGAACCCATCTTGATATATTTAATAATGTTGCCGAAGGTTTTTCTTCCCTCTATTACGCCATCTTCTAAGACCATAAGATTCTTTCTAAGCAAAATGATATCAGCTGATTCCTTGGCAATATCCACGGCATTATTTACCGAAATACCGACGTCAGAAGTCTTTAATGCCGGGGCGTCGTTTATGCCGTCTCCCAGGTATCCTACTATATGCCCATTATCGTGCAGGGCGCGGATTATTCTTTCCTTTTGCATAGGCGAAAGCCTGGCAAAGATATTGGTTTTTTCTACCAACCCCTTTAACTCCTCATCGCTTGCCTTTTCTACCGTATCACCGGTTACTAAGCCTTCGACATTTAAACCGACCTCACTGCATATTTTTCTGGTGACTAATTCATTGTCTCCCGTTAAAACCTTGAAATCTATACCCAGTTTCTTAAGTGCCTGGATAGCCCTTTTTGAACTTGGTTTCGGAGGGTCGAGAAAAGCAACATAGCCTTTTAGGATCAAATCCTTCTCATCATCTTTTGAATATGCCGCCTTTTTATTGTCAAAATTCTTGTAGCCGATAGCCAATACCCTGAAACCATCGGAACTCAAGCTGTCAAACTCTTCTTTTAAATCTGAAATAATGAGCTGATCTATTTCAAATATCTCCCCGTCTAACTCATATTGAATGCATCTTTTGAATATCTCTTCCGGAGCGCCTTTTGAGATGATCCTGTGCTTCTCCTCCATTTCAACCACGACTGACATGATCTTCCTGGAGAAATCAAAAGGTATCTCATCTACTTTTTTATATTCCTTTACCAGCACTGTTTCGTGTTTAAGGACTGCCCTATCTAAAAGGTTCTTTAATCCCGTCTGATAAAAACTATTGATATATGCGTAACGTAAGACATCCTCGTTATCTTTTCCTACTACGTCGCAGTGTTTCTCCAGCACTATCCTATCCATGGTAAGGGTACCTGTCTTATCGGTACATAATACATTCATGGCGCCGAAATTTTGTATGGAATTCAGGCGCTTGACAATAACTTCTTTTCTGGACATCGAAATTGCGCCCTTTGAAAGATTTAATGTCACTATCATCGGAAGCATCTCTGGCGCAAGGCCGACCGCAACACCTAATGAAAAAAGTAATGCTTCGATAAAGTTCCCGTGCCTTATGGCAATAATAGCAAAGATAAACATGACCATACAAATCATTGTCTTTACCATTAGCATGGTGAATTTATTTATTCCTTTATCGAAGCCGGTCTCAATGCGTATCGTAGCGAGCTTACGGGAGAGCTCTCCAAATTGCGTAGCTATACCGGTTTTTACGACTACGCCTAAAGCAGTGCCGCTTACTACGCTTGAACCCATAAAAGCAATATTATTTAATTCGGAAATGGAATTACTCTTGGCAGTGACAGGAGTAGCTACTTTTTCAATAGGAAAAGACTCTCCGGTCAAAGAGGCCTGATTGATAAATAAATCTTTGCAGGATATGATACGCAGATCAGCAGGGATCATATCCCCTGCGAAAAGATCTATAATGTCTCCCGGGACTATTTCTCTAATGCTTATTTCTTTTGATTTACCGTTACGTAACACCGTGGCGGTAGTACGCACCATTTCGCTGAGCTTTTCTGCTGCTTTACTGGCGCGATGTTCCTGGATGAAGGCGAGCATAACGCTCATCACGGCCATAAGAGTTACTATTAAGGCGCTTATTTTTTCTCCGAAAAAGAGCGAAAAACCACCAATGATAAGCAGCACTATGACTAGAGGGTTAAGGAATTTGGAAAGTATCTCCTTGAAGATCGTTCTTTTCTTTTTCTTGGCGGGTTCATTATAACCGTAATCGGCAAGCCTTCGGGAAGCCTCCTTTTCCGTAAGCCCTTTTTCGTTTGTCTGGAGCTTCTCAAAAAGTAATTCCGCTTGACAGCTTATATAGTCAAAATCAAAAACCTGCGGCGTATAATGGCCGTTAGATTTAAATTTATTGTTATTCCTTACGCCGTTGTTTTTCATTTCGTATTGCTTATTTTATTTTCCTGCTCTTTAAATGAATCCAGTCTTTTTGTCAGTTCATTAAAATCAATCTGGTGGCCGTCGAAATCCGGCCCGTCCACGCAGCCAAATACGGTCTTTCCGCCTACGGTGCACCTGCAGGAACCGCACATGCCGGTAGCATCCACCATAACAGGGTTTAAGCTTACGATAGTTTTAATTTGATATCCGCGGGTAAGTGCCGCTATCGCTTCCATCATCATAACCGGCCCCACCGCATAAACCAGGTCCGGGTATTTGGTATGGGTGGAGTTTTCTACTACAGTAAGCAGTTCCCTTAAGATATCGGTTACAAAACCTTTTTTTCCGGATGAGCCGTCGTCGGTTATAGGAAAGAGCTCATCGCAGACACCCCGCAGCTCATCTTCCAGAATCAATAAATCCTTTGAACGGGAACCGATTATACCGATAACCCGATTTCCCGCCTTCTTAAATTCCCTGGCCACGGGAAAAACCTCTGCAATCCCTACTCCTCCGCCTATGCAGTATACCTCTCCTATCTTATTTATTTGCGTCGGGTGGCCCAGGGGTCCGAGAATATGCAATATGTTATCGCCCTGGGATAAACTACCTAATTTTTTTGTGCTAAAACCTACTTTCTGGAATATGAGCGTGATTGTCCCTTTTTTACTATCCCAGTCAGCTAATGTCAGTGGGATACGTTCGCCGGTTTTATCTATAACCAATACTATAAACTGGCCTGCCTTGGCTTTACTGGCGACTACCGGAGCCTCTATCACCAACTTTGTAATTTCTTTATTCAACTCTACTTTGTCAATTATGCGGTGCATATTCTTCCTCTATAATCCTGGCCTCTACACCGGGAAATTCTCTTAACAACTGTTCGCCTTTTGCCTTGCCTAAAACGAATATTGCCGTACTTAAGGCGTCTGCGGTTAAGCCGTCATCTGCAATGACGGTAACAGAAATGACCCCTGAATCAGCAGGATATCCAGTCTTCGGATTAAAAATATGGGAATAGCGCTTGCCTTCTTTTACAAAATATTGTTCGTAATCTCCTGAAGTAGAAACAGATTTCCCGGTAAGCTTCAAGAGATCCCGCACTCCGTTTTTACGCGGGCTAATAACTCCGATCCTCCAAGGGAGGCCGTATTTTGTACCCAAGGCATAAACCTGCCCGCCTGCGTTTATCAGGCAACTGTGTATATTGTGTTCTTTTAATTTCCTTACGGCGCTATCTATGGCAAATCCTTTTCCAATGGCGCCCAAGTCAATCCTTGTGCCGGGAGTTTTAAATTCTACCATATCTTCCTCTTCATGCAAAATAATTTTATCTGAACCTACTAAGGCTAAATTCTTCTTGATTAAGCCGGGTTCTGGTATATGAAAATCTTTACGGTTAAATCCCCAGATATCAACCAGGGGTGCAACCGTAATATCAAACGCGCCTTCGCTTATTGCCCAGAATTCCTTTGCTTTTTTAACAACAAGAAATGTCTCATGGCTTACTCTCAATCTACCTATTTTATTTAGCCTGGATATTTCACTGTCTTCTTTATACCTGTTCAATAGGGCTTCGATCCTTCTTATTTCAGCGAATACGATTTCCGGGGCTTCCTTTTCCGGAGAAGTCACCTGCACAAAAGTACCCATCAAAACCCTTGTCTCTTTATAAAGGGGGCGCCTCTGGCAACCGCATAGAAGCGTAAAACTAATCAATAAAACTACGGACCTCTTCATTTCTTTATTGCCTTTAACAGCTCATCAAGAGGCAGCGTATTAATCACATCTTCTTTAGACAACCAGCCCCGCCTGGCAATACTCACTCCAAATTTCATTGATTCCAGTTGCGACTTTTCATGTGAATCTGTGTTTATCGCCACTTTCACGCCAAGCTCTTTTGCCCGGCGGCAATTCTGGTCATTTAAATCGAGCCTCTGCCCAAAGGCATTTATCTCCATATAAGTATTCGTATCTGAAGCTGCCTTTAAAACCTCCTCCGTATCTATATCATATGCGTCGCGCACACCCCAGAGCCTTCCCGTGGGATGTGCAATTATATGGACGTATTTACTGGAACAGGCTTTAATCATCCTGCGCGTCAACTGCTGTTTTGACTGCTTGAACCCGCTATGTATCGCTGCCACGACTATATCGAACCCCTTAAGTATTTCGTCTTTATAATCTATTCTACCTTCGGAATCTATATCTACCTCTGTCGCGTAAAGTATGCGGAAACCCTTTAATTTTTTATTTAACGCTTCAATTTCCGACTTTTTCCTTTTTAAATCACGCAGGTCTAATCCACCCGCAACTTTAAGCCCTTGTGAATGGTCGGTAGAGGCGATATAGGAATAACCTAACTTTTTGGCAGCAGAGCTCATTTCCTCGATACTATTATTTCCATCTGACCATAGGGAATGAACATGAAGATCGCCTTTAATCTCTTTTAATTCTACAAGGGAAGGCAATTTTGATTTCTTTGCCAACTCTATCTCTCCGTTATCCTCTCTTAACTCCGGCTCAATGTAGGAAAGGCCTAATCCTTTAAGCATCTCCTCTTCTGTTTTTCCGGAAATAAATTTGTCTTTCCTGAACAGGCCGTATTCATTGAGTTTCAAGCCTTTTCTTATGGCGATTTGGCGCAGTTTTATGTTAAAGTTCTTTGAACCAGTAAAATAAAGCAGTGCCGCCCCAAAAGAACCTTGCTCTACTACGCGGCAGTCTACCTGCACATCTTCTTTGGTGCGCACGGATGCCTTGGTCTGGCCTTTTGCCAAAATATCTTTTACCGAAGGTATTCCGGTAAATGCGCTCATTATCTTTTCCGGCTTATTGGAGGTAACCAGGATATCAATATCCCTTACTGTTTCTTTCTGCCTACGCAGGCTTCCGGCCACGGAAATCTTTTTCACTTCAGGCATATTCCAAAGGGCGGAAACGAACTCTTCGGCGACAAAAGTTGCCTGGGGAAGGGTCATTCGTTCCTTGCCCCTCTTTAATATCGCTATGCCTTTTAAGATATTCTCAATTGTCTTTTCTTTTATCCCGAATATCCCGGTTAATTTATTTTTGCGTATCGCCGCTTCCAAATCAGAGACCCCTTTTATTTTAAGTTTATCGTAAAGTAATTTTGCGGTCTTTGGGCCGACAGAAGGTATTTTTAATAAACCGAGGAGCCCGGCAGGGATGCTTTTTTTTAGCTCTTCGTATACCTTTATCTTGCCGCTGCGTATAAATTCTTCTATTCTATTAGCCAAATCTTTTCCGATACCGGGGACTTCTCTTAACCTTCCTGCCCTGTAAAGACCCTCGATATTTTCAGTCAAACCCTCGATATTCTGAGCTGCCCTCTCATAAGCGTGGATCCGAAAAACATTCTCACCTTTAATTTCCAGGATACTGGCGATCTCCCTGAATACCTGCGCTATCTCTGCGTTTTTCATAATTCTTTCAATACTTCGTTCTGAGGGTCTAATGCCTTTGCGCGCTCAAGATGCAACTCATATCTTACGGGATCTCCTTTTTCTTCATAGGCCTGCGCCAGGCGGGCATGCGCTGTAGCAAAGTCAGGAGCAAGTATAAGGCACTGCTGGAGCTCTTTTATCGCCTTATCTAAATTTCCCCCCAGGATCCCGGGCGCCTTCATATAAAACGTGCCTAAGGCTAAATGCGTTTCGGGAAGACAGGGGGCCAATTCATTGGCTTTCAGGAAATAACGAAAGATATTGGAGGCATAAGCTATTTTACTTAAAAAATTTCCCTTTACAGAATACCTGCTGTTTACCGTACCAAGCAGTATATAAACAAGGGCGCGGTTTTCATTATCTAAAAGTTTGTTTTTGAGAAGGCTAATGAGGATTTTTCTGGCTTCTTGAAGTTGACCATCATTATACCTTAAATAGGCGAGGCTGATTAAAGGCGGGGCATAGCCGGGGTCTTTTTTTATTAATTCCTGCAATATTTTCTCGGACTCCGCGTATTTGCGGCTGCGGCGCAGGATCTCTGCTTTGCCCCAGGAAGCCGGGATGTTGGAGGGCTCTGCCTCCAGGATTTTTTCGAAAACGAGAAGCGCGGCATTATCCTGCCTTCTCTGTAGCAAATCCATCGCCTGGCCTAAAACGCCGGCCGCATTTCCTTTTATCAGGTATTCCTGTATCTTATCTTTTTTAGGAGAAAATAAAGGGCAGGTCCCCTTTGAAAGGGAAAAAAATGAATATACTGCGAGCAGAATAAAGATTACAAGCAGGTATCTTTTCATATTGCGCAATTATCTCTAAATAAGGAAAAGCTTTCAAATGCGGTCTGCCGCTCTCAGCTGATAGCTGGCTTCTATGGTTTTTACAATGTCGGTAAGAAAAGAGTTTACTGGTGCCGGCACATTCAATTCCTGCGCCTGCCGCACTATGGCGCCATTGATGTAATCTATCTCCGTGCGCTTACTGCGCAGGACATCCTGCAGCATAGAAGAGATATTCCCGGAGGTGGCTTCGCAAACCGCTTCTGCTTTTCCCAGGGGGTCATCATAAATAAGTTTTATCCTTTTACGCTTAGCGACCCTGGTGGCTTCGGTAACGGCTTCCCGCAGGATTTTACGCGTACCTTCGAATTCGAGCAGTTTTCCGTTAGCAAGGCGCGTTATAGCGGTCAAAGCGTTTATCCCGGCGTTGATAATAAGTTTTGACCATAAAATACCTTTTATATCCCGCGATATCTTTGTTTCAAATCCCGCTTTATTAAATAATTCCCGTATCGAACGCATCTCAACCGGAATCTTTCCGTCTATTCTGCCTATGACCGTCTCTCCCCTGCCAGCATGCCTTACCTTGCCGTATTCAAGAAGAGTGGCGCCTTCGCTTGTTACCCCGCCTATGACTTTATCCTGCCCCGCCACCTCGCTTAATATCTCTATATTACCTATACCGTTCTGCAGTGTAAGCACTTTTGTATTCTGGCCGATAAGCGGCTTTGCTTTTAAAATAGCGTCCTTAGTGTCATAAGCCTTGACGCAAATTATAAGAAGGTCGGCGACCCCTATATCTTGCGGGTCGCTGGTAATCTTTACCTTTACCTGCCAGTTCCCGCTTATGCCCGTAACGTCTATACCCTTCTGCGCGATCCTGTCTACATGCTCTTTATGCCTGTGTAAAATCCAGATTTCCTCTTTTGACTTAGACAAAAAAGCAGCCAAGAGACTTCCCATTGCCCCTGCGCCAACGATTACTATCTTCATAATCTTCTCATTTATTTTATACCGCTACTGCGAGGCTACGCAACACCTTCTGCGATTTCAATTCCTTCTCCAGGTGAAAATTCAGAAAAGCGTTAAGTATAATCTCCAGCTCCCTTTTAATCTGCGGGTTCATCCCCAATTTAAGGTTTGCCGTGAAATCATTTTTTTCGATATGCAGGATCGAAGCAACCGTGCCGCGGAAGATTGAACGTGCTGCCATATCCTTCTTAAAACACCCCGGACAGAGAAGGCCTCCTAACATAAGGCTGAATTTTGATTCTCCGAGGATGCGGCTTGAACAGGAAACGCAGGAATCAAAATGCGGCTTAAACCCGGAAAGAGCAAGCATCTTAATCTTAAAAATAGTCATAACCTTGTCCGGATTCATACTGATTTCCAGCTCCTTAAGGCAAATATTCAACAGATCAAAAACCTGTTCATTTTTATCTTCTACGGCCATTGTAGCGGATACGAGTTCCACCATGTAACTGGCCATACCTGCCTTATCTATATTCTGCTTCAGGCCGTCGAAATTATTAAGCTTATCTGCCTGGGAAACCAGGTGTAGCGAAGAATTACGCTTTTGATAAAAAATAATTTCATTATGGGAGGTCTGCTCAAAATTACTGGCGAATTTCTCCGGCTCATCGCGTATACCTTTTATCAGGCCGCTTAATTTTCCGAAATCGCGCGTATAGAAATCCACTATAAGAGAGGTCTCCCTGAATTCGCGCCTGCTTAATACTATTGCCTCGGTTTTATTGATTGACATAAATTTTTTCTTTCCTGCGCATCAGTTGTTTTTCCTTCCTCGTGTGGTCGCCGTAACCTAAAAGATGCAATAACCCGTGAACGGCATAAAGATTTAACTCGTAAGAAGGCTTTGTATTAAAAACCCTGGCGTTACGTAGCGCCGTATCCGCCGACACCACGATATCCCCAACAAGATAGCCCGTGGCGTAAGTATCTGAAAGGTCAAATGCAAGGACATCGGTTGCGCAATTCTTATTCAGGAATTGAGCGTTTAGCGCTTTAATCGCGGTATCTGTGACAAAAGAAACCCAAATCTGTGCGTTTAATTTAGGCCCTTCTTTGGACAGGAGTTTAAGAAGCGCCTTTTTTATCTTGGTCTTTCTGACCGGGATTTTCTTCTGAAGGTTTCTTATGATTATTTCCACTTTTTATTTCTTCCGGATAATTGACGCGGCTATGGTATATGCCGCCTAAGATCCTGATGAATACGCTGGAGATCTTCTCAAGGTCCTTAAGCGTAAGATCGCATTCATCAAGCTGGCCGTCGATGAACTTATTGTTAATGACCCTGTGCACCACTTCTTCGATCTTGGCCGGCGTAGGCTCTTTTAAGGCGCGCGTTGCCGCCTCTACGGAATCAGCCAGGAGCACTATCGCTGTCTCTTTGCTGTTTGGTTTTGGGCCCGGATAGCGAAAACCTTCCTCTTTTATATCCTGGTCTTCTTCCAGCGTTTCAAGCGCCCGACGGTAAAAATAATAAACCAGGCTTTTCCCATGGTGCTGCTGGATAAAATCAAAAAGCGCCGGATTCAGCCTGTATTTCTTTGCTGTCTCAAGTCCCTCTCTTACATGGTTCATGATAATGAGCTTACTCATGGTCGGAGCCAATTCATCGTGCTTGCTCTTACTTAACTCCTGATTTTCGCTGAAATAGCCGGGTTTAGAGAGTTTACCTATATCATGGTAGTACGCGCCTATTCTGGCTAGCAAGGCATTTGCGCCCACGCTGTTACATGCGCTTTCAGAGAGATTGCCTACTATTAAACTGTGATGGTAGGTGCCTGGCGCCTCCATAATCATACGTTGTAACAGCGGATGATTGAAATCCGCCAATTCCAGAAGGCTGATATTGGTTACGGTATTAAAAAGGTATTCGAAAATAGGCAGGATACCAAGGACCAGGATACTGGAAACTACGCCGTTTAGAAAAAGTATGCAGTATCTCCATGGGGCGTTTACCGCAAGCCTTTCCAGACAAATAAGGGCTACTGCCTGGACAATGCCTACGAATAATCCTGCTCGGATAACGGTTGTGCGCTTACGCGCGCCCAAAACCAGGAGGCTTGCGATAATACCGCTCAACAGAAACCAGAGCGTAATCACAAAAGGAATAACGGAAAGTGAAGCTACTGCCACGGAAATCGCCAGCGTCAGTAAAAGGGAGATCTCCAGATTTGAAAACAAAAGGGTAGCTAAGAGAGGAATAAGGGAATATGGAATGTAGAAAACAGCGATATGCTGTTTTATCATAAAATAACTTGCGCACAACATTAGCAGAAAAAGCAATAGCGCGTTTAACAGGCTATATCCCCTTATATTAAACTGCCTGAAGCTTGAATATAAATATAACGCCAGCAGTAAAAGCGTAACCATAAGATTCAGTCTTATGATCGCGCCAACTGCCAAAACAGCTAAAGGAACGACTACGGCTTTAATGTTAATATTAATGGGCTGCTTTATCATATGCTTCAATTATTTGCTGGACTAACGCGTGCCTCACCACATCGGAACCGGTGAAATATATAAACTTAATCCCCTCTATATCCTTTAATACTTCCTGCGCCTGCAACATGCCTATGGGCTTTCCTCCCGGCAGGTCGCTCTGGCTAATGTCTCCTGTAATCACTACCTTGGAATCAAAACCAAGTCGGGTAAGGAACATCTTCATCTGTTCGGCAGTGCAATTCTGCGCCTCATCCAGGATGATAAAAGCATCGTTTAAGGTGCGGCCGCGCATATAAGCCAGGGGTGCTACTTCAATAATGCCTGTTTCAAGGTATTTTTCAATGCGCTCTGCTTCAATCATATCATATAGCGCGTCATACAGGGGCCTTAGGTACGGAGAAATCTTTTCATACATATCTCCGGGAAGGTAACCCAGCGACTCTCCGGCTTCTATTGCCGGGCGCGTAAGGATAAGCCGGCGCACCTCCTGCTTTTTTAAGGCCTCAACCGCGGTTGCCATAGCCAGATAAGTTTTGCCTGTCCCTGCCGGACCGATACCGAAAACAATATCATATTTCTTTATCGCCTCTGCATATTCACGCTGGCCGGCTGTTTTGGGCCCTATGTGCTTGCCGCTAAAAGAAGTGGTTACGCTTATGTCCAGGGGATTTATTTCTGCTGTCTTTGACTGTTTCTTGAAATTAGACACAAGGCAGAATAAATCTGACCTGCCTAACTCCGGCTGCCCGGAACGGAAACCCTCCAATATATATTCAATCAGATTACCTGCCTTTCTTATATTGGTGGCAGTACCGCTGATCTTCAAGTGCTCCCCGCGCAGGGTTACTTTAACCTTAAACTCTTTCTCAATAACCTTTAAATTTTCGTCATGAGCTCCGAAAAGCGCCTGGGCATGAGCATGGTTATCTAAGCGGATGGTTATATCCATTCTTTGATTGTTATTTCAGCTTACCTGCGGGCTCCTTAAGTGTTTTTTTCATCTGCGGCATAACAGGGATTTTTAAGCTCTGGCCGACATAAAGTTTATTCGGCCCTTTCAGGATATCCTTATTTGCCTCATAGATTTTGTTCCATTGTTTGGTCGTGCCGTAGTATTTCTGGGAAATCTTCTGCAGGGTGTCGTTCTTCTCTACCTTATAACTCTGGAATCCTGCTGATTCCTGCACGCTTGGTTCATTTATTTCCGGCGAAACACTTTCGGCAATGTACCCGCGGTTTCCTTCTGCTGTGCCCTTCTCTACAGGCAAAGGCATTGCTGCTTCTGTTGGCTTAGGATTGGGTGCCTTTTCAAATTTTACAGGAGAACCTATCTCTACTTCAACCACCTGAGTGGTGCGCGTTGTACTTCTTTCGCCGGCTGCCGGCGCCTTACCCTGAAGATAACCGCGGTTTCCGCCGCTTAAATCCTGGTCAATCCTGTCCCTGGTCAAGGGATAAGTCCTTACTATACAACCGGAAAAAATAAAAGATAGCCCCAATAACAATACCGCGTATTGCGTTGTGCATTGTGCGTTGTGCGTTTTCATTTCTTCTCCTTTCCTTTCTTAATAGTTAAATTGAGTTCTTTTAATTGCCTATCATCTACCTCTGAAGGGGCGTTAGTCAACGGACAAATACCGGCGCTGGTCTTGGGAAAAGTGATTACTTCTCTTATGCTCTCCTCGCCCACTAAAATTGCCAATAACCTGTCCAGGCCAAAAGCAATGCCTCCGTGAGGAGGCGCGCCATACTGGAATGCCTCTAAAAGAAATCCGAAACGCCTATAGGCCTCTTCTTTCTCTATGCCGATGATTTTAAAAATGCGCTCCTGCAGTTTCTGATCATGGATCCTGATGGAACCGGAGCCGATCTCCATACCATTCAAAACCAGGTCATAAGAACGCGACTTTACCTTTTGCGGTTCGGTTTCCAGCATATCCAGATCCTCCTTGCGCACCGAGGTAAAAGGGTGATGCTCGCTCTCCCAGCGCTTCTCCTCTTCGTTATATTTAAAGAGCGGAAAATCTGTCACCCAGGCAAAAGCAAACTCAACGCCTGATTCCTTCCTAATGTCCGGCTTATCCGAGGAATATTTTCTTTGCGCCTCTTCATAAGTTATGCGCGGGAAAGGAATTTTTATCTCGATGTTTTTTATTTCCTTTAAAACGCCCTGCATCAGCTTTTCGGTGAGAATGAATATATCTTCTTCCTCCACAAAAGACATCTCGAGGTCTAGCTGCGTAAACTCCGGCTGCCGGTCTGCGCGCAGGTCCTCATCGCGGAAACATTTGGCGATCTGATAATATTTCTCAATACCGGCGACCATAAGGATCTGCTTAAAAAGCTGGGGTGATTGCGGAAGCGCGTAAAACTCACCCGGATTCAGGCGCGAAGGAACAAGGTAGTCGCGCGCGCCCTCAGGGGTTGATTTGGTAAGTATGGGTGTATCGCACTCTATAAAACCTTGCGCGTCAAGAAGACCGCGTATTGACTTATACAGACTGCTACGCAGCAGTAGATTATTGAAAACCTTACGCCTGCGCAAATCAAGGTAACGGTATTTAAGCCGGCTTTCTTCACTGATATCACTGTCTTCTTCTATTTCAAAGGGCGGATTAACGCTTGGGTTTAAAATCTCTATTTCTTTAACAAGCACCTCTATTTCTCCGGTGGCAAGATTTGGATTGACGTTATTGGCCGGCCTCTTGTTCACGGTTCCTGAAACTCTTAATACGAACTCGCTCCTTACTTCTTGAGCCACCTTATAATAATCCCCGGCATCTTTGGGTGTGACCGTAAGCTGCACTATGCCGGACCTGTCTCTTAAATCTAAAAAAATGATTTTCCCGTGGTCACGACGCGTCGCTACCCAGCCGCACAAAATAATATTCTCACCGGCCAACTTACTATTTATTTCTCCGCAATTATGCGTCTTTAACATTTAAACTTTGAGTTCCCCTAAAAGCGCTTCCCTAGTTACTTCTTTCTGTTGGCCTGACAGCATGTTCTTTATCACGATTGTATTTTTCTTTAATTCATCCTCTCCCAGGATGAGTACAACCCCCGCCTTAAGATCATTGGCCCGGCGCATAGCTCCCTTAAGCGTCTTATTTTCATAATCCGTATCGGATGCTATATTATGACTGCGTAACCGGGCTAAAATCTTTATTCCCTCTTTCTTTGCTTCTTCTCCCAACGTAATCAAATAAACTAGTCCTGCGTTCTGCGTTTGGCGTTGTGCGTTCTGAACCAACAACAGCCTCTCCACGCCAAATGCGAACCCGATTGCGCCAATATCCGGACCGCCAAGCTCTTTAACCAGAGTATCATATCTGCCACCTGCGCCCAAGGCATCCTGCGCGCCTAACTCGCCATGAGCTATCTCAAAAACCGTGCGCGTGTAATAATCCAGCCCGCGTACAAGGTGAGGCGAAACCTCATATACTATGCCCGCATCCTTAAGCCCTGCGCAAACCTGATTAAAATGCTCTTTACACTCCGGGCAGATTTTAGCTTCCTGTAAATCAAGGTTATTTACCACTTCCCTGCAGCCTGCTTTTTTACAATCAAGGATACGCAACACATTGGTCTGTAACCTACGAAGACAATCTTCACAGAGGCCGTCTTTTTTTTCTTTAAGGCGCTTGCGCAAAAATTCCGCTAAAGCGGTTTTATCCTTATCGCAGCCAAGACTATTGATCTTTATTGTGTACCCTGAAACAGAAAAGGCCTTAAGTAAATGGTCTACTAACGCAATTATCTCTACATCGAGCGTTGCCTGGCCTGAGCCGATTGCCTCACAACCTATATGATGGAATTGCCTTTGCCTTCCCTTTTGCGGCCGCTCAAAACGGAACATCGGCCCCATATAATAAAACTTGGTAAACCCCGAGGTTTTATCCAGGTTATTTTCCAGATAAGCCCTCACCACGGAGGCAGTTGCCTCCGGACGAAGGGCATAGCTATCTTCCTCGTTTTTAATCAAGAACATCTGTTTCTGGACTATCTCTGAGGTCTGGCCTAAAGAGCGGTTAAACAACGCGGCATCTTCCAATATCGGGGTGCGTATCGGCTGATAGTTGTAGAGATGAAAAATATTCCTGGCAAGCGCCTCTATTTCTTCCCAAAGCAAAGCTTCCTCGGACAGGATATCTTTAGTTCCAGGGATTCTTTTATACGGCATATGTAATTTGGAATACGGATTTTTAAGATTTTGGGTTCGTCAAAAGGATTTTATTTTATCTTTTGCTTCATCTCCAGACCAGATTTAAAAACTACCACTTTCCTGGGCGGGACAGGAATGACCTGGTTGGTACGGGGATTACGGCCGGTGCGGCTTTTCCTTTGTTTTACCTTAAAGACGCCGAAATTGCGCAGCTCTATCTTTTCGCCCCTTGCCAGCGCTTCAATGATACAGTCAAAGGTCTTCTGAACGACTTTCTTTACATCTATCTGTTTTAAGTTTGTCTCATCGGAAACCTTCAAAATGATATCTTTCTTGGTCATGCTCCACCTCCATAGTCGCTACGCCTTCGGCTCCGCTCTTCAAAGGGGCTCTGCCCCTATGACGCTCGGGCCATTGCCCTCGCTGTTACCCCGAAAGCGTGGGGAAATCTTTCCCCACACCCCATTTTGGTTCTTTCGTAAAATGAAGTGTAAGGATCGAAAGAACCATTTCTAACTATAATAACAGCAAAAAGTTACGATGTCAAGAAAAAACACTGTCAATCCCCTCTACATCCCGATATCTGCGCAAGTATAAGGATTGCCAATTATAGTGCTGCATTGTATTGTACCATCCTCAAATATTACCAACTGATAGCAGAGCCCCTTACGCATTATACTGCCTAACTGAATGGATGGGGGAAGCGCACCTATGAGATCACGAAAATATTGGAAATTATTCCGGAAACCGATATCAAGATCATTTACATTACTGGCATAAAGGCCATAACAACCGTGGTCTGCGTAATACCTGCGTTGCGCCATTCTCATAACTTGCAGCCATAATATGCCTTCTGACGCCCTTGACTTTTCTATTACCTTGCTAAATCTAGGCAAGGCAATTAATGCCAGGATGCCGACTAAAACGACAGTCACTGTTATCTCTATAAGAGTGAATCCTTTTTTCATTACGAATTTTCCTTCTTATAAAACAAGAGATAACCTCTCCTCTCCCAGCAGATCCTCTATATCCTGGATAAGCCTTTCTGATGGCTGGACATAGAACCCCTCGCCCACTACCAGCTGAACCCTTGCTTTATTCGGCGCATCCATATGCAGGTAAATAGGTGTTGTGCCGGAAGATGAAGAAAGTAGTTCTTTTAGGCTCTCAAAGACATTCTCCCGCAGGCCGGAAAGATTAATCTTCATACCGCTTATTAACTTATAAATTTCTTCGAACGGGAAAAGATCATTTACAATTATTTTTGGCGAATCTTCCTTGAGGTTTACTATACCATAAACCATCGCCACGGCATTTACCTGCAGGTAGCGCGAAACCTTCTGATATGTGCGCGGAAAAACCAGGGCTTCCACATCACCCTCTAAATCTTCGAGTTTAAGAATCGCCATTTTCTCCTGTTTCTGCCTCGTAGTAGTCTGTTTTATCTTGGCGATCAGGCCGACGATTTTCACTTCATCCTGGTCATGGTGCTCGTGGAGGCTGCCTATGGAAGAAGAGACAAAACGTTTTAACTGCCGCGCGTAGCGCGCAAGCGGGTGGCCGGAAACATAAAACCCTAGCATATCTTTTTCAAAAGCAAGAAGCTGCGGTTCGGGCCACTCTTTCACTTGAGGCATACTGGCATTTCCGGTGTTGTGGAAACCATTCTCACTTATACCCAAGTCAAAGAAAGACAATTGCCCTTTTGCTTTTTCCCTCTGCGTGCGGGATGCTGACTCCAGGATCATATCGAGCCCCGTAGCCATTTGGGCGCGCGGCATAGCGAAACTATCCATGGCCCCGCATTTAATCAGGCTTTCAAGAACCTTCCTGTTGGTAAGCCTTAAATCGACACGCTTGCATAAATTCTCCAGTGAAGCAAATTTTCCTTCTTTGTCTCTGGCAGCCACTATCGACTCTGCCGCTCCCCTACCTACATTTTTTATCGCCAAGAGCCCGAAACGTATGGTCTTTTGGTCAATCGCCGTAAACAGGCAAGCACTTTCATTCACATCCGGAGGCAGCACCTCCAGGCCCATGCGGCCTGCCTCATTTACATACTCTACTATTTTATCGGTATTATCGCGTTCAGAGGTAAGAAGCGCGGTCATATACTCCACCGGGTAGTTTGCCTTCAGATACGCCGTGCGGTACGAGATAAGGGCGTAGGCGGTTGAATGCGATTTATTAAAACCGTAACCAGAAAAGTATTCAATCAGGTCAAAAATTTTACTGGCAGTTAACTCTTTTATGCCGCGCTTTACGCATCCCATAATGAAATTCTTCCTCTGCTTCTCCATGACTTCGGGAATCTTCTTGCCCATAGCCTTACGCAGAAGGTCTGCCTGAGCCATGGTGAATCCGGCCAGGGCCGAAGCAATCTGCATAATCTGCTCCTGATAGACCATTATACCGTATGTTTCCTTTAGGATCGGTTCAAGATTGGGGTGCTCATAGCGGATAGGAATGAGATTGTGTTTGCGGCGCATAAAGTCATCAAGCATCCCCGAACCGATGGGCCCTGGACGGTATAAAGCAAGAAGCGCAATAATATCCTCAAAGCGGTCAGGCTCAAGCTTCTTTAACAAATCGCGCATACCGGAGCTCTCTACCTGGAAAACGCCCATGGTTTGCGCAGAAGAAAAAAGTTTATAGGTTTTCCCATCGTCGAGTGGAAGATTTTTGATATCGATATCCTTACCCTGCGTCTTTTTAACAAGCTTAACCGTCTCATCTATCACGGTCAGGTTCCTTAAACCAAGGAAGTCGACCTTAAGAAGCCCTATCTTCTCTAATACCCCCATACTGTAGCCGCTGGTAATCTGGCCGTCACCTGTCTTAAAAAGAGGCATATAGTTATCCAGCGGCTTATCCGCGATGACTACCCCTGCGGCATGCACAGAGGCATGGCGGTTAAGCCCTTCGAGTAACACTGCCGTGTTAATGAGCTTAGTTATCTGGGGGTCATTTTTATAAAGGTCATTTAACTGCGACTCACTTTTTAACGCCCTCTCTAATGACATATCCAGTTCGGCGGGAATAAGCTTGGCAATCCTATCCACATCAGCGTAACTTAGGCCCATCACCCTTCCGACGTCGCGTACCACTGCCCGCGCCTGCATTGTCCCGAAAGTAATGATCTGGGCGACATTCTCCTGCCCATACTTGTGCGTTACGTAATCAATGACTTCCTGCCTTCTTTCATAGCAGAAATCGATATCGATATCGGGTAATCCCAGGCGTTCCGGATTTAAGAATCTTTCAAATAAAAGCCCGTATTTAAGCGGTTCGATATCCGTAATCCCCAGAAGATAACTGACAATGCTTCCCGCGGCTGAGCCGCGTCCGGGGCCGACAGGGATACCTTTACTCTTGGCATAGTGGATAAAATCCCAGACAATCAAAAAGTAACTCACAAACCCCATATCCTTGATAATCTTTAATTCATGTTTTAAGCGTTCGCGGACGGCAGGGGTATCTTCCTTAAAACGCTCTCTGATGCCTTCTTCACAAAGTTCCGCCAGAAAATCTTCTTTTGTTTTTCCCGCAGGCGCCTCATAGCGGGGCAGGTGGATTTTTGTAAAATCCAATTCAAGGTTACAGCGCCGGGCAATTTCCACGGTATTTGTTAACGCCTGGGGAATATCCTTAAAAATCTCCTTCATCTCCTGGGGAGAACGAAAATAGAATTCATCTGTCTGGAAACGCATGCGGTTAGGATCATCCAGGGCAGCCTGGGTCTGTATGCACAACAGCGCATCGTGGCTTGCGGCCCTGTCCCGCGTTAAATAATGCACGTCGTTTGTGGCAACGAGGGGGATCCCCAGCTCCTTGGAAATCTTTATCAATCCGTCATTGGCGACTTTCTGCTCGGCAAGAGAATTACCCTGGATCTCAAGATAAAAATTATCTTTCCCGAAGATCGTAGCGTATGTGTCCGCTGCTTTAAGCGCATCATTGAAACGGCCCTGCTGCAGCAAATAAGGGACCTCTCCTTTAAGGCAGGCGGTTAAGCCGATAAGGCCTTTGGCATATTCCAAGAGTACTTCCTTGTCAATGCGGGGCCGATAGTAGAAACCCTCAAGATAACCGATAGAGACAAGTTTCATCAGGTTGCGGTATCCGCTTTCATCTTTTGCAAGAAGGATAAGATGAAAAGCCGCTTCCTCGATGCCGGAAGCGCTCTTTTCAAAACGGCTGCCCGGGGCAATGTATGCCTCGCAGCCGATGATCGGTTTTATCCCTGCCTTTTGCGCCTCAAGATAAAAATCAATGGCGCCGAACATGCTTCCGTGGTCTGTAATAGCAAGGGAATCCATTTTGTAATGCTGGGCGAGCGCTAATAACTCGGGGATACGGCAGGCGCCGTCAAGAAGGCTGAATTGAGTATGTAAATGCAGATGGATAAAATCGGAATGAGGCATCTTAGTTCATGGTTCATGGTTCATGGTTCATGGTTCATGGTTAATAGTTAGGTACGTTTACTATGAACTATCCACTATGAACTATGAACTATATTACTCCCATTCAATAGTTGCCGGAGGCTTTGAACTGATATCGTAGACAACGCGGTTTATGCCTTTTACTTCGTTGATAATACGGTTGGATATCTTTTCCATTATTTCATAAGGAAGCTTGACCCAGTCCGCGGTCATCCCGTCTAAACTCGTCACGCAGCGTATGGCCGCCACATTCTCATATGTGCGCTCATCACCCATGATACCCACGCTCTTTATGGGCAGTAATATCGCGAATGACTGCCAGATCTGGTCGTATAATCCGGCTGCCCTTACTTCATCTATCACGCGGCGGTCAACTTCACGTAACAGGTTAAGCCGCTCAGGAGTCACCTCTCCGATAATCCTGATAGCAAGGCCTGGCCCTGGAAAGGGCTGGCGATTAATTATGGCATCCGGGAGGTTCAATCCCCGGCCGATCGCGCGCACTTCATCTTTAAATAATTCTCGCAACGGCTCAATAAGTTTTAATTTCATATGAGCGGGCAACCCCCCGACATTATGGTGGCTCTTGATTTTCCTGCTGGGTGCGCCACTGGGAGAAATGGACTCGATTACATCCGGATACAGCGTACCCTGCGCGAGGAACTTAACTCCTTTTATCTTATCCGCTTCTTCTTCAAAAACCTTGACGAATTCATCGCCGATAATCTTCCTTTTTTCCTCGGGGTCGGTAATGCCCTTTAAGCGCTGTAGGAATCTCTTGCTGCGGTCAACGTAGGCAAGGTTCAGATGATAGATATCGCGGAATAATTTTTTAATCTGCAGGGGCTCGTCTTTGCGCAACAGCCCGTTATCAATAAAAATACAGCGGGAATTCCTTCCGATTGCCCTATGCAGCATTATTGCCGTAACCGAGGAATCTACCCCTCCGCTTAATCCAAGGACGAGCTTATCTTTGCCGACTGTCTTCTTTATATTCTCCACTGACTCTTTAATGAACGATTCCATCGTCCAACGGGCAAGGCATCCGCAGATCTTAAATAAGAAATTACCTACTATCTGGTTGCCTTTTTCCGTATGGGTTACTTCAGGATGGAACTGCACTGCAAAAATCTTCTTACGTGGATTTGACATGGCCGCAATCGCAGTGTTCATTGTGTGTGCGCTGGTGTGGAATCCGGGCGGCACTTTAGTGACCGAGTCGCCGTGGCTCTCCCAACAGGTAAAATTACCGGGAAGGCGGCTAAAGAGGTCGCGGTTATCGTCGATAAAAAGCTCTGCCTTTCCGTATTCGCGCTCTTTACTGTGTTTTACCCTGCCGCCGAGCATTTCAGCGACCACCTGCATACCGTAACAAATACCCAATATTGGAAGCCCTAATTTGAATACACCTTTATCGGGATGGGGGCCTTTCTTTCCCACTACCGAAGCCGGGCCGCCGGAAAATATCAACCCCTTTGGATTCATCGCGGCGATTTCTTTTGCCGGGGTGTTATATGGTATAATCCGCGAGAAAACTTTGTTTTCCCTGACCCTGCGAGCGATTAACTGCGTGTATTGCGAACCAAAATCTAAAATCAGGATTACCTGTCTTGTCATTTACCCATCCCCACTCTCTGGCCTACCTGGAAAATCTTGCCTTCGGTCTGTATGGAAGGAGCGATGATGACTTCTACGTCATGCATTTCTTTCATGTTTGACGCGCCAAGGGAACCCATTGATGTCTTTAAGGCGCCGATAAGATTCTGAGAGCCGTCATCAACGCGAGCAGGACCGAAAAGGATTTCTTTTAACGTTCCGGTTGTGCCCACGTAAATGCGCGTGCCACGTGGAAGGTTTACATGCGAAGTAGCCATACCCCAATGATAACCCCTGCCGGGCGCTTCCTTTGCCCGGGCAAAACTGGAGCCTATCATTACGGCATCACTACCGGCGGCAAAGGCCTTACAGATATCTCCGCCGCGGTTCATTCCGCCGTCAGTAATAATCGTAACGTATTTGCCTGTCCTCTTGTAATGGAAATCGCGCGCTGATGCCGCGTCTACTGTCGCGGTAACCTGCGGGACACCTATACCTAAAACACCGCGGGTGGTGCAGGCAGCTCCCGGGCCTATGCCGATTAAAAGCGCGGCACATCCTGTTTGCATTAATTCAAGTGTCGTCTCATAAGTCACGCAGTTTCCGAGAATCACCGGGATTTTCACTGATTTGCAGAATTTAAACAGGTCCAATGTCTTATATTCCCGTGAAATATGCTTGGTTGTAGTAACCGTGGACTGAACCACGAAAAAATCAACTCCTGCGTCTATGGCGATCTTGGCAAATCTTTCTGCGTTTGCTGGTATACAGCTTACCGCGGCAATCCCCTTCTTTCTCTTTATTTCACTGATCCTTTTTGCAATGAGTTTTTCTTTGATTGGTTTAGTATAAACTGTTTGGGTAAGTTCAGTGGCTTTCTGCGGGGTGGCCCTGGCAATCTGCTCAAGTACGGTATCAGGATTTTCATAGCGGGTCTGGACGCCGTCTAAGTTTAAGACGGCTATTCCGCCAAGCGCTGACATCTCTACGGCAAATTTTACATCCACTACGCCATCCATAGCTGCTGCCAGGATGGGAACCTTGAATTTCCTGCCGTCTATTTCAAATGAAGTATCTACTTCGTTGGGATTTACGGTTTGTGCGCCAGGAACCAATGCTACTTCATCAAAACCATAACAACGCCTGGCTCGCCTGCCTATACCTATCCACTCTGCCATTTGATTTTCCCCCGTTCTATTGTGTGAAAATTGATCCCGGCAACCATATCCTTGTTAAGGGTTGCGAGGGTTAACTCATTATTTATCAATGGGTTACAGAAATATGGGTTTTTGGGAAAGATATTGAATTTTACAACAATATTCGCTGATTGTCAATGATTATTTAATATAGCGAAAAGGGCGAAGTTTTACCTTCGCCCTTCTCTATCGCCTGTAACTATATACTCTTTAACCTAGATGGATAACCTATCAGATTCTATGACCGCTAAGAATGCCTTAAGCTGCGGCGCAGAATCAGCATCCAGCGACTCTTCCAGCCGGAAATAATCCACCAGGCAGGACATTCCGCTACTCATATCCGTGTCGTTGCCGCTGCGTAAATAACAAGCGCTGACATAATTGATGACCCTATCGCTTGAAGGCAGTATCTTTGCTGCCAGCATTTTATCAAGCTCGGCCTTTTCCTTATCCACGTCAATCGCCTTTAGCTTGCTTAACTGCGGCATCTTGAAATTATCGCGCATAGAAATGAGCTGCGCCTGCGTTACCATGTTTATGTAACGGAAATCAATACCGCCTGTCTTATCATCGGCTTTACCTGACGGTGAACTCGCTTTTTGGTCGGTAGAAGCTGCTTGATCAGGAACATACGCCATTGCATCTTTTACCAGCGCATCAAACTGCGGGTAATCTTGCTTGTAGATCTCGACATTATGCTCATTCGGCAATGTTGTTTTCTTTCCGCCGAAGGCAAAGAGCCCCTCAATGACTTGCTGCCAAGTCATTGGAGTACCCTGCGCATCCATATAGGCCTTTGCTGCGTTGATTGCAGCGCCAATGGCTACCGCTTCCTTAGGATTAAAATACTGCTTGCCTTCCGGAAACTCCAATACTTCTATCTTGGCATTAAAGACATCTGCCATGGTCTGACGGACAAGCGGGTCATTAGCTGCTCCGCCTGTCAGGTTTATCACCTTAACATCCAGGCCGATCTGGTCAGCAACCCATTTTAGTAAATAAACCTGGCCTTCCAGGGCAAGACGCATCCTCTGTCCGCGCGTTAGAGTAGATAAATCTACATTCCGCGTGAAAGGATGGCCGGGTATATAGGGAATCCTGACCACCTCTTCCTGTGTGATTTGTGTGATCATCATGGCGCCATTGCTTCCAACAGGAACATCGGCCTTAGTCGCTTCTTCACGGAATATCTTCCATTTCATGTTATTGATTTGCTCTTTCCACTCAGCTGCGCTGTATTGCGAACTCTGTTTGCCATCTGCATTAAGCCTGGCAATCGCTTCATCATCCTTTATAAATTCATCCCTTACTGCGTCAAGTGCCTGTGCGCCGTTCTGTATGCAAAGCAGTTTCATCCACTCTCCGGTAGGCGTCCCAAAAACATTACCTATCTTGGTAGTGAGCGTCTTTTTCAATTCTTCTTCGGTAAGGTGTGTCTTTACTGTAAATGAGCTGCCTAAACTAAAGGCAATCTGGCCTGCGCCTAAAATACTCTGGCCAAGCATTGCTGCAGGATTATCTCCGGTAGCATTAGCTATCTTTGTTTCCGGAGAAAACCCATACTTTGTCCAGTATGGGGATATTGTGCCGGTTGTGGAATCAGTCGGCTTTATCTGTGCTAACTTACCTGTAAGGCCAGGAACCAGCTTATCTATGTCAGGAACCCACTGCTTGGTGCGTACATCAGCGGCATTTGTACCCAGGGCTTCACCAGGGTCAAAGAAAAATTTCCCGCCATTTAAAAGGCTGCCGAGAAAACCAGCCAAAGTAACAATAGTAGCCGTATTCTCATAGGCGGTTTTATCTTCCTCATACCATTTCAACATCTGTAACAACAGAAAACGCAGCTCTCCGGATGAGCCTGTCAATTGTCTTAGTAATTCCGGCCCTCCAAAGAAATCTTCTACTTCCTTTTGCTGCTTCTCGGTTGTCTTATCCTTCCAGATATGCATTACATTGCGCGATAAGCCGCCGCCGATCTGCTCTGACAAGGGACGGTTCGGATCAAGATTCTGGAAGATATTGGAGGCGTCCTTATTCAGGGAAACCGTAGCATGCTGCTGCACTCCGAGTCCAATCTGTTTTATGTTGGACATATCCCATCCATAAATCTTAAAAGCATTACCCACCTCGCGGAAACCCTTATCCAAGGCAGCTGCAGCCATACGCGGGTCGGCTTGATATCTCTTCAGGTTGTCATCGTTAGGAAGATTTCCTCCCGGAGCATTAAAACCCTTATAATATTCATCTGTATAACTTTCTTCCCACTGCCAGATGACCTCTTTAGTGTCCATATCATATACAACAAAGACAGTTGCCTGGGTGCTTGAGTCAAACCCGAGAAACCAATTGCCTTTGACGCCTTTTTTCTTCTCGATGAGCCCCTCAGGCATCATGCCTATTTTTACTACTCTGTCGCGTAATTCTGCTACCCTGGCGCGAATAGCATCAGCGCCTTTTACATCCTTGACTACAGATGCTACAGCTTCTATCTGCGCCAACGCGTATTTGAAGTCCCTCTTATTGATAGCTTCACCAACCAGGACTTCCAGGAAAGCCAAACGCAGAGTCTGTTCTGCCACGATAAAACTATCAATTCCGTCTTTTAATAGCTGTGCACCCATTGCCTCCCACCTGGCGTCATCAAGGTTAAAAAGCGACTTTGCGTCTTTAAGGATACCGCGCGCCTCTTCCAGCGTCATCGCTTTTACGTCCGTGGAACCCTGTCCTGCCGCGATTTTATCATAGACTGCGACAGGTATGGTATCCATTGAACCTGGACGTGCCATTCTGAAAACATTGTATCCCCAGTTTTGATACTGGTTTTCCCGTTTTTCAATAAGTAGCACTTTGGCTAAATCATCAACGGCTATTGCGCCTTCCCCTTCGGTAAGCGCCTTGACCAATTCACTAGATTCCTTAATAGCTTTTTCTCCGGTAGAAGCATCCAATTCAATTGTCGGCTTTGCACCGAACGCCTTTGCTTCTTTAAATCCCGCTTTATCAAGCTCTGCAAGGAAGATCTCATGCGCGTCAACGTAAAATGCTGCAGCTGCATCAAGAGTCAGATGCAGAAGACGGAGTTTTTCCTCTTTAGTATTTGCGTTCTTGATCTGCTCTATGACCGTCTTATCATTCATCAATAAAGTAGTTATCCTGCTGACAAAATAGCTGATGAACGACTTGAATTTGATCATTTCAGCTGTGATCTCCGCATCGTTTTTACCTTCCTTGCGTAACCTGATTATCCTTGCCTGAAGCCCTTCGGCAACTGCCTTGGCAACTGCCTTGATCTGCTTCTGGAAACAGAAGACCACAGTTACGTTAGGATATAATCCTTCTTCAATAGCCCGTTTAATAGTCTCTATACCCGGGCCTTCGAACTCACCAGTGGCAGGATTTACGCTGCCTGAAGCAGGTATCTTGTTCATTACTGCCTGCGGAATACCGACGCGCTTTGCTAAACGCAGTGCTTCTGCCAGCATCATATCCACATCAGTAAGATGGGAGCGTATCTCAATACTTACGCCTCCCGGCTCTCTTACGTCAACAACCGACAGCATCTCCAAAGCTGCCTCTCTTACCAGGTGCTCTGCTACAACCTGTTCGTATACTTCTTCAAGTGGCAATAAGCCCTGTTTCTCTATAAGATACTTTGTCTGTATAACAAGAAAATCCTTATTGCTAAGGATTATAGGGCCATTGGTGGTGTTATTCATCATAGCATCGCGTTTCTGCATTGTCGGCGTATCTTTGATGGAGTTAGGGCTTATGCCATCATAAGAAACAAAGAATTCATTATCCAAGGCTAACCGGCCCAAGGGACCAACCTGCCTTTTCGCGGCCTCATAAACGGTCGTCTTTAGCTCGGAAATGGCTTGGCCGTTAATTTCCGTAACGCCTGATTTTTCCAATTCAATCAACCTTCTGAAAGCAAATACGCTAAGCCCGCGCTCTTGAGCAAGCAGAAACTGCTGCTTAAGGGCGTCTGTCTTAATTTGCTGCCTGGTTGCAACCGGCAAACGCGGAGCTGCTAACATATTCTTGGCAATTCCGGTAATGCCTTCGACATCAAGCTTATTTATCTTATACATGGTCTTGGTGCTGCCTGAACCAAGCACAGTAACGCCATGGCCCCTTACCATCCCGGGATTAAATCCGGGATCAACCATTTTGGCCTTGTTAATCGCACTTAACACAGCGTCATTGAGTCCATCGGCATAAGCATCGCAAACTGTCATTACTGGCGTTCCATTCTCAAGGTAACTGGCAAAAGGATTTCCTGGATTATCAATTTTGTTCAAGGAAACTACGTTGATGACCTTTACATTTATACCTTGTTTGGCTGCTGCCTGGCTGAACTTAAGCGCATTAGCTACCATAGCGCCGCTGGCAACAATCTCCAAGTCATTCTTACCATTACCAGGGTCGGCCAAGACATAAGAACCTTCTAATAATTTTTTCTCATAATCTTTTACATGGCTCTTATCTACGACTTCTACATCCTGACGGGTATAGCGCAGATAAACAGGTTTACTCTCTGTTTTTCCTTCATTAACTAACAAAGGTGTAAGTATTTGTGTTTCCTGGCCGTCAGCCGGCTCACCAAAAACCAGCTTATCTCCATCGGGCCCGGAAAGAATCCTCATAATAGCCGGACTTTCCACTCCCTGATGACTGGCGCCATCTTCACCAACGCCTACTCCGGAATGAGTAGCCACGACAACCAGAAATACGCCGGTCTGCACTGCTAATCTTAAAGGAGGCAACATATTAGTAGAAGCAAAGACATCAAATGTTCCGACAAAAGGTGTAAGCCCCATCTCGCTTAGACCTACGGCAAAATCCACTTCATGTGCTTCAGAAATAGGAAAGTGTATATACTGTTCAGGAAAGTGCTCTGCAAAAAGATGCATTGAATTTGATTCTGTCAGGTCGGCAGAGCCCGCTACTACAGTAGAATACATATTGCCGTACACATCCAGGAAATTACCAAAAGCAGCGCGGGTAGACATCATATCGCCTGGCTTAAGCACCTTAAGAGCGATATCCTTCCTCTTCTCTGCCCACTTTGCCTGTTCCTTTTCCAATTCCCTCTTCTGTTCCTCGCTCAGTTGCGGATTAGCGGCAGCAAGATATTTTTTATTGACTGCTTCTTTGTTAACAGCGGTCAACTGATGCTCTTGTGCAAATTTCTTCAGTGCAGCTTCATCATAAGACCCGATAGCTGCCTCTACCTCATGCAGGGCCTGCTGACGTATCCCTGCATCCTTAGGCACTGCGCCGTGATATTTGGCACCATTCTTTTCAAATTCAGTTACGCCTTTTCCTTTAATAGTATGCGCAATGACTACCGTGGGTTTTTGGGTAGGGTTATTCTTGGCATCGGAAAAAACCTGCAAAATTTCGGCATGGTCATGGCCATCTTTTATTTCCAGTACGCGGCAACCCATAGCCTCATACTTCGCCGGATTGACCTTGACAATATCTTCACCATCAATCCCATACTTATTATCATCTATAACTATGACCAGATTATTTAAATTTAGCGCTATTGCATGCTGAATGCCTTCGGTGACTTCTCCTTCAGATGATGAACCTCCTCCGACAATAGACCAGACAGTTAAGCCATCCTTTTTTAAGACCTTGGCGCCATAAGCCATGCCAGCAGCTTTAGAAACCCCTTGGCCAAGCGGGCCGCCTGAGATATCTACTCCGGGTGTTTTTCCCTTAGTAAGATGACCCTGCAACATTCCTTTTGGGCTCTGGCGTAAGCCTTCAAGTTCCTTCTCATCAAAGAAACCAGCTGCAACTAATGTTGCATATTCTGCCGGAGCCTTATGCCCTGCAGAGATGGCTAAGCGATCGCGATTCTCCCAATTAGGATCCGTAGGATCATAATTCATAAGATTCTGTGTTTCCAAGCCATTAGGCCCTTCTTTTACTATCTTACCAAAACGAAGCACAGTCAACATATCTACTACTGAAAGCGAACCACCTAAATGCCCGCTATTGGCCTTAAATACCGCCTCTAAAATGCGTTTTCTGCCTATATTAGATAAAGTTCTAATAGAGTTAACGACCTCTTCTCCAGCGACAGCCGGAGAACTGCCAGAACGGAATTCAAAACGTAATTGGTCGCGTACCTGCTTTTGGGTCTTAATAATTGCCTTCTTAAGTTTGTCGCTTCTTGATTCAGGATTCGTTTTTGTATCTTCAATCTGTTTAATATATGCTTTATTCAAGGATGCTAATTCTTCCAGAACCCTCATTCTTTCTTTCAATAGAGGGTCTAACTGAGCTAACTGATACCTCAGTTTGTCGTTGTAATCTGTCAAGAAATCGACACCCAGGTATATCTGCGGCCTGCCTAAACCGTAATGTGGTTGTTGGCCAGGGATAAATACTAAGGTAATACCAGCCAATTGTGATGCAATCCCCAGCTTATCAACAGCTTTCTTAATAATCTCCAGTTGCTCAGAAGCAAGTTTTATTTTTTGCTCCTTAACAGAGATCTCTCCCGGCTGCGCATAATCGGAAGTAACGCCGTCTGCTTTCTTATAAACCATAGTCGTATCTAAAGTAAAACCTACCTGTTTGGCTTTGCCTTGAGAAAGTTGCACAGCGGCAAAATTATTCTCTCCAATTGCTGTTTTTATCCCCTCTGTAAATTCACTATTTGCTACCTCAACAGCTGGAGAAGCGCCTCTTGCTAACTTGGTATTACCTTTAGTATCGGCATCGAATGCCACCATGCCGCTTCCTGCAAGGGCGTTTGTAAGAGTGCCTGGAGTCCCGGCAGCAAACTGCATCTGCTGTATCACTGCCGCAGGGTTGATCTGGATACCGCCGCTAAAATAATTGCGGATAACCTGGCCGGCTGCCGTATGCACCGGCTCGCTGATATTATATTCTCCATTGCTGAATGATTTCTTATACTCCTGGAAATAGGTGTTCTTTGACCAGCTTTCTTTAGACTCAAGGCCGGAGAGATCACGGCTGTCTATCTTACCTTTATAATAGGCGTTACTGGTTCCGGAATGGCCCTTGAACCACTGCGCCAGAATAAGGGAATAATACACCTGCCTTAATTGGGCGTAGCGCTGTGAGCTATTTACCTCTTTGGTCAAGTCCGGAATGATATCCTTGCGGACCAGTTCTGAAGCATATTCATTTAGCTGCTTTAAGCGGGCATCTTTAAAGTTATAATCCGCTGAATTCTTAAGGTAATCCTGCTCCAGCATTACTTTCAAGGTAGCCTTGTAAACATAGGCGCTATCCCCGGTATAACGGATGATGACCTCATTAGGGACAATCCAGGGGCGTGTTAAAGTAGGAATAGTGACGTTTTCGCTGCCGAAGAGCTCGCCTGCTTTCTTATATATTTTATTCCAGTATTCTTTTCCTTGAGGGGTCTGCGGAGAGGTAAACGCAGCCATATCTTTCTTAAGCTGTAAGTCCGCCGCAAGCATAATCTTGCCTACATCGGTTTTAGCAAGATACTTGTCTATAATCCGGTCTTGCGAATCCGGTTTCAGGTTAACCCAGAACGTGTCATTGGGCAGGGTAATACCGATAAGGAAATATTTAAAGATCTCCTGGGTCTTGGCGGTAAGCTCATTGTCTTTAAGGTCTTTCTCACTTCCTTTATCCAGGAAAAGCCGGAAGTTTCCGGAAAGGTTATCAGAGGAGAAGAATCTTAAATGCAGCGGCCTATACTGGTCGGCAAAAGAAGCTGATTGTGCGCCGACAAGGAATCTGCCGATATTCAACTCACCCAACATCTGGGCAAATCCTGCCTGCTGAAAGATAAGAGTAAAACTCAGTAACCACGCCAATACTTTGGTCATTCTTTTCATTTCTTCCCTCTCCTTTTTTAAATCTTATTTAATCACTTTCTCTAACGGGTAAATAAAAAAGCCGGATTGACCCCCTTGGTCAATCCGGCTTCGGTATCTATACCGTGGCACTTCTGACTTCCTCCTAATCAGAAATGCCGGATTTAACGCGATTCTAAGTTAAGTTATCAATTTTGTTAAAGTATACTATAAAAATATTCTTTGTCAAGAGTGAAAAGAAATATTTTTTAGTACATGCCTCCCATGCCGCCACCCATACCTCCCGGAGGCATAGCCGGCATCTTATCTTCCTTCTCCGGCTTATCCGCTATTATAGCTTCAGTGGTAAGCAGCAATGCCGCGATGCTGGAAGCATTCTGCAGGGCAGAACGCGTAACCTTTGTCGGGTCAATAACGCCTGCCTCAATCATATCAACGTAAGCATCCTGATTGACATCATAACCGACATTGACCTTTTCGGCCTTAATCTTCTGCGCTACTACCGAACCTTCAAGGCCTGCGTTCTCGACCAGTTGCCTTAAGGGCTCTTCTATCGCGCGCCTTACGATACCAACACCTATCTTTTCATCACCTTCAAGCTTTAGTTTATCAAGTGCCGGAAGACAACGGATAAGCGCTACACCGCCGCCAGGAACAATACCTTCCTGGGAAGCAGCGCGCGTGGCATGCAAAGCATCTTCCACTCTTGCCTTCTTTTCTTTCATTTCAGTTTCTGTAGCAGCGCCGACATTAATTACGGCAACGCCTCCGGCAAGCTTGGCTAACCTTTCCTGCAATTTTTCTTTGTCATAATCAGAATCAGTGTCTTCAATCTGTTTTTTAATCTGTGCTATCCTGGCATTGATGGCGTTTGATTTTCCAGCGCCTTCAACGATAGTGGTATTTTCCTTATCTATCTTTACCTTTTTTGCCCGTCCTAAATCCTCTATATCCACGTTTTCTAATTTGATACCGAGGTCTTCGGTGACAGCTTTGCCTCCGGTAAGAACGGCAATATCATCAAGCATCGCTTTACGCCTGTCGCCATAACCGGGGGCTTTTACCGCGCAAGCAACAAAAGTGCCGCGGATTTTGTTTACGACTAAAGTCGCTAATGCCTCTCCTTCAACTTCTTCTGCCACGATTAAAAGCGGTTTACCCACGCGGGCGATTTTTTCCAATAAAGGTAAAATATCTTTTATGGAAGAAATCTTTTTCTCATAAATCAGGATGTAGGGGTCCTCTAAAAGCACTTCCATTCTCTCTGCGTCAGTAACAAAATAAGGGGAAAGGTATCCCTGGTCAAACTGCATGCCCTCAACTACATCTAAGGTAGTGGCAGTGGACTTTGCTTCTTCAACGGTAATGACCCCGTCTTTTCCTACCTTATCCATTGCTTCAGCAATCAACTCTCCGATATTATGGTCGGAGTTTGCGGCAATGGTAGCTACCTGCGCTATTTCCTTTTTATCCTTAATAGGAGTAGAAAGTTTCCCCAGTTCTTCAACAATCTTATCTACTGCCTTTTCAACGCCGCGCTTTAAAGCCATGGGGTTTGCACCAGCAGTAACGTTCTTCAGGCCTTCACGGTAAATTGCTTCAGCCAGGATTGTCGCGGTAGTAGTGCCGTCTCCTGCCGTGTCAGAGGTCTTCTCCGCAACTTCCTTGACCATCTGGGCGCCCATATTTTCAAAAGGGTCTTCCAGGTCTATCTCTTTAGCTACGGTTACGCCGTCTTTGGTGATAGTAGGCGAGCCGAATTTCTTGTCAATGACTACATTGCGGCCTTTCGGGCCCAAGGTAACTTTTACCGCAGCAGAAAGCTGCTCTACGCCGCTTAGTATCTTACGGCGCGCTTCATCGCTGTATAACAATTGCTTTGCCATTCTTCTTCCTCCTTATAATATTATTTGATTATTGCTAAAATATCCTCTTCGCGCATAATCAGAAGCTCTTCGCCGTCTTTGGTGGTGATTTCATTGCCGGAATATTTTCCGTATAATACCTTATCTCCGACTTTTACTTCCGGTGCCTGGACTGTCCCGTTTTCAAGGACTTTACCCTTGCCTACGGCGACTATTTTTCCCTCTTGCGGTTTTTCTTTCGCGGTATCAGGAAGCAATATGCCACCTTTGGTCTTTGACTCTGCTTCCAGGGGTTTTACTACTATGCGGTCTCCTAATGGTTTGATATCCATACTACCTGCCTCCTCTTTTGACTATGTGTTTGGTTAGCACTTTATTCCTAAGAGTGCTAATTATAAATAAAAAAAAATCTTTGTCAAGAATTATTTTGATAAATCAGGTTAAGCCCTTTAAGGGTTAAATCGCTGTCAATCCGGTCAAATCCTTTACAATAGGAACGTAACAGCTTTATATTGCCCCCTGTTCCGATTACTTTTGCCCTGCCGATTTTCTCCTTTATCCTCCGGGATAATTCATCTGCCAGACAGGCAACCCCATAAACAATCCCGGAAAGAATACTATTCTTGGTATCCCGGCCGATAAATTCTACGGGCGCAGCTAGTTTTAATTTAGGCAGTAGTGCCGTACGCTCGGATAAAACATCAAGAGAAATCTGTAACCCCGGAATAATCATTCCGCCCAGATATTCTTTTCTTGAAGAAATAACATCAAAAGTAACCGCCGTACCAAAATCTACCACGACTAAAGGTGCGCCGTACAATATTAACCCGACATAGGCGTTTACTAAACGGTCCTGGCCTACTTGCCCGGGGCTACGGTATAGATTCTTTATGGGTACCCGCAAATCCTTACCTATTATTATGGGGGGCCTGCCAAGCCTCGCCCTTAACTCTTTTTGCAGGCGTAACGTTACCTGTGGGACAACACTACATAAAATAGCGGCTTTGATCGGGTTAGCTGCGAAAATATTCTTAAGAGGCTTGCGGTAATCTCTGTTATTGGTAGGAATGGAATAACGCCTTGAAATACGTTTACCCTTAAATACCGCCATGTTTATATTAGTATTGCCTATATCAATGGCTAACAGCACCTTTTATCTCCTTTATCTTATCCCGGATTAATGCCGCCTTCTCAAACTGTAAGTTCCTCGCTGCCAGTTCCATTTCATATTCCATCTCCGCGATATACTTCCTGAGCTCGTATTCATCTTTAGCCTCTCCGGTTAAATCCTGCACAAAATCTTCGGCTTCTGCCAGATCTTCTATTCCCTGCCGGATTGCTTTTTGTATGGAGCGCGGGGTAATGTCGTTCTTCTTATTAAACTCAAGTTGAAGCTTGCGGCGGCGGCTGCTTTCTGCGATTGCCTTCTTCATTGAGCCGGTGACAGTATCGGCATACATGATTACACTGCCGTTTAAGTTGCGCGCGGCGCGCCCGGCGACCTGTATCAAACTCGTGGCTGAACGCAAGAATCCTTCCTTGTCAGCATCCAGTATCGCTACAAGCGAAACTTCCGGTAAATCAAGCCCCTCCCGCAGAAGGTTTATACCTACGAGGCAATCAAACTCTTTCTTACGCAGTTCTCTCAATATCCTTGAGCGCTCAATGGTCTCTATCTCCGAATGTAGATATCTTACCTTAATTCCTTTCTCCTGTAAATAAGAGGTTAAATCTTCGCTCATCCGCTTGGTAAGGGTAGTCACCAGCACCCGCTCATTCCTCTTGGCGCGTTTGTTTATCTCGCCTATTAAATCTTCGATCTGGTTTTCTGTGGGCTTTACAATGATCTCCGGGTCTACGAGCCCCGTCGGACGTATAACCTGCTCTATCGCCTTACCTTGGCTCTTTTTTATTTCGTATTCATTAGGCGTGGCTGAAACAAAAATCATGCGTTTCACTGACTCTTCAAACTCATCAAATCTTAATGGCCGGTTATCAAGGCAGGATGGCAGGCGAAAACCATACTCAACCAGCACTTTTTTCCTTGCCCTATCCCCCTCATACATGCCGGCAATCTGGGGTATACTGACATGGGATTCATCAATGATAGTAAGGAAATCGCCCCGAAAATAATCCATCAGGCAATACGGCCGCGAGCCGGCAGGCCTTCCCGAAAGATGACGCGAATAATTCTCTATGCCGTGGCAATAACCTATCTCCTTAAGCATCTCCATATCGTAGTTAGTCCGCGATTCCAGGCGCTGGGCCTCAAGCAGCTTATTTTTGCTTTTTAAAAAATCGAGCTGCTCTTTTAGTTCGCTTTTTATTGTCTGGATCGCGTTATCAACCCTGTCTCCGGAAACCAGGAAATGCTTTGCCGGATACACCGCGGTCTTCTCCAGCTCTGCCAGGATCTTACCTGAAACCGGGTTAAACTCAGAGATTTTTTCCACTTTGTCACCGAACAACTCCACGCGCAAGGCCTTTTCTTCGTAAGACGGAAATACCTCCAAAACATCCCCCCGGACACGTATCCTGCCGCGGATAAACTCGTAATCATTACGCTCATACTGTATATTAATCAGCTGCTCAAGAATAGTATCGCGCGAAATATCCTGCCCCTTAGTAAGGTATAAAAGCATTTCATTATAGTCCCGCGGGTCCCCTAAATTGTAGATGCATGATACAGACGCTACGATAAGGACATCATTTCGCGACATAAGGGAAGTGGTGCTGGACAGGCGCAACCGGTCAAGCCGGTCATTAATGGAAGAATCTTTTTCAATATACGTGTCGGTTGATGGGATATATGCCTCTGGCTGATAATAATCATAATAACTGACAAAATACTCCACTGCATTTTGAGGAAAGAATTCCCGGAATTCAGAATAAAGCTGGGCGGCAAGGGTTTTATTGTGAGAAATAACCAGGGTAGGAAGGTTGATTTTGGCAATCACATTAGCCAGGGTAAAAGTTTTACCTGAGCCGGTGACTCCTAGAAGGGTATTGTAGGGCTCCCCCGAGAGTATTGCCTCGGTTAATTCGCTTATTGCCTTGGGCTGGTCACCGCAGGGCTTAAAATCAGAGACCAGCTTAAACTTTTCCATCTTAAATGATTTCCAAACTTATATCAACCGAATCAACGGAATGGGTCATTTCCCCTATGGAAATTAAATCCACCCCAGTGGAGGCGATCTTACGTATACGCTTGAGCGTGATTCCGCCTGAGGCTTCCAGCAGCGTTATGCGTTTTGCGTTATGCGTTTTGCGTTTAATTATGGCTGCCCTCTTAATATCCTTTATTTTCATATTATCCAACATGATAATATCAGGCGATGCTTTCAGCGCTTCTTTAAATTCTTTTAAATTCGTTACTTCTATTTCTATCTTCCTATTCCTGTATTTACTTTTTTTTACCTGTTCGATAATTTCTTTTACGCACGGCGCATAACGCACGGCGCATAACGCAGCCAGGTGATTATCTTTAACCATGATCATCTCTTCCAAGCTTAGCCTGTGATTAAAGCCGCCGCCTACTCTTACTGCGTATTTCTGCAGGAGCCGCCAGCCGGGTATGGTTTTACGGGTATCAAGGATTTTGACATTGTAGGGCCTGACCGCCTCTACAAACTTCCTGGTCTTGGTGGCTATCCCCGAAAGAAAAGTTATGAAATTAAGGGCAGCCCTTTCTGCGCTAAGTATGCTGCGCGCATTTCCTGAGACAAAAGCGATGACCTTGCCTTTCTTAACCTTTGCGCCGTCATGCAGATGAGATTTAAACTTTATTTTTTTATCCAGCGCCTTAAACACAAGAGCCGCTATATTAATTCCACAAACAACGCACTCCTCCTTTGCCAGTATAATTGCCTTTACGGCTTTATTCTTAGGTATGAGAAGTTCGGTAGTAATATCCTTTTTCCCGATATCTTCTTCTAACGCCTCATTAACCAGATCCTCGAGGCGCTCTCCCTTAATGTAGCTCATTGTGCATCCTCTCCAAACGTTTAATAGAACTTTTGATTTCTTCCAGGCTTTCTTTTTCTTTTTGCACAATTTCTTCTGGGGCCCTCTTTATAAATTCGCTATTCTTTAATCTGTCTTCTTTGGATTTCCTTAATTTTGCTAACTCATTCATTTTTTCTATTATCCTGTTTTGCTCCTTGCCTATTTCTATTAAGCCGGTAAAATGCAGATAGATATCGAGATCATTTATGACTGCACTTAAAACTGCCTTTGGCCTTGCCTGCTCATGGAGTATTGATAATTCGCTTAATTTAGCCAAATTAGAAATCTCCCCGGAAACTTCCCCGATCAAATTCTCCGCGTTTCTATTGTGTGGATAAATAGAGACGTGTACTTTCTGCGCTGGATTAACCTCAATTGAACTACGCAAGTTCCTAATCTCGGTGATGATATCGAATATCGACTCGACCTGTTTTTCTGCTTTTTTATCTATAATCTGTTCCTGTATATGCGGCAATGGTTCAAGCATTATACTTGTGACTTTGCCCCCTCCGGGGAGGCTTCGCTTCGCTGCGCACTGACTTTGTGACTTTGTGACTTCATTTAACTTCTGCCATATCTCCTCGGTTATAAAAGGCATAAAAGGATGTAATACCCGCAGGAATTTCTCTAGAATTTTATACATTACCACCTGATTGTGTTTATCCTTTATGTTGGGCTTGATTAACTCAAGATACCAATCGCAAAACTCATGCCAGAAGAAGCCGTAAAGGAGATTTGCCGCTTCATTAAATTCAAAATTCTCCAGGGCCTTATACGTTCCTTGCAGCGTCGAATAGAACCTGCTTAAAATCCAGCGGTTGACTATATCTAAATCTTCCTTGCGGAAAAACTCGCAAAGGTCTACTTTTATATTCTCTGTGTCCAAGTTCATTAATATAAACCTGGAGGCATTCCAGATTTTATTGGCGAAATTCCTTCCCTGCTCAAACCTCTCCTTGGATAAAAATACATCCTGGCCCTGGGCGGTTATGGCAATGAGGCTGAAGCGCAGGGCATCTGTCCCGTATTCATTAATAATCTCCAGGGGATCAATAATATTACCGAGAGATTTGGACATCTTCTTGCCTTCGATATCGCGCACTGTGCCGTGTATATAGACGTCTTCAAAGGGCTTTTTGCCCATAAATTCAAAACCCGCCATAATCATCCTGGCTACCCAGAAGAAGATGATTTCCGGAGCAGTAACCAATACCGAAGTGGGATAAAAATATGCCAAATCCTTCTGCCTATCGCTTATCGCTAATCGCTTATCGTCATCCTGGATTGCGATATGCGATATGCGATATGCGCTATGCTCAAATGGCCAATAAAATGTCGCGAAGGGCCATAACCAGCTTGAAAACCAGGTATCCAGCACATCTTCATCCTGATAAATATCAGTCGAGCCGCATTCCCGGCATTTATCCGGCTTAACTCGCGATACAATAATACCTTTTTCCTGTGACTTTGTCCCCCCAGGGGAGGCTTCGCTCCGCTTCGCGCTGACTTTGTGACTTTGTGACTCGTTTGCCTGACAGTTTCTACAGTAATAAACAGGCAAACGATGTCCCCACCATATCTGCCTTGAGATACACCAATCCTGGATACTCTCCATCCAGTTCAGGTAAACCTTGGTCCAACGTTTGGGATGGAATCTTATTTTTCCTTTTTTTACGGCTTCGATTGCCGGCTTTGCTAAAGGTTTCATCTTCACAAACCATTGCTTTGACAGATACGGTTCAATTATCGTATGGCACCTATAACAATGGCCTGCCGATAGTTGATGCGGTTCTGTCTTTTCAAGAAACCCCTTCTCCTCTAAATCCTCTAAGATTACCTGCCTTGCCTCAAACCTGTCCATATCTTTATAATCGCCGGAATTTTCATTCATCCTGGCATCAGGATGCATTACATTTACAAAGGTAAGCCCATGTTTTTTCCCCAAGGCATAATCATTGGGGTCATGGGCAGGAGTGACTTTTACGGCACCCGTCCCGAATTTCATATCGACCATGCTATCGGCAATGATTTTTATCTCTCTATTAACCAAAGGCAAAATTAACGCTTTACCAATAAGATTTTTATAACGTTTGTCTTTCGGATTGACTGCTACTGCAGTATCACCGAGCATTGTCTCTGGACGAGTAGTCGCCACAACGATATACTCCGGTACATCTAATTTCCTACCGGTGACTTTGCCCCCTCCGGGGAGGCTTCGCTTCGCTCCGCACTGACTTTGTGACTTTGTGACTGCTTCCTTCAATGGATACCGCAAATAATAGAGGTTCCCCTGAAGTTCGTGATGCGGCGCCTCTTCGTCGGAAAGAGCGGTCTGGCAGCGCGGGCACCAGTTAATAATGTAACTGCCCCTGTAAATAAGGCCTTTTTCATATAGCCTGACAAATACTTCCAGCACCGCCTTAGAATAATCTTCATCCATCGTAAAACGCGTGCGCGGCCAGTCACAGGAAGCGCCCAGCTTTTTCAGCTGCCGGATGATAGTTTGGCCATACTGCTCTCTCCACTTCCAGACCCGCTCCAGGAATTTTTCCCTGCCTAAATCCTGGCGTCTAAGCCCTTCTTTAGCAAGGGTCTTTTCTACTACATTTTGCGTGGCAATACCGGCATGGTCTGTTCCGGGCATCCATAAAGATTCTTGGCCTTTCATCCGATGATACCTGATAAGGATATCCTGAATGGTGTTATTGAGGGCATGGCCCATATGCAGAATTCCGGTTACATTGGGTGGAGGTATAACTATACAGAATGGTTTCTTGGCGGGATTTGCTTTAGCGGAAAATAAATTATTTTCTTCCCAATATTTATACCATTTATCCTCGGTTTCCTTGGGATTGTATTGCTTGCTAGCCGCATCGGTCATTTTACATTGTCTTTCAGTAATTTATATTCTACGCTGTCGACGAGCGCCTGCCAACTGGCTTCGATGATATTCTCATGGACACCTATCGTGTTCCAGGTATCCAGGTCATCCTGCGATTGGATAAGGACGCGCACGCGCGCGGCAGTGCCTGCCTTCTCTTCCAATACGCGCACCTTAAAATCGGAAAGGCGCATCTTGGAAAGCGAGGGATAAAAATCCTTCAATGCCTTACGCAACGCATTATCAAGCGCGTTAACAGGACCGTCACCTTCTGCTGCGGTATGCTCTTTTACGCCTTTGACCTTAAGTTTGATAATTGCCTCAGAGGTGATTTTCTTATCGGGACGCTTCTCTATCACTACCCGGAACCCCTCTAATTCAAAAAACTTGTTATATTTCTTAAGCGCCTTCTTCATAAGTAATTCAAAGGAGGCCTCGGCTGCCTCAAAATGATACCCTTCGTGTTCCAGTTTTTGGACCAGCTGCAGTATCTTCTTTGTCTTAGGATCTTCCTTGTCTAAATCAAGCTCCAGGTCTTTTGCCCTGATAAGCACGCCGGTTTTTCCCGCCAATTCAGACATGAGGATTCGCCTTTTATTACCAACGAGAGCCGGTTCAATATGTTCGTAGGTCTTCGGGTTTTTCATTACAGCGTTAATATGGACACCTGCCTTGTGCGCAAATGCAGAGGCACCTACATAAGGGTGGTCAGAACGCTCTCCCATGTTACTGACCTCACTTACAAAATAAGATACCTTGGTCAGCTCCTTCAGCTTATCGTCACTTAAGCAGTCTATGCCTAGTTTCAATTTAAGATTAGCGATAATCGGGATTAAATCTGCGTTCCCGCAGCGCTCTCCATAGCCGTTAATCGTGCCTTGGACCATATCAGCGCCTGCTTCTACAGCTGCAATGGTATTTGCCACTGCAAGGTCAGCGTCATTGTGGCAATGGATACCTAACATTACTTTAATATGGGGGCGAATCTCTCTTATTACGCGGCTGATCTGCGAGGTTATAGTGCCGCCGTTTGTGTCGCACAGACATATGGCATTAGCCCCTGCTTCCTGCGCGGTTAACAAGCACTTTAAGCTGTAATCTTTATTTGCCGCGTAAGCGTCAAAAAAATGCTCTGCGTCATAGAATACGCTCATCCCTTTTGAAATAAGAAAACTGACCGTGTCCTGGATCATATTTAAATTCTCATCAAGGGTTGTCTTCAATACGTCTTTAACGTGCAGATCCCAGGTTTTGCCGAAGATAGTTACGGTTTTAACCCCTGATTTCACCAAAGCCTTAAGATTGCTATCTTCCGCGGCACGAGCGTCAGGCCTGCGGGTTGAGCCAAAAGCAACCAGCAGCGCATTCTTAAGCCGCAGCTTATTCATCTTCAGATAAAATTCCATATCCTTAGGGTTAGAACCGGGCCATCCGCCTTCGATATAATGAATGCCTAAAAGGTCTAACTCCTGCGCAATACGTATCTTATCCATCACTGAATAAGAAATACCTTCTCCCTGCGAACCGTCGCGTAAAGTCGTATCGTATAGTTTTACCTGTGGCATATGCACCTCGCCTATTTACCTAAACCGAATTTATCATGCAGTGCCTTCACTGCTTTTTCAACGAACTTTCTCTGGATGATACAGGAAATACTGATATCAGAGGTGGAAATCATCTCAATATTGATCTTGTTATAGGCAAGGACTTCAAACATTTTTGCTGCGACACCCGGATGGGATTTCATCCCAACTCCCACCACAGAAACGCGGGCAATATCCTCATCACGCAGGACCTCTCCGGCTTTAATCGCCCTGCCTACTTTTCTGGTGATTTTCAGGGCCTTGCTCAATTCCGGTTTAGTTACAGTAAAAGATATATCTGTCTGGCGGGTGTGGCTGACATTCTGCACGATCATATCGACGTTAACTCCGGCGCGGGCCAATTCCCCGAATATCTTTGCCGCTACCCCAGGTTCATCAGGGACATTACAAATCGTAATCTTGGCTTCACCCCTGTTCAAAGTGACAGCACTGACCACCACATCTTCCATTCTCTTTACCTCCTTGGTAATCATGGTCCCCGGGTTATCGGAAAACGAGGAACGCACATGTATAGGCACATTGAATTTTTTGGCCACCTCTATGGAGCGCGCCTGCATCACCTGCGCGCCAAGCGAGGCCATCTCCAGCATCTCGTCAAAAGTAATCTTTTTGATTTTCCGGGCCCTTGGCTCTATGCGCGGGTCGGTAGTATAAATCCCGTCTACGTCGGTATATATCTCGCATTCATCTGCGCATAGCTCTTTAGCAAGGGCGACGGCAGTCAGGTCTGAGCCGCCACGGCCGAGGGTCGTGATATCCTGCTCCATAGTTACTCCCTGGAATCCGGCGACAATCACGATTTTCCCATCTTTTAATTCTTCTTTGATTTTATCGGCATTTATCTTGATTATCCTGGCCCTTGTGTGGCTGGCATCTGTAATGATACCTACCTGGGCGCCGGTAAAAGAAATCGCTTCGTAACCTAATTTGTGAATGGCCATCGCAAGAAGTGCTACGGATATCTGTTCACCTGTTGACAGGAGCATATCCATCTCGCGCTCAGATGGCGCAGTATTGATTTTATTTGCCAGTTCAATCAGCTCATCGGTAGTATCCCCCAACGCAGACACTACCACGACCAGGTCATAACCCTTCTTCCTGTAACTTGCAACTCTCCGGGCTACGTTCTGGATCCTTTCGACATTGGCTACGGAAGAACCGCCGAACTTCTGGACGATTAAACCCTTAGGCATTTATTCTTCTCCATATAAATATTACCGTATTAAACTTGTGTCTTAATAAAATAATTCATCAGTTCATAACCTTTATCAAAATAAAGGTCGGACTTTTCCGCCTCTTTTTCAGAATATTGCGCAAACCCTCCAGGCACTATATCCTTACCAAGGATACCGAAAGGTACCGGCTCAGATGTATGTGTCCTTACAGAAACGGGGGTGGGGTGATCCGGAAGGACTAAAATACGGAAATCACTTCGTTTCCTGAAAGCTTCCAATACCGTACCCACCACCAATTGATCAAAACGCTCTATAGCGGTAATCTTTTCCCGGAGCTCTCCATTATGGCCTGCTTCATCTGGCGCCTCCACGTGCACAAAAACAAAATCATTTTTTTCCAGGGCCTTAAGCGCTGCCTTTGCTTTTGCCTCATAGTCGGTATCATAATAACCGGTGGCACCCGGCACATTAATCACCTCAAGGCCCAATATCCTACCAAGCCCCTTGATAAGGTCAACCGCGGAGATTACAGTTCCTCTTACGCCGAATTTCTTTTCGAATTCCGGCATTGCCGGCCTTTTCCCCTGGCCCCACAACCAAACCATATTCGCCGGATTTTCCTTTAAATCCACCCTGACCATATTTATCTCGTGAATAGCCAGGAGACGCCGCGATTCCTCCATTAATTTTATAATTATATCTACGCCCTCTCCGCGCGGAAGATTCTTTAATATACTCTCTCCTGCAATATCGTGCGGCGGCCTACACTTCAACCGCTCAAGATGCCCTTCAGCGCCTCTTTTGGCTACCATGAGGTTGCGGTAACTTATGCCGGGGTAAAATCTAAGCTGGTTAGTGCCCAATTTCTCATCAATGAATTTTATCAATATAGACCCTTCTTTGGAGCTTATGTGTCCAGCGCTGTAATCTACTAAAGTATCCCCGAGGACAGTCACGAGATTACAGCGAAAAGCAACATCATCATCTTCCAGGGTGACGCCCAGGTTAGCTGCTTCTAATGGCCCTCTACCTGTGTAATACTGCTTAGGGTCATAACCGAAAATAGTAAGCTGCGCCACATCAGAGCCGGGCGTAAAACCGGCCGGGATTGTCCTTACCCTGCCAAGCCTGCCTTCTTTTGCGATATAATCCATATTTGGAGTACGGGCAGCTTCCAGAGGCGTACGTTTACCCAATTCCTCTACCGCGTAATCGCTCATCCCGTCTCCAACTAAGACAATATATTTCATAGCGTCGTGGTCACCACGTCACAAAGTACACAAAGTCACAAAGTAAAATCTTTACATGTGACTTGGTGACCTTGTGTCTTTGTGATCCTTCACTTTTTTAACTTAAAATCTTACTTCCGGAACTGTTTTCGCCTTCTCTTCTGCCTTAAAATATTCTGTTGCCGGCTTATAGCCGAACATACCGGCAATTACATTCCCAGGGAACATGCGCACTGTAATATTGTAATCCCTGACCGCCTCATTGTAACGCATTCTTTCTACCGCAATGCGGTTTTCCGTCCCGGAAAGTTCATCCATAAGGCGTAAAAAGGTCTGGTCTGCCTTAAGATTAGGATAATTCTCCACTACTAACAGGAGCCTTGATAATGCCGCATCAATAGCGCCTGCGGCTTTGACTTTATCCTCCATTGTGGCGGCCTTACCCCACTGCGACCGTGCATTAGTCACATCTTCAAAAACTGTTTTTTCATGCGCGGCATAACCCTTGACTGTATTGACTAAGTTAGGGATTAAATCATTGCGTCTTTGCAGTTGATTCTCTACCTGCGCCCATTTAGCGGTAATAGTCTCGTGCTTG
>Ga0187886_1000515_pt1 | contig 44865 bp, 42 predicted proteins | sample June2016WEW_20_1_FD_133001 | JGI IMG/M metagenome (GOLD analysis project Ga0187886, IMG submission 133001) | Peatland microbial communities from SPRUCE experiment site at the Marcell Experimental Forest, Minnesota, USA - June2016WEW_20_150 | ecosystem: Environmental > Terrestrial > Soil >... | reverse complement strand
CGGGTTCACCACCAGGAACATGATCGCCGCCCCGCTGATCGCCGATCAGCAGATCATTGGGGTCATCGAAGTACTCAACAAGAACGATGGCCTGGACTTCGTCAAGAGCGACGCCGACCTGGTGCTGAACATCGCCAACGAGGTCTCCTTTGCGGTGCGCAACGCCCGTATTTTCGAGTACGTGGTCGGCACCTACTGCAAGATCCTGCAGGGGCAGTCCAACTGCCAGGGCTGCAAACGCCCCCTGCGCAACTGGACGCCCTGCCGCCGGCAGCTTTCACTGTGAAATAATTACGACTCTTCCTCAGTAGAGTGGTTGGTTAGAAATTAGGAATATTCTTCAAGGAGAAGACTTCATGAGCGATGAGATCCCGTCTGACTATCCGGAAGGATGGCCGGCTTTGCAAAGGCTGAAAAGGCTGGCTAACAGCCTTCTTCCCGGCAAGCGCTGGTTGCTGGTGCTGGCCGTGTTTCTGGTGGTGGCGCTGCTGGTGCTGGGGGGCATGTTCGAGCGGCTGGAGCTGAATATCTACGATGCCTGGTTTCGCCTGAACGGTGTGCAGAACCCCGGCAGCCAGGTAGTGATCGTGGCCATGGACGACGCTTCCACCCAGTTACTGGGGCCACTGTCCTGGCCGCGCTCGGTTCAGGCCCGGCTGTTGGAAAAGCTGAAGGAGGCCCGGGTGGTCGGGTTCGACTTGCTGTTTGACCTGGCGACCAAGCCAGCTGAGGACAAGGCGCTAGGCGATGCCGTGGCCAAACAGGGCCGGGTCGTGCTGGGAACCCATTTTCTATTCACCACTGATGCGGCGGGAAACAGGGTGGAGGAGTTTGAGAGACCGCAGCCAGAGATCATGGCCGGCGCGGCCGGACTGGGTTTCGTCAACACCCCGACCGACATCGACAATGTGATCCGGCACGTCACCCTCGTGGATGTCAATTTCTTCAAGGTACCCTTCCCGGCGCTGGGCCTGGCCGTGGGTATGACCGCCATCGGTCTGAGCCCGGATCAGCTCCATCTGGCCGGGGGGCGGTTGATCGCCGGAAACCGGGTGATCCCCCTCGATAGCAAGAATATGGCCCTACCCTGTTTCTGGGGCCCTCAGGGCACCTTCAAAACGTACAGCTATGCCGATGTCGTCACCGGCAAGGTGCCGGAGGAGACCTTCCGGGATAAGATCGTGCTGATCGGGCCCACTTCCCCCGTGGCACACGACTATTTCCCGACTCCCTTTACCTCTTCCAATCTCGTCCTGTCTGCACAGTTGCCGAGCCCCGGGGTGGAGATCCATGCCTCGGTGGTGCAGTCATTTCTGGACGGGCGCTGGTACAGGCGCTTTCCTGCAGCGGGCAACCTGGCCCTGCTGTTCCTGATCGGACTGCTCACGGCGTTGATTATTGCCCGGCGCAGCCCCTGGCAAGGATTGCTGCTGATGCTGGTTACAGCGGGTGCTGTTACCGGCGCCGCTTTCCTGTTGTGGCGCTACGACAGGCTGTGGATCAACCTGGCAGCCCCATTGACCCTGATCCTGCTGACCTACGGATCGATGACCGCTACCGACTATTTACAGGCCGAACTAGGGCGACGCCACACCAGGGAGATGTTTGGCCGCTACGTCTCGCCCGCAGTGGTTGAAGAACTCATGCGCGACCCGGACAAGGTGGCTCTGGGAGGACAGCGCCAGATGGTTTCCGTGATGTTCTGCGATATCAGGGGCTTTACCTCATACAGTGAGAACAAACCGCCGGAAGAAGTGGTGCAGCGGTTGAACCAGTACCTCACCGCCATGTCGCACGTGATCCTGCGGCTGGGCGGCACCCTGGACAAATACCTGGGGGACGGCCTGATGGCTATTTTCGGAGCGCCGATCTTCTATCCCGACCATGTTCAGCGTGCTCTGCAGGCTGCGGTGGAGATTCAGCAGGAGGTCCGGCAGCTGAACCAGGTATGGGCGGCCCAGGGGGCGCAGCCCCTGAACGTGGGCGTGGGGATCAACTCCGGCAGTGTGCTGGTGGGGAACGTGGGCAGCCCGGAGCGGATGGACTACACCGTGATCGGGGAGGACGTGAACCTGGCGTCCAGGGTGGAGGGCCTGACCAAGACCTTCGGGACGCTGATCATCATCAGCGAACGGTCGGTCAATCTGCTGGACGAGGCGTTGCAGCAGTCGCTGGGCCTCCGGTATGTGGGACAGGCGGAGGTCAAGGGTTTCACCCTGCCGGTAGGCGTGTACACGGTGGGCGATTACGGAATGGAATAGTAGCGATTCTTATTACGGGGCGGTGCAATCAGTTAAGTGATGACATTGTTCGATTGTCTCCTGGTCGGTCACCTGATCGGCGACTTTCTGCTGCAGAACCGCTGGATGGCGGAAAACAAGAGTACGCACTTCCTGCCCTTGCTTGTTCATACCGCGGTCTATACTGCTGCCGTTTCTTTAATGGCGCTCATCGCCGGGGGGTTATCCTGGCAGGGCATCACCCTGATCTTTTTGACCCATTTTTTGTTAGACCGGAGGGGGATCGTGGCATTCTGGACGCGCTATATTACCGTGTCTAACTCCTCTCCCTGGCTGGTTACCATGATCGACCAGACCTGGCATGTGGTGGTGCTGGTCATCGCCGTTTTCCTCTAGGTACAAGTAGATGACCCCAGCTTTGCCACTTGTTTGGATCCCATATTCATTAAGCTAATAGTGTGCCCTGTTAAAAAAAGCCTCCCGGCAGAGCCGGGAGGCTTTGTAAGCGGAGGCGAGTGAACGCCGTCCCTGTTTGTTAGTAGTCCATACCGCCCATACCGCCCATACCGCCCGGCGGCATCGAGGGCATGGAGTCTTTCTTCTGCGGGATCTCCGAGACCAGGGCTTCGGTGGTCAGCAGCATGGAGGCGATGCTGGCAGCGTTCTGCAGGGCGCTCCTGGTCACCTTCAGCGGGTCGACGATGCCGGCCTTGATCATGTCCACGTACTCCTCGTTCATGGCGTCGAGGCCGAAGCCCGGCTTCTCGCTCTTGATCCGCTGAATCACCACAGAGCCTTCCAGCCCGGCGTTCTCAGCGATCTGGCGCAGCGGCTCCTCCAGAGCCCGGCGGACGATGCGGATGCCTACCAGCTCGTCGCCCTCGGCCTGGAGCTCGTTCAGGGCCGGGATGATGTTCACCAGGGTGACGCCGCCGCCGGGAATGATGCCCTCCTCGACAGCAGCCCGGGTGGCGGACAGGGCGTCCTCGATCCGGTGCTTCTTCTCTTTCAGTTCGGTCTCGGTGGCTGCGCCAACCTTGACTACGGCCACGCCGCCGGCCAGTTTCGCCAGGCGCTCCTGCAGCTTCTCCTTGTCGTAGTCGGAGGTGGTATCCTCGATCTGGGCCTTGATCTGGTTGACCCGGGCCTTGACGTCTTCGGACTTGCCGTAGCCCTCGACGATGGTGGTCTTTTCTTTGCTAATTTTGATCTTCTTGGCCTGGCCGAGCATGGTCAGGTCAACGTTCTCCAGCTTGTAGCCCATATCCTCGGAGATGAAGGTGCCGCCGGTGAGGATGGCGATGTCATCCAGCATGGCCTTGCGGCGGTCGCCGAAGGCCGGGGCCTTGACGGCAGCGCCGTGCAGGATGCCCCGCAGCTTGTTGACCACCAGGGTGGCCAGGGCCTCGCCCTCGACATCCTCGGCGATGATCAGCAGCTGCTTGCCGGAGCGCACTACCTTCTCCAGCAGCGGGAGGAAGTCGTTGATGGCGCCGATCTTCTTCTCGTAGATCAGGATGTAGGGTTCATCCAGCTCTACTTCCATGGTCTCGTTGTTGGTGACGAAGTAGGCAGAGGTGTAGCCGCGGTCGAACTCCATCCCTTCGACCACTTCCACCAGGGTCTCGATACTCTTGGATTCCTCGACGGTGATCACGCCATCCTTGCCGACCTTGTCCATGGCCTCGGCAATCAGATCACCGATCTCCTTATCGTTGCCAGCGATGGCGGCGACGTGAGCGATGGATTCCTTGGTCTCCACGGTGATGCTGTGTTTCTTCATTTCCTCGACGGCTTTCTCGACCGCCCGGTCGATGCCGCGCTTCAGGAAGATCGGGTTGGCCCCGGCGGTGACGTTCTTCAGGCCCTCGTTGACGATCGCCTGGGCGAGCACGGTGGCGGTGGTGGTGCCGTCGCCGGCGATCTCGTTGGTCTTGGAAGCGACTTCTTTACAGAGCTGGGCGCCCATGTTCTCATAGGGATCCTCCAGCTCGATCTCCTTGGCTACGGTGACGCCGTCCTTGGTGATGGTCGGGGAGCCAAACTTCCTTTCCAGCACTACGTTCCGGCCTTTGGGTCCGAGGGTGGTTTTAACCGCCTCGGCGACGATGTTGACGCCTCTTTCCAGTTTCTTCCTGGCGTCGACATTGAAGATTATTTGCTTGGCAGCCATAAATTCTTAGCCTCCTTGGTTTAGGTTTAATCAGGTTTAGGAATAGCTACTCCTTGATGGCGAGAATGTCGGTCTCCCGCAAAATCAGGTACTCGTCGCTGTCGAGCTTGATCTCGGACCCGCCGTACTTGGCGTAGATCACCTGGTCTCCGACCTTGACCTCAGGTTGGACCCGGGTTCCGTTGTCCAGGAGCCGGCCAGGCCCTACCGCGATCACTTCTCCAGCTTGGGGTTTTTCCTTGGCGGTGTCAGGAAGGATGATCCCTCCGACGGTTTTTTCCTCCTTGGACAGGGGCTTTACCAGCACGTGGTCACCTAGTGGTTTGAGCATTTGCAACAACCCTCCTCAAAATGGTAAAAAACTGTAATCTATTAGCACTCGTCATGGTTGAGTGCTAATAACCTATTGATAAATATACAAATACAGGCACTGATTGTCAATACCTTTTTTGCGCCTTAACACAAGTTTAACCAAATTCTTTGTAAAATAACGATGTTTTTGGCTGTTTCAGGGGCTGTCAGAACAAAATATCCAGGGGTTGCTTCCGGCGGCAGGGAATCGCCTGAACGGTATCCGGCAGGTTGGAGGCGGGGTCGTATAGGCTGACGATCAGGATGCTGGGCAACCAGGAGGTTGGTCAATCAGGCTTGTTGGGGTTCCAGGTGGGCGAAGATCACTGTCTGGTTGCCCTTATCCCTGCTGCAGGCGGGGCAGGTGGCCAGGCACAGGTACAGGTCCCGCACCTTGCGCCCCCTCTTTTTTAAATCTCGCGTCAGTTTATCAACCACGGTGCCCATCTGGAAGGGCGGGGCTTTGGTGACTACTGTGTAGAAGGCGCCCTGCAGTTTACGGCAGGAGGCGTCATCGCCCTGCTCCCGGCACTCGGCCGTATCCCTGGGCGGGTTGATCTCCAGGAAGATCTCGCCCCGGAAGAGTCCGCTCTTCAGCAGGATCAGCGGGCTCGTCTTGATGATTAAGCCCTTGGTCTTGGCTTCCATCATCGCCCTGGCGATGTCTTCAGCATAGGTGATGGGACTGTGGAGGGCCATCCGGGTGGTGACGCGGTAAAAATAGCGAGGCTGTTCCCAGAAGCTCTCTTTTTCGTGGCAGTTCTCGCTGATCATCGGCTGGCAGTAGCAGCCCGTGAGCATAGTTCCATCTCCTATAGTACAGGGCCTGTTTGGCGACTGGTTCAATTATACTGCAGATGCCTTATTCCTGCATATATATTCTCGTGTATGAAGTATGATGACCGGGAATACAATATTGGTAGCAAAAAAATGGAGGTGCTGGCCGTGCGCTGGGTCGTGATGAGACGGTGCGATCTGTTCAGGTGGGGGCTGTTCGTAGTGATCCTCGGCGCCGGACTGCTGTTGGCGACGGGCCTGGCAGGTCAGGTAAGCAGGGCATCGGCTCGCCAGCAGCGTGACGTGCCGATCTACTCGGTAGACACAGGAGAGAAGAAGGTGGCCATCTCCTTTGACGCGGCCTGGGGGGCCGATGACACTCCCAAGCTGTTAGAAATATTAAAGCAGCATCACGTGAAGACCACCTTTTTCCTGACCGGGATCTGGGTCAAGAAGTACCCGGAGATGGTGAAGGCCATCGCTGCCGAGGGGCACGAGATCGGCAACCACAGCCTGACCCACCCGCACTGTAGCTCGCTGTCGGGGGTGGAGATCAAGAAGGAGTTGGTGGAGAACGATGCCCTGATCTACAACCTGACGGGCAAGCACGCCACTTTGTTCCGGCCACCCTTCGGCGAGTACAACAACCTGGTGCTGCAGACCGCCCGCAGCAGCGGCTTCGAAGCGATCCAGTGGAGTGTGGACTCCCTGGACTGGCAGGATATCGGCAAGGAGGCGATCACTGAGCGGGTGTTGAAAAATATCAAGCCCGGGGCGATCGTGCTCTTCCACAACAACGCCAAGTACACCCCGGAAGCCCTGCCGGTGATCCTGGACGCCCTGCAGCAGCAGGGCTACCAGATCGTTCCGGTCTCCGGCCTGCTGCTCAAGGACAACTACTACATCGAGCGGAGCAGCGGCATCCAGAAGCAGAAAAGGATGTCTGCCCCGCAGGCCAAGCCCATCCTGCAGCCTGTAACGCCTGAACTGATCCCCGAGTAGGTCAGATCTCCCGGGGCTTGCAGATGATCTCCTTGACCTTGGTGTCGAAGAACTGGTTGGAATGGGCGGGGGCGATCACCACGGCAGTATCGGCCCCGGTGGCCGAGCCGGCCACGGCGATGACCTCTGCCCCGTAGGGGATGAGGCCGGCGTCCAGGGCCATGCAGGCGATCTCCACGCAGACCTTGACCCCTTGGCCGAGCATCCGCAGGGACTGGGCGACGATCTCCGCCGGGTAGAGGCCGCCGAACTTGTTGCGCACTGCCCGGTCGACCCCGGCCAGGAGGTGAGTGGTGGTCAGTACCCTGGCCCCCTGCTCGGCCAGTCTCAGCCTTACCTGGGGCGGCATCTCGTCCTCGCCCGGGCTCATAAAGCCGATGTGGTGGGTGACGCAGATCAGATCGACCCCCTTGTTCAGAAAGTGTTCCGCCGCATAGCCGCTGTTGGAGGCCACCACGATCTGCCTGATCCCCAATTCCTTCGCCCGTTTCAGGGCCAGCTCCGCGGTGGCGGCAGTGTTGGCCTTCCCCTTCTGTTCCCAGTGCATAACTTCACCCCTCTCTTTGATTTCCATCAGATCACCTTGTTGATGTAATAATAGCAGTTTTCATTGTGCCTCGACAGGCTTGTTGTTCGCCCCGGCATTTTCGATGGTGAAGTCAGCCTTGACCTGGACTTTCACGGTGGGGTAATAATTCTGCCACCGGTCCCTGATCTGCTTCCAGAAGGCGGGGTTGGTGCGGTGGACCAGGTCGCCGAACCCGAAGGCGTCGGAATGCAGCGACTGGCACTTGGCCACCGCCTCCTGGCAGTAGCGCTGCGTCTCCTGATCGATCAGCTGCTGCGCGGCTTTGACATCGGATTCCTTCATCACATCGATAGCAGCATTTTCGTCCTCACTCAGCGTTCCGTCTCCCTTGATGCTGACCTCGACGGTGATGCCGCCCGGGGTGATCACCGGGCTGATCTTTGTTTTGGCGTAAGAGAAGACAAAGGAAGCGTTCTTCTCCGGCGACCGGAAGGCGAAGGGGACGGCACCGCCGTGGGCCTGCCCGGTGATGAACAGCACGCCCATGCTCTCCTTCCCGTTCAACCAGCCCGCCAGCCGATCCCCCTGGAAAACTCCCGCGCCGTCCACGCTGAAGGTTTTCTTCTCCGGGGCGGCTGTCTGCGCCACTCCGGCGTTTTCCCCGGTCTTTGCGCCATTCGCATCTTTTTTACCTGCCTGGTCGATCTCGACGGTACCGGACGGGGGCCCCTTGCGAACGCTGGAGCCTTGCTCCGGCGGTGTGAACAGGCGCATGCGCGGCAGTGCCGCGTCCCGTCCCGGAGTCAGCAGGTCGTAGACCACCTGAAACAGGTCCGCCGGCACGCTCTTGGAAACAAATTGGGTATCATGCTCGATCATCTTTACCAGTTCCGTGGCGGCTAACGTTTCGAACTCGGGTGAGGCCTGGATGGCCTCCAGCGCAGTTCCCTCGCAGACCACCACCTGCGTCTGATAGCGGATCAGCGGGTCGCGGTCGGCAAATTCGATCACCTGCTGGATCCCCTGCCTGGCCAGGTCCTCCCCGATCACGATCCCCAGGGTATGGCCCAGGTAGAGCTGCCGGGGGAAGCGCAGGTAGAAGTTTCTGGCGGCGTCGGCAACGGTCTCTCCTTCAGCGGAGACTGCCAGGCTGGTGATGGGCGGCGTGCCGCCCCCTCCCATGCCTGCCGTCCCCGGCGCCCCCGTGGCGCCGCTTTTCAGGATACGCGCCGTCAGGAGCACCCGGGAGTTGCCGCTATCGGTGATGCGGTCAAAGCCAATCAGTGTGACCACGTTGAGATCGTTGATCTCCTTCCGGTCCCAACACCCGGCGCCGGCCAGGAGCATGACGGAGACCAGCGCCAGAGCGATAATTCTCTGCAAGCTAGACATCTGCAATGGGCTTACCCCCTTTTTTCCTGATCACGGCGATCAATAGAATGAGAGCGGGGACTGCCAATTCCACGGCCAAGGCGATGATCGGATAGGTCGTGAACATGAAAGTGACCAGCTTCAGGTTGGTGCCGTACAGCACCCGGCTGAGGATGACCGTGGTGATGGCGATGGGGAGGAGCGTTGCCCGGTAGCTCTTCAGGCCGAGGGTGTTGGCGGCGGCAATGCCGGCGGAGTGGTAGAAGACCGCCAGCTTCACGATCACCCCGGCGACCCAGATGATCACCACCAGGATCTCCAGGCGTTCCAGGAAGTGCCCGATTGAAATGTACCGCGCCAATGCGTAAAAAGGGAAGACCAGGTGCGCCGTTACCAGGTCGCCAAACACTCCGATCATCACGAACATGCCGAAGAGGGAGGTGGAGGTGGCCAGGCCGAGGTGCAGGAGGGCGGCCTGGGACGCCTCCTGCTTCTGGTTCAGGTAGGGGAAAAGCATTAAAATGAAGAACACGTACCCCCGCCAGGGGCAGCGGGTGATGCCGCCTCTGATCACGGGCAGCAGGCCGTTTTCCAGCACGGGCTTCAGGTTGTTGATATGCAGGTCCTTGGAGGCCAGTAAAAATATCAACAGCAGCGAGAACAGCCATACCGGCCAGACCAGCTGGTTCTGCCGGGCAATGCACTCGATGCCCAGGTAGGCCCCGTAGACGGCCACCCCCGCCCACACGATACCGAGCACCGGGACGGGAGTCCTGGGAAAATCGATAATATGGATCAGGTTGACGCCCTCGGTCATGATCACGGTGGCGAGCAGGATGAAGAAGGCGGTGTAGGCTGCGGCCAGCAGTTTGCCGGGGATCTTGCCCACCACCTCGGGCAGGTACTCGGTAAAGACCTGGGACGGAAACCGCCTGGCCAGGGCCACCACCACTCCTACGATCACCAGGGCATACAGTGTCGGCAGCAGGCTGGTCGCCAGCCAGGCGTCCGGGCCGGCCAGCTCTGCCGCCTTGCCCGACGAGTAGAGAATGGTAGTGGCCTCCTCCGTGATAAACAGCAGGAATAGCAACTGCACGCTGCTGATGCGCCCGTTATCCAGCACCCGGGATCACCCTCTTTCCTGTCCGGAATCCCCGCTGTTCCCCGGCTTCGGCGGGCTCGGTTTCAGATCGGAGTGCTGCCGCTGGGGCTCGGCGTAGCCAGTCAGCCGCGGCCGCAGGTTCAGCAGCCAGGCAGGCGCCCGGATGAGGGAATCCTTGAGGTCGCCCAGGCTCAGGGGGGCGAAGGGGGACAGGAAGGGAATGCCGAACGACCGCTGGGCGCACAGTTGAAAGGTCAACATGGAGAACAGGGCGAGGACGCCGAACAGGCCCAGGAATCCGGCGGCGAGTATGAAGCCCAGGCGGATGACCCGGACCATGGTCGAGATATCCAGTGAGGCCAGGCTGTAGGAAGAGATCGCCGTCAGGGCCATCACCACGACCACGGCCGGGGAGGCCAGGCCGGTACTGACGGCGATCTGCCCGATCAGGATCGCCCCGACCACGCCGATCGTCTGGCCGAAGGTCTTGGGCAGGCGGATCCCGGCCTCCTGCAACAGTTCGAAGGCGAATCCCATGATCAACGTTTCCACCATGACCGGAAAGGGTACGGCGGCGCGGGTGGCCAGCAGCGTCATCAGTAGATCGGTGGGGATCATTTCCTGGTGATAGGAGGTGATCGCCACATAGAAGGCGGGGGCCAGGACAGCGGTCAGGAGCGCCCCCCAGCGGAGCAGCCTGCTAAACGACCCGAACCAGAAGCGGTTGTAGTGGTCCTCGGGGCTCTGCATCTCGCTGTTCAGAGTTACCGGTGCTATTATGGCATAAGGGGTGATGCTGAAGACCAGGGCGGCCTTGCCGGCCAGCAGGGCGGCGACGATCCGGTCCGGCCGTTCGGTAACGCCGAGCCCGCTGAACAGCGACCAGGGGCTGTCGTTGATGTACTCCTCTATCTGGCCGCTGGCCAGGATACCGTCGGTCTTGATACGCTTTAACCGCGTTTTGATCTCCTCGGGCAGCCCGTCGTAGACGTAGCTTTTGAGGTAGAGTACATAGATCGTGGCTTTGGCGACGGCGCCGACCTCCACCTTTTCCACGGCCAGCCGGGTGGTGCGCAGCCGCTTGCGCACCAGGGCGAGGTTGGTGCGCCCATCCTCGTTGAAGGCCTCGCTGGCGCCCCTGGAGACCGATTCCGAGACCGGTTGTTCGATCTGGCGGCTGTTGTCCTCGAAGGCGGTGATCACCAGCGCCCGGTTCTGCCCGTCGACGAACAGCCCCACCAGGCCGTCGGCGATCTCGTTCGCCATCGCCAGCCACCGGTCGTGCTCTCTTATCTGTCCGGCCTGGACCGCCTGCTCCTTGAGCCAGGCGATGGTGATTCCCGCCGGCGGCACCTGCGGGTTGCTCATCAGAGGATTTAGCAGGTAGTTGTAGAGCTGAGTGAAGTCCACCAATGGATCGAGAAAGACGGCCAGGAGGCGGACCGGATTCTGCTTCCCGATCGTGAACTCCCGCATCACTAAATCGTCGCAGCGGTCGAAGATCTCGGCCAGCACCTTTTTATTGTCATCGAGCTTCTTGGAGAGGGGGCGGTCCTCGGGGTCCTGCTTGACCCGCGCCCGGAGGGCGCCCGGCTTTCGGAGGGCGCCGCTGCCTTTCTTCAGGCCAAGCCGGTTAAGCAGCCAGTTGAGCACGAGGAAGCCTCCTGTTCAGGCAGCTGGAAGTTCAGACAGGTATTGCAACCACAGGTATAGATTGCCCTTGGCTTCCACTTTTATGCGCCGGCGGTATCCTCTGCCTGATCCTGGGTGGCCCTGGCTGTTATGACAATTAAGAGTCTATTTCTCATGAAGGACGAAGCAGGAACGTTATAAAATTGTTTATTTTTTGCATTTCAGAGGTTTATAGACATTTATAAAGAATAATTATATTCAATGTTGTTATATAAAGGAGGCTGAGGAAATAATGCGAGATGATCCCAGCACTAGCCTTCTACTGGAAGAAGAAGTAGCAGAGTTGAGGCGTCAAAACGCCGAACTGAAGCATCAGAATATCAATTTGAAGCTATCGCTGGCACAATATCAGGACATGGCATTAGAATATGTGATCGGAGCCGGCCTGGAGATCACGGAGCAACGGCAAGCAGAGAGAACCCTGCATCAGAGCGAGGAGAATTTCGATGTCGCCCGGCTTGCATTACTGGATGGGCCTGCAAATGTGGCGTTTATCAGCGACATCACCGAACAGGAGCGAGCGCAACAGGAGATCGGGGAACAGTTGCATTTTTTACAAGTTTTAATCGACACCATTCCCGCCCCGATCTTCTACAAGGACCTGCAGGGATCTTATCAGGGCTGCAATAGTGCCTGGCTGGCCGTGCATGGTATGCGCAAGGCCGAGATGATCGGGAAGACCGTCTATGATATTTATCCGGCAGAGCAGGCCGCTCAATATCACCGGATGGACAAGGAGCTTTTTGACAGCCCCGGCGCGCAGGTCTATGAGTATAAGATGAGGTTCGTTGCCGATGGCGCCGATCACGATGTCATCCTGCACAAGGCCACCTATGCGGATTCGACCGGTCGCCTGGCCGGCCTGGTGGGGGTGATGATCGACATCGCGGAGCGGAAACAGGCCGAGGAGACGCTGCGTAAAAGCGAGGAACAATTCCGGCTGCTGGCCGAAAATGCCCGGGATATAATCTATCGCCGGCATCTGGCCCCGACCTATATGGACTATGTAAGCCCTTCTGTGGCAGCCATCCTGGGGTATACCCCGGAAGAAATATACGCTAACCCGGAATTAGTAAATAAAGTAATATATCCTGAAGATCTTACCAGGTTTTTAACGCTCACTCCCGACGAATTCATGAAGCCTCAAATATTCCGGATGGTAAAAAAGGATGGCACTTTCATTTATACTGAGCATCATGGAACGCCGATCCTTGATGATACAGGTATGCTAACCGCTGTTGAAGGCATCGTCCGTGATATCACCGAACGCAGGCAGGCGGAGGAGGCGCTGCGTTCATCAGAGGAGCGCTTCTCCAAGGCGTTTGATTCCGGCCCGTGCATGATGGCGATCATCTCTCTTCCCGATTACAGGGTTGTCTACGCCAACCGGTACTGGCTGAGCACGCTCGGCTATGCCCCTGATGAGGCGATCAGCAAAACATTCAACGAGATCGGGCACTGGCCGGAATCTCAGTTCCAACAGATGATCGGACTCCTGGATCAGCGTGGTTATGTTCACAACCTTGATATCGTGTTTCGCAACAGGCAGGGCAGGCAGCGGTACGGGTTATGGTCCGGTGAAACCATCGCCATCAATGGTGAATGCTGCCTCCTGGGGGCGACCGTCGATATCACCGAGCTGAAGCAGTTTGAACAGGAGATGGCCCGGCTTGATCGCCTCGACCTGGTAGGAAAGATGGCCGCAGGAATTGCCCACGAGATCCGGAATCCGTTGACCGTGGTCAGGGGATATCTACAATTGCTTCAGCATAAAGAGGAATTTATCTCTCACCATATAAAATTCAATACCATGATCGAAGAGATTGACCGGGCTAATGCGATCATCACGGAGTTTCTGTCTCTGGCCAGAAATGCGCCGGTGGATCTGAGAAGGCAGAGCATCAACAGCATTATATCCGCCCTGCTGCCCCTGATCCAGGCGGATGCCGCCAAGAACGGGATCGCAATAAGTATCGACTTGGCAGACATGCCTGAATTGTACCTGGATGAGAAACAGATCCGCCAACTTGTTCTCAACCTTGTGCGCAACGGCGTCGAGGCGATGTCCAGATATGGGGAGTTGACGATCAAAACCCGCCACAAGAGGAGCGGGGTAGAACTGATCATCAAAGACCGGGGTCGGGGGATCCCGCCGGAGGTGCTGGCCAAACTGGGCACACCATTTTTTACAACCAAGGAGAAGGGAACGGGCCTGGGGCTGGCGGTCTGCTACCGGATAGCCGAGAACCACCAGGCCAAGATTCAGATCAGAACCGGCGCCAGAGGAACTACATTTATAGTCCGCTTTAAGATCACTCCCTTGAGCAATCTGGACCTGGGTGAGTAAAGAAGCAAGTTTCGCTTTTAAACGCGCTATTCTTTGGTGGCAGTATGGCGGAACTCGATACTGTCAACGAGTTCTTAGCTTCAGGCGGGGGCTTGCTTTCCCCCACTGAAGCTTAGAACTCGTGATCCAGGGACGTAGACGCTCTTATCCCACCGCTTGAAAGAAGCGGGGGAATTAGAGCGGGTAGTCATCGGGCAAATGGTATAATCAAAAGAATCCTATTAGACAGAGGGTGCAGTCTTTATCAAGTTGATCCGGCTTGTGTGTAAAGATGATCCTCCTGGCTCCGCTGGGCTAAAGCTGCCCATGCTCGTTGCCGCCCTGTTCTGCATCCTGGCTTTCGCCTTCCTGGCCTGGCAATTGCAGGCAGGTGGCCTGGCCGCCTTCGACAATACGGTGACCACCTGGGTTCGGGCGTTCATAAGCCCTCGCCTGACCGGCTGGATGCTGGCGATCACAGACCTGGGATCGCTGCCCCTGGTGACCGCCCTGACCATTGTCGCCGTTATCTATCTATATGCCCGCCGGAAGTGGTGGGATGGCCTGGGCATTACGGTGGCGTCCCTGGGCTCGTGGTGGCTGGAGATCCAACTGAAGCTGATCTTTCAGCGACCGCGGCCGGATCTGCCGCACCTGACCCCGGTCACCGGCTACAGCTTTCCCAGTGGGCACGCCCTGGTGACCTCGGCCCTCTTCTTCACCCTGGCCCTGGTTTACTATCGCCACGCCGCCTCCCGCGCCGGCCGGGCGCTGGTGCTGGCCGGTGCTGTGTTGCTGGTGCTGCTGGTGGGAACCAGCCGAGTCTACCTGGGGGTGCATTACCCCAGCGATGTGGTGGCCGGCTGGGCAGTGGGCGGCTTGCTGACGCTGCTGATCGGTCTCCTGCTCCCTTGAAACACGTGAACGTGTGAGCGCGGGGACGGTTCTTGTGCTCACTCGTGTTGCGTTGGACGGCCTTTGATTCTGCTTGATTCAAAATATTTAGCAAGGCTGAACTGGTACAGCTGATCTGCTGTGGGATTTGCCAAGGCGCCGGTGGCCCGGACAGGGTTCGGTATTTCTAACGATGAGTGGTGATGATTTTGAAGCGAGGCCTGATCTGTTACCTGGCACAGCACGAGGATGAAGAGGCGATCGCCTATGACGTGGCGGAGCTGAAGGAACTGCTGATCAACATCGATATCGAGGCGGTGGGTGTAGTGGTGCAGCGCCGCCGGCCTGACGTCAACTACCTGTTTGGCAAGGGGAAGATCGAGGAGATCAGGCAGCAGGCGGAGTCAGAGCAGATCGCCGCGGTGGTCTTCAACCGGGAACTGTCGCCCCGGCAGGTAAAGGCACTGGAGGACCTGTTCGAGGAGGTGGAGATCTGGGATCGCACGCAGGTGGTGCTGGAGATCTTCAATCGCCGCGCCCGCTCCCGGGAGGGGAAGATCCAGGTCGACCTGGCCAGCCTCTCCTATCTCTACCCCCGCATGCTGGGGTTGGGGGGCATACTCTCCCGCCTGGGGGGCGGCATCGGCACCCGGGGCCCCGGTGAGACCAAGCTGGAGGTGCTGCGCCGGGCAGTGCGCGATCAGATCCATGAACTGAAAGAGGAGATGGCGGAAGTACGCCAAAACCGGACGGTGCTCCGGCAGCGGCGCCAGAGCGCCGGGATCCCGGTGGTCTCCCTGGTTGGCTATACCAACGCCGGCAAGTCCACTTTACTCAATGCCCTCTCCCAGAGCAGCCAGCCAGCCCTGGCCGAGGACCGGCTGTTTGCCACCCTCGACCCGCTCAGCCGCCGGATCCACCTGCCATCGGGCAGAACGGCGCTATTGACCGATACGGTGGGCTTCATCCGGGACCTGCCAAAAAAACTGAAGGAAGCCTTTGCGGCCACGCTGGAGGAACTGCAGGAGGCCGACCTGCTGCTGCATGTGATCGACCTGACTAGTCCTTACTGGGAGCAACAGGTGGCGGCGGTGGAGGATATTCTGGGGGAGCTGGCCCTGGACGACCATCCGCTGTTAAAGGTCTACAACAAGCTGGATGCCTTTGAGGGGGATCCACCATTCGGCGGGGTGGCGATATCGGCGCGGTCCGGCGCCAACCTGGACCTGCTGCGCCAGCTGATCGATGAGGCGCTGTTCCCGGAGCAGGAGTTGGAGATCCTGGTGCCCTATAACCGACTGAACGAGGTTGGCCGACTGCGGGATTACCTGAAGGTGATGACCGAGGAGTACCTGGGGGATGGGGTGCGTTTCACCGTGCGCGGCCGGTTGCAGGACCTGGAGCGGCTGCGATCCCGCCTGGCCAGCGACAGAAGCTGAGCCATGCCGGATGACAGTTGGACCTCTCCAGGCGGCGTCGATCTGTTGACTGCCACGGAAGATACCCCGCCCGCTGTAAGCAGCTTAGGGACGGGGATTGAAATTTTGCTGCTGCTTGCGCATGCGCAGGGATTTGGGGGTGACCTCGAGCAGTTCATCGTCGCCGATGAACTCCAGGCACTGCTCCAGGCTCATCAGCCGGGGCGGGGTCAGCTTGATCCCCAGGTCGGCAGTGGAACTGCGCATGTTGGTCAGGCGCTTCTTCTTACAGACGTTGATGGCCAGGTCGTCGGGGCGTGAGTTTTCACCGACGATCATCCCGCCATAGATCGGTACACCCACTCCAACAAACAGTTCCCCCCGTTCCTGGGCGTTTTCCAGCCCGTAGCCGGTGCTCTCCCCGCCTTCGAAGGCCACCAGCGACCCCCGGAGGCGCGTCTGGATCTCCCCGGCCAGGGGGGCGTAGTGGTGGAACGACTGGTACGTGACACCGGTGCCCTTGGTGTCGGTTAGGAAATCGGAGCGGAAACCGAACAGGCCGCGGGTAGGGACATGGAACTCCAGGCGCACCTGGCCGTTGGCGTCGGGCTGCATGTTCACCAGGGTGCTCTTGCGGGGCCCCAGGCGTTCCATCACGATGCCGACATAGGCCTCCGGCACCTCGATCACCACCTCTTCCACCGGCTCGCAGAGCACACCGCCGATCTCCCGCTCGATCACCCGCGGCCGGGAGACCTCGAACTCGTACCCCTCCCGGCGCATCGTCTCGATCAGGATCGACAGGTGCAGTTCGCCCCGCCCAGAGACCAGGAAGGCGTCCGGAGTGTCGGTGGGTTGTACCCGCAGGCTGACATCAGACTCCAATTCCCGCAGCAGGCGCTCGCCGAGCTTGCGCGAGGTGGCGAAATCCCCCTCCCGGCCGGCAAAAGGGCTCTTGTTCACCAGGAAAGTGACGGCCACGGTCGGCTCGTCGATCAGCACAAAGCTGAGCGAGGTCGGGTTCTCCAGGTCGGCGATTGTCTCGCCGACGTTGATCTCATCCAGCCCCACGACCACCACGATCTCTCCCGCGGCAGCCTCTTCCGCCGGAACTTTTTTCAGCCCATCGAAGACAAAGAGCCCAGCCAGCCGCTGATGGCGCGGGGTGCCGTCTGACCCCAGCACCGCCACCTCCTGCTTGTTGCGGATGGTGCCCTGGTGGATGCGACCCACCGCCTGGCGCCCGACGTAGGTGTCATAGTCGATCAGGGTCACCCCGAGTTGCAGGGGAGCCTGGGGATCGCCGGCAGGGGCAGGGATAGTGGAGACGATCAGGTCGAACAGTGGTTTCAGGTTGACACCCGGCTGCCCTGGCTCCAGGGTGGCCGTGCCCGCTTTGGCATTGGTGTAGACCACCGGGAAATCCAACTGGGCGCTGCTCGCCCCCAGGTCGATGAACAGATCCAACGCCTCATCCAACACCTCGGCGGGGCGGGCGCTGGGACGGTCGATCTTGTTGATCACCACGATCGGAATCAGCCCGGCCTCCAGCGCCTTGCGCAGCACGAAGCGGGTCTGGGGCATCGGCCCCTCGGAGGCGTCCACCAGCAGCAGGACGCCGTCAACCATCTGCACGATCCGTTCCACCTCGCCGCCGAAGTCGGCGTGGCCGGGGGTGTCCACGATGTTCAGCTTATATCCCTGGTACATCACGGCGGTATTCTTGGCCATGATGGTGATGCCGCGCTCCCGCTCCAGGTCGTTGCGGTCCATGATGCGCTCCTCCACGGCCTGCCGTTCGTGGAAGACCCCGCTCTGTTTCAACATTCCGTCTACCAGGGTGGTCTTGCCGTGGTCGACGTGGGCGATGATCGCCAGGTTGCGAATATGGTCTTGCTGCATAGTTGCTCCTCTATAAAAAGATGTTTTAAGTAGTCCAAACCGTAGGCAATCTTAGTATTAGCTTAACATTTTAGTCCGATACCGCGGAAAAGCCGTCTCACATTCCGGTCATGAGGCGGCTCACTGGTATCACCGGCAAGGATCAGACTGCAAGCAGCACTGTTATTATAATAATTTCCCCGCCCCATTGTCAATCTTAAAACCACCATGCGGCTAATCCGTTGCGACCCCGTAGAGTGCTTGTTTTGCTAATCTATGATCAAGCGCATTAATATGCACAAGTCGTTCTGCAACTTTTGTGGCCGGAATACAAACGGAAAAACCTGATGGTCGCCAGCATAGCCGTTCTGTGAACTGCAATACTGTTGGCGTGGCAAGATCAATGCCTATAAAAAACTCCCTCCAATGTTGAGTTGAAGGGAGTTTTTGCTAGTCAAACTTTACAGGCGTTCGACATTGCTTGCCTGGGGTCCACGATTGCCCTGGACCACATCAAATCTCACCTTTTCATTCTCATCCAGAGACTTGTAGCCTTCACCCTGAATTGCGGAGAAGTGAACGAACACATCGCCACCCTCTTCCTTCTCGATGAAGCCAAAGCCCTTCTCGGCGTTAAACCACTTTACTTTACCTTCCATCTGTATGCGCCTCCTTCCATCTTAGTTCATGCAAGAGCGGAATTGCCTTCAAGTACCTTTTGTCCATACTGTAAAACAGGAGGGCACAAGAACTTTTCAGTTATTCCTTATTCTTTAACATGTCTTTGCGAGTATAGCACATTAAAACTACAATAGCAAGAAATAAATACCATTACTTATCCTACTCCTTAATGAAGGGCAAGCAGGGCACAAATGGAGACAGCTCTTGACTTGCCCCCAACTTGTTATATAGTAGACATTATATTATAATGTCTACTAGAACAATAAACAAGTAAAGGTAGTGTTATCTGATGGATCTCTCAGAACTGTTCTGGAGCGCCTCCCTGGTGGAGCTTAAAAACGGATATGTCGAACAGGGGGATCGCTATCTCTGCCTGCTCTGCGGCAGACAGATCGAAAAGGGGATCATCTACCCCGAGGAGGGGGTGCTATACGAGGCAGAAAAATACATGCGCAGTCATATCGAGCGGGCCCATCAATCGGTGTTCGACTACCTGATCGATCTGGATAAGAAACTTACCGGTCTGACCGAGCATCAGAAGAGCCTGCTCAGGCTCTTTTACCAGGGTCGCAGCGATCGCCAGGTGCAGGCGGAGCTGGGTATCGGCAGCGCCTCGACCATCCGTAATCATCGCTTTGTGCTGAGGGAGCGAGAGCGCCAGGCCAGGCTGTTTCTGGCGACGATGGAACTATTGAAGGAAAAGGACCGGTATGCGCCAGGTTTTGTCAACCCCCATCAAACCGCCAGGATGATGGATGACCGCTACAATGTCACCGAGGATGAAAGGGAAGAGATATTGAGAAAGTACTTTTCTGAGGGCACGGACGGGCCACTGAAGAGCTTCCCCCCGAAGGAGAAACAGAGGCTGGTCCTACTCCGGGAGATTGCCGGGCGGTTTGAGAGAGGCCGTAGCTATCGGGAACAGGAAGTCAACCAGATCTTGCAGGCGGTGTATCATGATCACGTTACCCTCCGCCGGTTTCTGGTCGAGTACGGCTTTCTGGACCGGAAGCCGGACGGCGGCCAGTATTGGCTGAAGATATGAGCAGGCAGAAGTAATAGGAAGGAGCGAGAGAGATGGATCGCAAGAAAGAGTTGAAGCAATTATATAAGGAAGCGGAGATCCCGGCGGGAGTCTACCAGATCAAAAACACCAGCAACCAGAAGGTCTTCATTGGCAGCAGCATGAACCTGAACGGCATGAACGGCCAGCGGTTCCAGCTGGAAATGGGCTCTCACCGCAATAAGAAGCTGCAGCAGGAATGGCAGGAATTTGGAGCAGAGGTCTTTATCTTTGAAGTATTAGAGATCCTCAAAAAGAAAGAGGAAGGGTATTTCGACGCCCGGGAGGCCCTGAAAAAGCTCGAGGCCAAATGGCTGGATCACCTGCAGCCATTTGGAGAGCGCGGGTACAACGAACAGAAACTGCATCCCGGGGATCGCTGCCCATAAAAATGCTTGATGATCAAATTGAAATCCCTACTGTTCTGCAATGTCCAGGAAGAGCCCGTCAGGGGTGCCCTTCAGGGTGACGGTGTCCCCCGGTTTGACCTCCCCGGCGATGATCTTGCGGGAGAGCGGGGTCTCCACCTCCTGCTGGATCAGCCGCTTCAGCGGCCGGGCGCCGAAGCTCGGGTCGTAGCCCTTCTTGGCCAGATAGGCTGCCGCCTCCTCATCCCACTGCATAGTGCTGCGCTGGGTCTGCTGTACCCGTGCCGCCAGGCGCTGCAGCAACAGTCCGGTGATCTCCCGGATCTCCTGTTGCTCCAGGGCGTGGAAGACGATGATCTCATCCACCCGGTTCAGGAACTCCGGCCGGAAGTGCTGCCGGAGCAGGTTTAACACCGTCTCTTTCATCCGGTCGTAACTGCCGCGCCCACCATTCTGGTGGGCACCCGGCCCATCCGCCTGGAAACCCAGGATCTCCTGGCTGCCAATGTTAGAGGTCATGATCACGATGCTGTTCTTGAAGTTCACCACCCGGCCCTGGCCGTCGGTCAACCGGCCGTCGTCCAGGATCTGCAGCAGGGCGTTGAATACGTCCGGGTGCGCCTTCTCGATCTCGTCGAACAGGATCACCGAGTAGGGCTTGCGCCGTACTGCCTCGGTCAGCTGGCCGCCTTCTTCGTAGCCCACGTAGCCGGGGGGCGCCCCGATCAGCCGGGCGACTGTATGCTTTTCCATATACTCGGACATATCCAACCGGATCATGTTGCGCTCGTCGTCGAACAGGGCTTCTGCCAGCGCCCGGCAAAGCTCGGTCTTGCCGACACCGGTCGGCCCCAGGAAGATGAAACTGCCCACCGGACGGTTCGGGTCCTTGAGGCCGCTGCGCGACCGCAGCACCGCATCGGCCACGGCGTGCACCGCCTCGCTCTGGCCGATTACCCGCTGGTGCAGGATCTCCTCCAGGTGGAACAGTTTCTCCCGCTCGCCTTCCATCAGGCGGCTCACCGGGATACTGGTCCAGCGGCTGACCACACTGGCGATATCCTGTTCGTCGACCTCTTCCTTGAGCAGTGTGCCGCCCTTCTGCTTGCTGGCCATCTGCTCCTCCTCAACCTTGAGCCGGCGCTCCAACTCGTTCAGTCGCCCGTACTTCAGCTCGGCCGCCTTGTTCAGGTCGTATTGGCGCTCCGCCCGTTCGATCTCCGTGCGCACCGCCTCGATCTCCTTCTTGATCTCCCGCAGGCGCGTGATCCCCTGCTTCTCCTCCTGCCACTGGGCTTTCATGGCATCAGACTGGCCTCGCAGATTGGACAACTCCTTCTGGAGATCTCCCAACCGCTCCTGCGATGCCTGGTCGTGCTCCTTCTTTAGCGCGGCCTCCTCGATCTCCAGTTGCATCACCCGGCGGGTGATCTCGTCCAGGGCAGTGGGCATGCTGTCGATCTCCGTGCGCAGCCGGGCGCCGGCCTCGTCCATCAGGTCGATCGCCTTGTCCGGCAGGAAGCGGTCGGAGATGTAGCGGTCGGACAGTACTGCCGCCGCCACCAGAGCGGCATCCTGGATACGTACCCCGTGATGCACCTCGTAGCGCTCCTTGAGGCCGCGCAGGATGGAGATGGTGTCCTCCACTGAGGGCGGGTTGACCAGCACCGGCTGAAAGCGGCGCTCCAGTGCGGCGTCCTTCTCGATGTGCTTACGAAATTCGTCCAGGGTGGTGGCGCCGATCGCCCGCAACTCGCCCCGGGCCAGCATCGGCTTGAGAAGATTACTGGCGTCCATGGCGCCCTCGGCCGCTCCGGCTCCTACCACCGTGTGCAGTTCGTCGATAAACAGGACGATGCGGCCCTCAGCATCGGCGACCTCCTTCAGGACTGCCTTCAGGCGCTCCTCGAACTCGCCCCGGTACTTGGCGCCGGCCACCAGCGAGCCCATGTCCAGGGCGATGATCCGCTTCTCCTTCAAGCCCTCGGGCACATCCTTGGCCACGATGCGCCTGGCCAGGCCCTCCACGATAGCGGTCTTGCCGACTCCCGGTTCACCGATCAACACCGGGTTGTTCTTGGTGCGGCGGGACAGGATCTCCATCACCCGCCGGATCTCCTCGTCCCGCCCGATCACCGGGTCGAGCTTGCCGTCGGCTGCCAGCTTGGTCAGGTCGCGGCCATAACGCTCCAGGGCCTCGTAGGTGGCCTCGGGGTTCTCGCTGGTGACCCGCTGCGAGCCCCGGATCTCTTTCAAGGCGTTCAGTAGTGTGTTCCGGTTGACCTTTTGCTGGCGCAGCAACTCTTTTAGATCTGACTCGCCCTCTTCGATCAGGGCCAGTAATAAGTGCTCCACGCTGAGGTACTCGTCTTTCAGGGTTTCCGTTTCCTTCTCTGCCCGGGCCAATACCCGGGCCAGGCCGGCGCCGAGGCGCAGCGAGCCCTCCGAGCCGTAAACTGCGGGAATCTTGCGCAGCAGCTCCTCCAGCCCACTTTGTAGAGTAGGCAGGTCTGCTCCGGCCCTGGCCAGAAAACGACCCGCCAGGCCGTCATCTTGCCCGATCAGGGCAGCCAGCAGGTGCTTGGAAGATACCTCCTGGTGGTGCCTTTCGGCGGCCAGTTGTTGGGCGGCCGCCAGGCCCTCCCGGGCCTTCTGGGTAAACTTGTTGAGATCCATATGATTCACCTCGCTAAATGGCTATAGTCAGTAAGGGGACGCCTGGCCCTTTTACCTGCTCAGGCGGTCGACTTCCGCTTCCAGGGCTTCGATCCGCTCTAATAGATCGAGAATGATCGCCGCGCCGGGCAAGTTGACGCCCGTCTGCTTCAGCCGCAACAGCCTGTAAACCCGCTGCAATTGCTGGGGGAGGATAGTCTCTTCCCGAATCTCGATAACACCCAGTTCTTCCAGTATCTGCAGCAGCTCCGGGTGGATGTCCAGTTCGCGGAGTGGCACCCGCTCGTCCTCTTCATCATAGTGGCGATACCGGTACACGATACTCATGGCGATCCTACCCTTTCCTCAGATCTTTCAACCGTAAGTATAGCTCCTTTTCCTCCTCGCTGAGAGCCGAGGGGATGTCGATCACCAGCCGGACATATTCGTTGCCACGCTCTCCACCCTTTCCGGGCAGACCCTTGCCGCGCAGCCGCAGCCTGGTTCCGGCATGGCTGCCCGGGGGCACGGTCATGATCACCGGCCCGTCCAAGGTGGGCACCTGCACCTTGTCGCCTAAGGCCGCCTGCTCTGGGAATAGCTTTAGTTCGGTCTCCAGGTCGTTGCCCTTGACCGTATATACCGGATGGGGCAGCAGTCTCACCTTCAAATAGAGATCCCCGCGCCCGCTGTTCAGTCCCTCGCCGCCCTGGCCGCGCAATCGGATGCGGCCGCCATCCAGGATGCCTGCCGGGATCTTGACCTCCAGGGTCTTCGTCTCCGGGACCTGTCCGGTGCCGCCGCAGCGCGAGCAGAAGCCCCGGTTCTTGGCGCCGGTGCCGCCGCACTCGGCGCAGACCGCTCCGGTGGATAGTTGGATCGTTTTGCTGACGCCGTGATAAGCTTCCTCCAGGGGTAGCGCGATCTCCGTCTCCACATCCTGGCCGCGCTGCGGCTCCCGGGCGCGGCCGCGCCCAGAGGGCGCCCGGTGGGCGCCCGACCGCGTTGTGCCGGCTCCAGTCGTGGCTTGACCGCCTTGAGCGAAACCGCCGCCGAACAGAGTCTCAAAGAAGTCGCTGAAGCCCCCGGCGCCCTCCTGGAAACCACCACCGGGCGGGTGCCCATTGGGCGCGCTGCTGCTGTGGAAACGCACGTTTTCTCCCCAGTCGGGCGGTGGCTGGAAGTCCTGGCCGTTTTGCCAGTTGCTGCCCAGGCGGTCATACTTGGGGCGCTTCTCCGGGTCGCTCAGCACCTCGTAGGCCTCGTTGATCTTCTTGAACTTCTCCTCGGCCTCGGTCTTCTGCTTGCCCGTATGCAGGTCGGGATGCCACTTGCGGGCCAGTTTGCGGTAGGCGCTCTTGATCTCCTTCTCCGTGGCCTCCCGCTTGATGCCCAAGATTTCGTAATAATCCTGAAAAGTTACTGCCATCTACCTTAAGACCCCCAATTTCCCTGCATTTGCGGTCTTACTGACCTAACAAGAAATTTTATAGATTGTCAATAAGGCTAGTTTTCCCTTTCTTCCAATTATAGAACTACCGGCGAATGTTTCCAACGAGGATACTTATGAAGCAGCGGGCAACAACACTGGCCGAGTGCCTGGCAAGTTGTAATATTGTCCGCTGCGTAATTAAGAGCAAGTGGAAGTTCGCCGGCAGCCTTAGAATCTATTTCTCTTCGTATTCGACATCTACCACGTCCGGCCCGCCTGGTTGCCCCTGAGCGCCACCATTTGGTGCGCTGCCGTAACCCTCACCGGGACCACCCGGCTGTGCACCCGCCTGAGCCTTCTTGTAGGCTGCTTCCGACAGGGAGTAGGCCGCCTGTTGCAGGTCATCCTTCAAAGAGCGGATCTTTTCTACCGGGGCGTTCTCCTTCAGCGCCGCCTTGAGGTCGGATGCCAACTGCTCCACCCGGGCCTTCTCATGCACCGGCACCTGGTCGCCCAGGTCTTTCAGCTGGCGTTCCACCTGGTAGGCCAGGCTGTCCGCCTCGTTGCGGATCTCGATCTCCTGCCGCCGCTTCTTATCTGACTCGGCGTTAGCCTGAGCGTCGCTCACCATCCGGTCGATATCGCCCTTGTCCAGGTTGCTGGAGCCGCTGATGGTGACGGTCTGCTCCTTGCCAGACGCCTTGTCCTGGGCGCTGACCTTGAGGATGCCGTTGGCATCGATGTCAAAGGTCACTTCCACCTGTGGAATGCCCCGCTGCGCCGGTGGGATGCCGTCAAGCTTGAACTGCCCCAAAGACCGGTTGTCCCGGGCCATCTCCCGCTCGCCCTGCAGCACGTTGATATCCACGGCGGGCTGGTTGTCGTCGGCAGTGGAGAAGATCTGGCTGCGCCGCGCCGGGATAGTGGTGTTGCGCTCGATGATCCTGGTCATCACGCCGCCCAGGGTCTCCACCCCCAGGGATAGCGGGGTGACGTCCAGCAGCACCACATCCTTGACCTCGCCGGCCAGCACGCCGGCCTGGATGGCCGCTCCGATGGCCACCACCTCATCCGGGTTGACGCTCATGTTCGGCGCCTTGCCGGTCAACTCGCGCACCAGCTTTTGCACGGCGGGGATCCTGGTCGAACCGCCCACCAGGATCACCTCGTCGAGCTCCTTCTCGCTCAGCTTGGCATCTGCCAGGGCGGCCTTGACCGGCCCCCGGCAGCGCTCTACCAGAGCGGCGGTCAGATCGTCGAACTTTGCCCGGGTCAGCTTGATGTCCAGGTGCTTGGGGCCGGTGGCGTCGGCGGTGATGAAGGGCAGGCTGAGCTGGGTCTCCACCGTGGCGGAGAGTTCGATCTTGGCCTTCTCGGCCGCCTCGATCAGCCGCTGCAGGGCCTGCTTGTCGGTGCGCAGGTCGATCCCATACTCCTTTTTGAACTCGCCTGCCATCCAGTCGACGACCTCCTTGTCGAAGTTGTCGCCGCCCAGATGGGTATCGCCGTTGGTGCTCTTGACCTCGAACACGCCGTCTCCCACATCGAGGATGGAGACGTCGAAGGTGCCGCCGCCCAGGTCAAAGACCAGGATCGTCTCGTTGGCCTTCTTGTCCAGCCCGTAGGCCAGGGCGGCCGCGGTGGGCTCGTTGATGATCCGCAGCACGTTCAAACCGGCGATCTTGCCGGCGTCCTTGGTGGCCTGCCGCTGAGCGTCGTTGAAATAGGCCGGCACCGTGATCACGGCGTCGACTACCTTCTCACCCAGGTATTTGCCGGCATCCTCCGTCAGCTTCTTCAAGATCTGGGCCGAGATCTCCTCCGGGGCGTACTTGTTGTCCCGTACCTGGAAGCGCACGGCGTCGTCGGGTCCCGCCACCACCTTATAGGGGACGAGCTTGCGCTCCTCGACCACCTCGGCGAAACGGCGGCCGATGAATCTCTTTACTGAAAACAGGGTGTTCTCGGGATTCAGGGCCGCCTGCCGCTTGGCGATCTGGCCGACCAGCCGTTCCCCGGATTCCTTGAAGGCCACTACCGAGGGGATCAGGCGCGACCCCTCGGCGCTCAGGATCACCTCGGGCTTGCCGCCCTCCATCACCGCTACGACCGAGTTGGTGGTTCCCAGGTCGATTCCTACTGATTTTGCCATAATAAACCCTCCTTTTTATTGAAGCAGGCCTGTTGCCGAAACGCCGAACCTGGATTAAAAAAACCTATCGCAGGCACTTTTTTAATCTCACTCCGAGCGGAGGCGGATTCGAGAAACCCAAGTGACTTAGATGATAGGCTGAAATACAGTCATATCGCTATTGGTCAAATAATATCAAACCTAGATATAAAATGCAATATGTTAGGAGTTTTGTCAATAGATTTCCTCTAACTTTCTAAGATTATTTTACCCCGGAGCAGTAGCAGCATGTCCGGCAATTCTACCGCCAGGCCTGGCGGGGCGGTAGGCGCTAACGGATAAAAAGGCCGGTATGGCCGGGCAGATCGGCCTGAAAAATAGAAATGGCGCTCTCAATCAGGCGCCATACTGATAAACAATGATCTCTGGTGATTCCACCAGCCGCCTTCCCGTTGCCTGGGTTGGTCGAAAGGAGACATACCATGCTGCAGGCCTCCTGCTAGACATCTTGCTGAAAAGGCGGCAACTGCATAAATATCTTGCGGAAGTGGTAGCCATAGACCGAGAAGATCACTGCTTCCGGCAGGAAGCGCGGGTAGCGGAACAGGGTCTTGGCCAGGAGTTTCCAGTAATGGCGCCGGCCTTTATTCAAGATACCCAGGTAGAACATCGCCTGGATCAGGGCCTTGATGTAGACCAGGTGAAAACCGTCAGGGCGCTTTCTCCTAGGCGGCTTGAACTCCTTGAAAAACATGTAGACCCGCTCATAGAAGGAGGCTGGGTCGTAGATGGTGGTGACGATCTTCTGGTAACCCTCCACCAGTTTCTGGGGGTTCATCTTGGGAATGAAGTTCAAGGAGGAGTCGGTGTTGTTGCCGGTAAAATCGGACAGCAGCCGCTTCTCAGCCTTCAACCGCTCGAACAGCCGGGTTCCTTTAGGGGCAGATAGCAGCCCCACCATGGCGGTGACGATGCCGCTCTGCTGGATGAAACTGATCTGCCGCTCGAAGATGGAGGGGGTGTCGCTGTCAAACCCGACGATGAAGCCGGCGCTGACCTCCATGCCGATATTCTGAATCTTCTTCACCGAGTCGATCAGGTTGCGGTCGACGTTATTGAACTTGTTGCACTCTTTCAACCCCTCCTCGCTGGGGGTTTCGATGCCGATGAAGACGTGGCTGAAGCCCGCCTGCCGCATCAGACCCATCAGAACCTGGTCGTCTGCCAGGTTGATAGACGCTTCGGTGATGAAGGCGAAGGGGTGTTTGTGGATCTCCATCCAGGCGATCAGGGTCGGCAGGACATCTTTTTTCAACCGGTTTTTATTGCCGATGAAGTTGTCGTCCACCACGAAGACCGAGCCCCTCCAGCCCATGTCGTAGATGGTGTCCAGTTCCTTGATGAACTGCCGGGCATCTTTCAGGCGCGGCGTATGCCCGTAGAGGGAGGTGATGTCGCAGAACTCGCAATCGTAGGGGCAGCCCCGGGAGTACTGGACGCTCATGCAGACATAGTCCTTGGGGTTCAATAAATTCCAGGCAGGCACTGGCGTGCAGGTTATGGGCGGCCGCTCGCTGGTGTTGTATAGGCGCTGGGCCGTGCCCTGCTCCAGGTCTGCCAGGAAGGGGGGCAGGGTGATCTCCGCCTCGCCCAGGACCAGGTGATCGGCCTCGGGGAAAAGTTCCGGCTCCATGGTGAACAGCGGCCCCCCGGCTACGGTCTTAACCCCCAGAGATTGGCAGCGGCTCAGAATCTCCTTGACCGAGGCTTTTTGGATGTTCATGGCGCTGATGAAGACGTAGTCGGCCCAGCGCAGGTCGTCATCTGTCATCTTGCTGGCGTTCAGGTCGATCAGCCGCTTTTCCCAGGCGGCGGGCAGCATGGCGGCCACCGTCAACAGGCCCAGCGGCGGGTGGGCCGCCTTTTTATTGATGAACGGCAGGGCATATTGGAAGCTCCAGAAGCTGTCCGGGTATTTCGGATAAAGAAGCAGGATTTTCATGATCCCATCTCCTCGTAGTTCTTCTTGACATTAGATTGCTTTTACGAGACTGTGCTTAACACCAGGTCGATTTCTAACTGCATTTTGTCCTGTTGTATGCTAGCGGTCAGATCTAGTGTACCATTTTTTGGTGACGGGAATCCATACTATTATTAATTTTAGGACGGCAGTTTTAACTGCAATCTTGCATGGTGTTTCCTGTATGCTTGTTGACGTGCCGCAACTCCTGCTACAATGATTTTGATGATACTCGAAGGGGTGGTATGGCTTGGCACTGCCAGCGGTTTTACTCGTGTTCGGCTCCGTCCTGTTGTCTTTTCTGCTGGCGCTGCAGGTAAAGCTGGTACAGCCGGCTGGAAGCCTGCTTGCAGTGGGCGCGGCAGTAGCGCGGTACAATCTCTACATTTTGCCTCTGATCTTCCTGGCCAATGCTGCTCTAGGGATGAGCTTTGTGCAGGCGCACCAGGCGATCAAGAACTTGCCCCTGCTGGTGGCCGCGCAGACCTTCGTCTACTACCTGAGCCTGTTCATCCTTTCCTGGTTCGGGCTGGGAGACCGTGTTCCTCTGGCCAGAGCCCTGTTAGGGTTGGGTTTGATCATGGTTGGGGTTTATACGATAGCTAACCGCCCCTAATACCACCGCCTATACAAGCGATGGGACAAGGGGCGTTAAGCTCCTGCATCGGCTCAACTAAGTATTAGATGGGGTTTTGGCCCCATCTAATACAAGTTTCGCCTTATGTGTTCAGGGGCTAATAAATAGAGGGGCGCCAAACAGTGACGGGCTAATCAGGAGGCTTGCTGGTAGATATTCTTGACGACATCCAGAAAAAGTTGCACCAGATGGTCATCGTACCAGGTGCCGGCGCGGGCTTGCAGCTCTGCACAGGCCTCGTCAAGGGGCATGGCCTTGCGGTAGGGGCGGTTGGTGGTCATGGCGTCGAAGCTGTCGGCTATACGCAGGATGCGTGCCATCAATGGAATATCCTCACCGCGGCACTTGTCCGGATAACCGGAACCGTCGTAGTTCTCGTGGTGCGAGCGAATGATGGGAACGACCGGCAGGAAGGAGATCAGCGGCTTGAGCATCTCGCTCCCCAGGATCGGGTGGTTTTCCATGGTCTTCCATTCTTCCTTGTTCAGACGCGTTTCCTTGGTCAGTAATCCGGTCTCGATCTCGATCTTGCCGATGTCGTGCAGGTAGGCCGCGAACCGCAGGGTGTCCTTCTCATCATTGGTGAGGTTTAGTTTGTCCGCCAGGGCCAGGGCGTAGGAGATCACCCGTTCCGAATGCCCGTAGGTGTACTTGTCCTTGGAATTGATCAGGGCGATAAAAGTCTGCAGGGCGGGGAAGGCATCCTTGATCTGCAGGGCGCCGATCTCGCTGACCACTGACTGGTACAGGTAGGCCATGCCCTCACTGTACTTGATCCGGAACAGATCATTCTCGGCCGTCCGGATCAGCTGTAGAGCATCATCCCCGTCCTCGGGGCAGCCAACCACACTGATAGATATGGTGAAATCCCTCCAGGATGACGTCGGCTGGTTTTCCAGCAGCACCGCGGTGGCCCGTTCAACCAGTCTCTGCCTGATGGCCACGGCAATGTTGCGGGCGTTTTCTTTATCTTGCCCCGGCAATACCAGCATGAATTCGTCGTTGCCATACCTGGCGGCGTAAAAGGGTTCTTGAACCTCGTCAAGCAGTAGCCTGCCGATGACTGTCAGGATCTCGTCGCCTTTCTGGTAGCCGTATACGGCGTTGTAGTACTTGAACTGGTCGATGTCCATCAGAACCAGGGAGAGTGTTGAATTTTGGGCGGTGGCATTCTGGACGGAGATGGCCAGCTTCTCCTGGAGGTAGCGGTAGCTGATCAGCCCGGTCAGGGGGTCGTAGTCCGCCAGCCGGACCAGTTCCTGCTGGGTGTTCCGCTCCACCTCGATCAGCCCGCCCACCACCCAGGCCAGCAATACGGTGACCCCGGTAATGATGATGTCCGCCTGAAACACCTGGTCGGGCAAGCCATGCCCGAGCAGATAGTCCAGCAGGAACAGCAGTCCGCAGGAAAGCAGGGCCTCCCCGGAGCCGATGACCTTGCCGAAGGCGGTGGCGGTGATGATGGCCGGAATGACGATCAGTACTTTGGCGCCGGCAAACCCATTGCTATACCAGATAAATCCGAAGGTGATCGGCAGTAGGACCGCCAGCAGCAGGAGCTCGTCGATGCGGGATTGATCGAGGATGGTGAACTTGGCCAGCAGCTTGCGGGCTGTGTAAATCACAGCCCCGAGACAAAAGAAGATAAATAAATAATTTATGGCGGTAGGATTTTTAATCCCCAGGGGCAGGTTAAAAAAGCTGAACAGGATCATCAGGAAGATCAACAGGCTGATGATGTGGGTGACCAGGATGCTTTCCGATATGTCGCTGGCTCTTTTTGTTTCCCAGTCGCGCATGATGCTCTCCTGTCTGTGCCGGGGAATGAGCTTTTAAAACAAACAATATCCATAGTGTTCCTATTCCACAGCCCAGATTGCAGGACGGTCTGGGCTCTCGTCAACCTGGGCTGGAGAATAGGGGGCCACCATGAACATATAAAGAGATTACTTCTTCAGGGCCGCGGGGGCTTCGGGTTGATAAAACCAGAAGCCAGCGCAATTGGGCTTCACAACACCGGCAACAGCGATGACAGTCAGGGCGCTGAAGAGAGCCGGCAATAGCCTAGAGATCAGACGCTTCATGGGGATTTCCCTCCTTTCCGGCAGTAATTTTATCCAGCGCAGCGGCAAGCCGATGACCGGGCCCGGTCAGGGAAAAGGCCTGCCACCAGAGACCGAAACTCATGGCGAGCACGACTGCAGCAGCCTGCATTGTCCAGAGCAGCAGAGCGCTCTGGAGCACTGAAATGAACACCACGGCAACCAGCGAGTGGAGGCGCAGCTGGCGGCGCTCCTCGCTCGAGGTGATCCGTTTGGCGGGGGAATCGATGGGCGACAGCCGCCAAACGATCATGATAGAAACGATGCCCCCCAGCAAGACAGTCGATGATAAACTTATGCCGGTAAAAAAGGGTGCGCCGGTTAGCGCCAATCTGCCCAGCACCGGAAAGATGATCATCCCGGTCAGGGCACAGATGACCGGGGATCTGCTGTGCGCCCCGTGTGAAAAAAAGCGCAACAGGGCGGTGGAGAGGGCGGCGACGATGGTGGCGCCGAGACAGCCTAGCAACCAGCCGGCCAGGCAGATCAGGGCAAAATCCAGCAGCGGGTAGAGGAGCAGTTGGAGGCCGTATGCGGCGACCTCTTCCTGGTCCGGGGTCAGGTCGAGCTGCTGCCGGAGATAGGCGGCCGCTGGCCTGGTGATGTCAAGCCTCAATGAGTAGCCCCCTCTTGTGGTTGTAATAATTTTTACCCAGGGCCACCAGAAGCAGAACAATCTCGTAGGGCAGGGCAAAGGCCGATCTTAAGAAGGGGTTGTCGTAAACAGTCTTTAATGCTAGCCCTGTTATCCTTAAAAGCGGGTAGGCATAAGATAGTTCGACAATTGTTAAAATTACAAAACTGATTAAGACCGCCAGCAGTGCCTTGCTCATCAATGATTTGGTAACAAGCCTGATGTAGATAGCCAGAGAAATGATCAGTATGATGGTGTGTATCCCGTTGGCGATATTAAGAAGTTGCACCTGGTTGGTGAGGGCCTGCAGGAGAGCGATCATTAATATATTTTTATATTGCAGCCGCAGGTTCAACAGGCTGAAGACCACCATGGTCAACACCAGGCTTTCCGGAATGTCCTGCAGCACAAAAGCGATCAGGATCGTTGACAGGCTCTCGTGGCCCATTTTTTCACCTCAAAGAGGGAGAAGTTTCTTGCTCAGGAAAATGTTTCATTCTGTTTGGACAGATTCGACGGATACGACTTTTTTCCTGCTAATATTAGCTTAAGACTATAGTTACAAATAATCAGGACAAAAGTCCTTATTGATCGACAATTATCGAGCAATAACTGCATTAAAGAGAATCTGCAAGGGCAGCAGGAATCATCCCCTGCCTGGCGAAACAAGTTAGCATGTTGGGGTAAGGGGATGGAATGATTGGGTTCTGGCATGCAGCAACACGGCTGGTTAAGGGTGTTCCTGGCCAGTCTGCTGATATTGTTGGCGGCAGTGGTTTTAGGCGGGTGCAAGCAAGTGCAGCAAGTACAGGAAGTGTTGCACAATAGCCAGCCTCCTGCCGTTTCCCGCGGGGAACGCCTGATTGCTTACGAGCAGGGGGGCAACATATGGACTATCGAGGCAACTGGCGACGGGGCGCAGCAGGTCAACAAGACCGGCAACCTGATGCTGGGTTCATGGGCTCCCGAGGCGTCCAAAATGGCAGTGCTGTCCGGGATCAACCAGAATGGTGAATGGGTGACTGGGAACGCCGGGGTGCTCGACCTGAACGGCAACCTCCAACCGGTGATGGGGCCTCAGGGCGCTATCACCATCGAGCCCGGGGAGGCCTCCTGGCTGGACAGCAACAGCCTGGTGCTGGGGGGGCTGGGCGCTATCTGGGTGGCCCGCCTCGATGGCAGCCAGTACCGGGCCACCGCGCTTTACACCGCCAAGCATGAAAACAGTGAGCAGGTCTGGCATCCCAAGGCCGTGCCGGGCGGGAGTCTGGTCAGCTTCTGGGTCACCAGCACTGAAGGAACTGAGGGGGATGTCACGGCGCGCCTGGTGATCGCTCCGGTGGCGGGAGGCCAGGCGACTACAATCTTCAGCCAGACCATTTTGGCCAGTGGCCAGGCGCCCGTTGACGCTATCTGGGCCCCGGATGGCCGCTATATTCTGATCTATGCGGAACCCACCAGCGGTGGCAACCCGTGGTGGATGTTGGACCGTACCAAGGGTAGCAAAAAGCAGGTGCTGTCCGCCGATGCCGGGGATGTCCAGTGGCTGCCTGGCGATCAGCTGATCTACGCCCCCCAGGCCCAACTGCAGGTGCCGAAGTATGCCCTGCTCGATGCCGCCACGGGCGAGTCCAAGCCTTTTATTGCCATTCCCAGCTGGGTGAACTGGCTCCAGGTCGCTTCCGACAACCGCCTGTTGCTAGCCAGGGCCACTGGGGATAACAGCATCAATTGGGATTATTACGTGGCGGCAGCAGACGGGAGCAACGTCAAGAAGATTATCACCGCCGCCGGGGATGCTGCCTGGCAGCCATAACTGGCGGCCATCAATAGAGGCTTCACGCTTGTGGCTTTAAAAAACTGAGTGCCGGTTCAGCCGGCACTCAGATGTAATCCTGGATTGATCAGGGTATTATAACCTGACTGTTATTGAATTGACTGGAGTAGCAGGCGAGCGGCATTGTCGCCCCAGATGCCTGCCTTCTCCTCATCAGTGATCGCGGTCGCCGCCCATTCCTTATAGTAGCGGGCCGGGGAGAGCAGGGGGAAGTCGCTGCCCAGCAGCACCTTATCGAGCACGCCCGCCAGCCGTGCCGCCTGGTAGACCTCCGGACGGAAGAGGAACGGTGAGGCTGCCGTGTCGTAGTAGACATGTTGCAATGATTTTTGCAGCTCCGGCATCAATTCGTAGAAGAATAGGCCGCCGCCCCAGTGGGCAAAAATGATCTTGTTATCGGGGTTCTGGACTGCAAACAGATAGGCCTGCTCCGGCCCCATCTTGCCCTTGCCCGGATAATAGTGGCCAACCAGTTCATTGGTGTGCATCAGGATGGGGAAACCGAGTTCCCGGCAGACAGCGGTAAACCGTCCTACCTGGCCCTGGTCGGAGATGTCGACGTGTGCTGCGGCCGGGATAATCTCGCCGGTCCCTTTAAGGCCGGCTTCCTGACAGCGGACCAGTTCCCGTTCAGTGCCCGGGTCCTGAGGGGGGACCACAGCGAAGCCGATCAGGCGATCCGGGTAGCGCCTGGCTACGTCGATAACGTAGTCGTTGCTCTCCCGGCACATGCCCAGGTCGCGGTAAGGAAAACCGAACACCACCGATCTGTCAATCCCGGTCTTATCCATGTTCTCCAGCAGAATTTCCGCAGTCGCAAACTTAGACTTGGGGTTTTCGTGCAGCATCTTGAAATGAGTGTCCCGCTCCATGTTCCGATGGACATCCCGGATGAACTCCGGCGACAGGATATGCACGTGGACGTCTATTTTCAAGCCAATTCACCTCCGGTTATCGATGCTAGTTTTCTATATTCGTCTCCGTTAAAGGAAAACCTCTTCCAAAGCGTATTTTTACGGCAGGTCCGCTGCTGCCAGGTAGTAGCTGACTGGTTGCCAGGTGAGGAGTGAAGGACGGCTGGGAGATTGCCAGGGCGCTCCGGCAGGAAACGGATGTCTCCATCATCATCGAGATCGCCAGGGGCCAGATCGCCGACAAGATCCGGGAATGTAGCAGAAATAGGGGATTTGCTTTGAGCGCTTCGGGTTATAATAGGACCGTTTAGTATGTCGATCAATATGCTAATGTGCTATTGTTATCGAAGGCAAGCAAAATAATGACTGTCGGGCGTGGTCTTTGTTGAAACGCAAATTTTCCATCGGAGTTATTGGTACACTGGTGATCTTGGCGGCGTTTTTTCTGTTGCTACTGCCTTTTGCGTGGCGCGCCACCTCTTTTGGCAAAAGGCAGGCCGAACAGGCATACACCGCTGAAGCTCGGTCTGGTGGCCTGGCCCTCAAGTATTTCCAACACCACTCCCAGGACAACGCTATCATCTTAGCCTTTGGCTCCAGGTCGCGCGATCAGGTCCTGTCAACCTACCGCAACAAGGTAGCAGTTTTAATGTACCACGATGTGAACCCGAACGGGCGCGGCCCCTATTCGATCACTCCGGGCCGCCTGGACTCGGATCTGACAATCCTGCAGCAAAAGGGGTTTCGCATCATCCCGATCTCCCAACTGGCCGATTTTTTGGACAACAAGGGAGTGGTACCGGAAAAAGCAGTGGTGATCACTTTCGATGACGGCTACCAGGGTGTGTACCAGTATGCCCTGCCGGTGCTAAAAAAACACAACGCCCCCGCCACGGCTTTTGTGATCGGCGCCTATGTGGGAAAGCTGCCCGGATACCTGAACTGGCCTGAGGTCAGGGCGCTGGAGGACGGTGGGCTGGTGACTATCGGTGGACACACCTTCAACCAGCACAATGGAGCCCTGACCGGTACGCCTCACGTTATGATGCCGGCTACCATCGACCATGCCTATGATCCTGACAGCAAGCGCCAGGAGACAGACCAGGAGTACGAGGCCCGGATGAGCTCCGACTCCCAGCAGTTGCAAGAAGCATTCAGGATGTACCTAGGGCACGCCACCCCCTATTTCGCTTTTCCGTTCGGGGCCTATGATCCCTCTCTAATTAAAATCCTGCACGGCTCAGGGTTCAGATACCTGTTTACCGTATTGCGGGGCGTCAACGCCCGGAATGAAGACCCGGGGCGGCTCTATCGCATCAACGTGGGCGCGCCCGAGGTGTCCAGCCAGAACCTGCCTTCCATGATCCTGAGAGCCACCCTCGCCCCGGGAGTCCGGAAGCAGCTGGCCTTCTGGGCCCCTAAATGGGCGGATCATAACCCTGACCCCAGAGATACCGGCAACACCCCATCGAACAATATCCAGCCGGCTGGGAGCGGAGGTACGGGTAATCCTAACCCTGCAGGCAGCAGCAATTCAGCAAAGCCCACCGACAGCAGCGCCAAGCTGATTGATGACAGCCAGAACAGCAAAACCGGCGAGGCGCCGCCGGCCCCAGCAGCCGATCGTAATCCGGATAAATAGGGATCCGGAGCACGACAGCGCTCTCCAAATTTCAATGGCTGGCGCCCGTTGCCTGGAGCCTCTGAGAAACCAATTTCTAATTGCGCGGCGGGGCCTGTTTTGCTATGCTGTGTACAACATAGTGCCTGGTGGGAGTGGGTGCTCGCCGCGCCGGGTCCATTGAACCCGGCCCCACCGCCTTAGCAGGCGTGATGCAGTTGGCAATGACGAACGACCAAAAATAAGGAGGATTGCTATGGCTGGAGAACTCGTTGGGGTTTCCTACAAGCTGATCATCGCTGCGGTGGACGGCTCTCCGTCAGCCCTGAAGGCTGCGGGCCATGCCGCTATGCTGGCGAAATTGACCGGAGCCCGGCTCCAGATCATCTACGTCGTCGATACCCATATCGCCTTTCAACTGGGCACTTATCAGCAAATGGCCATAGAGACCATGGAACAGGATGGGGAGAGCACCGTTGCCGAAACCGTAAAGATGGTCAGAGATGCCGGAGTCAGCGACGTCAACGGCGAGGTGATCAGCGGCAACCCCCGGACCGTGATCGTGGACTGGGCGAAGGAGAACGATGCCAGCCTGATCGTCGTCGGCTCTCACGGTTATTCACGCCTCACCTACCTGCTGATCGGCAGTGTGGCAGACTATGTGGTGCACAATGCCAAATGTCCGGTCCTGGTAGTGAGGGGATGAGGGTGAGTGGTGGCAATCGGTCTCTGCACGATGGAGCTATTCCTTGGTGAGGCGAACTCCCTCAAGGATAAACGGCGTGTGCTTAAAAGTCTGCTGGAAAAGGTCAAGGTGCGCTTTAACGTTTCCATTGCCGAGGTGGGACAGCAGGAACTCTGGCAGCGGGCGACGGTGGCCTTTGCCTGTGTGAGCAACGAAAGGGCTCATGCCGACAGCACTTTGAGCGCCGTGATCCGGTACCTGGAACAGATGGACGCCCAGATCACCGCCTGTCAGACGGAAATTTTATAAGCATACCCTGGCTTCATGCATAAAAGGCTTCCTTCCATCATAGGTTTTACCAGGAAGTAAAACCATATTAAGGGAGGAGGGCTGGATATGTGGAATTTTCAAAAACTCAAAGAAGAGGAACGAGAGCGCGGCCTGTTTCGCCTTCGGCTGGTCTTTCTGGTCATCATGGTGGCTGTCCTGTTAACGATGGGCGGCTGCAGCCTGACGGAAAAGTTACAGGCGCTGCAGGGAAAACCGTCCGCCCAGTCAAACAACCTGCCGGATCTCAGCATTGGAGGGATGAGCAATGTGCCTCCCCAGGTGGAAAAGGCCAAGGTGACGGTCTATTTCAAGGATAAGGAAGGACGCTTCCTGGTGCCGTCCACCCTGGAGGTGGACAAGGTGGCGGGTATTGCCAAAGCAGCAATGGATGCTCTTACTCGTGGCCCGGCCCAGGGTGTTGACGTGGTGGCCAGCATTCCGGTAGACGTACAGGCGCGCGACATCAACGTCAAGACCGACGGCACCTGCGTGGTTGACCTGGCGGGGCCGGCGGCCAAAGACAAGCTCACCGCCAAGGAAGAAGCGCTGGCAGTCTATGCGGTGGTGGACACCCTGACCGAATTTCACAATGTGAAGCGGGTGCAGATCCTCGTTGACGGCCAAAAGAAGCCGACTCTGGCAGGGCACATACCGATCGACGAGCCGCTGCTCCGCAACCTGACCTTTGTCAAGAAATAGCAGCTGTAGCCCATGCTTGTTAGGAGAGTTGCAGGGAGATAGAGGGTTATAAAATAAAACCGGCAGCCTGTGCTGCCGGTTTTCTAGCCGGGTAGGACTTGGATTGGCCTAGCTCAGGGGGCCGACTGGCAGCACGACTTTCTTGTAAACCGAGTTAATTACGACTGCTGCCGAGGCATACCAGGCGATCAGGGCGGTGATAATACCGAAATAGCCTCCAGCTACGGAGGAGATCGCCCCGAACTCGGCCAGGTCAAGCAGAATGAAGGTGATCTCCAAGAATACAAATACCAGGCAGACTGCCACGTTGGTCTTGAAAGAGGCGATCAGCATATAGGTATTGAAGATCGTGAAAGCCACCAGGAATAGACCGACCGCCGGAACATCGGCGGGTACCTTGAACACACCCAGGGCGCTCATCAGAATAAAGAAGGCCAGCGACATCCAGAAGGCGCCGTAGGTGTTGAAGGCAGTAGCCCCAAAGACATTGTTCTTCTTGTACTCCTGCTGGCCGGCCAGCAACTGGGCCAGTCCGCCATAGAAGAAGGCCAATCCAACCACGATTACCGAACCGGCTCCGCTTATGAGATGGGCGTTAAAAATGCTCAGCACGAAGGTGGTCAGAGCAAAACCACCCAGTCCCAGAGCGGCAGGATCGGCCGTTACTATGCTCAATTCTTTTACTTTTCCCTCTTCATGTTCGCTCATCCTGTAAACCCTCCCTTGCGTCAGAATCGTCTGATAAATACCTTCTTACAAGCTTGCGATACCGAACAGATAACAATGAGTCATCTTTCTGCAGCCCCGCTGGAACGGTAAGAAGATCCTACCCGGCTTATGTGACGCTGGTTTTCCACCTCCTCCGGTGATCGATGCATGAACTTCGGCGGTATGGCACAGGTTAGGCGATGGTTCGACTTGGAAGCGAGATCCTCTCAGAGAATAATGCACGTAGATGCAAGTTATCGGCAGAAAAGAGACGTATTAACGTGGTGAGATTATGAGAGAGGGTAGGGTGGGCATATTTAAATAATTACAATCATTATAACTGGACGACCAGGGCTTGTAAATATCTCCTGTTTAAAAAACTTTATCCGATAGCTAACCGTCCCTAATCCCACCGCTTGTTGAAGCGGTGGTATAAGGGACGCTAAGCTCCTGGATCTGCTCAACTAAGCTTCAGGTGAGATAAAAACCTCACCTGAAGCAAGTTTCGCTTTATGATATAATTTTAGGGAATTTGCATAAAACTTTTTTTATGAACCACTTTAGGGAAATGAAGTTCCCTTTCTTTTGGTTGCAGGGCGCTGCACGGCCGGTGTGGCGCCATCTTTGGCAAAGAGATTTTTACTTCGGGAAATGGAGATGAACCTACTTGAGCAGCAATCAACCCATCGGCGTCTTCGATTCCGGTGTGGGTGGTTTGAGTGTGGTCAAGCAGATGCTGGCACAACTGCCTGATGAGTATATTGTCTATTTCGGGGACACCGCCCGGGTTCCCTACGGCTCGCGCACTTCTAATGAGATCATCGCTTTTGGTGAACAGATCGTCTCTTTCTTGCTGCGATTCGATGTCAAGGCGGTCGTCGCCGCCTGCAACACCAGTTCATCGGTATCGCTGCCGGTACTGCGTGAGAACTGCCCAGTGCCTGTGCTGGGTGTGGTGGAGCCCGGGGTGCGGGCGGCCCTGGAGGCGACCCATAACCGCCAGATCGGCGTCATGGCTACCGCCGCCACTGTTAACAGTGGTGCTTATTCCCGCTGTTTTCAGGCCTATGACCCGGGAGTAACAGTGTATACTCTGGCCTGCCCACGGTTTGTGCCGCTGGTGGAAGCAGGCCGGATCGATGGTCCGGAAGTCCGGGCGATAGCCCGGCAGTACCTCCAGCCGCTCAGAGAGGCTGGAGTGGATACGATTGTATTGGGCTGCACTCACTATCCCTTTCTGGCTCCGGTGATCGAGGAACTGGCCGGGGAGGCGATAACGGTGGTAGACCCGGCCAAGGAAACGGTGAAGGAATTGAGCGCTCTGCTTGCCTCCCTGCCGCCCGGCAGCAGCCGCAGCAATGCTGCCAGCGGGGTAGACAGCAAGGCGGCAGAACCGGAGAGGCACCGTTTTTTTGCCAGTGGCGCCGTTAATTCCTTCTATTCCTCCGGCAGGCAGTTTTTGGGTAATTTTCCGTTTCGGGTGGAACAGGTAAACCTGGACGAGATCGATAGCAAATGCAGCACAGGAGGTCAATAACTTGCGGAAACTCAGCGTCGGCCTGATCGCAGCCCGGGTGGCCGCCCTCTGTCAGGAGGCCAATTTTGACCTGCCACCGGACGTGCTGACCGCTCTGGCCGAGGCTAAAGAGCAGGAGGAATCCCCTGCCGGGCAGCGCATCCTGGAGGAACTTTGTGCCAACGCCGGGATTGCTGCCTCGGAGCGGGTCCCCCTCTGTCAGGATACCGGGATGGTGCTCGCCTTTGTGGAGGTAGGCCAGGATCTGCATATCACCGGCGGTAGTCTTGGCGACGCCATCAATAGTGGGGTGGCCCAGGGCTACCGGGATGGTTGCCTGCGCCAATCTGTCGTTGTCGATCCTCTGCACCGAATGAACACCGGGGACAACACCCCGGCGGTGATCTACTACGAGATCGTCCCGGGGGACAGTTTCCGCATCACGATCATGCCCAAAGGGTTTGGCAGCGAGAACTGCACTGCCCTGGGCATGTTAAAGCCCGCAGACGGGTTGGCCGGAGTCAGGCAGTTTGTGGTGGCGGCGGTGAAGCGGGCGGGGGCGAATCCATGCCCGCCGGTGGTGGTGGGGATTGGCCTGGGAGGCACAGCGGATAAGGCGCTGCTACTCGCCAAGCGCGCCCTGCTGCGGCCGCTGGGAAAACCCAATCCCGACCCGGACCTGGCTGCCCTGGAAAGTGAATTGAAAACGGCAATCAACGCCCTGGGCATCGGGCCTGAGGGGTTCGGCGGCCGGGTGTCCGCCTTGGCGGTGCAGATCGAGGCCTTTCCCACCCATATCGCCGGGCTGCCGGTGGCCGTGAACATCAGCTGCCACGCCCTGCGCCATAAGACCTGGGTCTGGAGCGGAGAGCAGGACTGATTTCCGCTCGCCTAAAACCGGCCGACCTTGGAAAAACTGCCTAAGGAGCATACGGAATGGATGAGTGCAGGCATATTGAGGCGCCCTTTTCGGCGGAGGTGGCCCGGGAGCTGCAGGCCGGGCAGCGGGTGCTGCTCTCTGGCGTGATCTTCGGGGCACGTGACCAGGCGCACCGGCGCTTTGCCGAGGCCCTGGCGCGAGGCGAGGAACTGCCGGTCGACCTGAGAGGCCAGATTATCTATTACGTGGGGCCGACACCGGCCCGTCCAGGCCATGCCTGCGGGGCCGCGGGGCCTACCACTGCCGGCCGCATGGATGCTTTCACGCCGCAACTGCTGGCCTACGGGGTGCGGGGGATCATCGCTAAGGGCAACCGCAGCCCCGAGGTGATCGCCGCTATCCGGCAGCACGGCGCCGTCTACCTGGCCGCCACCGGTGGGGCGGGCGCCCTGCTCTCCCGCTGCATCAAGGATGCACAAGTGGTGGCCTATCCGGACCTGGGCCCAGAGGCGGTGTGGCGCTTCGTAGTCGAGAAATTTCCGGCTACGGTGGCCATCGACAGCCGGGGACAGAATCTGTACCAATTCGGCCCCGCCCGCTATCGCAGCGCTAATTCGACGACCTAGATATCTGACCATACTGGGTCGGGTACCCCGGCGCGCTTAAGTCAACTAAACTTCAGGTGGGATTAAAACCCCACTTGAAGTTTTTCTTGTCTGCGGGAGGCTATGCCGTATGGTTGAGCAGCTAAAGGACCTGAAACAAGTAACATGCGACACATCCCTGACGATCATGCAGAGGCTGATGGTACACTCACGACTTTCCATGCGCCGCACACCTGTTTATCCCGGGTTGGTCCGGTGTTCGTCCTTGCCTGACGGCTGCCTATTACGATATGAAACTAGCGGCGGATCTGTGACGATCGCGGCCGGCCACTTTCTTTTCATGCCGATTGCCGGATAAGGGAGCAGAAGGAGCATAGATGAGCACAGGCTCCCGGCCGCGGCCGGGAGCCTGTGCTCTCTGGCCAAGCGGCTGGTTTGGCGGCAGATCCGCAGGCGCTTTAAAATGAACACCAGTAGCAGTCATCAGTCAGCTGCATATAATATCCAGGAAAGGAAATTGGCATCATCAACAGGCGATGCAAAGCAGCTAAATATCGCCAGCAGTAAGCCACTGATTTTTTCATTAAACGTTAGACCAAATATGGATAGGAGGGGTTCAAGTGGAACCTGTCGATATCGAGAAGGAATTGCTTGCCTATGAGTCTGCACAGGACGTGCCTGTGCCTCAAGCGGCTGATGAGACGGAAGAAATTACGTCCGGGCCGGAAGAAACGACCTGCCGGTATGCTGGCGCAGCTAAACAGCAGGGATCTGATCCCAGTTTTATAGCCAATTGTTGCGTCCCGGATCTAGTTATTGATTACTACAAGCGGTTTGGATATGACGAGGAGACCATCCAGCGTTTGTATCTAGGAGCCATTAAGAAGTGTGGGTCCTGTACACAACCGGTTAAGACAACCGGTCCGGGCGTTTCTACAAAACCCGGTTGTGGGTGTGGAAGATAGCGACAGATTTATATTGCTCCCGGCCCGGTTTCCAGTGTTATCAGATACCCGAAATTCGCACATAGAGAGCGGTGAATAGCCGCTCTCTATGTGTTGTTTTCTCTGGATCGAAAAGGGGGCATTGCCCCCAGGCACCATAGCACCCGGAGCAATGTCCCCATAGAAGGCCCCTGGCCGGGGTTATGGGTCGACGGTGATGGTGGTGGCAATGCCGTTGATGGTGACGGCGAAGGATATAGTAGGCGATGACGCAGTTTGAGTAAAGACCAGAGAACAGACGGTAGTAGCGGGGAAGAGATGCCCGGTAGTGACGTCCAGGAATTCCGAAGGCACGGCGAATGAGATGGGCTTGCCGCCTCCCCCTGCGGGGTAAGTGAAGGTAATGGTGTCGATCCCGCCGAAGATGGCACCGATGTTCGGGTTGTTGAAGGTGGCCGTGCCGGTGGCACTGGTGATTGCCGTTTCACTTGGAAGACCCGGGCGGGTAACCGTGACGGAGATACCCGTTATCGAGGCTCCTGCAGTATTGATGAGCGTGATCGTCGGCGCTGCCGGGCACCGCTGCGGCTGGAACGAGAAGGTGGCCGAGCAGCTGAACGGGAACGGGGAGGTGTTGCAGGGCACCGCCTCGCAGAACCCGAAGGTCGGTACGAGCAGCTTCACCATGGCCTCGGTCCTGATATCCTTGCAGATGGTGGCCATGCAGGTGAGCGTCGAAGTGGCCGAAGTGACCGTGATCACACAGGCGCAGGGCCCTATGCTGACGGGTGTGCACAGCGCCACGGTGCCCGGGGGCGCCCACAGGGTGGTCATGACGCCGCCGGTAAGAATCTCGCTAATCACGCAGATCGGCGTGCCTGGGCTGGATGGTGTATAGATACTCACGATAGCGGATATTGTTTGCGTGATGGCGAAGTTCTGGAAGAAGGTGTTATTGACAAAGCCCAGGGGGGTGATGGTGCAGGTGACCGAGGCCGAATTCAACTTGCATACGGCTGTATCTCCGGCATCGACGCCGGGGCAGAGGGTGGGAGAAATTGGTGATAGCGAAAAGAAGACATTGTCTGTCAGCAGGCACTCGTCATAGACCTTTAAAACCTCGATGCAGTCCTTCTCTACAACCTGTAGGCATTCCGGTGTTCCCGGAAGAGGCGCACCGCAAGGACCTGGTAGAAATGCCATAGAAGATTCCTCCTGTCGTTTCAGTATTGTGTGAGCCACCCTTTTAGGTGGTTGCAATACAGTATATGGAAACCATGACATAGTGTTACTGGATTAACAGTATTATTAATACCATAAAATAGCGGCCAGTATGGTTGTCTATTTCTGACAGTGTGAAATCCCTCTTCACGGACCCTAGTATCACTATCTCTGCACGGCTGCGAAAACAAAGCGACGGAATAGGACCATATCAAAATATTTGCCGGCAATGCAACTAAATTAACATGAAATACCATCCTAAAGTAATTGCGTGAGAATAACGAATAATAGGTGAGACTTATCTATTTGTCCCAAAAACCTGAACAGGAGGTTCAAGTTGGCGGGTTGCCTGAAAAAATATTTCAAATTAAGATAAACAAGAAATAAGAAATATAATAAGGAGTGATTGTCATCAGGGCCTCGATTTTATTGAAAAAAGTTTTGCCGGCGCTTGTATTTTGTGTTATTTTGGGTTTCAGCTCTTTCGCCAGCGCTATGACCTGGTCAGAGTATCTTGCGCAATCACAGAACCAGAATCAGCCTGTTACTCCGCCGGCTCCAACACCCACACCGGCACCGGTGCCTGTGCCGACTCCTGTGCCGACTCCCACACCGACACCGGCGCCCTTAACATGGGCCCAGTACCTGCAACAAAACTCGACACCCGCACCGGCCCCCACACCGGCGCCTACACCGGCCCCCACAGTCCTGACCAGCGACGAGACCCAGGTATATAACCTGATCAACAGCGCCCGCAGCAGCACCGGGCTGCAACCGGTGGCCATCAACATGGCATTGACACAGGTGGCCAGGATGAAGGCCAATGATATGGTGGCCAACAACTATTTTGGCCATGTTTCTCCGGACCTGGGTACTCCCGATCAGATGATCAGAAACGCCGGGATCACCTTTATAGGCGGCGGCGAGGTTATTGCCGAGGCGGCCAACTATTCCATGGCCCAGATGAACCTGATGAACAGCCCCGAACACTACCAGATCATCATGGGTTCAGCGAACAACGAGGTAGGAGTCGCTGTGGTTCCGGTCAACAATTACGTAATAGTTGTAGAAGAGTTTATTGACGCCTAGATAGCAGATTGCTTGCCGATCAGATATAAGGCGCCAAAGAAGCGCCAGGCAATGAAGGGGCTGACCCGAAAGCAAAATTCGGGGCAGCCCTCTTTATTATCAGCATTGAATTATAAACTAGGGGTCGGTCCCTTCCACAATGATTACGGTCGTATTGGATGGCACAGCCAGATAGGGCGTGGGATCCGTGGGCAGAATGTTAAATATGCCTGCAGCAGAGTTGTATATGAAAGCCGGTATTTCCTCAATAACCTGAACGGCATAAATCGCGGTGGCGAAAGCGCCGCTGGCCAGAGAAGGGATGCTATAGGTGACTGTACCGTCAAAACTGCTGCCG
>Ga0187886_1000513_pt1 | contig 45044 bp, 50 predicted proteins | sample June2016WEW_20_1_FD_133001 | JGI IMG/M metagenome (GOLD analysis project Ga0187886, IMG submission 133001) | Peatland microbial communities from SPRUCE experiment site at the Marcell Experimental Forest, Minnesota, USA - June2016WEW_20_150 | ecosystem: Environmental > Terrestrial > Soil >... | reverse complement strand
GAAATTGGTGCACAAGAGATGTTGCTCACTGAGGTAGCGTTCGAGCCCAAGACTGAGATGACAACCATTGAGGTTCCAGACCCGGCTTGGGCTTAAAGAAACCGCGCCGCCCAGATAGACCAGATGACCAGATAGACCAGATGAACCAGATAAACCTGATCAACCATAAAACCTTAACCTTAACCTTAACCTTAACCTTAACCTTTGCCTTATTATTAATCTTAGCCTTTAACTGGGCCTTTTCTTCTCGTTCAGTTCGCCTCAAAATCGGAGACTATTATTTTACACGGGGTAATTATGATCAAGCGCTAAATTGGTATGAAAAGGTAGTAAGAAAAGAGAAATTAAAAACAAACCAAGATAAAAGTGATCGTATAAAATATGAGGAAGATCTATACAAATTGAAATCAGCGATTCGCCAACAAGGGGATTATTATTTGGGGCAGAGCAACTTTGATCAGGCTGCTAATTGCTACGGGAGGCTGGTGAGCGAAGAGAGGTTAAAGGGTCTTAAAGATAGAGGCGATCGTTTGGAATACGCGGAGGATCTGTCCAAACTGAAACTTGCACTTCATAGACAAATGGAAGAAAGGCTTCTCAAGGTCAGTCAGTTTCTTGGCTTTGGGCAAAACAAAGATTTAAAATCCCTATTGGAGGACCCGAAATTATTTCTCAAAGACATACATGAATTGGTTGGTCCCGAACCAAAAGAAGAATTGCTGAATTTCGACAATATTTCCAACAATTTTAAAAGCCTTTTTGGAAAAAAAACTGACAGCAAAGAATTGGACTATCTTATCTCCATAAGCTATTTTTTTAAAGGCTTCATTGACGAAGCAGAGGACAATTTTGCATTAGCCGACTCGAATTATGAAAAAGCCATCAAACTATCTCCCAGCCTTTCAAATGTTATAACCGAGAGGAAAAATAAAATCTTACCTGGACTATCTGATGAATATTTCTACCGTTCACCTCTAAATTGGGGTATGGCAAAAGAGCTTTCTGAGCGTCTTATAAGAGCCAATTATAATAAAGTGGATCTATTTGTAAGATTGGGATATCTCAATGCTAAGTATTATAACAATATTAGCAATTCTTATGGGTATTTTATGCAAGCATATGAGTTACTGAACGACGATAATCTACGAAAGATCGTTCAGCACTTTAAAAATAAAGGGACTTTTCTTTACCCTGAGGATATTAATTTAATACCCAAAAAAATAATAAAGCAATACTCTCTTCTTCGAGAAATTTCTTTCTCTGAAATCAAAAACTTACTTAGAATAGTAGACGTCAAAGTAACCGCAACATCAAACGGATTTATTGGCAAAACAGGAATAAAATCCCCAGTAGATATCATAATCAGGAGTGCAGGATACCTTGTTGGAAATTATTCTCAAATCTTAATCAATGGGGAAAATGTATCACAAATTTCAAAAGGTTACAATATTGTGGTTATGAATTCACAGACAGGGAAAGTAGAAAAGAGTGTAAACTTTGATACTTACGGTTCAAAAGATGATGTTACAAGAATGAAGGATTTTATAATCGGTATTGAGAAAAACAAAATTGTTTGCGTAGCAGTGGCTGATGATGCCTCTCTCAAATTATCTATGTTTGACGGAAAAATTTTCGAAGAAATCGGGGCAAGAGAGAATTTGCATGGCCGATTCAGGTGGGGGCATGGAATTATAGGGGTTAAAGGTGCAAAATCTGGAGAAGCAATTGAGGCAATCGGGGAAAAACCTTTAGAAATTTATGTGATAAGTCAAAACCCATGAACACTTCAGCGCGAGTTTAAATCACCCTATCAACATTTATGGCGCCAGTAAATGATTAACCCATATCCCACCCATCCACAAGAGCACGTGCTCATCATCGAACCGGGCCGCACGGAGAAAAACTACTGGGCTGATCTCTGGCGCTACCGGGAGCTTTTTCTGATCCTGGCCTGGCGTGATCTCTCCGTCCGCTACAAGCAGACCATCATCGGGATTCTCTGGGCAATTATCAGGCCCTTGCTTACCATGGTCGTCTTCACCGTCATTTTTGGTCGCATCGCCAAACTTCCCAGCGACGGAAGCGCGCCTTACGCCCTTTTGGTCTTTGCCGCCATGCTCCCCTGGTCCCTTTTCTCAAACGCACTGAGTGAATCGTCCAACAGTCTGATCAGCAACGCCAATCTGATCGGCAAGGTATACTTCCCCAGGCTGATCATTCCCGCGGCGACCCTGGTAACCGCTTTCATAGATTTCCTCATCAGTTTCGTTATCCTGATCGGTATGATGGTCTATTATCAATTCGCACCGGGCTGGCACATGCTGTTGCTGCCGTGCTTCATCATCCTGGCCTTGTTGGCCAGCCTGGGACCCGGTCTCTGGATTACGGCTCTCAATGTTAAATACCGGGATTTCCGCTATATCATCCCGTTTGTGGTGCAGTTCGGTCTTTATGTTTCTCCGGTAGGATTCAGCAGCAAGGTCGTCCCCGAGCAATGGCGACTGCTTTACAGCCTCAATCCCATAGTAGGGGTAATCGATGGTTTCCGCTGGTGCATCCTGGGCGGAAACAGCCCCATTTACGTACCCGGCTTCATGCTCAGTCTTGCTATCATCGCCTTCTTCCTCTGGCTGGGCGTATCCCGCTTCCGCAAGACGGAAAAAACATTTGCAGATTTGATTTAAGGATAGTGAAAAGTAAAAGGTGAAAAGTAAAAGGGGAGAGAAAAAGAGAAACGGAAAATGAGTGACTTTAGGCCACATAGGGAGTTGGAGGTCTGGAAAAAGGCGATGGACTTTGTTATAGAGGTCTATCGTATAATTAGCGACTTTCCGAAGTCCGAAGAATACGGCCTGACTTCCCAATTGAGACGGGCGTCGATTTCAATTCCCAGCAACCTGGCGGAAGGTGCGGCTCGCAAAGGAAACAAAGAGTTCATGCAGTTTCTCAACGTTGCCCAAGGATCAATAAGCGAATTGGATACGCAACTGGAGCTTGCCTATCGTCTTGAATATATAAATAAACAAGACTATTCAAGCCTTATTAACAGACTAACAGAAATTTCTAAAATGCTCTACGGCTTGGCCAAAACGTTGAGGTAACCTTTTACTATTTACTTTTTCCTTTTAACTGATTATGACCGATATCGTAATCAAAGCCGAAGCCCTTGGTAAGCTATACACTATTGGCCACGAAGCGCAAAATGAACGTTATTTAGCGCTTCGAGATGTGTTGGTGAAGAATGCCAGAAGTTTCTGGAACAAGACCAAAGACCTGGCAAAGGGCAAGCCCATCATTCAGGGAGACACGTTGGAAGAGGTCTGGGCACTCAAGGATGTGAGCTTTGAGATTCACAGAGGAGAGGCAGTCGGAATCATCGGCCGTAATGGGGCCGGCAAGAGTACGTTGCTGAAAGTCCTTTCCCGCATTACGGAACCCTCGGCTGGCCGGGTGACCATTAAGGGGCGGGTAGCAAGCCTGTTGGAGGTTGGGACAGGTTTCCACCCAGAGCTGTCCGGAAGGGAGAACATCTACCTTAACGGTGCTATTCTGGGTATGACCCGCCGAGAGATCAAACAAAAATTCGATGAAATCGTGGCATTTGCGGAAGTTGAAAAATACCTTGATACACCCGTCAAACATTACTCCAGCGGCATGTACGTGCGCCTGGCTTTTGCTGTGGCCGCCCATCTTGAGCCAGAAATTTTATTAGTTGATGAGGTATTAGCTGTTGGGGATACAGAATTTCAAAAAAAATGTTTGGGCAAAATGGAAAATGTATCTAAAACGGGCCGAACGGTATTGTTCGTGAGCCACAATATGCTTGCTATTGAAAGCTTATGCAAAAAAGCGATATTACTTAGTGACGGTTTTGCCACACCCTTCGATTCGGTTGGTAGTGCAATTGGTGAATATTTATCGAATAAAAGCGATCTTTCTGGTGAAGTAAACTGGGATTCACCAGAAAAAGCACCAGGCAATCGTCAGGTCAGACTGAAAGCAGTCAGGATTGTATCTGATGGGCAGGTAACAGCAGCGCCTTCAATTAATCAGGATATAGAGGTCCAGATTGACTATTGGAATCTCGAAAATAATGGCAGAAGGCTTGTGTCAATCCACTTACTCAACTCAATGGGCTTTCTCTTATTAACAACAAGCAACATGAAAACAGCATCTTTAACTGAAGATCCTTGGGTCTATAAGGGATACCCGCTTGGATTATTTCGAACATCGTGCACAATACCAAGATTTTTACTTAACACAGGAATGCATAGTATAACTTTATATATCAATGGAACGATGGCTATTGATAACATTATATTAGAACGAAATGTTATTTCTTTCGATGTTCAAGATGATCCCGATAGGTTTACGGAATACAGCGGCGAATGGATAGGCGCAATCAGACCCAAGCTTGCCTGGCAAACAGAAAAATTGGAATAATAGCATATGATGGCATAGGCATAGCATTGCGCTGATATAGGCATAAAAACCCCCTCAACCGATACCCCCAGAATCCAGGAAATGAATATCATTATTGAGCATATAATCTGCGAGATGGCTGAAAAGGAAATTTGTGAGTAAAATTAAAGCGGTATTTATTGACCGTGATGGTACAATAAATGCCGATAAGGGTTATGTTTACAAGATTGAAGATTTTGAACTACTCCCAGGTTCGCTTGAAGCCCTCAAGCTTCTCACGCAACATGGTGTCAAAATTTACATAATCACGAACCAGGCAGGGATTGCAAAAGGTTATTATACGGAGGATGATTTCGGTAGACTCGCCACCTACATGCTGGAATATTTTCAGCAGGAAGATATAAAAGTGGAAAATATTTTATATTGTCCTCATCATCCCGAAGGAATTGTGCCCGAGTATTCAATAAATTGTAATTGCAGAAAGCCTGATATCGGGTTGGCTGACACCATTATGAAACGGGAAGGTTTCCAATCCTCAGAGGTCGCCCTAATTGGAGATAAAAATTCTGACATTGAGGTCGGCGTTGAATTAGGCATAAGTACATATTTAGTTTTGACCGGATATGGGATAGAGCACCAAAAAAGTACTAGGGCTTTGTTTATTCTTCCTGATCTTTTGAGCGCTGTTAATCATTTATTGCAACACACCGCGTAGTAAGTCCTATCTATATATGAATCCAGTAGACGTAATAATACTTGCCGGTGGACTTGGAACCAGACTACAACAAACGGTTCCCGATGTACCGAAGCCCCTTGCCCCGATAAACGAAAAACCCTTTTTGGACATATTACTTGCTTTTTTAAATAGATGGGATTTCGTCGAAAGGGTTGTTATCGCTGTTGGCCACATGTCTGATAAAGTCATACAGAGATATAAAGATACTGATTTATACAATTTTGAAGTTTACTTTTCTATTGAGGAAAAGCTATTGGGAACAGGTGGTGCAATAAAAAAAGCCTTGCAACATACTGCCACAGACAATATCCTGTGTTTAAATGGAGACTCTTTTATCGATGTTGATTTATATAGTGTTGTTGAATATCATGCAAAACATAGTGCAACGATGACGATAGTTGTGAGAGAAGTTGAAAATACGGATAGATATGGAGCAGTTAATCTGGATGGCCACAACCGGATTAAAAAATTCACTGAAAAAAACGAAGGAGGTTCCGGCGGGTATATAAACGCAGGCATGTACTTATTTAAAAGAGATTTATTCGATGATGTACAAGGGGAACCTATATCCCTCGAAAAAGAATTATTACCGGTATTTTTAAAAAAAGGAGTGTATGGTTACATTGCATCAGGTAAATTTATTGATATAGGTATCCCAGAAACATATAAAATGGCCCAAGATTACTTGACTGATATGTAGCACGACAATCAAGAGTGCGAGAAAAAGGATTATAAAATAATGACAAAAGCATTGATTACAGGTATTACGGGAATGGTTGGCTCGCATTTGGCTGATTACCTTATTAAAAACACAGATTGGGATATTTATGGAATGTGCCGTTGGAGAAGCCCCCTTGACAATGTTGAGCATTTGATCGATAGGGCTAACCGAAAAGACAGAATGTTCTTTATATTTGGAGACCTTTGCGATTATATATCATTACAAAATGCAGTTGAAGAAAGTAAACCTGATTATGTTTTTCATCTTGCTGCTCAAAGCTATCCTACCACCAGTTTTACATCGCCAATTTCTACTCTTGACACAAATATCCTTGGTACCGAGAGATTACTTGAGGTACTGAGGAGATGCAAAAGCATTGATCCTGTCATTCATGTATGCTCTTCATCTGAAGTTTTTGGACGTGTTCCAAAAGAGAAATTGCCGATAGATGAAGAGTGCTCCTTTCACCCCGCTTCTCCTTATGCAATTTCAAAGATAGGTACAGATATGGTTGGCAGATTCCATGCAGAGGCATATAGACAGAAGGTTGTTGTTACAAGGATGTTCACGCACACCGGACCACGCAGGGGTGATATATTCGCTGAATCAACTTTCGCAAAGCAGATCGCCATGATCGAGCATGGGCTGATCCCTTCTGTCGTAAAGACGGGCAATCTCAATTCGCTTCGTACCTGGTCTGATGTACGAGATGCTGCAAAGGCATATTACATGTTGTTGACAATCAATCCAATACCTGGCGAGTACTACAATATTGGTGGGACATATTCATGTACTGTTGGTGAAATGCTAAAGTACCTGATCTCGCTTTCTACCCACAAAGATGTCATAAGAATTGAAACCGAAGAATCACGTCTGAGGCCATTAGATGCAGACCTTCAAGTGCCGGATACATCTAAGTTCAAAGCGCATACAGGATGGGAACCCGAAATTCCTTTTGAAAAAACTATGCAGGATTTGCTCAACTATTGGCGTGAACGGGTTGAGTCTGGAAAAGTATTTTTGAATAGATAATTATGCCTACCATAGACGATCCAAGACTAACAATTCCACAGTGCCAGTTCCTACAGCCAGTTACAACTGTACATGAAAACCCTTGGTTTTCAGTAAAAAATAGGGGCGGTTATTTTACAATAGAATATAATACGCCACAGGTGTTAATACTTCCGATTTTAGATAATAGGGCAATCGTGATGGTTCGTGTTTACAGACCAGTGATAGCAGATAATACGCTTGAATTGCCTGCAGGTGGAGCAAATGAGAATGAATCGCCTGTTGAAACAGCAGCACGTGAATTCCGTGAGGAAACGGGGATCTTTATAGAAGATATAAATAGATTTGAAATGCTTCCGCCACTTATTCATATGCCGCGAAGCCCTTTCTTGCCGTTCATTTTTAAAGTGCTTATAAAAGAGAATGAGTTTGTTTCGAAAGAAAATCACGATGATGAAATACAAAAAGTAGAGTCCTTCCAATTTAGCGAAGTAATTAACAAAATAATCAATGGCGAGATTTATGTTGGTCTTCACATTGCAATTATGGTGAGGTATTTGGCACAAAGGGATACCGATAGTCTTCGTGTTATATAAAACATAAAAAGGATATTTTGATGGATACCTCAATCGATTTTTTAGAAAAAAAGGCCCGGTGGGTGAGAAGGCAAATAGTTGAAATGGTATTTAATGCGAAAAAAGGCCACATCGGAGGAGCATTATCCTGTACGGATATTTTAGTGAGTCTATTTTATGGAGGCATTCTCCAGTACGATGCAAGGAATCCAGACTGGCCGGAACGTGATCGATTCATCATGAGCAAAGGTCATTCAGGGATAGCACTTTATGCAATACTGGCCAATCTGGGTTTTTTTTCGTTATCCGAGCTTGCAACATTTTGCAAAAACGGTAGCATGTTAGGAGGACATCCTGACAGGAATATCCCGGGGGTTGAAGCGGATACCGGTTCTCTCGGACAGGGGCTCGGTATCGGTGCTGGTTTGTCATTATGTGCAAAACTGGATTGTAGGAAATATAAAACAGTTGTTCTCCTCGGCGACGGTGAATGCTACGAGGGTTCTGTATGGGAAGCGGCCATGTTCGCCGGTCACCACCAGCTCGATAATCTTGTAGCAGTGATAGACCGCAATCAGCAGTGCGTAACCGATTTTACAGAAAACTGTCTCCGTCTGGAGCCATTTGCTGAGAAATGGGGTGCCTTCGGATGGGACATTAGGTCTATTGACGGTCACTCTTTTGAGGAGTTGCTCGATATATTCAGCCATATTAGGACCCGTAGCAGCGGCAAGCCCCTTGCTGTTATAGCCAATACCACCAAGGGGAAAGGTATATCATTCATGGAAAAACAGCTTAACTGGCATCACGGAGTGCCTACACAGCAAGAGCTGGAAATTGCCAGAAAAGAGCTTGATTACGATTCCGGCTATAAAGAACGATAAGGAGAAAAATGCCAATGCAGGATATGGATATACGGGATGCCTTTTTTGATGAGCTTTACGACATTGCTGCTGCCGACAGCGATGTTCTGTTTTTGACTGCTGACATGGGAGCCTTCAGCCTTGAACGTTTCAAGAAGAATCTCAACAGACAGTATATTAATGTGGGTGTGGCAGAGCAGAATATGATCAGCGTTGCCACCGGATTGACCTTAGGTGGGAAAAAGGTATTTGTCTATGCCGTTGCACCCTTCGTTACCATGCGCTGTTATGAACAGATAAAAGTGAACATTAGTGGAATGTGTCTGCCCATAACCATTATTGGTGCAGGACCGGGAATTACATACAACAGTGATGGTCCCACACACCATGCCGTTCAAGACATAGCCATCATGCGTGCCCTTCCAGGGATGGTCATTCTCAATCCCTCTGACCCCGTGATGGCATCCAGGATGGCCCGCATATCCTATGAAAGCGAAAAACCTGTTTACGTGAGAATCGATAAAGGCAAGCTTCCACGGTTGTATTCCGAAGAAGGCGATTTTTCTCATGGCCTCTCTTTAGTGAAACCAGGACATGATTTATTGATAATTACAACGGGGGTCATGGTCCATACAGCTCTTGCACTGGCTGATAAACTTAAAATGCACTCAATCGATTGCGGTGTAATCGATTTGTATAGAATAAAACCTGTCAACGAAAGTCTGCTGTTGCATTGCATTGCCCGGACAGGGAAGCTGATCACATTAGAAGAACATTCGATCATCGGAGGGATAGGAAGTATTATTTCGGAAGTGCTCACGGATAACATGATACTTAAGCCGCTGAAAAGATTAGCCATCAAAGACAGAACCCTTGAAAAATACGGCGACAGGGAGTGGATGCATAAACAGTACGGCTTGGATTTTGATCAGGTGAAGAACACAATCATAAGAGGTCTAAACAATGGAAATCGTTAACCAAAAAGTTGATGAAGTGTTGAACAAAGTGACCATAGAAGACTTTGCGCAGTCTTTTGGCACAGCCACCGAAGACATTCCGGAGACTTGCCGCCGTATGATCTGGAAAAAGGACTTCAGGTACAGGATCATTGAGGGGTCTGACCGTGATCAGCTCATACTCGACGTGTTGAGGAAGACCGACGAAGATCGACAGACAATAGGGGTGCCGGAACGGAGAGATGTATGGCAGAAGGGTTGGGACGAAAATCTACAGAACTTCGCGGGGAGCGGCCTTGATCTCAATACACTAGTCCCGAAGTTCATTCGGCCAAATCAGGTAATCCGCTTTAACCGGAATTACATAATGCCTGTCGATCCGGACTTTGAGCTCAACTACTTTTCTGTTTTTCGAACCTGGCTTTTTGACAAGTATTTCGAGAAGTTTCACAATGTCTATGATTTTGGCTGCGGAAGCGGTCTTAATCTGGCCTCGTTGGCCCAACTATATCCCCATAAATCATTCCATGGTTTGGATTTTGTACCATCATCCAAAGACCTGATAAATCGAATTGGTGCAGCACACAGCTGGGATATGAAGGGCCACCTGTTCGATATGATACACCCTGATGAGAATATTGACATTGAGGAAGACAGCGTTGTCTGCACCTTCGGCGCCATTGAACAGTTGGCAAGCCAATTCGAGGCTTTTCTTCAATTCCTGTTGAAGAGGTCTCCATCGTTGTGTGTCCATGTGGAACCAACAGTTGAGCTATATGATGAAACCAGTCTCATCGACTATCTTGCAATCAGATTTCACAAGAAGAGGGGCTATACTGAGAATTTTCTTCCCCGGCTGAGGGAATTGGAGGCGCTTGGCAGGATTCGTTTGCTCAAAGTCAAAAGACTCTTCTTTGGGAGTCTTCTTATGGAAGGTTATTCGCTTATTATCTGGACCTGCGCAAAAGGGGATTAGGATGGACCTGGGGATCAAAGGAAAATATGCGCTCGTGACCGGAGGCAGCCATGGCATAGGGCGCGCAATAGCGTTAGCGCTTGCGGATGAGGGCTGCAATGTCGCGATTTGTGCCCGCGATGAAGTCCGAGTTGAGAGGGTTGTGGAGGAAATAGAATCAAGAAAGGTGTCAGCCATAGGAATAAGGACTGACGTTCTTGTGAGAGAAGATATCGAGCGTTCGGTGCAGACCGTAATCAAGTCCTGGCAGACGCTCCATATCCTTGTCAATAATGTCGGCGGCGGAGGGAGATGGGGCCAGGCAGTGTTTGAGGAAACAGATGAGCAGGTCTGGCTTGATGTATATAACAAAAATGCCTTGGCAGCCATTCGTTTTACCATGATGTTAATCCCGTTTTTCCGCAGACAGAGATGGGGTCGCGTAGTTACGATTGGTTCCATATACGGACGCGAAGGCGGAGGCAGGCCGTGGTTCAATATGGCGAAGAGCGCAGAGATGAGTTTAATGAAAACCCTTGCCATGACGCCCTATTTGGTGAGAGACGGAATAACCTTCAACTATGTAGCCCCTGGAGGGGTAATGATACCCGATACCGGGTGGGAAAAGGAGATGCAGGACCATCCGGATGAGTTCAAGAGAATGGTGGACGCGCAATTTCCTCTGGGAAGGATGGGTATGCCGGAGGAGATAGGTCATGTGGTAGCCTTCATTTGCTCGGAAAAGGCGAGTCTCTTAAATGGCGCCATCATCGCTGTCGATGGCGGAGAGAGCAAAAGTTTTTAGAGGAGATATGTATCAAGGTCTTTGTCGAATCATATGAGCGAAATCTTTCAAGGAGGCAAGAATGTCTGATAGTCTCAAAAATACCTGGATTGCATCCGACGATGAATTGAATAGGAGAGGTGTTGTCACACAAATGTTCTTCGATTGTCCCATCCCGAAAAATGAGATTTTGTGTAATCTTGGTCTGTTCTTGAACGGACCTACATTATCCAGAATCCTTTTTATGAATGAGCTATACCAGAAAATAATTCCAGTTCATGGAATTGTAATAGAATTCGGTCTGAGATGGGGACAAAACCTTGCCCTATTTCAGAATTTTCGAACATTCTATGAACCCTTTAATTCTAATCGCAAGATTGTGGGTTTTGATACATTTGACGGATTTCTATCAGTAAGCGAAAAAGATGGATCCACTGCAAAGGTCAATGATTACTCTGTGACGCCCCTTTATGAGGACTATTTGGAAAGACTGATGCGTCTGCAAGAACAAGACAATCCAATTCCGCACATTAAGAAATTTGAGATAATAAAGGGCGATGCCCCAGAAAAACTCAAAGAGTATTTGACCCAGTACCCCGAGACAATAATTGCCTTGGCCTATTTCGATTTTGACCTTTACAAGCCTACAAAAGATTGCCTTGAATTGATTCAGGATTACGTGACAAAAGGAAGCATTATTGGATTTGACGAGCTCAATCTTCATGACTTTCCCGGTGAGACCCTGGCCTTCAAAGAGGTAATGGGATTGAGAAAATACAGAATCTCGAGGAGCATTTACAGCAGGGTGAATTCCTTTATAGAAATCGACTAGCAAAGAGGTCTTCTATGATAAGTAACCATGTTTTAAACACATTTTCAAATACGAATGTCCTCGTCACAGGAGGGACAGGGCTTATTGGGAGAGAAATTGTGAATATCCTTTGCGAGGCCAAGGCAAACGTGAGGGTGGTTACTCTCGATAGAATAAATGTCAATGAGAAGGCAGACCATGTACTGGGGGACCTTAGAAGTTTTGAGTTCTGTAAAGATGTGACAAAGAATATGGATTTTGTTTTTCACGTGGCGGGGATCAAGGGATCAATCGACGTAACGATCAAGAAACCGGCGAGTTTTTTCGTGCCCCTTCTGATGTTCAACACAAACGTCCTTGAAGCTTGTCGGATAAATAAGGTACAGAAGGTTGTATACACAAGCTCGATTGGTGCCTACGCAAGCGCAGAGGTTTTTAAAGAGACAGAAAACCTTGAGGGTCCCCCCATGGATATGTTTCCCGGATGGGCAAAGAGGATGGCGGAATTACAAGTTCAGGCCTATAAGATTCAGTATGGCCTTGATAACTTTGCCATCGTGAGACCATGTAATGTCTACGGACCAGGGGACAACTTTGATCCTGCTAATGCAATGGTAATTCCAACCCTCATGTACAGGGTTTACAATAAAGAGAATCCCGTTGTTGTCTGGGGAGATGGCAGTGCCATCAGGGACTTTGCCTTCAGCAGGGACGTGGCAGAAGGTATAATTCTTGCACTTTATCACGGTACGAGATCAGGGTTTGTCAACCTCGGCAGCGGTAAAGAGGTGACCATACGGGAACTGGTAGAGACACTCAACAGCTTCATCGATTTCAATTATCAATTCGATGTCACAAAGCCTTCAGGTTTTGCAAAAAGGGTGATGGATATATCCCTCGCCCAGGAACTCATTGACTACAACCCCACCACATCTCTACTTGATGGGCTGAAAGAAACCTGGGAATGGTTTGTTAAAAACCAGGACGAGTATCTGAAAAGAAAAAACTATTTCGCGGAGTAAATATGGAAATCAATAAGACAGAGCTCGACGGTGTGCTTCTTATAAAACCCCCAACTATCTTTGAGGATTTTCGTGGAACCTATGTGGAGATCTACAATGAAACGCTTTACAAGGAAGCAGGGATTACAGTGGATTTTAAACAGGACGACATCTCTGTGTCATCACAGTACGTGCTACGAGGCATCCATGGAGACGGTGAGACATGGAAGCTCGTCTCCTGCCTCCACGGCAAGTTCTATCTTGTAGTGATAAACTGGGACGAGACTTCGGCTCAGTTCAAAAAATGGACATCCTTTGTCTTATCTGAGGCGAACAGGCTTCAGGTGCTGATCCCGCCAAAATTCGGAAATGGTCACGTCGTCCTGAGCGAGCGGGCTATCTTTCACTACAAACAGACTAGTTATTATAATAGGGCGGGCCAGTTTACTCTTTTGTGGAATGACCCCACATTGAATATATGGTGGCCTATAAAAAACCCAATAGTATCCAGGAGGGATGAAGGGAATGACGGTATTTAGCGGTGCGAATGTACTGATTGCAGGAGGAACCGGGTTTGTCGGTGTAAATTTAATCAAACGAATGCTTGAACTGGGTGCCAATGTGAGGGCAACCCTTCACAGGAAAGAACCTGTTATATCGGATGACAGGATTGAATATATACGGTGTGATCTCCTCAATATGGAAAACTGCAAAAGGGTCGTTGAGGGTATGGATTATGTTTTCATGTGTGCCGCCAATACTTCCGGTGCGGCTGTTATTGCAAGCACCCCTCTGGTTCACGTTACGCCGAATATCATCATGAACTCTCAGATTCTTGAGGCTTCCTATTTCGCCCGGGTGAAAAAATTCATTTTCTTAAGTAGTAATGCCGCATATCCACCATTGGGGGACCGGTATGTTAAGGAAGAGGAGATGTTTAACGGTGACCCTTATGAGACATACTTTGGCGTAGGGTGGATGAAGCGCTACACGGAGATACTCTGCAGGATGTACGCCGAGAAACTAAGAAACCCCATGAAAACAGTGGTCATAAGACCGTCAAACATATACGGCCCCTATGATGATTATGACTTTGCAACGTCCCACGTGATGGCAGCAATGATCAGGAGAGTAGTAGAACGTCATAACCCCATAGAGGTATGGGGTACAGGGAATGACGTAAGAGACCTTATATATATAGATGATTTTATTGATGCCCTCATCTTGGCAACTGAAAAGCTTGAAACTTTCGAACCGGTTAATATTGCACTGGGTAAGGGTTACAGCCTTAAAGAGATTCTGCAAATGATTATCGATATTGATGAGTATAAAAACGCAAAAGTTGTCTATGATCCTTCAAAGCCGTCCATGATACCCATCAGGCTGATTGATAATACAAAGGCTGAAAAACTCCTCGGATTCAAGCCGAAGACCGATATAAAGAAAGGGATCAGAAAAACTATAGAGTGGTACAGAAAAACCTTTGGCATTGCCAGGGTATGATAAGGAGTGGATCTTCAGTGGGAGAGCAGATGAACCTTCAGAAGGAAATATCAACACATAATGCAGAGCTTATTCGGCTCATGCAAGACAAATCAGCGTGGGTGCGGCGTGAAACGCTGCGCATCCATAAGATTGCGTCGGGCATACGTCTTGCATCCTGCCTCTCCTGTGTGGAGATTTTTGTCGTCCTCTACTATGGCGGTATCATGCGGTACAAGCCCGGTGAAACCTTATGGGATGGCCGTGACAGGTTTATCATCAGTAAACCCCACGGGGCAGTCTCTCTCTATCCCATACTTGCCGATAAGGGGTATTTTGATATGGTGGAGCTTGCAAAGGTGGGTAAAAAAGGGGCTATTCTAAATGATATTCCTGACGGTTCAATCCCCGGTTTTGAGACAATAAACGGTTCTTTGGGGCATGGTCTTGGGTTGGCCTGCGGTATTGCCCTGGGTTTAAAAAAACGTAACAGAAAAGAACTGGTCTACGTCTTGTCCGGTGACGGTGAATTGTTTGAAGGTTCTGTGTGGGAAGCCATCATGTTTGCCTCACATCACAGGCTTGATAACCTTATCCTTATAATAGATAACAATAAAATCTGTATGCTTGACTATTGCAAAAAAATATTAGATTTGGGTTCTATAGAGGAGAAATTCAGGATTTTCGGCTGGCAGACCCGTACCGTTGATGGACACAATGTAGAAGACCTCCATAATGGATTATCCGGATTAAAAAACAACCAGGATAATGGGCCCAAGGTATTGATTGCCAACACAGTAAAAGGCAAAGGCGTACCCCGTCTGGAGGGAGATTCCCTCTGCCATATTAAAGCACTGAAGGGAGAGGAGATTGACAAGTTGATAATGGAGATGGAATGCTGAACAAAAAGCCCCGTGTATTACGAGATATCCTCATAGAAGAAATCCATAAAAGGATGGAGACTGATGAAAGGATATTTTTTCTTTCCGCTGATTTCGGTTCTCCTGCGCTGGACTCTCTGAGAGATGAATTCAAAGACAGATTTATCAATGTTGGTATCGCCGAGCAGAACCTGATAAACATTGCCGCTGGTTTGGCGTTGGAAGGTTTTACAGTCTATGCATACGCCATAGCTCCGTTTTTAACGATGCGTGCCTACGAACAAATCAGGACGAACCTCTCACTCCTGTCACATATCAGGGAGGTAAATGTAAACCTCATCGGAGTTGGTGTGGGATTGAGTTATGATGTGACCGGTCCGACACACCATTGCCTTGAAGATATCTCGATAATGAGGGTATTTCCAAATATGGTAATCTACTCCCCGAGCGATTGCAGCAGCCTCAGTAAATTTGTAGATTATTCGATGATGGTGAGAAAACCGAAATATATAAGGCTTGATGGGAAGGCCCTGCCGGGAATTTATGATGACGCGCGGGATTTTGTTATAGAAAAGGGTTTCCATGAACTGGTAATGGGTAATACAATCTGTCTTGTTACGACCGGATTCATGACACATAAGGCCATGCGTATCTCCGAGGGATTGGCAGGGGAAGGCATAAAGGTTGGCGTAATCGATCTCTTTTTACTCAATCCAGTCAACAAAGGTCTCCTTTATGATTCTCTGAAAAGATATAAACATGTAATCACTATGGAAGAGGCGTTCATATACAAGGGAGGCCTTGATGCCCTTGTATCAGATGTCTTGAGGGATAACGACTCTAACATTGGATTCACCAGGTTTGGCTTTAAAGACAAATACTGTTTTGATGTGGGTGACAGAGAATATCTGCATTCCATGAACGGGTTAGGCGAGAAAGATATTATGGAATCAATCAGAAAAATACAATAATATTATAAAAAAGGTAAGAATATTATGATTATAACTCGAACCCCATTCAGGATATCTTTTTTTGGTGGTGGTACTGACTATCCGGTTTGGTATAAAGAGAACGGTGGAGCAGTCCTTAGTACAACAATTAATAAGTACTGCTATATTAATTGTAGGTATTTGCCCCCTTTTTTTGATTACAAATATCGCTTGAGATATTCATTTCGAGAAGAAGTAAACGCAGTAAATGAAATAAAACATCCATCTATTCGTGAGTGTTTAAGATTTATGAATATTGAAAAAGGGATAGAAATGGTCCATACAAGTGATATCCCTGCTCAGTCTGGAATCGGTTCTAGCTCAGCTTTTACAGTAGGGTTATTAAATGCATTTTATGCATTAACCGGTAAAATGGTAACGAAAAGACAACTCGCAAGAGAGGCTATTTACATTGAACAAAAAGCCATTAAAGAGAATGTCGGTTCTCAAGACCAAGTTGCCTGTGTTTTTGGAGGATTAAACAAAATAGAATTTGGTGGTGAGAAAGAATTCTATGTAAACCCCATTCCGCTAAGCAATGAAAAGCTAAATCTGCTTCAGGAACATCTTATGTTATTTTTTACCGGGTTCACAAGAAATGCATCTGATATCGCTAATGAACAAATAAGAAACACCCATTCAAAAGGCGTTGAATTAAAGACTATGGCAGAAATGGTGGATGAAGCAATAAATATTTTAGACGGTAACCAAAGTTGCTTAAATGATTTCGGAAAACTCCTTCATGAAGCATGGAAGATAAAGAGGAGCCTTACCAAGTTGATAAGTAATGATAGAATGAACGAGATTTATGAATCCGCTTTGGATGCAGGCGCAATTGGTGGAAAATTATTGGGCGCAGGTGGAGGGGGCTTTATGCTTTTTTATGCTTCCCCAGAAAAGCATCAATCTATAAAAGAAAGATTAAAAAACATTTTGTATGTACCTTTTAGGTTTGAAAATTTAGGAACACAGATAATTTTATATTCAACTCAAGATTTTCAATAAATTTCTTACTTTAACTTTTTTGAAGATTCTAAATTTTTAAGGACTGAGAACCGTGTCAGAAAATATCGAAAATGTTAAACAACAGAAATTACTTTCTTTGGCTTTAATGGGCAGAGACGATGACTATATGCCCGATTTCCGGTACCGCATCACTACGACGATCAACCATCTCGCCCGAAGTATCAAAAACCTGGGACAAGAGGATAAAGTAGAGATATTGGTTACGGATTGGGGCAGCCTTGTTCCGATGGCGCATACCTTGGAGCTTTCACCGGAGGCTGCTGAAGTCTGCCGATTCATCTATGTGCCCCCGGATGTAATCCGTGATACCCAGGAAGGCAAAGACTACTTTCATACTACAAGAGCGGCTAATGTAGCGATTCGGCGTGCGTGCGGCCGATTCATCTTACTTAGCAACGCAGACCAGATTATGCAACAGCACTCTCTGAATGCAATGCTCAGCCTGCTGGATAGTCGGATGGACGTACCTATCAATGTGAACCGTACCCTGTTGATGATTCCCCGTCTGGAGGTGCCGTGGCAGTTTATAGAACGTCAGCCAAGTTTGCAGGAATGGACTCGCTACATGCTTCTGAATGAATATTGCCTTGAACGAGCCCCTGTTTGGGGTCAAAACGTTTTGGGTTTTGCGGGTGGTTTCATGCTTCACAGAGATATATATTATCTGCTCACCGGGTTTGATGAAAGTTATGCCACCTATGGATGGTCTGATTGCGAGTTTGGGTTACGCGCTTCTCAGAACTTCCCATTTCTGTGGTTGTCGAGTATCGGTGTATTTATGTTTCACATGGGGCACCCCCCAACTGGTGGGCGGCAGCGAGCCATATCTGAACTTAACACAATGATGAATAGTACCAGATTACAGGTAAACGACAACTCGTGGGGGCTCGGCGATCATGAGCTCGAAGTACAGCAACCCCGGAAAATCCGGAGCGCCTCCAACACGCGTATAGTACAGGACAAGGCAGAACAGGCAACGCTCAAGCGCCCGTTATTGTTTTCGGGAATGTACGAACAACTGCAGAGCCGAGATGTAGTACAACATGTCAAGAAGATCGTCGGTATGCTTGTTCGCAATGGGCAGAGAATTGAGCGTAAAGATTTGCACGCTCTGCTTTTTCTCTCATGGTATAGTATTCATCACTTTCCTCGACGGTACGTGGAATCTGGTGTTCTCAAAGGGTGTGGTGCTGTCGTCGTGGTCGCTGCGTGCCCGTCTGTCGAGGTATACCTTATGGATCGATGGGAGGGGCGACGATGGGTAGGCAAGGGGAGGGATCCATTGGATTTGGCGGGTATGCTGTATGGGGCAGGTCTACGAGGCTATATACAATTTATTGATGGTGAGATGAGTACTGCAATGAGGCGTCTCCGGGATTCCTTTGGGGGCCCGTTTGAATTCGACTTGGCACTGATCCGGGGGGAAACATTGGGCACGACTGCGAAGCAGCAGATCTGCGACTTGGCACATTTCATGACGACTGGCAGTGCACTCATATTGACTTTCGAGTCTGCGTCATATTTCCTACCCGTATGGAATGAATTGCGGCAACTATTCCCGAAGTTCTTGTATTTGCAGTGTGGAGACCGAAAATCTGGCATGGTACTCTCCTGCTCGTTGAGCGATACAAGTTCGAGTGCGTCCGACAACATTGAAATTGATTTCGCTGGCCATTGGTTCACACTGCTGGTGGTTAGGAACAAGATTGTCCGCGCGATCCTAAAGATAGTGAAGCCCACTGTTCGGAGCTTTACAAAAGCACTAAAAGGGATATAGAAGGACACGATATGAAAATATTCGGATTTGATTGCTCGATTATTATCGATCCGCGAAAACGCCCTGATAAATTTATACGGGGTTGAATGTTCATCATTTGTTAAACTACAAACTGCTGCCATTGCTATATAAGATTCTTTTCTTTTTATGGAGGGCAGAGAGGGTTGTTATGAAGCCTTCACTAATATTAAGAAAACTGGGAAAATATGAGAAAGCAATATATTGAAGTGCCACTTCCGATGTCGTGCAGCTTTTGTTACAAGCTGTGGAGACGCCTGAAGGGAATCCTATTGTCGCCCCTCTATCTTGTGATGGCCCATATTGCAGGAGTGCCGGGGATCGGCTTTCATCTGCGTTGCGTAGCCACCGGTACAAACCTGTTGTTTACAGGACGCGCATCATTGAAAACCTGTTATAATTATCTTTTTTCCCCCATGGTCTCAACGCGCTATTTTGAATTCCACGAAGTCTGGAAAAGCGTGAAAGGTCTTGCCTTCACACGCTACCTTGATGTCTCTTCCCCCCGACTTATGCCACTCTTTCTCTTGAAAGCGGCGCCAGGGGCAACCGCTGAACTAATTAATCCAGACTCCAGTGATCTGCGAGAGACAGAGAAGTTGGCAATTGCACTTGGGTTGAAATCTCGCTGTGAGGTTTTCAATGGCATCCTTGATAAGGCCGGGTTTACTCCAGCTTCATTTGATCTTATAACTTGTATTTCCGTTCTGGAGCATATACCTGAAGACAAGTTGATGGTTGAATCTATGTGGTCACTACTTCGTCCCGGCGGGAAACTTATCCTGACATTCCCCTGCATGGCCCAACCGCTAGAACAGTACATAAGCCATAACCCGTACGGTGTGCTCAATCCGGGAGATGATGGTTATACCTTCTGGCAGCGTTATTATGATCGTGAACGGATGGAATCTACCATTTACAGTATAACCGATAAGCCGTCCTATATCGCAGTCTACGGCGAAAAAAAGTGCGGTTTCTTCTTCAGGAATGCCAGCATGAAGTGGCTTCTCGGCCCTTTTTATCCCTTCTGGCGTGAGCCCTACATGATGGCTACCGAATATCACTGGTTCTCTTCCACTGATGAACTTCCTGGCGAAGGGGTCGCCATGCTCGAATTCATCAAACCGGGGGAAGAGAGCTGAGAGTATCGCTAGTCTTCATATACATTCAGCCGTTAAGACTGACAACAGAGGGCTCTTTACCAGTGAGATGCTACACATCCTTAGGCAAATAGAGTCCAATATTGTAGAAAGTAGCGCAAAAAGAATATGAGATTATTAGTTGTTATGACGAACTACCCTTTTCCCCCTTGGGCAGGTAACATGATCGTCGCATACAACAGTATGAAGCATCTGTCAAAGCATCATGAAATTGATTTCGTCTGCCTCCAACCCGAGAAAGGTTTGGTTGATCCAGCAGAATTTGTTGAACGACTGGTATTGATACCTCACAGACAACCTCCAAGATTTGCATTGTGGATGCGTTATCTACGTAACATGATAGCGGGGGCCCCTCCTTTAGTAAGTGCATTTGTATCCAGTGCGATGAGAGAGAAAGTTAAGGAATTGATTGAGTTCGGCAAGTATGATGCCATTCTGTTGTTTGAGATGTATGCAATACAATACTGCCCCCCTTCTTGTTACAGCAAACTGATCGTTCATATTGAAGATCCGCAGTCAATAAAGCTGAGTCGCTTAATGAAGTTGTCTGGGATTTCTTTACGGCAGAGGGTCAAATTATTTTTTGTGACAAGATTAACAATTCGTTATGAGAAAAAAATTCTCCCTATGATGGCAAAAGTTCTATTGTTATCAGAGTCTGATATGAATGATATGCATAAGCAAGGGGGGTATGATAATCTTGCTTGCGTATCTTATGGTGTTGATCAAAATGGTCCAGAAGAGATTGTTGGCTATGAAGGACGGGAAAGGATAATAGTTTTCTCTGGAAATATGTTCCATCTGCCAAATGTAGATGGTGCACTATTTTTTTTAAAGGATATTTTTCCTTTGATATTGCAAAAGTATCAATCAGCAATATTGTGTATTGTTGGGGCTAATCCAGATAATAGAATTTATGATGCGGCAGCAAAATTTGGGAAACAGGTTGTAATTACAGGTAAGGTAGATGATGTAGCCCATTACATAAAAATAGCTACGGTGAGTATCTGTCCGGTGAGGCTAAAGATTGGTGTCCAAACTAAAATTCTGGAGGCGTTATCGTTGGGGACCCCGGTAGTAACAACGAGCGCTGGAAATAATGGGGTGGCGGGGCTGTCAGGTTGCCATCTATGGATTGAAGATGATCCACATCAGTTTGCTAAAAGGGTTATGGAGCTTCTTCAAGGGATTGGATGGTCAAATCTATCGAAGGAAGGGAGAAAGTTTGTGGTAGAGCATTTCTCCTGGGAAGGTAGTGTGGCACAACTTGAGCAACACCTTGAGTCTTTGATATCGAAGGATTAATGAATACAGATATGATCAATGCTATTAGTAGTCAGGGGATCCCAACGCGCCTCTGCTTTTTTATACCAAAATAGCCACCTTTATTTACTTAAAAAATCGAAAGGACATATTTATGCACCTGATTAAACGTAATACCTGTCGTGTCTGTGGCTCCACTGCACTAACACCGGTCATCAACCTTGGAGATCAGTACTTGCAAGGCTCCTTCGTTAAGCCGGGCAAGGAAATGCCGCCTACCCGTAAAATTTCAACTTCACTCGTACGCTGTGATCCGATGCGTGACGAAAAAGCCTGTGGCCTTCTGCAAATGGAATACACAATCCCGCCGGAGGTGCTCTACTCGGCCTACTGGTATCGGTCCGGCACCAACAACACCATGCGGCGCCACCTGCAGGGCATAGTTGAAGAAGCCATGGAAATGACCGGCAGGAAGGAGTTAGCCACAGTTCTTGATATTGGCTGCAACGACGGCACATTGCTGGGATTCTACCCCGCCAGTTTCACAAAGTTCGGGGTAGACCCATCCGACGTAGCCCAGGAAATCAAAGCCCCCGTCAACGTTGTCCAGGATATTTTCCCTTCGGAAGAGCTGATATCCCGGCTCGACAACCGTACATTCGATATTATCACCTCAATCGCCATGTACTATGATCTGGAGGACCCCATTGCCTTCACCCGCGAAATTAAGAAGATTCTATCCCCAGAAGGCATCTGGGTATTCGAGATGTCCTATATGCCCACCATGCTTAAAATGAACTCCTACGACACCATTTGTCATGAACACATCGAGTATTACAGCCTTGCGGTTATTGAATACATCCTTAGACAAGCGGGGATGAAAGTAGTTAACGTCTCACACAATAACATTAACGGTGGAAGCCTGCGTTGCCAAGCCACCCACATCAACAACTTTATCTACAAGCGGAACGAATTCCAGCAGAACATCAAAGCGATGCGACAGGAAGAATTCGACCTCGAACTTGACACCGACAAACCGTACCAGCATTTTCAGGACCGTATCAACGTCCACAAGGAAGAACTTAATTCCCTATTGAGGAAACTGAAAAAAGAAGGGAAAAAGATCCATATCTATGGCGCCTCTACAAAAGGGAACACCATTCTGCAATGGTGCGGGATCGATCATAGAATTATCGACTGTGCAGCCGAACGAAACCCTGACAAATACGGCGCCATGACGCTGGGGACAGATATTCCCATTGTCAGTGAAGAAGAATCCCGGTCCATGAATCCAGATTACTACCTTGTTTTGCCGTGGCACTTCAAAGAAGAATTCTTAGAGCGCGAGCGTGAAACACTCGAAAGGGGAATCGGGCTGATTTTCCCACTTCCGACAATTGAAATAATTCACAAATAGGCAGGGTATGCAAACTGTTATCATTTTTGGAGCCAACAGTCAGGATGGCTACTACCTGGCAGATTTATACCGGAGACAAGGATGTGATGTCCTGGAAATTTCCAGAACGGGTGATTGGTTGCAAGGTGATGTTGCTTCGTTTGAGTTTGTGGAAGAGCTAGTTCGAAGTCGTCAACCCGATGTGATTTTTCACCTTGCAGCGAAATCAACAACGCATCATGAAGCTCTCTTTGAAAACCATAAAACCATAGGGACGGGAACTCTCAATATCCTTGAAGCGGTCTATCGTTGGCATCCGGGATGCAAAGTTTTTCTAACCGGCAGCGGCTTGCAGTTCGCGAACAGGGGAGAACCAATCCATGAAACGGATCCTTTTGATGCCAGCAGCGCCTACTCCGTAGAGAGGATACACTCGGTCTATTCGGCGCGGTATTTCAGAACCCTCGGTGTTAGAGCGTATGTGGGCTATCTTTTTCACCACGAAAGTCCACCGCGAAAACAAACCCACGTAAGTCAGAAAATTGTAAAGGCGGTCAAGCGTATAGCTGCCGGAAGTGATGAAAAGCTTGACCTCGGCGACATTTCTGTTGAAAAGGAATGGGCTTTTGCCGGTGATATTGCGGAGGGCATGGCAGTCCTTGTAGGGCAAGACCAAGTCTTCGAAGCCGTTATTGGCACCGGTAAGACGCATACCATTGAAGACTGGCTTAAGATATGTTTTGCTTCTGTTGGAAGAGATTGGACAAACCATATAACGCTACGGGATGGGTTTACCGCCGAATATAAACGCCTGTTTTCAAATCCTGAAACCATGCATTCTCTTGGGTGGAGGCCGAAGGTCGACTTTGCTGAATTGGCAGAGCTTATGCTTCGATCTTGAAACCTATGAAAAGCGGGACTGAAAAAACATAGATGGCTGGTTTTCAAAGTTTTAAAATAAGGTCCTTCGGCAGAATTTTTTGGTAACTGACTATCAAGGCCGTGGACACGACTTTTCAATATGATAAACTTGCTGTATTGTAATCTTTAGAATTGGCTTAGATGAATGCCTCTCTCACCTAATCCTGAAACTTTCGGAATAAAATCTGTGGTTGTGAATATGTCAAATTGCTGTGCAGTTCTGACGACGTTTAATCCAGACGAAGGTTTATCCGTTCGCATTGACCGGATAATAAAGCAGGTAAATGAAGTGGTGATTATCGATAATCACTCAAATGAGCTGGCGTTAAGAAAACTAATTGATACGGCGTCAAAAAAAGACATTCACTTTATATACAATAAAGCAAATCTTGGAATTGCCTCCGCTCTCAATCAGGGAATTCGTTGGGCGAAAGAAAAGAATTATAGATATGTAGTAATATTGGATCAGGATTCAGTTATCGATGATGACATAGTTCAAAGGTTGTACGAAAGCTATGAGAGATTAAGTGGGAAGGAAAGAATAGCAATTATTGGGTCAAATTATATCGATCCCGTTTCCAAGAGAGCACTATTAGAAGTAAGGTTCCACGATAAACAGCCATTTATTGAAGTGAAGACAATAATGACCTCCGGAAGCTTTATGTCATTGGTAGCATTTCAGGAAATAGGACCTTTCCGGGATGAATTTTTTGTCGATTTTGTTGATATCGAATACTGTTTAAGAGCACGGGCCAAGGGATTTAAGATAATGCTATTGACCAAACCTGTTATGCAGCACTCTATAGGGGCTGTCACAACACACAGATTGCTGTGGAGAGACACAGGGTCTTCCAATCATTCTCCAATAAGAAGATACTATATGGCAAGGAACCATGTTGTTTTAGCCAAGGAATATTTGTTTATCGATCCTGCATGGACAGTACAGTCCCTATATTCTAGGCTAAAATCAATCATATTGATGTGTTTGCTTGAAAATAATAAGCTGCTTAAAATGGAATATACCGCTTTAGGTATTGTGGATGGTTTGCGCAGTAACTTCAATCGAATTTTAGCTTGAAACGCCTGATGATAATCAAAAGGCCAGCCCTAACCTTGCTGAGACTGCCAGCTTATATACTGTTGTTTATGATGCTGATGTTTCCGATGGTACTGGAAATGCTCTACATAAAAGCTTTACTCTTTATTTTGTTATTGTACTTGGTAGTGATTGCTACGATGCACCGGGGTCGGTTGCGGCTACATCCGCTAATCGGCTTGTGGGCACTTTTTATGACTTCAGCTGTCCTTTTTTTCGCCCTTGAGGGGTTTTTTATTGCAGATACACATAGTGTACTCCAGCTGGCTCAGGTATATGGTTTGTGGCCCCTTGTTTATCTTGTTTTAATTTCTGGTGCAGTCGATTCCAAAATATGGATAGGTGTTCAGCGAACGATGGTCATATCAACCATTTGTATAGCCACTTATGGGTTGCTTTATTTTTTTACAGAACTTCAAATATTGCCTCGATTTATCGATTTAAACTTCTTTGCAGAAGAATCTGCGCCAGCGATAGGTTTTCGTGAGGGTTACATAGGAATGCGCGTTTTAGGACTTAGTTCATTACCCTTCTTGATTCCTTTTTGTATGGCGGCTTTGATAGTCTGGGTGCCAGAAAAAAAAGGAGTCGCAGTCAAAAAGTCATGGTTATGGGTTGCAGTTATCCTAGGCATAGCTCTTGTTATCATTTCCAGGCGTCGCGCTCTTTGGCTAGTATTCTTATTGACACCTCTGTGCATCTATCTTCTGTTGTTATTTCTGCCGAAAACAGAGAGACTGATCAAAAAGATGTCTATTGCCTCCAAAGTTTTCTTTTTTTGTGTCTTACTAGTCGCATTAAATTTTTCATTAAGACATCTCTATGAATTCGATTTGGCAAAAATGGCCGAGGTATTTGTCATAGGTTTTAATATTTCCGACACAGCTGAGGACATTGGCGCACTTGACAGATTCGAACAACTCAATGCACTTATTCGTGGTTGGATGGCGCATCCATTGATTGGTGTGGGACTCGGGGCGTCAGCGGAAGCATATGGATCTGTGAGGTCGGAGCTGCCGTGGGCTTATGAACTGTCTTATTTAGCCCTGCTTTATCAAGTCGGTATCGTTGGGTTTATTATTTTTGCATCGGGAGTGATTTGGATATACCGGATGGGCATAAAAATCATCAATCGTGACAGCTTGTTGGGCATCTCCATGTTACCAATTCTGGTCGGTATGTCAACTCTGCTTATAGCCAATGCGACAAATCCTTATTTAGTCCGATTTGACGGACTGTGGGCCATTTTCCTCCCTTTAATTCCAATCAATAATTGGCTATTGAACCAGCGGCAGCAGAAAATCGTTGCCCCTAAATAAACATCTGTACATTACCCCTTGAGAGGTTTGAACAACGGTTTATTTCAGAGAGATGGAGTTTTCCCCAAATTTTTTCGAATATCATATTTCGATTCCGGCCGATGAATCGGTCCCGAATCAGTTGAGAATCAGTTGAAAGGGTTATGACGAGTCCATTTTACCTCCTATTGTGGTCACTTTTTGAGCAGTTTCTACTGCCCAGGTGTAATATGGCGGCCTCCCCCCTTTCCTATGCTGGTTTGATCACCCTGGTTCCCCTGAGGAGTTTCTCCTTTTTTCTTTTCTTCCTCCAGTTTCTTTTGGCTGAGGGGATGACTGGCCCATTGAACCAGACGGGCATCGACGGCTGTGCCCTTGTTGATGGTTAAGCCCCTGGAGGCGAATTGGGAAAGAAGCTCATGGTTGATCATGCGCATGGTATCTTTGGAGAATCTGCTTCTGAACCGGGAAAAGGTAGAATGATCGGGCGACGGTTGATCGAAGGAAAGGCCCAGAAACTTCTTACATAGAGACCCTGTCGTTGATCTGGGTTTCCAGTTCCGGATCGGAGTCGATTCGGAACCATTGCTGGAGCAGGAGGCATTTCATGAGGATCAGAGGCGGATAAGCCTCGTTGCCTTCGGCGCTTTTACCGATGGGATAGTTTCTCATGAGCAGGTTTTCGATTCTGGACCAATCCACGATGGCGTTGATTTGTTCCATTCTCTTGATGGCCCGGTTCTTCTCAATGAAAGAAAAGAGGGAGATATCGGTGAAGGTGAAGTTGGTTTTCATTTTCTTGAAGCCCATAGGTCCTCCGATGCTGTTTATTTGAAGGAAATATGGCGCACAATAAATTAAATGACAAGGAATAACGAAATATTAGCTTTGAATAACCGCTTATTCAGCGGCAAATTGGTGAACCAAGGATGAAAAACTTGACGAGTTATGCAAAGGTCTCACCTGATGAAAATGTTGATTTAATAAACTTCATTTATCTGTCGGAGTAGAATTAACCTAAGGGACTAAACAATGAAAAATTTTTTGCGAAGATTGTTTAAACCACCTTTATTCCGAGCAATCATGGATAGGGGTAACTTTATCTTTCGTTTTCATCATCGTCCCAAAGACCTTGCTCCAGTCAAGGCGTGGACTAGTGGAACCAGCGATGATGACAAGTTAATTGTCGATAGAGTAATTACTGCCTATCAACTTGCGTCTAAGCAGTTCAAGAGTAATGGTGATTCGATGTGGCAAACATTTTTCGTGAGTTTACATAAAGACATTCACCAGATATTAATTGATAACCAGAGGGAAAAAGTCGCGTCAGTACTCCGCAATCCAGCCTCATCGGATCTATTCTATGGGTTCGATAACATTTCAAAGTCACTACTGAGTTTAAGCGGCAGAAGACTTGAAGACCTTTATCAACCCGCTCAAACGCTTGATAACTTGCTTCGCCTTGCTGAGGCTATCGGAGCCCGCAGACTCGATTGCCCTGAGGCTTATTCATGCCTAAAAAAGCCTTTGCGGATCAAAACAGATGAAGTGATCGAGCTCTTGGAGGCTACTTTTGGGTTTCAAATTGACGTACCGAATCCATATCCAAAAGAATGTGGGGTCTTATCGATGCGAGGGGTAATTTCATACCGCGTCCCACAAGCGATTTATCAGGCGTGGCGAATTTCACAGCTAGTTTCGCACATTCCTAATCCTCGGGTTCTCGAAATTGGAGCTGGTCTTGGTCGAACAGCGTTTTATGCACGTCAATTTGGAATTAAGGATTACACGATTATTGATATCCCCATCACATCCCTGTCTCAAGGATATTTTCTTGGCCGTGTACTTGGCAATGACAGCGTTTTGTTACTTAATGAAAATGCACAGGACGCTGCTGTGCGTATCAAAATATTGCCCCCTTCATCATTTCTGAATGGGTCTGATCATTACGACTTAGTTGTAAATGTCGATTCACTTACCGAGATGGACGAAACAATAGCGCGCACTTATTGGTTGCAGATTGAAGCTAGGTCGGATATGTTTCTGTCCATTAACCATGAACGTAATTCTTTCACGGTAAGGGAATTGATTTCCGGAAGTAAACGGATAGTTAGTTCAGATCGTGTGCCTTATTGGATGCGTAGGGGATATGTTGAAGAAACAGTTCGTTTCACGCCTAAAAACTATACATGAGGAAAAGCTATATATTGCGCTTTTAGAAAGGATGGTATTGAGGAGATGAAAGTAGTCATCCTTGCAGGTGGAATCGGCTCGCGTCTTGCCGAGGAAACACAAATCAAGCCTAAACCAATGATCGAAATTGGTGGGCGGCCAATTCTTTGGCATATTATGAAGCATTATTCTTATTATGGACACAAAGAATTTATTATTGCGTTGGGCTACAAGGGCGAAGAAATAAAACACTTTTTTATGGACTATGCTACTTTTAATAACAGTCTAACTGTCGACTTGTGCAAGGCAAAAGTTCAGATGCATACCAACGATTCTGAAGATTGGATAGTACATCTGATTGACACTGGAGTTAATACGCAGACAGGAGGAAGATTGAAGCGTTTGCAACCTTGGCTTGAAGACGGAGCATTCATGATCACTTACGGTGATGGTGTAAGTAATGTTGACCTGAATATGTTACTTAAGTTTCACCAAGCACAAAAACGGATTGGTACTATGACTGTTGTGCGTCCACCTGCTCGTTTTGGTAGTGTCTCGTTCAACGGAGATCTTGTTTCGAAATTTACTGAAAAACCACAAATTGGAGAGGGTTGGATAAATGGAGGGTTCTTTGTATTTGAACCCGAAATATTTAATTACTTAGAAGGAGATAAAACTATTCTCGAAGCACATAGCCTTGAAAAACTTGCAGAAGATCGACAGCTTGCAGCTTATAGACACGAAAAGTTCTGGCAGTGCATGGACACGCTAAGAGATAAGAATCTGCTGGAAAACCTGTGGCAAAAAGGAAATGCGCCATGGAGGGTTTGGTCATGAGCAAGGAATTTTGGCTTGACCGTCCCGTTTTGGTGACGGGTGCAACAGGATTGGTTGGATCTTGGTTAGTCAAACGCCTGATAGATTGTAGCGCCGATTTGGTCTGCCTGATTCGCGATTGGGTTCCACAATCTGAGCTGGTCCAGTCACGGGTGATTGAGCAAGTCAAGGTTGTCCGTGGAGACGTGCGCGATCAAACAATCATAGAACGAGTTTTAGGCGAATATGAAATAGATACGGTTATTCATCTTGCTGCACAGACTATAGTAGGCATCGCTAATCGTAACCCCATTTCAACATTTGAGACAAATATACAAGGAACATGGTCCCTGCTCGAAGCGTGCCGCCGCAGTCCGGCAGTGAAACAGATCGTAGTTGCCTCCTCAGACAAAGCCTATGGAGACCAGGATCAATTGCCTTATGATGAGAACACACCCCTTCAAGGTCAACACCCATATGACGTAAGCAAATCGTGTGCAGACTTAATGGCATCCTCTTATGCAAAGACATACAATTTGCCAGTGGCGATCACTCGATGCGGAAACTTCTATGGTGGCGGTGATTTGAACTGGAACCGCATTGTCCCTGGCACAATTCGCTCCGTATACCGTAGCCAACGGCCAGTGATTCGTTCAGACGGCAGTTACATCCGCGACTACTTCTACGTGGAAGACGGTGCAGCCGCCTACATGCTATTGGCTGAGCAGTTGACAGTCAAGCCCGAGCTGTGCGGGGAAGCTTTCAACTTTTCCAACGAACTACAGGTGACGGTGCTTGAACTGGTACAACAGATCCTGTACATAATGGGGTCGAAATTGACACCTGATATTCGTAACGAAGCAACCAATGAGATTCGCCATCAATACCTCAGTGCGGCTAAAGCACGACAATTACTCAACTGGCGTCCCCTATACAATCTGGAACAGGGATTACGGGAGACCATTGCTTGGTATCAACGATTTTTTGAAGGTACAATTATGCCGCACGATTCATAGGGGAAAAATGAGGTTCATTAATACTCCACTTAAAGACGCATACATAATAGAAATAGAACCCTCAGCCGACCAGCGGGGTTTATTTGCACGTCTTTTCTGCAAAAAAGAGATTAAAACTATAAACCACGAAAAGGAGATCGTTCAGATTAACCATTCTGTAACAAGAAAGAAGGGTTCAATCAGAGGGATGCACTATCAGATTCCACCGAGTGCAGAAATAAAGATAGTTAAAGCCATAAAAGGATCGGTTTACGATGTTATTATTGATGTACGAAGGAATTCGCCGACGTTTTTAAAGTATCACGCAGAAAACATCTCTTATGATAATTTAAAATCCATTTATATTCCCGAAGGGTTTGCACATGGCTTTCAGACTTTGGAAGATGAATGTGAGTTGTTGTATTTTCATACTTCATTTTACGATCCGCAGAACGAGCGGGCCATAAGGTACGACGATCCTTTAATCGGTATAAAGTGGCCATTGAGCGTAGCTGATATATCAGAAAAGGACAGGTGCTACCCTTATATTAATAATTCTTTTGAAGGAGTGGGTTTATGAACTGCAGGTTTTGCAGCAATGAGTTCAAACATGAATTTATCGATTTGGTCAACTCCCCCCCCTCAAATTCATTTTTGGCAGCTGAGGAATTGAATAATCCCGAAACATTCTATCCATTGAGGATATTTGTATGTGATAAGTGTTTCTTGGTTCAAATTGACGAATATAAAAAATCAGACGAGATATTTAGTGAAAAATATGCCTATTTTTCATCATTTTCCGTAAGCTGGCTGGAACAGGCAAGAAAATACGTTGAAATGATAATAAAACGGCTCAATCTGAATAAAGATTCTTTTGTCATTGAGATTGCTTCCAATGACGGATATCTGCTCCAGTTTGTTAAGGAAAGAGGCATTCCCTGTCTCGGGATTGAGCCTTCTTCGAATACCGCAAGGGTTGCAAGAGAAAAAAAAGGAATCGAAGTAATTGAAAAATTCTTTTACACGGAGCTTGCTGAGGATCTAAAAAAACAGGGCAGGCAGGCAGATTTGATTATCGGGAACAACGTGCTTGCCCATGTGCCGCTCTTGAATAATTTTGTAAAGGCGCTATATATCGCTTTAAAGCCAAATGGAACGATAACTCTGGAATTTCCTCATATCATGCAACTAATAGAGCAAAATCAATTTGATACGATTTACCACGAGCATTTTTCTTATTTTACTTTTTCTACTGTCTGTAAAGTTTTTGATTTCAACGGACTGTCTGTATACGATGTTGAAGAATTGCCAACTCATGGTGGATCCCTGAGAATATATGCAAAACGCAAAAACGACAACACAAAGCTAATAGGGCAGAATGTTAAAACTCTACTCGATAAAGAAGCAAAGAAAGGCATGAATAATATTGCCTTTTATACTGGTTTTCAAGAAAAGGCAAATAAGGTGAAATACGATCTCCTTCAGTTTCTTATTGAACAAAAAGGTAAAAACGCTTTGGTTGTTGCATACGGCGCTGCGGCCAAAGGTAATACTTTACTCAACTATTGCGGTATAAAAAAAGATTTGATTGAATTTGTTGTCGATGCATCACCACATAAACAGGGCAAGTATCTGCCGGGAAGCCATATTCCTGTGGTGCAAGAGTCGGAGATACGAAAAGTGAAGCCTGACTTTGTGATAATATTGCCTTGGAATATTAAAGACGAGATCATGAATCAACTCGGTTATATAAGAGAATGGGATGCAAAGTTTGTTGTTCCAATCCCAGAGTTACTGGTGTTTTAGATCGTGCTGGATCTGGTATGTACAGAATCTACGGGGCGGTTTGTTGGTGAATAACGCTGAGGCACTCTATTAAATATCGGGGTTTTGTAAACCTGGAAACACATGTGTAGTCTGCATCAGTGATTACTAAAAAAAGGTATGGTTTACCCATTGTGGGAGTTAAAATGAAAGTGTTTGTGACTGGAGCCTCTGGGTTTATAGGTGCTCATATGATACGAGCGCTGATCTCCAGGGGGCATTCCGTGATGGCGCTAGCAATGCCAGATGATTCTCTGTGGCGCTTGCAAGATCTAACTGGTCAATTTGCTGTTGTCACTGGCGTGTTGGGAGAAATAGATACTCTGCATCTGGCGTTGACCGAATTCAAACCCGATGCCTGCATTCATTTGGCATGGTATGCTGAACCAGGGCAATACCTGCATTCGACTGAGAATATTTTATCGCTAACGAATAGCTTGTCGCTCTTGAAGGAGTTGATTCAGGCAGGATGTCGCCAAGTAGTTATGGCAGGAACCTGTGCCGAGTATAATAGTGATTTCGGCTATCTAAAAGAGAACACTCCAACGCGACCAGCAACTCTTTACGCAGCTACGAAACTTGCTTGTTGTTTAATTGGACAGCAATTAGCAGAGCAGGCCAATATAAAATTTGCTTGGGGCCGCATTTTTTATCCATATGGGCCGCAAGAAGACGAGCGGCGTGTAGTGGCAGCGGCCATCCGCGCGCTACAGCAAGGTCAACCATTTCCGGCAACACCTGGCACGCAAGTTCGTGACTATATTTATGTTGAGGATGTGGCTAATGCATTTTGTACACTCGCTGAAAATGAAGCAACCGGGATCTTCAATATTTCATCCGCCGCGCCTGTAACCATACGCTTTCTCTTGGAAGCAATCGGCCACCTGATGAGTTGTGGCGATCTAATAAAGATTGGTACACTTGAATATCGTTCCTGGGAACCTGCTTTCATCTGTGGTGATAATCGGAAAATTAAGAAACTTGGGTGGTTACCGAAATTCACAATTACAGAAGGATTAACAAAAACAATCAATTGGTGGGAACATAAAGCTTTCAATATTGATAGATAGGTAAGTAGTATCTGATGTATAGTAAAAAACCAATATTAGATATAATCTATGTCAATCGTAATTCAGGCGATTCTCTCATTAATTCAATCTTATCTATAGAAAGAACGCGGAAAAACTTCTTCTTGTTAGGCACAGTGATCGTAGTTGACGATAATTCAACCGACCACTCATTAACGGGAATTAATAACATTAAGCTGCCCACAGTTATAATAAGCAACCATGAACATACAGGTTACGGGAAATCATGCAATCTCGGTGCGAAGAATAGTCAAGCAGATTACTTGCTCTTCTTAAATACAGATACAATTCTATCAGAAAGTGCATTAGATGAAGCAATTGATTTCATGCAAAAACCTCTAAATAAGGATGTCGCTATCGTAGGTATTAAACTAATGGACAAAGATGGAAATGTAGCAAAATCGTGCTCTCGATTTCCGACATTGGTTGGTCTCACAATAAAATCAATGGGTTTAGATAGATTATTTCCAGGACATTTTAGAGGACATTTCTTGCATGAATTTGATCACTTAAGTAATAAGGAGGTTGATCAAGTAATCGGTGCGTTTATGATGATTAGACGTAAAATATTTAACTTACTAAATGGGTATGACGAGAGATTTTTCGTATACATGGAAGATTTAGACTTATCATTGAGATTGAAGATGTTGGGATTTAAGAGCGTCTATCTTTCAACAACCTCATCGTATCACGAAGGAGGAAGAACTTCAAAAGAATATAAAGCTGAAAGTTTGTTTTTTAATTTAAGAAGTAAGATTCAATACTCCTTTAAACATATGCCTTTTTGGCAGGCATCATTGGTATTGTTATTGATTCTATTTATAGAACCAATAACAAGAACATGCTATTTCTATTTCAACAATAAAGAAGAATTAGTTGTAACGAAAAATGCGTATAAACGGTTATGGAAATGGGCGATAACCTCTAAAATTACATATGCACATAAATAATTCAAAAAACCTGCGCTTTGCTTATGCTCCCATATCTAGGGATTTTGCATCTCCCGGCGACCGACGCAGATTCTGTTTTTGGGCTAAAGAGAGAGGCATAAAATATGAATCTGCGGATCCAAGTGTAGATTATGATGTTATCATATTATCTTTAATGAGTGATCTTAGCCAATGGAAAAGATATACAAAGCGAGGACGAATCATTTTTGACTTTGCTGACCCTTATTTATTTGTATCTAAAGCGAATTTTAAAGATCGGATGAGAGGATTGGCAAAATTCATTTTCGGTCAAAACAAATACCTTCATTTAGATTACAAAAAACTTCTTATTGATGTTTGTAAAAAAGCTGATGCTGTTATATGCTCATCATCGGAACAGCAAAACGAAATAAAGAAATATTGTAGTAAAACGGTGGTAATATTGGACGATTTCTCAGAGTTAGGGGAAAAAAAGAAAGTGAATTATGAAACGGATAAAAGTTTTAAATTCTTTTGGGAAGGAATGGGAATAAATCTTGACTCGTTTCTTTGTATCCGCCATGCATTAGAAACAATAGGTTATCGGTATAAAATATCAATACATTTAGTCACAGATATTGAATATTTCAGATATATGAGAAAAATTGGTCGTAAAGCCTGCAAGAGAACCATAGAAAAAACATTTGGACTAAAGGATGTGTATTTATATGAATGGAATTCACATATGCTTGCATCGATAGCGACGAGTTGTGATGCTGCACTTATACCGATGCCACTGGGAAACCAATACCTCAAACATAAGTCCGCAAACAAGCTTCTTCTATGCTGGAGAATGGGTTTACCGACTATAACTTCGGCAACTCCTGCGTATGAAAGAGAAATGAAAGAAGCAGGATTAAATTTTACATGTAATACACAAAATGATTGGATTTCAATGTTAGAGAAAATAATAACGGATCAAGAACTAAGAGAAAAAACCGGCAAAAAAGGTTATGATTACGTCGAATCAAACTATAGCAAACAATCTCTTTTAGAAAAATGGGATGATATTATTTATTCCGTTTTAGAAAAATGATGATTTCAGAAATCCCTGCTTAAAGCTATTTCGTTATATGATAAAAAAGAAATGCGACTTGTTATCGTTGGTGATGGCCCATTGCGAATGGAAGTAGAAACACTTTGTAAAAAGAATGAATTGACCGAGAATGTAAAGTTTCTTGGGATTCGTTCTGATATTCCTAGTCTTATGTCAGCAGTAGACGCATTCGTTTTAGCATCGGTTGTGGAAGGATTGCCAATGGTTCTTCTTGAAGCCGCTGCTTGTGCGTTGCCGGCAGTAGTGACTAATGTGGGGGGAAATTCCGAGATAGTTGAAGATGGTATCATAGGGTTTGTAGTACCTCCAAGAGATTCAAGGGCCCTATATATGCTGCAATGAATAAAATGGAACAGCAAAGTATTACAAATAGGGAAAATATGGGTGAGCAATCACGTAAAAAGGTAATTCGTGAATATGAAATATCACATATAGTAGACCAATTGGAAACGCTTTACGATAAAATGCTTTTACGCTATTCCTTGCGTAATGGAAAGAAATCCAACCCATGAAAACTACTTATCTCATCGACACGGCCGTATCCTATCCAAAATCACCTCCCTTTCATCCGGCTGTCTGTTTTCCGGAGATTAAAATGCAAATATCACCAACACTTGGAGATAACGGCATATACCGCATTATCCGTGACCTTTTTATCACTGCCGGTTTCGACCAGGGAGCCTTTAACACGCCTGATTGGAACCCGTTGGGTACCCTGATAAAGCCTGGAAATCATGTGGTTTTGAAGCCGAATTGGGTCTACGACTTTCCCGAAGGTGAAAATCACGGCCTTCATCTCACAACCCAAGGGTCATTTATCCGGGTTGTTCTGGATTATGTCATCATTGCCCTTAAAGGCAGTGGCCAGGTAACCATTTGTGACGGACCTATTCAGTCAGCGTCTTTTAATAGAATTCTCGATGAACATGGTATTCCTGCAATTCTCTCCGTTTATGATAAATTATCTGAAATAAAGATCCAGACCATTGATCTTCGATATGAGGAAGTGACCGCAACCGATAATAAAATTGTAGCAAGAAGAAAAGTCAAAGGCGATCCATTGGGCCACACTGAAATCGACCGAGGAGCATCATCGTATCTTGAAGAATTTTCGAATGACCGGAAAATCAGATTTTCCGCCCTCGGGTATGGCGAGGCGGAGACCAACCGGCACCACAGCAAGGGCATACACCGCTACTTAATAGCCAATACGGTCCTCGACGCAGATGTTTTCATTAATCTGCCCAAAATGAAAACGCATAAAAGGACCGGCATCACAGGTGCACTTAAAAACTTGGTCGGTATAAATGGATCCAAGGCCTATCTGGTACATTCTCATAGGCATAAAATAACTGGCGGTGATGAATTTGAAAGGTATACACTCAAGGCCCGTTTTGCCCATGTGATGGATTTTACCTTAAAACCGTATATCCCTGTATGGATTTGGTCTCGCATATGGGCATTTTGGAAGTGGTATAAAAAGCGCTTGTCAAAATCAGCAAAACAGGGAAATTACGGAACAGAGCTGCTTTCGTTCGGAGGCGGATGGTGGGGTAATCAGACGCTATGGCGTACGATTTATGACATTAACACCATCTTGTTTTACTCGGATAAATCCGGCACGATCACGGAAAAGCCACAACGCCGGTATTTGGCGATAGTTGATGGCATAATCGGTTGTGAAGGCGAGGGACCCCTGCGCGGAGACCCCCGTCCGGAGGGTATCGTCATCATCGGGGAGGACCCGATTTCCGTCGATGCCTGCATGGCAGATTTGATGGGTTTTAATTGCCGGAAAATTCCCATTATTGGTAAATACAAAAATATCGACCCTAAAAAATCCTTTACGACATATGACGGAAATCAAGAATCTGCATGCGTCGGTAAACAAGGACATATCAAGCCGTTTGTTCCGCCGCTATTATGGAAGAACCATATTGAAAAAAATAATCTTTCCATGGCCAAGGAGAGGGAGGCCGAATGTCCTTGATGGGTTTGTATGAGCGTTTGCCACTGCCACTCCAAAATGTCGCAATTTCATTGTATGCGATGAAGTTGAAATGGCAGCGATATGGCAGAGAATTTAAAAGATATAAAGAATGGCTTTATAAAACAGAATCATTGCCCCTTCAGGAACTGAAAGCCATACAGGAACAGGAGTTCATCAAGTTCTACCGTTACTCTCTTTCCATTGGTTTTTACCGTAGCCATTACAAATATATCGATCCTAATAGTATCAGGGGGTTGGATGATCTTGCGAAACTGCCGCCAATTTCAAAAAACCAATTTAGGACAAACCTGGATAATTGTAAGGCCTTACCATCCTCATCCGACATACATGTGCACACCGGCGGAACAACTGGAACCCCCATGGAGGTTGTTTTTCAAAGAGAAGATTTCCAAAAACGCCAGGCAATGCTCACGTATTACCGCGAAAAATGGGGGTTTTATAACGGAATGCGCCGAGCCACTTTTTCCGGCAGAACGATGGTCCGTGATTCCGATCGCATATTTTGGCGGCACAATTACTCTTTGAATCAACGCTTGTATTCCACTTTTCACTTGAAGGATCAATATCTCCGGGGATATGTTGATGATCTTGTGCGTTTTCGGCCGGAAATGATAGATGGATTCCCGTCCGCAATTAATTATGTCGCCCAGTTTATGAAAGATCATAAGGTGCGCTTGTCCCCTGCGCCCAAAGTCGTTTTTACAACCTCCGAAACACTTTATGATGACCAGCGCGAAACAATTGAACAAGCATTCGGCTGCAAAGTGGCCAATCAATATGCTTCGGCCGAGGGTGCCCCGTTTGTGGTCGAATGTCCCCGGGGTTCGCTGCATTATGACCTGCGGAGCGGGATAATTGAGGTTGAAAAAGGCGGGACTATTCTGGTCACCAGTTTCACCACTCATGGAACCCCTCTTATCCGGTATGAAATCGGAGACCGGATTGAGTTTTTTGAGACAGAAAAACAGTGCGGGTGCGGAAATAATAATCCTTTGGTAAGGTCAATTCAGGGCCGTAACCAGGATTACCTTGTATCCCGTGATCGCGGTTTGGTTGCGGTCGGGTTGGTGGATATCTTTAAAAAGACGCCGGCTGTTTTCCGCATGTCACAGATAGTGCAAAGGAAATTAGACACGGTTGAACTTTATCTGGTTGCCGAAAATGAGACAAGCGCCAGGGGTTACCTGGACGTTCTTGAAAAAGAAATCAAAAAGCGCATGGGCGAAAGCATCACAGTTGAGTTCAAATTTGTTTCAGAAATAGAACAGGAAAAAGGCGGGAAATACAGGTTTATTAAAAATCTTATGTCTCCCGATATTATTAAGCAATACGTTTGAATTTTTAAAAAATAACAGCAATGTCCGGTTAGGACTTTGCATAAACGGTTAAGAATTGGGGGTTCATCGTGATTCGGTTTATTTTGGTGAAAAAATATGCATCCATGTGAAGATTTCCCTTGACATATCGGGTATTTAGTGGGGCGATTTTCCGTAACAAGCTAATATTACGGAGGATTTGCTCATGCCCTACACGTGGATGCCCGAAAAAGCCAAGAAAAAAAATGGAATTGATCAGTCAGCATTCTCGCAACAACGAAGTCATTGCGATCAAAGCGAATGTTGGATCCTTCAAACTATTCGAGACCGGAGAGTAATACTTGAGCCGTCCGAAGCTCCTTTACTTCATTACTGAAGATTGGGTTTTCTGCTCTCACCGACTGCCGCTCGCCCTTGCAGCGCAAGATGCCGGGTATGATGTAGCAGTGGTGACCCATGTTTCCGAGCATGGTGATGCTATTCGTCAGGCTGGTATCAGGCTCATTCCCTTCAATCTCTCACGTCGGGGCATGAATCTGCTATCCGAGTTAGTCGTGCTTGCCCGCCTTGTCATACTTTATCGCAAAGAAAAACCGGATCTCGTGCACAATGTGGCTATGAAACCGGTACTCTATGGCTCGCTTGCCGCTCGCCTTTCTGGAGTGACACGTGTGGTGAATGCGCTTACGGGGTTGGGCTATTTCTTTACTTCTGATCAGCCGAAGGCCCGTCTCTTACGTCCTGTCATCGGTAGCGCATTCAGGGCACTCCTGAACAGCCGCGGATCACTCCTAATACTGCAAAATCAGGATGATCGTGCCATGTTTATCCGTAAGCGGTTTATCAATAAAGAGCAAATACGGTTGATCAGGGGATCAGGGGTTGATACTGCTGCTTTTCCCCCATCTCCGGAGCCTTCAGGTATTCCAGTCGTTATGCTGGCGTCACGCATGCTGTGGGATAAAGGGATTAAGGAATTCGTGGAAGCTGCCAGACAAATCAAAGCTCGCGGCGTAGATGCGCGCTTTGTCCTGGTGGGGGATACAGACACTCATAATCCCACGGCAATCTCAAATGAACAGCTAACGGCCTGGCAAACGGAGGGAGTGATTGAATGGTGGCGGCGGCGTGACGACATGCCGGCGGTACTGGCAAAAGCACACATTGTATGCCTTCCTTCCTACCGTGAAGGATTACCTAAGGTTCTTCTTGAAGCTGCATCCTGCGGACGTCCCATTGTTACTACTGATACTCCTGGCTGCCGTGAGGTGGTGTCTAATGGAGAAAACGGCTTACTGGTTCCCGTGCGCAGCACGGTAGATTTGGCAGCTGCACTACAGTTACTGATTGAAAAACCTGAATTGAGAAAAAAGATGGGACCAAAGGGTCGTGAAATTGTCATTGGCGAGTTCGGCGTGGAGAAGGTAATTTCAGAGACGATGGCAGTTTACAGGGAACTGCTCAATCAATGAAGGTCTTGGTAACATGCGCAACCGGAGCTATTGGTCCTCGTGTTGTCGGATGATTGGTAAATACACCGAAGATATTGCCGTTGACGGCAGTCTCATTCAAAAAGAACTCGGTTTTATGCCCCAGTATGATTTAAAGACCGGTTGGGAAGAAACAATTGAAGAAATGAGATGCAATTGAAAGTAACATTTCGGATTTCGGAGTTTTTTTAAACTTCCATCAGGCACCCAAATGACCGGGGAGAATTTGGAGTGCGTTTTGAAGGTTATAAGGAAATGTTTCAAGTCAACACCCAATAGAGGTTCGTTGCCTGCTCTCCTCTGATTTCTTTCTTCGAACCTTTTAGAGGTGCAAGATCTGAATTCGAAGTACTGCCTCGCCCCGATATTAATTTCAGCCTGTAATGATGATGTATAAGAGAAAAGTTTGTTTATTCTTTGTCTTGCTCTTAGTTATTCTATCGGTGCTTACTCTTTACTCCTCAGAGAGCGTGCGATTTCACTTGGTGGAATATTACCTAATCAAAGAGAATTACAAAAGTGCTATTAAAATGGGCAATAAAATTATTAATAAACGAAAGGTAACGGGGGCTTTAAATGAAGAATTCACAAAAAAGAGGGTCCAACAAATAGAAATCGCTTATGCGCAGAAAATTCAAAAAGAAATAGTACTTGCCCAGAATGAATGGCTTAGTTCCAGAAACCTTTTTAAAACTCACCAAATCATCTTCAATTCGATTATTCCTTTATCTGAAAATTATCGAAGTTTATCAGGACCAATTCTACACAAAGAATCAAACTTATGGAATCAGACCCATAGGTTGGTAGCAAGTACAAAGCCCTATCCTGCTGAAACAGGATACTTAGACAATGACCTCAATCCAGAGCCAGGGGCCCTAATTTTCGGCTATTCAGCAGGAGGGTGGGCTCTCGATTACAATCTTCGGAGTATAGGTGCAAACCTCGGAAGTAAAAAATCAGTCGCTGCAATACGCCTTCGGCGGTGGGGAGAGGAAACACGGGTGAGATCAGAAAACTTAAGTCTATGGATAAGCGATGACAATAAACTCTATCGGAGATATGATGGGAAAATATCATTTCCAAATGAAGGCTTTGCCATGCTCCTTGATCATCTCGATTTTTCATGCCAGTACTTGAAAATTCACTGCGATTTTAAAGATGACAGATATACATTTGCAGAGGATTTTAAAAAGATTATAGAAACCTATGGCCCCCCTGACTTTAGTCAAATTAAATGAAAATCTAAAATGGTGGACTGAACTATCTTTGGCAGGGGTTGGATTTATGAGATATCTTATTCGAAGAAGAAACTTCCGGATCATTTTTAGCGTTTAGGAGTTTTCTTCTTCGCAGCGGTTACTTCCTATCCTATTTTATCCGTTTCGAAGGAAGAATTTCTCCAAATGAGATTTCAAAACACTGAAGGAAATTATCGTTGCAATCTGTCAGGCCTTTGGCCGAAACCCGCCGCGATATTCCTTTCTGGTTGGGTCCGCACGATTCATGCCTGGTTTGATGGAAGATACATTCCGACTTGTAGGCCGGAAATCCCCTATCGGTCGAGATACTATAGATAAGTATACGGAAGATATTGCAGTAGACAGCCCACTCATTCAAAGAGAATTGGGATTTAAACCTCAGTTTGATCTCAAAAAAGGATGGCAGGAAACGGTTGAAGAGATGAGAGGCAATGAAAAGTAACATTTCGGATTTCGAAGTTTTCTTAAAACTTTTTGACTTAATTTTTAAGTCACCAAATAAACTAATAGACCAAGCAGAAAAAATAGACGAGATAGACGGAACAGACCAGATAGACGAGAGGGATTACCGGATGGGCACAAATTAATGGCAGAGATGAATTACCTATCCCAGTAAAAGTTGAATATGAGGAATATGATATGAAAAATAAATCATTTTTTCTTAATCTCAAGATTTTATGGTTAACTTTTTATATAGACGCATATGGGATAACCACTTTCTCCCCCCCCCTTGTTTTGTTGCAGCGGCCCTGTACGGATGTTAAAATTATAATAAAATTAAGGAGGAAGGAATTATGCTTAAATCCGTGGAGGCAATTATTGAGAAAAACGGGGAAGTCCGGCTTCTAGAACCCATCAGACCGAGCTCGCGTTGCAGGGCAATACTCACGATTATAGATGAGAACCCGAATGACGTCGCTGAAACCGCCCTTCTGAGCGAGGCGGTTCTTTCAGAAGACTGGAGCCGGCCGGAGGAGGAGAAAGCATGGTCACACCTTCAGAAGGTTCGGTAGCGCTGGTCAGATTCCCATTTTCAGATCTTTCATCATCAAAGCTTCGACCTGCGGTGGTACTTGCCTCTGCCGGCCGGGACGACTGGATTCTTTGCCAGGTTACCGGCAATCCTTATGCTGATCCGGAAGCTATCCAAATTACCGACAGAAATTTCGAAACTGGCTCCTTGCAAGGAGTGAGCTACGCAAGGCCGGCTAAACTTTTCACCGCAAACAGTTCCTTGATGGAAATCGAAGCCGGAAGGCTTGATGCTGCGGCGTTCAGCAAAGTTGTCAATGCCGTTATCGGCATTCTGCAAAAGGCCGTAAAGGCCAGAAAAACGAAGTGAGGGACACTTCCCATATTTTTTGATACTATTTCGAATTTCGCCTGCCTGCCGCAGGCACGGATTTCGGCATTTTTTTAAAACTCTCTGACTTAATTTTTAAGTCAAATTTGAGGAGTGCAGCGGGTTGATTGCTTTCGAATTGGATTCCGATGTATAGTGAATAAGGGTTGAAGTTTAAAGATTCATATAAAGGTAATATAGTATAAGTGAGAAGATGTGAAGGGATGGAACCATCATTATTAGAAGAGTATGATGAATGGCTTGCTGAACACTTGGAGGAATTGGTGGTCAAATACCCTGCAAAAGTCATTGCCCTCCACAAGGGAAGCATCGTATTTGTGGGAAATCTGGAAGCAGATATCTACCGAAAGGTCCAAGAATCAGGTTTAGAACCGATTCCCTTAGTCTTTTGCGTCCCGCGTGAGGAAGACTTGCAATCCATCTTGTAATCAAATCTAGGGGAGTGAAGACATTGAATGTCTTTCGCTATAAATCGATCCGAGGTAAGTTGGCACCTCTCATTACGATCGGGATGAAGCTCAAGGGGATATGGTATATGGTATCCCATAGAAGTATATATGGATTCGGGAGCCGCTTATACGTTATTACATGCCCAGATGGCCGGAGGCGTGGATTTTGACTATCGTGCTGGGGAACGGGTCTATTTGCAGGTGGGTGACGAGAGTTTCATTCCTGTTTATCTACACAACTTAGAACTGTAAGTTCGAACAGAACAGTTCTTGGCAAAAGTTGGTTTTTCAGAGAAATTGGGCATAGGGTTTAACTTATTGGGAAGAGCAGGTATTTTTGAACGGTTTAGGATCTGTTTTCAAGAGAAGCAAGGGATTCTCACCTTTGAACCATAAATACACTCGCTATCTTTCCTGTGGAAATCTTTGAATTGCAGAAAGTAGTCAGCGCATCCAAACTGAGTTAGGATTTAAACCTCAGTTTGATCTAGAATCCGGTTGGCGGGAAACCGTTGAAGAAATGCGAACAATGGCCTATTTGTAAATCAAAATTGGGATTTCGGATTTCAACATTTTTTTAAAACTCTCTGACTTAATTTTTCAGTCAATTTTTTCTAAGCAGATGCACGAAGAAACTAAATAGACCAGGTCAACAATATAGACCTGTATCTTCCTGACTTAATTTTTCAGTCAATTGGTTTCTTGACTTGGGTGCAAGGTGAGAGATAACTCATATTGTGGTATAATTTGAAAGGCTTAAAAAGCTTTGGATGGGTGTGATGAAAGACATCGTAGATTCTTTTGTTGAACAATTAAAAGAACGTTTTGGCAGTAGGATATTGGGCGCCTATCTATTCGGGAGCACAGCTAAGGGTATTGCTACATCAGAGAGCGATATCGATGTGTTGATCGTTTATTCGGATATGAATGAGCGTGACCTTCTGGAAGCTGCAAGTGAGATAAGCTTTGGGCTTGCCTGTGAAGAAGGAAAATTGATTGAAGCCGTTTCCATGTCAAAACAAGAATTTGAACAGTCATTAGGTCATTCTCCCTTCCTCTGGGAGGTCTTGAAGTTCGGAAAACCCATCTTTACAACCTTAACCGGTACAGAATGGAGATTGGATTTCAGCAATTATCTTGAGCTGGCGGAAGAGTACCTTAACTATGCAAAAGATGCTTTAAACGAGGGTAAGCCTCGCTTGGCAATCGACAGTGGATACAACTCTTGTGAGCTTTTGGTTAAAGCATTGATCCTCAGTCAAGGGTCCTCCCTTTCTTCGTCCCACGGAGGAATCGTGACTCAGTTTGGAAAGCTCTTTGTTCTAACCGGGGAATTCCCTCAGGAGCTGGGCCGAAATCTCAATTTATCTTTAGAATTACGTGCCAAAGCACGATACAAACCAAGAACCGATTTGAGTCAAACAGATGCGGAAGCGGTGGTGGGTCTCGCAGGAGAATTATTGAAGATTTCACGGCAACGGCTTGCGGGGGGGGGAGGAGAAAGATAGCTGCAGACAGCTTGAAGGGAAAGATTTGAGACACCGTGGCCTCCTGAGGAACGTTCCGCTCAAGTAAAGCGGGGAGCGAAGAGTGAACAATGATAAGTGGTCAGTGACCATAGACAACTGAATATTGAGTGTCCATACAGGAGCCAGACTCATTGACTTAATTTTTGAGTCAATAACCCAGATGACCAAACTGATCAAACCTTCTAACTGAATTTTTCAGTCGCTCGTAGATAACTCAAAAGGGATTACAATGTTTCTGACGGCCATTTCCATACTCTCAAAGAAATTATCGTTGCAATCTGTCAGGCTCTTGGCCGGACGCCACCGCGATTCTCGGTTCCAGTTGGTCCCGCACACTTCTTGGCTGGATTGATGGAAGATACATTACGACTTGTAGGCCGGAAATTCCCTATAGGTCGAGATACTATAGATAAGTATACGGAAGATATCGCAGTTGACAGCCAACTTATTCAAAGAGAATTAGGATTTAAGCCCGAGTTTGATCTTAAAACGGGATGGCAAGAAACAGTTGAAGAGATGCGTCGGAGGGGCCTTTTGTGAATGGAGATTAGGATTTCGGATTTCG
>Ga0187886_1000510_pt1 | contig 45254 bp, 32 predicted proteins | sample June2016WEW_20_1_FD_133001 | JGI IMG/M metagenome (GOLD analysis project Ga0187886, IMG submission 133001) | Peatland microbial communities from SPRUCE experiment site at the Marcell Experimental Forest, Minnesota, USA - June2016WEW_20_150 | ecosystem: Environmental > Terrestrial > Soil >... | reverse complement strand
GTGAAGGCCCCCTTTTCGTGGCCGAAGAGCTCGCTCTCGATGAGTTCCTCGGGGATGGCCGCGCAGTTGACCTGGACGAACTTCTCCTTGGCCCGCAGGCTGTTCGCGTGGACCGCCCTGGCGATGAGCTCCTTGCCCGTGCCGCTTTCGCCGTGAATGAGGACGGTGGCGTTCGTGGGGGCGCTCTTGAGGATCTCTTTCCAGAGGCCCTTCATGACGGGATGATTGCCGACCAGCTCATAATGTTTATCGGCCTTCTTCTTGAGGTCCTGATACTCCCGCGTCAGGCTGTTCTGCTTGAGGGCGTTCCGGATGCTGATGAGGACGCGCTCGCGGTGGAGCGGCTTTTCCAGGAAATCGAAGGCCCCGAGCTTCGTCGCTTCGACGGCGGCTTGGATCGTCCCCTGCCCCGAGATCATGATGATGTCCGGGGAGTAGGGCTTCTGCTTGAGCTCGGCCAGGACCTCGAGCCCGTCCTTGCCCGGCATCTTGATGTCGAGGAGGACGAGGTCGATCCCTACGGTCTCCTTGAGCGTCTCCAGGCCGTCCTCGCCCGTTGGGGCCTCGAAAAACTCGTAGCCCTCATACTCGAGGATCATCTTGAGGGATTTGCGGATATTCTCCTCGTCGTCGATCACGAGAATCCTGGCCGATCGTTCAGGTTTCATGAGCTCTCCATCTTCCCGGCAGGAATTCTAGCACACTCCCGGGCCCGGGGCAAAACGACGCGCAGTAAATGTTCTTTACACGAGGCGCCCGAGCGGCGGCCGGCCCGGGCTCGGCGGAGCCGTGCGGCGCCCGTTTTAGCCTGTTGAGGTCGGCTCTGGAGCGTCCAGCCGGTATATGCTAAACTGGTATAAAAGTTGCATCTGGGACAATCGGTGACCAGACTTCACGAGGCGCGGCGGATCGGGGTGCTGCTGCTCCCTATCCTCATCCTGTTCTCTCTGCCCCGACTCTCCCCCGCCCCCCCGGAAGAAAACCCCGGCCTGTCTTTCGTCCTCGAAAACGGGCTCCGCGTTTTCCTCTATGAGAAGCACGGCCTGCCGCTCGTCAATATCGCGGTTGCCGTCAACGCCGGATCCAAGGATGAAACGGCTGAGACGAACGGATTCGTCCATCTCCTTGAGCATTGCCTCCTTTTCCGCGGCACCGCCCGCCGGTCCGCGGCCGAGATCAGCCGTGACATCCGTGGCCACGGCGCCTACTACAACGCCAACACCGGGCAGGACCTGGCCGTCTTCGAGATTTCCCTGCCCGCGGAACACGCCGATTTCGCCCTGCGCAACCAGAAGGAGATCCTGTTCGATTTCGGGCTGAGCCAGGCGGGCCTCGATCAGGAGAAACCCGTCGTCCTTGAAGAGATGAACCAGATGGAGGACGATCCCCAGAGACACGGGACCGACCTGGTCATGCAGCGCCTGTTTGAAGGCCACCCCTACGGACGTCCCGTTCCGGGCCGGCCGGATGTCGTCCGGGCCGCCCGGGTGGAAGAGATCGAGGCCTTCCACGGGAAGTATTTCATCCCGAACAATTGCGCCCTGGCCGTGGTCGGCGATTTTCGGATTCCCGAGATGGAAGGGAAGATCCGGGAGATTTTCGGGTCTCTGAAAAGATCCGACTTTGCGCCACCGACGATTCCCAAGGCGGGGCTGCTCGCGAAAAGCGTTTTGTTCCAGGAGGAAAAGGACGTCCAGGAGGCCTATCTTTTCATCGGCTGCGTGGGGCCCGATTATAACCATCCGGACCAGTTCGCCATGGACGTGCTGACCGAAACCCTCGGGCGGGGCGTCAACCCCCTCTTGAATCTGGCTCTGAGAAGTCGCCGGGACCTCGTCCAGAACCTGAATATGACCTATGTGCCCGGCCGCTTCGGGGGCGCGGTCGTGGTCTCGTTGAGGCTGGATCCCAAGAACGTGCCGGCGGCCGCCCGGGAGACGGTGAACTACCTGAGAAGGTGCCGGGGCGAGAACTTCTCCCGCGACGACATCGTCGGGGACGAGAAATATGACACGTTCGATTTCCTGGGGAGCGCCAAGAACCAGATCCGCTTCTCGGCGGAGGAGGCCGAGGAGTCGGGCTTGGCGCTGGCTTCGTCGCTGGCCCGGTTCATGCTGGAGAACGAGCGGGAGAACCCCGGCCGGTTCCTGGACCATATCGCGAACACGACCTCGGGCGACCTGAGGAAGGCGGCGGCGGCTTATCTCAGCCGGGGCGAATACGTGACCGTCGCCATCGTGCCGAAGAAGACCGACAAACCCGCGAAAGAGGATTGACGCGAGATGAAGCCCATGGTTTTGCGGGGAAGGCGCGCGGGGATCACCGCCGCGGGCCTGGCGGTCGTCCTGGCCTTCCTCTTTTTCGGGCCATGGGCTTTTCTTCTTGCGAATTTCCTGCCGAATGAAAAGTCGGAAGTGTTCCGCCTGGCCGCCGGGGGGGACGTCCTGTATCAAAAAGATCCCTCGTCGGCGATGACGATCGTCGAACTCTTCATCCGAGGAGGCAAAAGCGCCGTCCCGGCCGGCAAGGACGGTCTGGCCTACCTCGTGACCCGGCTCACCCTGGAGATTCCCGATTTTTCGGTCGCCCAGGACATCATGGCCCAGGCGACTCGGATGAGGGTCTCGGTGCTGGAGGACTGCTCGGTGATCAGCCTGGAATGCCTGTCCGAGAACCTGGAGGACGCGCTCCGGGTCGGTTCCGGGATCATCCAGGGTCCCCTTTTCTCGGGCCTGAGGATCGACAATGTTAAGCGGGTCATGTCGCTCTACGCCAAAGCCGACGAGGATGACGCAGTGGCCACGGGGCACGACACGGCCATGGCCGCATTCTTCGGCCGCCAGGGATATGGGGGTCCGGACTACGGAACCGAGGCCAGCCTCAAGGCTATCGACAGGAAGGACGTCACCTCGTTTTACGCGCGGCTCTTCACCAGGGACGGTATTTTCTATTCCGTCTGCTCGAATCTCGACAAGGAAAAGATCCGGCCGCTCCTTGAAAAGTACTTCGCGAAATTCGCCGCCGCGCCGGCCGCAGGCCTCTCCCCCACGGCCTCCTCCCTGCCCAAGGACCGCGAGTTCGTCATTGAAAAGGGCACGAAGCAGGCCTATGTGGCCAGGGCTTTCATGCTCCCGCCGGCGACCCCGGCCGACTACGCCAAGGGCTATCTCCTCGAGGTGCTCCTGGGGGCCGGCCCCGGGTCACGCCTCTGGGACCTGCGGGTGACTGAACGGCTTGCCTATAACGTCGGCGCCCGGACGACCTGGACCAAGGGCAACGGCGTCTGCGAGGCCTATCTCGAGACGGAGAACCAGAAAAAGGACAAGGCCGTGACCGCCCTGGAGGCCGTTCTGAAGTCGCTCCACGGCGGGGGCGTGACGGAAGACGAACTGAGGATGACCAAAACCCTGGCCCGCGCTCAGCTGCTCAGGTCGAGCGAGGCCAAGAAATACCGCGCCCAGATATTGGGATTCTGGCGGGTCCTCGGCCTGGCGTTCGATGACCTCGACGGCGCTTTTGCCCGTCTCGATGCCGTCACGCTCGACGAGATGAACGCCTTCGTCCGGGAGTTCCTGGATCCGGCGAAATCCATCCTTATCATCGTCGGCGGCAAAGACGGCCGCTGAGCACCCTCCTTATCGGATTTCCACGCTGATTATCGCCGGCCGCCGATATTGGGCGGTCACTTCAGGCCCAAGCGGAGGCCCTGCTCGAGGCGGGCGACCGCTTCCGCGAGTCTCCTCTTCCGGGTCTCGTCTTTCTTGGCGTCGAGAATCCAGCCGATATAGAGGCGCTTCTGGGAGGGCGGGAGGCCCTCGAAATTGTGACGGGCGCGCCAGCTCTTATCGAGGATGGCGAAAAGCTCGGGGGGAAGCTCCAGCCCGGGGCGATTCGCGGGAGCGATGTGGGGAGTCGCCCCCCGAAACTTCTCGAGGCCCGCCTTGGTCATGCGGCCTTCCCGGACCATTCTGCGGGCCCGCTCGGCATTCGTGGGCGACCAGCGGGTCCCGGCTTTCCGCGGCGTGAACTTCTGGGCATAGGACTCACCGTCTACCCTTTGGAGGATGCTGTCGATCCAGCCATAGCAGATCGCCTCTTCCACGGCCTCTCCGTAGGAGACGGTGGGCTTCCCCGTGTGCTTCTTGAAGAACACCAACCAGATTTCTTTCCTACGGGCGTGATTCGCGGCGAGCCAGGCACGCCAGGCGGCCCGATCCCGACACTTAACCCGGTTCGTGATTTTCATCCTATCCTCCGCGTAAAACGGTATTCTATACAGTTACGTCTCCGAAACCAATCTCGCGTGGTTTTGTCGCAGCAGAGCCCTTTCATGGCCGGGCAAATAAAAAGCCCCGGGAGGGACTTTCCCGGGGCTTTGAACTATCGACGCGCGGCTTACTCAGCCATCTTCTTGTAGTCGGCGTAGCGTTTCTTGGCTTCCACGGCGGCGCGGGCAAACAGCTCCTTGGCGATCTCCGGATACTGCTGGGTGAGTGTGCGGTAGCGGATCTCGTTCTTCAGGAAGGCGTCGTATTCGAGCTTGGGCTCCTTGGAGTCGAGCTGGAAGGGGTTCTTGCCCTCTTTGGCCAAAAGCGGGTTGTAGCGGTAAAGGATCCAATAGCCCGTGTCGACGGCCAGCTTCTCCTCGCTCTGGGTCTTCCGCATATCGATCCCGTGGTTGATGCACGGCGAGTAGGCGATGATGATCGACGGGCCCGGGTAGGCTTCGGCCTCGAGGAAGGCCTTGAGGCACTGGTTCATGTTGGCCCCCATGGCGACCGCGGCCACGTAGACGTAACCGTAGCTCATGGCCATCCGGCCGAGGTCCTTTTTCGTCGTCCTTTTGCCGGACGAGGCGAACTTGGCCACGGACCCGGTCGGGGTGGCCTTGGAGGCCTGGCCGCCCGTATTCGAGTAGACCTCGGTGTCGAGGACGAGAACGTTGACGTTGCGGTTCATGGCCAGGACGTGGTCGAGGCCGCCGAAGCCGATGTCGTAGGCCCAGCCGTCACCCCCGATGCACCAGACGCTCTTCTCGACCAGGTAATCTTGGAGCTCGGCGATCTTGGCCAGATAGGGTTTGGCGCCGTTGGCCTTGCCCAACGCGGCCGGCAGGGCGGCCCGAACGATCTTGGCCGCGGCCTTGGCCTCCTCCCCGGCATTCGCCCAGGCGGCCTTCATCTTGCCCAAGGCGTCCGTGAGCTCGGGCGTGGTGCCGGCGGCCAGGGCGGCGTCGATCGAGGCGGCCAGCAGGCGCCGGTTGGCGTCGACGGCCAGTCTCATGCCGAAGCCGTACTCGGCGTTGTCCTCGAACAGCGAGTTGGCCCAGGCCGGCCCCCTCCCCTCCGCCGTGACCGCGTAGGGCGACGTCGGGAAGGTGCCGCCGTAAATAGAGGAGCAGCCCGTGGCGTTGGCGATGATCATCCTGTCCCCGTAGAGCTGGGTGGCCAGCTTGACGTAGGGGGTCTCGCCGCAGCCGGCGCAGGCGCCGCTGAACTCGAACAAAGGCCGGAGGAACTGGCTGCCTTTGACCGTTTCGATTTTGGCGCCGTCGATAACGTTGTCCGGAAGCCGGTCGAAGTACTCGGCCATCCGGCTCTCGCCCGCAGCCCGCAGCTCCTCGATGGGCGCCATTTCCAGGGCCTTGGGCTTGGCCGGGCAGACCTCGACGCAGGAGTCGCAGCCGACGCAGTCCTCGGTGTAACACTGGACGCGATATTGGAGGTCCCTGTCGTTCTTGGTGGCGGACTTGAGAACGGTAAAGCCCTCGGGAGCGTTCTTGAGGTCGGCCGGGGCAATCTGCTTGGAACGGATGGTGGCGTGCGGGCAGACGAACGAGCACTGGTTGCACTGGATGCAGTTCTGGGGCAGCCACTTCGGGCACTCGACGGCGATGCCGCGCTTTTCGAGGCGCGCCGTGGCCGTGGGGACGGCCCCGTCGAACGGCATTTTTGAAACGGGCAGACTGTCCCCCTTGAAACGGCTGACCGGCTCGATGACTTCCTTGGCGAACACGCTGGCGTCGTCGGGGACGATTTTGATCATCGGCGCCGATTTGGTGATCCTGGACGGGACCGGCACCGCTTCCAAGCCCGCGGCGGCCCGGTCGACGGCGTCCCAGTTCATCTGGACGACCTCCTTGCCCTTCCGCCCGTAGGTCTTCTCGATGGCCTTCTTGATGAGAGCGATGGCTTCGGCCTCTGGCAGGACGCCGGACAGCTTGAAGAAGCAAGCCTGCATGATGGAGTTGATCCTCAGCCCCAGGCCGAGTTCGTCCGCGATCTTCAGGGCGTCGATGTTGAAGACCTTGACCTTCTTGTCGATGATCGTCTTCTGCATGTCCTCGGTCAGGTTCTCGAAGACCTCCCCCGCCTTCCAGTTGGAGTTGATGAGGAATGTCCCGCCCTCCCGGATACCCTCGAGAATGTCCAGCCGGCCGATATAGGACGGCTTGTGGAGGGCGACGAAGTCGATGGTGTTGAGGAAATACTGGGACTGGATCGGACTCTTACCGAAGCGGATGTGGGAAATCGTGACGCCGCCCGATTTTTTCGAATCGTACTGGAAGTAGCCCTGTCCGTACATGTCGGTGTTGTCGGCGATGATCTTGATGGAGTTCTTGTTGGCCCCGACCGTGCCATCCGAACCGTAGCCCCAGAACTTGCAGCGGACGGTGCCCGGGAGCTCGGTGTCGAGCACCGGGCCCAGGGGCAGAGACGTGTGGGTGACGTCGTCGATGATGCCCACGGTGAAGCCGTGAAACGCCTTGCCGTCGAGATGCTCATAGACGGACTTGACCATGGCCGGCGTGAACTCCTTGGAGGAGAGGCCGTAACGGCCGCCGATGACCGTGACGGGGCGGCCGGCCAAGGCCAGGGCGACGTCGAGGTAGAGCGGCTCGCCCAGGGAGCCGGGCTCCTTGGTCCGGTCGAGCACCGCGACCCTTTTGGCCGAGGCCGGGATGGCGGCGTTGAGGGCCGCGGCGTCAAAGGGCCGGTACAGGCGGACCTTGACGAGTCCCAGCTTGGCCCCGCGGGCGTTCAGGTAGTTGATCGTCTCCTCGGCCGTTTCGGCGCCCGAGCCCATTATGACGATGACCTTTTCGGCGTTCGGGTCACCGAAGTAGTCGAAAAGATGATATTGGCGGCCGATGGCCTTGGCCACCTTATCCATATAATGCTGCACGAGGCCCGGTGCCTCGGCATAGTGCTTGTTGGTCGTCTCGCGGCCCTGGAAGTAGACGTCCGGGTTCTGCTGCCCGACCTTCTGGACGGGCCGTTCGGGGTTGAGCGACCGGCGCCGGAAGGCCTCGAGGTACTGGGGCTCGAAGAGCGCGGCCAGCGTCTCGTAGGGCACGACTTCGACTTTCTCGACCACGTTGGACGTCCGGAACCCGTCGAAGAAGTGAAGGAAGGGAATCTGGGTGCGCAGCGTCGCGAGGTGGGCGACGATGGCTAGGTCTTGGGCCTCCTGGACCGAGCCGGCGCAGGTCATGGCGAAGCCGGTGTTGCGGGCCGCCATGACGTCGCTGTGGTCCCCGAATATGGATAGGGACTGGCAGGCCAGCGACCGGGCGGAGACCAGGAAAACCGTCGGCAGCATCTCGCCGGCGATCTTGTGCATGTTGGGCAGCATCAGCATCAGGCCCTGCGACGCGGTGAAGGTGGTCGTCAGGGCGCCGGCGGACAACGCGCCGTGGACGGCGCCGGAGGCGCCCCCCTCCGACTGCATTTCGATCACGTCCACCTTCTGGCCGAAGATATTTTTCCGGCCCTGGGCGGACCACTCGTCGGCCAGCTCCCCCATGGTCGAGGACGGGGTGATCGGATAGATGGCCGCGACCTCGGAATAGGCGTAGGTGACGTGCGTCGCCGCCGTGTTCCCGTCAATCGTCTCCATTTTCTTTTTCATGAATGACTCCTTGTATCGCTTTATGATCGACGTCGTTTCTGACGAGTCAGCGCTACTCTTTGAGCTCGGTCCTTCCCTCCAAGGCTTTCTTGATCGTCACCTGGTCCGCGAAATCCAGGTCGGACCCCACGGGGAGACCCATGGCCAGCCGCGTGATCCTGACCCCGAGATCCTTGAGGACCTTCAGCAGGTAGAGGGCGGTGGCTTCCCCTTCGACGTTGGGGTTAGTGGCGATGATGATCTCTTTGAAAGCGGATTCCCGGATCCGCTTGATGAGCTTTTCCAGCCGGAGTTCGTCCGGGCCGCGGCCCCGGAGCGGCGAAAGGGCGCCCAGGAGGACGTGATAGCGGCCGTGGAACGCGCCGGTTTTTTCGATGGACGAGATGTTGAACGGCTCTTCGACGATGCACAGGGCGTCGTCGGAGCGGTGGGCGTCGGAGCAAATCAAACACGGTTCGACGTGGGTGATGTTGTTGCAGCGCGAGCAATAGAAGATTTTCTGCTTGGCGTCCTTGATGACGTCCGCCAGGTGATCGACGTCCTCCGTCGGCAGCCCGAGGAAGTAAAAGGCGATCCGCTGGGCGGTCTTGGCCCCGATGCCGGGAATCCGCCGCAACTCCTCGATGAGGTCGTGAAGCGGCCGGGCGTACTCGAACATCAGCCGATTCCCGGGATCTTCAGACCGCCCGTGAGGCCGCCCAGCTTCCGGCTCAGGGCCTCGTCCACCTTGGCCGCGGCGTCGTTAAAAGCGGCGATCGTGAGGTCCTGCAGCATGTCGATCTCGTCCTTGTTGACGACCTCGGGCTCGAAGCGGATCGAGAGAAGGTGCTTCTGGCCGTCCAGGACGACGGTGACCATCCCGCCGCCGCTCGTCCCTTCGACCTTCATCTCCGCCATCTCTTTCTGCAACTTGTCCTGCATCTCCTTGGCGGATTTCAGCATCTTCTGGAGGTCCAAGATGTTTGTCATGATCCGCTCTCCCCGGGGCCGAAGCCCTTGGATTCCTTGTCCTTGGGCGACTTGACCGGGTCGGCCGAAAGGACCTGGGCCTTGAAGGTGTTCATGAAATACTGGACAGTGGGGTCTTTGAGGGCCGTCTCCATCTCCCGGCCCGGCGCAGGCCGGACAGGATCTTTAGGCGTTTCGCCTTCCTCGGCGAACCGGACCGCGAAGGGACGGCCCAGGACCTCCATGGCCGCCTTTTCCACGGCCTTGACGTCCTTCTCCTGGATCGTCGTTCCGAAAAAGCCCTTGCCCCGTTCGAAGAAGACCTCGATCAGGTTATCCTTGATCCGGACGGACGAATTCTGCGCCAGGATGGCGGCCAGAGGGGCCCTGTCCTTGGCCAGCCGTTCGAGGACCGTGCCGAACGTCTCCCTCTGGGATGGGCCAGACGGCTTCTGAGGTGGCTCCGGAACGGGAGCCGCGGGAAGGGGCTGTCCGGCCCCCGATGCCGCGGCCTCAGGCCGGATCCGGGGCCCGAAGGGGGACGCCGGCGAGGAGGAAGGCGCCGGGGGGGACTTGGGCGCGTACGGAACTGGCCGGGTCTCGCCCGACCCCGAGGCTCCCCCGGATTTCCTCATGTCCTCGACATCCCGGATGAGCTCCTGGAGGGGTACGAGTTTCCGGAACTGGCAGAGCTTGATGAGGAAGGTCTCCAGGTAGATCCTGGGCTGGGAGGAATACCTGAGCCCCTGCTCCCCCTGCTGGAGGGTGACGAGATAACGGAGGAAATCCTCAGAGGCCGCCTTCCGGGACTGGGCCCGGAGCGCGTCGAGTTCCTCGGAGGTCACGAGCAGGAGGTCTTCGGGTTTCTCGACTGAGCTCACCAGGAGGAGGGCCCGGAAATGCTCGACGAGCTTGGAGAAAAAAAAGCGGAGGTCGTATCCGGCGGCGATGAGATCTTCGACCAGGGGGAAGATCTCCCGGGGTTGCTCATCCAGGACCGCCGACGAGAACCGGAAAAGGACGTCCGGACCGATGGTCCCCAGGATGGTCTTGAGGTCCTCGTCGTTGATGTTATCTCCGCTGAACGCCACGGCCTGGTCGAGCAGGCTCTGGGCGTCCCGCATGCTGCCGTCCGCGGCCTCGGCGATCATGGCCAGCCCCGAGGGCGTGACGGTGATACTCTCTTTGCGCGTGATCTCCATCAGGTGGTTGATGATGTCTTTGTGGGAGATCTTTTTGAATTCGAAATGCTGACACCTGGAGACGATGGTCGGCATGACCTTGTGGAATTCGGTCGTCGCGAAAATGAAGACCGTGTTCGCCGGGGGTTCCTCGAGCGTCTTGAGCAGGGCGTTGAAGCCGTCCTTGGTGATCTGATGGACTTCGTCGATAATGACGACCTTGTAGCGCGTGTAGATGGCCTTGTACTTGAGAGATTCCCGGAGGGCCCGGATTTCCTCGATCCCCCGGTTGGAGGCCCCGTCGATCTCCAGGACGTCGATGGCCCGGTCCTCGTTGATGGCCGTGCAAAACTCGCACGTGTTGCAGGGGTGAGGCGTCGGCCCGTCGACGCAGTTCAGGGCCTTGGCCAGGATGCGGGCCACCGTCGTCTTGCCCGTCCCGCGCATGCCCGAAAACAGATAAGCCTGGGTGATCCGTCCCGTCGTGATGGCGTTCTGGATCGTCTGGACGACGGACTTCTGCCCGATGACCTCCTCGAAAGTCATGGGCCTGTATTTCCGGGCGAATATCAAATAGGACATGGGTGGCACCCGCTTTTCGCGGGCGGGAATTTCCTGCGTTTCCTCGAAAAAAGTAAAACATATCTTAGCACAACCAGCCGAAATATCAAGGAAAAATCGCAATAGAATCGCGCCTTCCGAATCAGTATAATAAGGCCCGTTCATGCCACCCCTCGAAGCGACCGCCAAGGGCCTCAGGACGCGAAGCCTCCTCGAAATCCACCTGGCGGTTTTCCTGTTCGGCTTCCCGGGGCTTTTCGGGAAATGGCTTCCCCTCTCCCCTCCCCTGATCGTCCTGGGCCGGGTCCTTTTGGCCTCCCTGACTCTGGGCGCGGTTCTGGCGGTCAGACGGGCGTCCTTCAGGATCTCACGGGCCCGGGATCTGAGGCTCTTTATCCTCTGCGGGTTCATTCTGGCCGTCCACTGGACGATGTTCTTCCGGTCCGTCCAGATCTCCACGGTAGCCGTCGGGCTCCTGTCCTACTCCAGCTTTCCGGTGTTTACGGCCTTCCTGGAACCCCTGGCCCTCAGAGAGCGGTGGGACCCCTGGAGCCTGTTTTTCGCGGTCCTCACCATGGGTGGGGTGTTCCTGATGGTTCCCGGCTATGACCTTTCCGACCCCATTTTTCAGGGCGTCCTCTGGGGACTGGGCGCGGGGCTGACCTTTGCTTTCCTGGCGGTGCTCAACCGGAGCCTCGCCCGGAGGCATTCGAGCCTCAAGGTGGCGTTCTACCAGGACTCTTTCGCCATCCTCTTCCTCGTGCCCTTCGCGTTCCTGGCCAACTTTGAGCTGACCTGGAGGACGGCTGGGCTTCTGGTTTTGCTGGGTGTGTTCGGCACGGCCGCCGCCCATGCCCTTTTCATCAACGGCATGAAGCGGATCGGGGCCCGGACGGCGAGCATCATCAGCGCCCTCGAGCCCGTCTACGGGGTCGCCCTCGCCCTGGCGTTCCTCAAAGAAAGCCCCTCCCTGAGAACAGTCTCGGGAGGGGCGGTCATCCTGGCCGCAGCCCTCACCGTGAGTTTGAGGGCGGGCCGGCTCTCAAACTGACAATGAGGACCGGCCGTTCGGCTCAGTACTTCTCTACGGCTTCTTTTTTCTTCGGCGGGCTCTTCTTGAGGTTGTCCGCCTCCTGCTTATGACGCTCGGCCAGCTTGGCCTTATCGGCGGCTTGGCGCTTCTGCGTCGCGGCGATCTTGGCTTTGGCGTCGGCGTCGATCTTCTGCTTTTCCACCGCGTTCCTGGCCGACCCCTTGGCCGCGTCCGCCTTGCGCCGGATCTCGGTGACTTCGTTCCGCTGGTCCTGCTCGAGCCGTTTTAGTTCTTGGTCGTGTCTCTGCCGGAGGGTGGCTTCCTCGACCCGCGGCGCGTTCCGGGTCATCTGAGGCGTTTGACGCGCTTGCTGCCGGCCGATTCTGGCCGCCGCTTGATCCTTGTCCAGCACCTCTTTGGGCCGGGCGGCCTCGCTCTTGCGGATGTCGGGCCGGAAGAGGACGACGTCCCGCGCGTCGACACGCGCCTCGTCCGGGCGGCGGGCGTCCTTCAATTGGTGCCTAACGACGGCCTGGTTCGTCAGACGGCGGACGTGATCGACGCCCACGCCGTCGTTAATCACATGGTTTTCCTTGACGTGGATATTGACGTCGATGTGCGTGGTGTTGATGATCGTCACGTTCCGTTCCGGGGGGAGCACCAGACGGCCCAGGGAGCCGTTCATGAAATCGCGTCCTCTGACGAAGTTCCAGTGCTGTCCCGGAATGTCAAAGGTGCGGCGGCGGAATCCGTAACGCATGTCGAAGTCGTCTCCGGGAGGAAGGGGCGCCCAGCCGATGTAGGTATCTCCCCATCTCCAGGCGACCCAGGACGGGCCCCAGACCGTCCCGGGAACCCAAAACCAGCCCAGCCGGACATCCCAGCCCCACCGGCCGTAGTGGTAAACCAGCCAGCCCCAACGCTCCCCGGACATCCAGGTCCAGCCGTAATCGGAGTAAACCCAGTGTCCGAGCGTGTAGGGACGCCACAGGTAATCCACCCCGCGCGGAATCCAGACGTTGCCGTATGGCGCATAGGAGACCCAGAGGCCCTGGGGTCCAAGGTACGAGTAATAATCCGACACGTCCTGACCGCTGGAGTCCCAACGGTCATCAGGAAGCTGTTGCGGCGGAGGGGTTTCGGGGGGAGGTGTGCCCTCAGGAGGGGGACCGGCCGGACCGTTCTCCCCTTGAGGCACATACATGACGCACCCCGCGATCATGACGCAGACGATAATAAAAAGTCCCGATATTTTCTTCATTTTCATCCTCCTGACCATGTCATTTGCAAGGAATATGCCAAGGCGAATGCCTGTCAAGATATGAGTCGGTCGAGGTCCGGATGTCCGAAAAAGGCGACACTTGATTGCCAGAGCGGTCAGAAAAAGGCTCGCCGGACGCCTGGTCAGCAGTTTTCGAGACGTTTGAAAACGGCCTTGATGCGTTTCAATGCCCAATTGATATCTTTGTCCCGGATAATGAGCGGCGGGGCCAGGCGGATCACGGACTCGTGGGTTTCTTTGCAGAGGAGGCCTTCCTTCATCAGCTCTTCGCAGTAGCGGCGTGCACCGCCGGCTTCCGGCTTGAGTTCGATCCCCACGAGGAGTCCGCGGCCGCGGATTTCCTTGATTTTCCGGCTTCTGATCTTTTTGAGCTTATCGACTAGGTACCGGCCGCGCTCGGCGGCGTTCTCGACGAGCTTCTCGTCCCGGATGACGCAGAGACTTTCCCTGGCGACCGCGCAGGCCAGAGGGTTTCCGCCGAACGTCGAACCGTGCTCCCCGGGCTTAAACACGCCCAGGATTTCCCGGTCGGCCAGGACCGCGGAAATCGGGTAGCAGCCCCCCCCGAGGGATTTCCCGATGACGACGATGTCCGCCCGGACATCTTCGTGCTCGCACGCGAAGAGCTTGCCGACCCTTCCGAGACCGGTCTGGATCTCGTCCGCGATGAAAAGCACGTTGTTCTTCGTGCAGATTTCCCGGGCCTGCCTCAGGAACCCGTCCGGCGGGATGAGGATCCCGGCCTCGGCCTGGATGGGCTCGACGATGAAGGCCGCCGTTTCGGGCGTGATGGCCCTCTCGAGCGATCCCGCGTCGCCGAAGGGGATAATAGTGAATCCCGGTGTAAAGGGGCCGAAATCCTGACGGTAGAGGGGCTCGGTCGAAAAGCTGATCGCCGTGACCGTGCGTCCGTGGAAATTATTGGCGCAGGCGATGATGTCCGCCTTGTCCTGGGGAACGCCTTTTTTCTGGTAGGCCCACTTGCGGGCCGTTTTGACGGCCGTTTCCACGGCCTCGGCGCCGGAATTCATTGGCAGGACCATGTTGTATCCCGTCATTTCGCAGAGTTCCTTGGCCAGGAGCGGCCACTGATCGTTGCGGAATGCCCGCGATGTCAGGGTCAGCTTCTTGGCCTGGTTAATAAGGGCTTTGACGATCCGGGGATGCCGATGGCCCTGGTTGACGGCGGAATAGGAACTCAGGAAATCTAGATACTTGCGGCCCTCGACATCATACATCCAGATGCCCTTGGCCTCGCTGATGACGACGTCAAGCGGATGGTAGTTGTGGGCCCCGTAGAGGTCCTCGATGGTGATGAGATCCTTGCTGTCCATGGTGAGCCTCCCTAAGATTTCTTCAGTAAATGATAAAGGCCGCGTCCGATGAGCGCGGCCGCCACAAAGGCGATGGATATTTTGCGATCGACCATCGCGGATAAGAGGAGCACGATCGCGGCCGCGATCTCGAGCGTCCCAAACTTTCGATCGGTCACGCCGCCATCTCCTTCTTCGCCGCCCGTTCTAAATGGCGGAGAGGGCGGGATTCGAACCCGCGGTACGCCTTACGACGCACACACGCTTTCCAAGCGTGCTCCTTAAGCCACTCGGACACCTCTCCGACCGGTGAAATGGACCGCGCCGGCACGCCGACAGAACCTTAAGTTATCAAAAAACGGAAGGGCGGTCAATGAACGGAGGCGCGCCTCAGAGGCCGCGGCGGTCGAAGAGGAGCGCCACGATGCCGTCGCTGATGGATCGGTTGGCGGTGATGTTCTTGTCGCCGCGCTCGCCGGAATTGCTCTGGACGATGACCAGGGTCCGCCGCGCCGGAAACCAACGCACGACACCGTTGTGCCCCCAGTCCTCGGAGCCGCGCGTCCAGATTTCGGCCGTCCCATCCGGCGCCTTGGAAACGAACCAGCCGAGGGCGACCCCCGTGTCCGTCAGCTGCCGCCGCGGCGCCCACATCATCTCCAGGCTGTTCTTGTTGAGGAGACGCCCGCTGGCCAGGGCCTCGAACCAACGCGGGAGGTCGACGATATTCGAGTAAATCCCTCCCGATCCGATGTACCCCCAGTTATGCCCGAGGTTGGCGGGCTCCAGAGCCCTGGTCATGGGCGCGACCGCGTTTGGCGGCAGTCCTGCCGTTTCATCCCAGAACCTCGTGTCCGCCATGCCCGCTCGGGTCAGGACGTTGTCCCGGACGTATCGCTCATAGGATCGGCCCGAAACGACCTCGATGACCGCGGCGAGCAGTTCGTAGTTCTCGTTGGAGTAGGAAAAGCCCGTGCCCGGCGGGAACTTCAACGGGTCGCGGAGAATCGCAGCCGCCGCCTTGTCCCTTTCGGCCATTCCGTCCGCGAGGTAGTTCTGGCCGAGGCCGGAGGTGTGGAGGAGTAGCTGCTCGAGTGTCACGGCCGCCTTGTCTTTCGGGACGTCCGCCAGGAACTTCGTAAGGGCATCGCCGAGCCCCAGAAGGCCCTGTTCTCTCAACATCAGCACCGCGACCGCCGTGAACGATTTCGTGATCGAAGCCAGATTGAAGAGCGTCCTTGGGGTCGCCCGCACGGTCCTGGCCGAGTCCAGCCAGCCGGAGCCGGATTGAACGATCACCCGGCCGTCCATGGAGACGAGAGCCGAAAAGGCGAAGCCTGCCTCGGCGCTCTGGTCGAGATAACGCTCCAGCTTGTCCCTGAGGTCCGCGGGGCCGGCGGTAACTTGAGCACGGCTCACTCCCTGGCATACCGCGCTGGCCAAAAAAATAAGTAGGACAGGAGTGGCGACGGCAACGGATCTATTCATGCGTCCCCCTCAGAAACGCGAGCGATAGACGTTGATCAAGTCCTTGAGCAGGGCGGCGCCGGCCCCCCTCGGGTTGGAGCGGCCTCCGGTCACCGTCACGGAGCCCATCGTATCCGTAAGGAACGTGATCCCCTTCTCCGTCCCGTTGACGTGGAAGAGAGGATGAGAGGGATCGAGGACTGACGGCCGGACTTCGAGGGTCCAGCCTTTGCCCTTTCTGCCCGGCGAGGCTGAAGCCAGGAGCTTGACCGATTTTCCCTCTGCGCGGGCGCCCTTGATCAAATCGGCGGGCATGCCGGCGATTCCCAAGATTCTGACGTCACCCAGCCCGAATTCCGTGTCGAGGCAAGTATTGGCGATGAGAATAAGCTTGGCCGCGGAATCCCAGCCCTCGACGTCCATGGAGGGGTCGGGCTCGGCGATCCCCCAGCGTTGGGCCTCCTGAAGCGCCTCCTCATAGCTGAGGCCATCCGCCATCTTGGTCAGGATGTAATTCGAGGTCCCGTTGAGGATCCCTTGGATGCCCTCTATCGCGGCCCCGGCCAGGGACACGAGGCCGATGTCCAGGGTCGGGAGGGCGGCGGCCGTGGCACCGCTGTACCGCAGGGCCAGGCCGTGATCTCCGGCGAGTGACCTGAGTTTGCGGAAGGCGATGACCAGCGCTCCCTTGCTTGCGGTCACGACGTTCCAGCCGTTTTCAAGGGCGGCGGCAATATAGGAAAGGCCGGGCTCGCCGCTCGCGAGGTTGGAAGGCGTACACTCCACCAGGCAGCCTCCGGCCCCGGCCGCTTGGAAAACATCCTGGATCCGCATCCCCGGGCGCCAGGCCGGGTTGTCGGCGAACAACGGCCCTTCGAGTTTAAGGACTTGCCCCGCATCCAGTGGCCGGCCCGAGAAAAGGCAGCCATCGGCTTTCACGATGGCCATGATCTCGAAATCGAGGTCGTATCGGCGCGCAATCTCGGCGCGTTTTTCGCGGTGAAGGGTGAAGAAGGCGCGGCTGACGTGGCCGAATCCCGTGAGGGCGATGGGAACGGTCTTCATGCGCGGCTCAACGGTCAGGCGGGGCCTGCCCCCGTTTCGTGAACGTCATCTGGCGGAGAGGGCGGGATTCGAACCCGCGATACCGATTGCTCGATATATCGGTTTTCGAGACCGACGCCTTCAACCACTCGGCCACCTCTCCGTTACTTAATAAAGCTACGAGGTCAAAAGATTATAACCGAAATGCCCCGGGTTGAACAGGGCCTTCAATCCCCTTCGCGGGACTCCACGAACGTCATCAAGAGGTCGCCCTCGGCAGCCTCTTGATGACTGCGGGTTAGGAGACCCCCCGGCTGCAAGTCCGTGGAGCTTCAGCGCCGTCTGGCGTGGAAGAAATCCGTGAGCAGCCGACCGCATTCGGCGGCCAGGACGCCGCCCAGGATCCGGGGACGGTGATTGGATTTGTCAAACGGGAACACCATGATGGACCGGACGGCGCCGGCCTTTGGGTCCGGGGCGCCATAGACGAGCCTGCCGACGCGGGCCTGGACGACGGCGCCCAGGCACATCGCGCACGGCTCGACCGTGACATAAAGGTCGCACCCGGTCAGCCGGTAGTTTCCGGCTCCGCGGGCCGCCCGGCGTAGCGCGACGACCTCCGCGTGGGCGGTGGGATCGGACGAAGCGACCGGGCGGTTGGAACCGCGGGCGACGATCTTCCCATCTTGAACGACAACCGCGCCGACGGGGACCTCTCCCCGATCGCCGGCCTTGGCCGCTTCCCGGAGCGCGGCCCTCATGAACCAGGAATCGTCCTTCACGGCAGGCTTTGTCATCGCGCAGCGATTTTACCCCGGGTCGCCCTCCCTTGACAATCCCGCTTCAGGGGCCGACCCGGCTTCCGGTCCGGATGAGCGGCGGGCCATGGTCCTTCCTTTAGGGCTCTTTTCGGGATATAATCCGGCTTCATTTGGAGGAGTCGCCGCATGGACTTCGTCGGGTGCCTTTTCTGCCGAAAAACATTTCCCTATGACCCTTTTTCGCCCTTCTGTCCCGGCTGCGGCGAGGGGCTCCTCGTCGCCCCGGCTCTGAAAGACGCCCCGGGGGCGATCCGGCCCGGCCGGGACTATCCTCTGGAACGGTTCGCCGATTTCCTGCCCCTTTCCACGCCCGACCGGAGATTAAGCTTGGGCGAGGGCGATACGCCCCTGGTTTTCCTGGGCAGGCTTGCCGCCTCGCTCGGGATTCCCGCCCTGTACGCGAAGAACGAGGGCCAGAACCCCACCGGAAGCTTCAAGGACCGGGGCACGGCCCTGGCCATCCAGAAGGCCGTGGCCTTGGGGTTCAAAAAGGTCGGGACCGTGTCCACAGGGAACATGGCCGCATCGACGGCGGCTTACGGCGCCCGGGCGGGTATCGGGACCTTCGTCCTGCTGAAGGAAGGGACGTCCAGGACGAGCATCCAGAACGCCGGAGTATTCGGCCCTACGCTGGTGGCCGTCCGGGGGGATTACGGCCGCCTTTTCCATGACAGCCTGCGGATCGGGCGCAAGCTGGGGATATGTTTCCTGAACTCCATCGACCCCTTCCGCATCGAGGGATATAAGGTGACGGGCTTCGAGATCTTTCTCCAACTCGGCCGGCTGGCCCCGGACTTTGTTTTCGTCCCGCTCAGCTCGGGCGGGCACCTCCTCGGGCTCATGCGGGCCTTCGAGGACCTCGGGCGCGCCGGCTTGACCCCCGGGTATCCCACGTTCGTGGGGGTCCAGGCCGAGGGCTGCGCCCCGCTGGTCGAGGCCTATGAGACCGGACGGCCCACATACGAACGACTGACGGAGGCGAGGACGATGGCCCATGCCATCTCCAACCCCGCGCCGCCGGGCGGCAACACGGTCCTCAAGATGATCCGGGACCACGGCGGAATCCTCGTGTCCGTTTCCGATGCCGAAATGCTCGCGGCCCAGAGATCGCTGGCCTCGTCGGAGGGCCTGTTTTGCCAGCCGGAGTCGGCGGTTACTTTGGCCGGCCTGATCAAGCTTAGGGATGGAGGCGCCCTCGCGCCGGCCGTCCGCGGCCGCGCGGTCCTCGTCCTCACGGGCAGCGGCCTCAAGTCGCCTCAGGCCCTCGATTCCCTTCCCCTGGAGATCCATAACCTCGCGCTGGAAGGCCTCGAAGACGGGCTCAGGGCCCTGGCCTGACCCCGGCCGTAGGCCTGGCCGGGAAGCCGCGAGCGGGGCGCGGCCTGGCCGGGCATCCGTGAAAAGCCCGCCGCTCCCCCCCGCAACTGTGATATGCTATTCGGGTCGAATCTGATCATATGGAGAATCCGATGAGCGATGAATTTGGCAGCTTCCAAAGATTCAGCCAGAACATGGGCTGGCCGAAAATTCCGGCGAAGGCCGTCAAGGGCGCAATCCTCGTCCTGGCCGCCGTCGTCCTCCTTTGGGGGTCCTTTTACCAGGTCGCCCCCGAGGAAATTGGCGTCATCCTGCGCTTCGGGAAGTTTGTCCGGACGACCGACCCCGGGTTGCACGCGAAACTGCCCCTCGGCGTCGAGCGCGTGATGCGCGTTCCCGTGCAGCGCCAGCTCAAGCTGGAGTTCGGATTCCGGACCGTAAGGCCGGGCATCGATTCCCAATACGCCATCAACGCCGATACCAAAGCCGAATCCCTGATGCTCACAGGCGACCTCAACGTCGTCGACGCCGAATGGATCGTCCAATACAAGATCCGCGATCCCTTCAAATTTCTCTTCAAGATGCGGGAGGCGGAAACGACGTTCCGGGACATGACCGAAGCCGTTGTCCGCCGGGTCGTGGGAGACAACTCCGTGGACGAAGTCATCACGGTCGGCAGAGGCCGGATCGCCGACGACGCGAAGGTGCTGCTTCAGAGCCTCTGTGATGCGTATGAGATCGGGATCGAGGTCAATCAGCTGATCTTCCAGGACGTCAACCCGCCCGAGACCGTCAAGCCGGCGTTCAACGACGTCAACGAGGCGCTCCAGGAGAAGGAGCGGAAGATCAACGACTCCTGGGCCGAATATAACCAGGAGATCCCCAAGGCCTCGGGCGAGGCGGAGCAGACCCTCCGGGCGGCCGAAGGGTACGCCACCGAGAGGGTCAACAACGCCGCCGGGGACGCGAACCGCTTTACGGCGGTCTACCGGGAATACGCCAAGGCCCCCGTCGTGACCCGGAAAAGGCTGTACCTCGAGGCCCTCAACGAAATCCTGCCCAAGATCAATAAAAAAATCATCATGGACCAGAACCAGAAAAATATCGTGCCCCTCCTCAACCTCGGCGAGGAGGTGAAAAAATGAACACGACGGCCAAAACCCTGCTTATCATCGGCGCGGCCCTCGTCGTCCTCCTCGTCGTGCTGGATTCCGCCTACGTCGTTTCCGAGACGAATCAGGTCATCATCACCCAGTTCGGCGAACCCATCGGCGGCGCCGTGAACACGGCCGGCCTCCACTTCAAGGCCCCCTTCATCCAGAAAACCAACTATTTCGACAAGCGCTGGCTCGAATGGAACGGGGACCCCAACCAGATTCCAACCAAGGACAAGAAGTACATCTGGGTGCACACGTACTGCCGCTGGCGAATCAGTGATCCCCTGGTGTATTTTCAAAGAGTCCACGATGAACGCGGCGCGCACAGCCGTTTGGATGACATCGTGGACGGCGAAACGCGGAACATCATCGCCAAGTTCGACCTGATCGAGATCGTCAGGTCTTCGAACCGGACCTTCGAGCTGACCGAAGACGCGGCTCTCCTCGATTTTTCGGAGGTCGTCGGCAAGATCCAGACTGGGCGGGACAAAATTGCCAAGCTCATCCTCGATAGCTCGGCCAAGATCACGCCCATGTTCGGGGTCGAACTCAAGGACGTCCAGATCAAGCGCGTCAACTACGTCGACGAGGTCCAGCGGAAAGTGTTCGACCGGATGATCGCCGAACGGAAGCGCATCGCCTCCAAGTACCGATCGGAAGGCGACGGCAAGAGCGCCGAGATCCGCGGTCAGAAAGAGCGGGAGCTCAAGAGGATCACCTCGGAAGCCTACCGCAAGGCCCAGGAGACCAAGGGCAAGGCGGACGCCGAGGCGACCAAGATCTACGCCCTGGCCTACAACCTCGACCCGGAGTTCTATCAGTTCCTGAAAACGCTCGAGACTTACCGCACGGCCCTCGAAAAAGAAACCTGGCTCATCCTGTCCACGGACAGCGAGTTCCTCAAGTACCTGAAACAGCCGGGGCGCTAGGGAGGGCAGGGGTCGCGCTCAGGTTTTCGCCAGGAATTCGACGATCCTGTCGCGGCTGGGAAAGAGGGCCGGCGTCCCGCCCGTGTGGAGAAAGACGACGTTCTCGGATTTTCCGAAGGCGCCCTTCTTGATGAGGGCGATCAGGCCGGCCATGGCCTTGGCCGTGTAGATGGGGTCGAGGACGATCGCCTCCCGCTGAAAAACGAGACGGATGACCTCGGCGACCTCGCGGTCGACGACCCCATACCCTTCCTTGATCTGATCATCGGTGACGATCACGTCGTCGGCGTGGATGTCCAGCCCGAGGCCCAACGCCGAATCGGCCGCCCGGGCGATCGTGAGGACATCCTCGGAAAAAGGCCCCTTGGGGTCCGAGACGCTGATGCCGATGACACGGCACCCGGCCGCGAGCGCCCTCGCCCCGACAAGGAGCCCGGCCTGTGTCCCGCCCGACCCCGTTGAATGCACGACGGCGTCGATTCTGACCCCGCCGGCCTCGGCCTGTCCCACGAGCTCGGCGAAGGCGCCGACATAGCTGACGGCCCCCAGCGGCCTCCCCATATCCCCCAGCGGGAGCGATCCGCCGACCGGCGCAAGGTAGGGTCTGAGCCCTCTGGCACGAACCTCGGCCGCGGTTTCTTCGAGGATGTCCATGGCCTGGCCCGCTTTGACGACCTTCCCCTTCCCGGCTTCCTTGATCCGGATATCGGCGTCGAGAATATAGTCCAGGAGAAGGTTTCCATCGGGCCCCGGAGGGGAGTCGTAGGTCTTGAAGAGAATGAGGATGGGCCGGATGCCGAACTTCCGGGCGGCGGCCGCCGTCTGCATGCACCAGTTGGACTGGACGCTGGCCCAGGTGATGACGACGTCGGCCCGCTTGGCCAGCATGTCGCTCACGATGAACTCGAGTTTACGGGATTTGTTGCCGCCGAAGGCCAGTCCCGTCAGGTCGTCCCGCTTGATGAAAATCGACGGGCCTCCGAGCTCAGCCGAGAGGTTCTCGAGCTTCCGGAAGGGGGTCGGCAGGTGAATGAGGTCGACCTTCGGAAAGCGGCCGACGCGCTGACGAACCTCTTCGATGGTGAATCGGGGCATGATCGCGTCTCCCGCCCTAACTTAGCAAAAGTCCTGCGGGAAGACAATCCGTTTTCAGGGAGCGTCGGGGAACGTGACCAGCGCCGGTTCCGGCTGTTCCTCATAGATCAGGGCCGCGCCGCGATAGAACCGTCGGTTCCCCGCCGCGAAGGCCAGCCAGACGCAGGCGGCGGCGGCGAAAAAGAAGACGAATCTCGAAGGCCTCCTCAAAAGCGATTGTTCGACGGCGGTCGTCAGGGCGAAGAAGACGAGGGAGAGGATCGCGAAGGGGACCCCCCAGGTATGAAATTTGACCTTCCCCGGAAGCGAGGCGCAGGCGAACGGGACTTTCCGGAAGCGGTAAAAAAACGCCTGGAGGCCGAGACCTCCCATGGTCAGCCCGAAAAGCGTATGTTCGAGCGCCGGCATGAATCCCCAAATCATGGCGTGGGCCACCAGAATGAGTCCCGAGAAGGGCAGGAGCCAGCGAAAAAAAACGGCCTTCCTGACGCCCGCGGCGTACCTTGCCGTTCGGCCCGTCTCCGTGACCTCGAACACCCAGTTGGCGCCGGGCGAGGCCGGGATATTGACGACGGTCCGCAGCCCCGCCAGGATGACGAAGGTCAGGAACAGCGGCTGGACCAGGAGGCTCCCGTTGGACGGCGTCAGGAGGCGGAATCCGCCCCGGTTGGCCATGATATAGAGCGATACAATCCCGGCCGCGACGGCCAGGAAATAGGTCAGGGTGATCCGCTGCTTCTGGCTCGAGCGGATCGTCTGCGAAAAGAACCTGTACACGGCCCGTTCCTCGGGCGCGCGCAGGGCCGCCTTGCCGAACAGTCCCGCCCAACCCTCGCGGAGGCCCGACAACCAAGGCTTGCCTCCGGTCGCCTCCAGAGTCCTGCGGACGTAGCGGCGGTAACTCAGCCCGCTCGCCGCGGCGAAAGCGGCCAGCGAAAGCAGGACGGCGAGGAGAGCCGTCCGCGCCAGCGCCCCGAACATCAGGTCCCGCGTCCCCAGGAGCGTTTCGTAAAGGCCGGTGAACCACAGGGGAGGCAGCCGGAGAAGGAACGGGTCCCCGGCGTCCTTGAGTCTGGCCATCGTGAGGAACGAGCTCGACAGGATCCCGGGCTGGATAAGAAAGGCCAGGAAAAGAAAAATAAGGACCGCGACCAGCACGCCGCGGACGAGCAGCGAGACCTTCCGGTAGGCGCGGTAGGGAAGCAGAACCATGAGGAACAATTGGAGAAAGATGCAGGCGAAAAAAACGAAAAAGCAGGCCGCGAAAGCGCCGATAATGTGGGCGGCCAGATACCGACCGGCGAAAAAGAGGTTGGCCCCGGCCCTCCAGGGGGCGAGATAAATGGCGAACAGGACGGCGGACCCGCTGTTCATGGCCACCGAGAACAGCCCGATAAAAAGCACGAATGAGGCGAGCTTGGCGGCGAAAATAGTCCGCAGCCTGACGGGGAGCGGCGTCAGGTTGAGGAAATCCTGGCGGTCGGGGAAAAGGACGTCCCACTCGAGAAGGGTGACGATCCCGAAGATGATCATAACCACCGAAAAGATATAGGACTTCTCCTGCCAGGACCTCCCCGTGTCGGGGACGAAATGATACTTAAAGAGGAGAAGCTCCGAGCTCCAGAAGACAACGATCGCCAGGACGGAAAGCGTGGCGATCAGCCGCTCCTTCATCTGGTCCTCGAAATCCACGATCTCGTTCCGGAACAGGCGGCCGAAGAAGTGCCGGGTGAGGAACGCGAATTGACCGGTCTCTTCGCCGAGACCGGCGAGCCGCCGGGCGCGCGGAGCGGCCAAGGCCTCAGCCCTCCCCTTTCATGGTCTCCACGATGCGCGCGGCCGCGACGGCCGTGTCCTCGTGGACAACGAGCTCGTTGAAGATCTCGGACAGGGACGGGAGCTTCATGAGCTGGCGCAGGTGCTCGACCGAATCGTTGGCCACGATGTTGCCTTTGTGGAGGATGATAACCTTCGAGCAGACCTTCTCCGTGACCTCGAGGACGTGCGAGGAATAGATGATGATCTTATTTCCCCGGGCCAGGCTCCGGATGAGGTCCCGGATGACGAGGGAGGTCGTGACGTCGAGTCCCGACATGGGTTCGTCGAGCAGGAGGATGTCCGGGTCGTGAAGGATGGCCGCCGTGATCAGGACCTTCTGGCGCATGCCTTTCGAATAGGAGGATATGGGGGCGTCCATTTCCTCCTCGAGGTCGAAGATCGAGAGGAAGTCGATGATCTTTCTTTTGAGCTGCCGTTCCTGGAGTCCGCGCAGGCGGCCGACCATCATGAGATAATCAAGCGCGCTCAGATGGGGATAGATTTCGGACTGTTCCGGGACGTAGCCAAGCCGGCTTTTGTAGGCATGGATATCCGACCGGATGTTTTCGCCCTCGAAAAGGACCTCCCCCTTCGACGGCGCGAGAAGGCCGGCCAACATCCTGATGGTCGTCGTCTTGCCGGCGCCGTTCGGGCCAAGGTACCCCAGGACCTCTCCCGGGGCCACGGTGAAGCTGACGTCGTTAACGACCTTGATGGCCGAAAACTTCTTGGAAACACCCCTGAGCTCGAGCATTTACCAAACTCTATAAGCAACTTTTATACCAGTTGAGCCCCGGGCCATGATGGGGAAAAACCCCGGGCGGAATGTAAAAGGATTTTACATAGGGAAAAAAAGGGGCAGTCCTCGCCAGGCGAGGGCTGCCCCCCGCCGGATCATTGATACCAGTAATCTTTCAGGATCGAAGCGTATCCAGTGTAAGACTTGCCGTCCACGGTCAGGACGAACTTATACTCGCCTTCCTGGACGGGGAAATTGGCGTAATTGACGTCCATGCCGCCCCGGCCGCCGTAGCCCATCTCCTGCCTGCGCCGCGCCTGCTCCTGCATGGCTTTCTTCTCTTCGGCAGTCCGCTCCCGGCGTCCGTTCATGTTCCAGACGGCGCTGTTCAGCCCGACATTCCCCGAGCCGATGATTTCGTTGAGGACCATGTTCCCCTTGAGGACCTGGATCTTAACCTCGCCCTTCGGCTTCGCCTTCAAATAATAGTTGATCACGATCCCCGTTGGCTCGCTTTGGCCGGCGTAGTTCAACGAGCTCGAATTGGCCCTATCGAACCCGACCCAACGCACCTTCGACTTTATGGCGAACAGGTGGGCGTCCTCGGCCAGCATGGCGGGCGAGAGCTCCTGGACAGGTCCGATGTCGGCGATGAAGGCGCCCCGGCCGTGCGTCGCAACGATGAGGTCGTTTTCCCGGGGGTGGATTTTCAGGTCATGGACGGGCTGGGTCGGCATGTTGTTCTTCATCTTGACCCAGTGCTGCCCGCCGTCGACAGATATGTAAACCCCGAGCTCCGTGCCCGCGAAAAGCAGGTTCGGATTCCTGACGTCCTCGCGGACCACGTTGACCGGGCCCACGGCGAGGTCGCCGACGATTGGCGTCCAGGTCTGCCCGAAGTCCGTCGTCTTGTAGATGAACGGCCGGAAGTCGTCGTTCCTGTAGCCGGAGTAGGTCACATACGCCGTGCCGGGGTCGCTGTTCGAGGCCGCCACGCGGCTGACCCAGTACCCGGGGTTGCCCGCGATCTTGTCATTGAGTTTGGTCCAGGCCCTGCCGTTGTCCCGAGTGACCCAGACGTTCCCATCGTCCGTGCCCACCCAGAGGAGACCCGGGACGAGGGGCGACTCGTCGAATGAGACGATCGTGCAATACTGGACGTTCTGGTCGCCGCCCTTACCGCCCTCGGCCGGCATCTTGGCCTTGTCGTTCGTCGTGAGGTCGGGGCTGATCTCCGTCCAGGTCTCGCCGCGGTTGGTCGACATGACGACGATATTCCCGCAATGATAGATGGTGTCGCTGTTATGGGCGGAGACGAGGATCGGCGCGCACCAGTTCCAGCGCAGGTCCGGCTTCTGAGTCTGGTAGGCGATGTTCTTGCTTTCCCCGGTCACGAGGTCCAGCCGGCCAAGGGGTCCGAACTGGGATTCGTTATAGAGATAGCGGTTGGTCTTGCGGTCGAAGACGTTGTACATGCCGTCGCCGCCGCCGACCGTGGACCAATCTTCGAGGCGAATGGGCGCCCCGCCGCCGGCGCCGCCCGTGCCCTCGAAATCATACATGCGTCCGCCGCCGCCGCTCCGCTTGTTGCCCGGTCCCATAAGGGAGCCGTTGTCCTGGAGCCCGCCGGCTACGCGGTAGGGGTAGGACATATCGAAATCGATAGCGTAGAACTGGGCCAGGGGAAGGAAGTCCGGGTGGTACCAGGCTTTGCCGCCATCCCAGGTCAGGCCCATACCGTGGTCATAACCAAGGAGCATGTGGTTTGAGTCCTTGGGGTCGATCCAGAGGGCGTGGTTATCGCCGCCGAAACGGAAGGCCGCATTCCATGTCTTGCCGGCATCGCGGCTGACCAGGACCCCGACGCTCAAGACATATACGGTCTTGTCGTCGGCCGGGTCGACGACGATCTGGCCATAGTAATAGCCGGGCGCGCCACCGATACTTCTTTTGTCGGGGCTGACCTTCAGCCACGTTGCGCCGGCGTCATCGGACCGATAGATCTCGCCGTCGATCATGCCTTGGCTCGACTTGCCGTCCAGGATTTCCTGCCAGCGGTCGGCGTCGGACATGCCGGGCTTGTTGGCATTCTCGATCATCGCGTAGAGGATGTTCGGGTTCTTTGAGTAGAGCGACAGCCCGATGCGGCCGAGGATGCCGCTGGGAAGCCCGCCGGACAGCTTGGTCCACGTGCTGCCGCCGTCAACGGTTTTGTAGATGCCGGAGCCGGGGCCGCCGACTTGGTAGGTCCAGGGCTTCCTGATGCGGTCGTACGCCGCCGCGTAGAGGACGTCGGTATTGACCGGGTCCATGGCCAGGTCAACGCAACCGACGTTCCGCCCCTGGACCGACACGTCCAGGGACTTCGTCCACGTCTTCCCGCCGTCGGTCGTCTTGAAGACGCCGCGCTCGGGATTTTCAGTGAAGAGGTGGCCGAGGGCCGCCACGTATACAATATCCGGGTTCGACGGATGGACGATGATCCGGCCGATGTGGTGCGATTCCTTGAGGCCCACGTTCGTCCACGTTTTTCCCGCGTCCATAGACTTGTAAAGCCCGTCGCCCCAATAGGTCGAACGGGAATTGTTCGCTTCCCCCGTGCCCACCCAGAGGATGTTGGGGTCGGAGGGCGTCACGGCGATGTCACCGATGGAGAAGACTTTCTCATTGTCGAAAATGGGCTCGAAGGTCTGGCCGTTGTTCACGGTTTTCCAGAGGCCGCCGGAGCCCGTGGCCGCGTAAAAGCAATTGGGTTGCTGAAGGGGGACAGCGAAGTCGACGAACCGGCCGCTCTGGCGTGTAGGGCCGATGGAACGGTAGGCGATGCTCTTCAGGACATCGCCGGCCGGAAGCGGCACGGCCGCGGCCGCCGGCCTCCCTTTTTGCGGCGGCTTGCCCTGCGCGGACAGCCCCAAGGGCGCCAGCAGAAGGGCGCAGACGACCAGGCAAAGGCAGAGAGTTTTGCGGTTAGGCATGAGTCCTCCTTCAGACGGATAGGAATTTGGAGAAAAAATGGATAGCGGCGGGCGGAATTTCGTGATGACGCGTCGCTCCGGTCATGGGATCTTGCGGGGCCAAGATCCAACATTATATCCCAGGGTATCCCCCCGGACAAGGAGATTCTTCCGGGAATCAACCCCGTTCGTGGAATACCAAGGAATCAAGTCTGTGGAACTTCAGCCCGTCAGCTTGTAGACGACGTTCCGCTCGCGGAGGTAGTCGATCACGAAACGGAAATTCCGTTCCTCGACGCCCACGTGCTCGGGCGGGCAGATGCCCTTCTTGGCGAACGTCCCGGCCAGGACAAGGTGCGCGACGGCCGTCGCCGGAAAACCGGTCGTCCGGGCCATGGACGAGAAACCGGTCTGCCGGTCCTTGCGGTCGAACAGGTCGTACGCATAGGCCCGCGGGCGCCCCTGCTCCTCCCCTTCGACCAGGATCCTCATGATTGTGAACTCGTCATCCCCCTCGTGGAGGTGCCACTGCTTGAACAGGACGGCCGAGGTGACGTCGATCGGCCTCACCTTCCGGCCGCGGACATCGATCTCATCCTGCCCGAAAAAGCCGCTGTCGCGAAGGGCCTTGATATAGTCCACGTGGCCGGGGTAACGCAGCGTCTTCTCGATCATGTTGGGGACGGACATCGTTTTCAGCAGGGACCTCAGACCGTCGGAGTTGAATGCTTCGAGCGTGCCGACCTCCGGAAAATCGAGGAATTCCGTGTCCGAGAGGGCCGGCCTGACCACGACGTGGCCGTTCTCGACATAGCGGGCCGGGCGGATATATTCCTCGATGACGTCGGCCGGGGAAAAAGGCGCTTTGTATTCAAAAGGATAGTCCCGCTTGAACGGCAGGCCGCCGACGAAACACTTGAAGCTCCGGACGTTCATGCGGGCCGCATGATAACCGAGGATCATGTTGCTCATGCCCGGGGCGACGCCACAGTCGACGACCGCGGTCACCCCGTTGGCGCGGGCCGTCCCATCCAGCGCCAGAGCGTCTTCAGGGAAAAAGGAGATGTCGACGACGTTTCGCCCCGCTTCGATCACCGTGCGCAGGGTTTGGAAACCCATGAAGCCGGGGACCGCGCCGATGGCCAGGTCGAAATCCCGGACGAGGTCCCGGACGACACCCCCATCGGCCAGGTCCGCCGTCAACTTCTTGACCGGTGCGTCGCCCAGCCTGTCCAGGTTCGCGCGGCTGACGTCGACCGCGGTCACATCGAAATCTTTCGCCAAGTCCGCGGCCATGACGCGGCCGACCATGCCGCAACCCAACACGATAATTTTCTGCACGGAGCCTCCTCGGGAATGGTTTCTTGTTCGAACTCGGAAGACCGATCGAAAAAGAAATTTACTATAGACTAAACCAGACCCTTTTTCAATCCCCTTCGCGGGATTCCATGGACGCCATCAAGAGGCCGCTCTCGGCAGCCTCCTGATGACTGCGGGGGTTCAAGCCAACAGGAGCCCCCCTCTGTAAGTCCGTGGAGCTTCAGGAGGTCGGCGCATGCTCGCCCCGGGCGGCCGTTTACTTTTCGGTATCGAGCTTGTATGATATGGGGCCATAAGTTCAGGAGCCAGGGAGTTGAGATGACCGGATGCCGGATATCCAGAGCTATGGGCGGGTCCTCAAGGACCCCGGCGCGGGCGCCTTTCCGCGGCGCGGCCCTGCTGTTCGCGGCGCTCTTGGCCCTGGCAGGGCCCGGACTCATGTTCGGCCAGGAGACGACGTCCAAGGCGGGAGACCCTGCCAGGAAGTACAAGCCCCGCCTCTTGATGCTCCCCATCATCTACTACACGCCGGAGACGAGGCTGGCCATGGGCGCCGGCGGTGTCCTGAATTATCGTCTCGGCCGGGATAAGGAAAACACGCGTCCCTCGTCGCTTTGGATACTCATGGTTTATACCCTGAACAAGCAGATCCAGCTCGGGCTCAAGCCGGAGATCTACCTGCCTCATAATTTTTTTATCCTGTCCGCGAACCTGCAATACGAGTGGTTTCCCCAAACGTTCTACGGGATCGGCAACGACGTCCCCGCGTCGGCGGCGGAATCCTACACGCCCGAGACGAAGGGCATCCAGTTCTCGGTCAAAAGGAAGATCTTCGGGAGCGTCTTTGGCGGCATCCAATATCAGATCAAGAAAACGATCATTCAGAAGATCGTTCCGGGAGGGCTGCTCGCCTCGGGCGATATCCCCGGTAGCGCGGGCGGGGTCACCTCAGGCCTGGGCTTGAGCTTCACCTGGGACGACAGGGACAATGTCCTTTTCCCGCGCCGGGGTAGCTACCTCCAGTTCGTGGCCGATTTCTACAACGACGCCCTCGGCAGCGATTACCACTATACGGCCTCCCGTTTCGACCTCAGGACATACATTCCGGTCCGCGAAACCGACGTCGTGGCCCTTCAGGCCTTCGTCAGGAACATGGGGGGAAATCCCCCCTTTTATGAGTTGTCGATGCTGGGGGGAGCCTATCTCATGCGAGGCACGTACACCGGGCAGTACCGGGACAAGTCCCTCCTGGCCTTCCAGGCAGAATACAGGATGCACGTCTGGAAGCGGGTCGGCGCGGCCGCCTTCGCGGGGCTGGGCGACGTGGCCCCCACCCTCCGGGACATCAAGCTCAACCGTCTCAAGTTTTCCCTGGGAGCGGGGCTGCGCTTCAAGCTCGACACACGGGAAGGCACGAACTTGCGCCTGGACTTCGCCTGGGGCAAGCACTCGACGGGGTTCTATATGACCGTCCAGGAAGCTTTCTGAAGCTCCACGGGCTAACAGCCGGGGGTTCTGTTGGCTTGAACCCCGCAGTCATCAAGAGGCTGCCGAGGGCGGCCTCTTGATGGCGTCCGTGGAATCCCGCGAAGGGGAATGACGGCCTCCCCTATTTGCGCACCACCTTCAGCGTCTTAATTTCATAGGGCCCGACCGGAACGGCGATTTCGTTGGCCGCCCCTTGAGACGACCACACGGCCGTATCTTTCACGGGTCTTTCGATTAGGTCCGTTTCCACCGCCTGGACGGGCCAAGGGAAGGAGAGTTTTGCTTCCGTCTTCTTCCCGAACGTTTCATAGAGCCTGACGATGAGATTCCGGCTGTTGTACCCGGACTCCATCTTGAGGGTGGACAGGACGATGTTGGCCGGGGCGACCTGGACAAACGAGCGTGCCGCAGGCAGGGTCCCCGGGTGCGTCATCCCGGTCCGGGCGATAAGGGCGTTGTTGAACTCGGCGCCCCGGCGCGTCGTGTCCGCCTCTTTCCATGTCCCCGCGTGCGGGCACAGGGAATAAAGAAGCTCGTGCCGGCCCCGGTCGGCCTCGGGATCCGGCGCGGTGGGGCCGTGGACAATGGACATCCGCAGCGTCGCATCTTTGACGTCGAAACCATACTTGCTGTCGTTGAGAAGGCTGAGGCCTGTCCCCGAAGCGGGGTCGGAGATATCCACCCAGCGCAGGGCGGGGACCTCGGCGCCGTCCGCCGGCCGCGTGATGGACCCGAACGGGATTTCGAATTCCGCCTGGACGGATTTCAGATTCAGCGGGAACGCGGCCTTGATCATCAGGTTGCGTTCCTGCCAGTCGATGGTCATGCGAACATCCAGCCGGGCGAGGCCCGCGTACAGGATGAGGTCCTGCACGAAGAGAGAATGCCGGAAGGGTGTCCTCACGCGCAAGACGGCCCGCACGGGTCCCTTCTCCACGACCTCGACGGTCGCCCCCGTCGTGCCGAGGTTTTCGGGCGCGCCCTTCAGCCCCAATTCCCAGGCCGACATGGATTCCGGCTCATCGGCGATGGCCTGGAGGACATTCGCGGGCCCGGAAAATATTTCCTTGTTCAGGCGTTTGTCGTAGAGGCTCTTGATCCAGCCCGTCTTCGGGTCGATGGCGATCCGGAAAAAAACGTTTTCCATGGCCGAAGCGCTCGCGGAGACCGGCGCCCCTGAAGTCTCCATCTCTCCGGGTTGAGCCGCGCCGGTCGCCCGGTATACCCTGTAGCCAAAGGAGGGAACGTCCGACGCGATGAAGGCCAGCCGGAACCTGGTCCGGTCCGCATCCGCCCTTTTTTCCAGGACCTGGACCGGGACCGGCTTCCCGTCCGGCGTCAGGACCGTGACCCCCTCCGTCCCCTTGGGCAGGGCGACCTCCCCCGTAACTGGCTCGGTCCGGGACCAGAACAGGGGGTTGAAGACCGCGAGCGGAATTCCTTCCCCTCTCGTGTCGGCCGCGTTCAAGATGGTCTCCAGGGAAAAATCCAAAGCCCTCTGGCCCCTCGACTGGGCCTCCCGATAAAACCGGCCGGATTCCTCGTAGACCGGACCGATGCTCGATCCGTCGAGGATGTCATGGAACTGATTCCGCAACGTGGTTTTCCAGGCTTCGTCGATGTCCCTCTCGGGGTAGTAGTCCCGGAATCCCGCCGCCACGGCCAGGGCGGAAAAACGCTCGGCTTGAAGAAGAAGGCTTTCCATCGTCCTGTTCCATTTTTTCGTCGCGGCCTGCGTCGTATAGCAGGCGGGGAAGATGAAATTAAGCTCTTTCCGGACCACGGGAAAATCCACGCCGGACGCTTCGATTTTCTTGAAATAGCCCGCTGGGTCGGAGAATACCATCCTGGGATGGTTGCTATCGTTCTTGTATTTTTCGATAGCCGCCACGTCCGAGTCCCGGGGGCCTCCCCCGTGATCGCCTTCGCCATAAAGAACCAGAAAGTCCTTGACGGGGGTCTGCGTGGACGCGTCCTTGAGGACCTCGTTGAGACCGTCCTTCAGATTGACGAGGTACCAGCCCTGGGGCACGTGGCACAGCACCCGGGAGCCGTCCTTGCCTTCCCACCAGAAAAACGGCTTCTTCTCCGGCGCGCACCGCTCGAAAACATAATAGCGGATGCCGGCCTTGCTCAGGACCTGGGGGAGCTGCCAGTTATGGCCGAACGCGTCCGGGTTCCAGCCGACCGTCACGTCGAAGCCGAACCTGTCCAGGAAATAGCGCTTCCCATAGAGGAGTTGTCGGGCCAAGGCTTCGCCGTCCGGCATGTTGAGGTCCGGTTCGGCCCACATCCCCCCGACCGGGAACCAGGTTCCCTGCCGGATTTTGCCGCGGATCTCCTCGAAGAGAGAGGGGTAATTTTTCTCCATGGCCTCGTAAACGGCCGGCTGGCTCTGGGCGAAGGTCAGGCCCGGCATTTTGGCCATCTGGGCCAGGGTCCCCTTGAACGTCTGGACCGCGATGTCGTTGACCGTCTCCTCCCACCTCCACAGCCAGCTGAGGTCGATGTGGGCGTGACCGACCAGGTGTGCGGTGTATTCCCGGGGGGCCCGAAGGGCCGGGGCCCGGTTCTTGTCCGTCTCCTGACCTTGCGAAAACGAGGCCGCGATCAGGATGATCGCCAGCGATAGGATAAAGGTCTTCTTCAAGCCATGGTTCATCATGTCTACTCCTCCCCGCGATGCCGCCGGTTCTGCCTATTTTTTCAGTTCCGTGGTGCAATGAGGGCAGCGCACGGCCTTGATCGGGATTTCGGTGAAGCAGAACGGACACTCTTTGGTGGTCGGCTCGGCCGGGACGACTTCGGCTCTTCTCTTCATGCGGTTCATGCTCCGGATCATCAGGAAGAGCGCGAAGGCGACGATCACGAAGCTGATGATCCTGTTGATGAACAAACCGTAATTGAGGGTGACCGCCCCGGCCTGCTGGGCCGCCGCGAGCGACGCGTACGGGCCGGTGACTTTCCCGGCCGCGAGCACGACGTACAGATTGGAGAAGTCCACACGGCCGAGGAGCAGTCCGAAGGGCGGCATCAGGAGGTCGGAAACAAGCGACGAGACGATCGCCCCGAAGGCGGCGCCGATGATGATGCCCACGGCCATGTCCAGGACAGAACCGCGCATCGCAAACTCTTTAAACTCTTTGATCACTTTTCCCTCCTTCTCGGCAAATCGTTGACGGCAAAGCCGTAAGGTTGCCTATTTTTTGACAGCCGGGAAAACCGTGATTCGGAGCCGGGCGCATCCCATCGGAATGAGGTCCACCTCCTCCAGGGGCCCCGCGCCCTCCGCCGGACTCGGCGGCACGACGCCCGCCATCCGGCCTTCGGCCTGCCATCCGGGAATGCGCCTGGCCTTGGCTTTCAGGACGACCGGGGCAGCTTCCGGCATGAAAGGCTGAAAGCCGGGGGGATTCAGGGAGGCCACCCGTACGGCCGCGGCCGGGTTCGCGGCGTTGACCACGAGGCCGTAGTTCCAGGGAGTCGTGGGAAGGACCTCCTGGGCCGGCCATTGGGCCGTTCCTCCGTAGCGCTTCCATTCCTCCCCGATTTTCAACGAATACCAGAGCGGCCCTCTCCGCACGGATACCGCGTCACCGATCCGGGGCCAGTGGGCGACCTTGATGTCCATCGGGAATTCAAGCCGGACCTGGTCCCCGTGTCTCCAGAGGCGCTTGAGCACGGCAAATTGGCCGCCCTCGAACTCCCCCGCGAGCTCAGCGCCGTTAACCATGATCCGGACCCTGGCGGCCCAGCCGGGAAGCCTGAGGTAAAGCGGGAATTCGACCGGCCTTTCCATGGACATCGTGAAGTCCGCGTGATCGCCGAACGGATAGCCGGTGTCCTCGGCAATGCCGACCCGCGTTCCCTCACCGACCATCGCGTTGACGGACGAAGGGGCATAGAGGACGGCGGCCAGGCCGTTGTCCGCCGTCGCCATCCAGAGGTGCTCCGCGAAATAAGGCCAGCCGAAAGCGACGTTGTGCTGACAGCAGCGGTAGCTCCAGGGATCGTAGGAAACGAGGGTCCCGCCGTTCTGGAAATCGTGGTCGCCCGAGCTGTCACAGGAAATGAGGTTGGCAGCCGTCAGGTAGTGGAGGCCCCTGAGATCCGGCGTCATGGACGCGGGAAGCGAGTTGAAGGCCACCTCCTCACACCGGTCGGCCCAGGCCGGGTCCCCCGTGATCCTGAGAAGCGACTCGAAACTGGCCATGAATTCGACCATAGAACAGGTCTCCGCGCCCTGCCGGGGATCCGTTTTGCCCGGGCGGATATTCTCGTCGGCGCCGAACATGCCGCCCGGCTGCTGGCCGTATTCATCGAGGACCTGGCGGTAATTGCGCTCGGCGGCCTCGAGGTGTTTCCTCTCTTTCGACTGCTGGGAATAGACGGCCGGCTGCCGGAAACCCATGGTGATGTTGACCCCGTGGTAAAATGAGCTTTCGACCCAAGCCTTGTCGCGATCGGCCGTCAGAACCGGGGACGTCCAGTCCGCCGTCCGTTCGAAAAGCCTGCGTCCCAAGTCCATCAGGAAGTTCTCGCCCGTCCGGTTATATAGCCAGTAAATGCTTTCCAGGTTCTCCCCCCCGCGGAGCTTCTGCCAGCTCCCGGGGAGCAGGCTCTCGACCGGGATGTGGTACTCGTATTGGAAATACCGGCTCATGAAGGAAATGACCCGGCGGTCGCCCGTCGTTTCGTAGTAGCTCTGGAGCGCGGCGAGCATGACCATGTTCGGCCACAGGTCGTGGTTCTCCTTGTTGTCCACGGGTCCGAAGAAGCCGTCCGTTTGCTGGGATTTGAGGGCGTAGTTCAGCCACCGCTCGGTCTCCCTGCGGATGTTAGGGTCCCGCAGGATGTAGCCGAGGTCCCCGTAGCCCTTGAGCCAATAGGGCAATTCCTCCCAGCCTTTCCCCTTCAGGGTGATCCAGCCGCTGTCGTCCCTGAGGAATGGGCTGATTTCTCCGAGACGGCCGGTTAAGCCGTCCCTCATGAGCTGAAGCTGGCTCAGCAGCCAACCGCGCGGTTCGACCGCTCCCATCGGGAGCTTGACCAGAGGGCTGACGGTCAGGGGGGACCTGTTGGACACGTAATGGGCGTTGGGAGCCGCGGCCGGCGGGACCCTGAGAGTCTTCGCGAATGACCCCGGCCCCTGACCGGAGCCGGGCGCGATGAACGGCACGAGAACGAAAGCCAAAAAAAGAAGTCCAGGAATCAATAGATTTCTCATGCCAACCCTCCACTCCCGCCCGTTCGCGGCCGGTCCCTAAATATAGAGCTTCGCCGTTCCGGAGTCAATCACCTTCGCGGGATTCCACGGACGCGAGTCCGTAGAGCTTCAGTCGGCGGCCGGCAGAACGGCGCGGGAGGTCTCTCACCACCCGATGCCATAGTCCTCGCCGTAATTGCTGCTCCCCCCCCAAAATGTGCCGTGCGACCGGTCGAAGTAGATGGCGTTGATCGGGCCCGAGGTGTACTTCTTGAGGGAAATGACATAGCCCATGGCCTTGAGCTTGTCGCGCACCGCCGGGGGGACCTTTTCGTTGAGATCGAGCTTGCCCGGCAGGGTCTTGTGGTCGTTGAAGGAATCGTGCATCTGGTAGCTCGTGATGTTGGCCGCCTCGCAGGCTTCCTGGACGTTCATGCCGAACTCGACCACGTTAAGAAAAAACTGGAGAAGGTTCTGGTCCTGGGTATCGCCGCCCTGGACGGCAAAAGAGAGGAACGGGTTTCCATTCTGGAGGACGAGGCCGGGGGTCAGCGTCGCCCGGGGGCGTTTTCCCGGCTCGATGACATTGAAGGGGTTCTTGTAGGCGTCAAGGACGAAGCTCTGGGCCCGCTGGCTCATCCCCACCCCCGTCGTCCCGGCAATGACGCACGGCACCCAGGCGCCGCTCGGCGTCACGGACACGACCCAGCCCTCTTTGTCGGCGGCCTCGATGGACGTCGTCCCCGAGCGGAAACTTCTTTCGAAGGCCTCGGCCTCCTCCGCAGTCAGGGAGGCCGTTTTTTCGCGGCCCCAGTTCAGCCAGTTGGCCAGATCGCCGGCGTAGGGGTTCTTTTTCCCCTCGAAGGGATACGGATCCCCTGGCCCGATGTCCGGGTTGTTCCGCGTCCAGTCGATGAGCCTGGCCCTTTCCCGCGCGTAGTCCTTCGAGAGGAGCCCCTTGAGCGGCTCCTCGGGCGGAAAATACGGGTCGCCGTAGTAGAAATCCCGGTCCGCAAAGGCGAGATTCATGACCTGGTAAAGGGCGTGGATGTACTGCGCGCTGTTGTAACCCATGGCCTTGATATTCATGGGTTCGAGAAGGTTCAGGGCCTGGAGCATGACGGGCCCCTGGACCCAGCTGGTCAGTTTATAAACCTCAAAGCCCCGGTAATTCGTGGACACGGGCTCCTCGACATGGACCTCCCAGCCCGCCAGGTCGTCCATCGTGATGAGCCCGCCCTGCTCGGCCGAACCGCGGACGAACTCGCGGGCGATGTCGCCCCGATAGAATCGATCGTAGGCCGCCCGGATAGCCTCTTTCCTCGATTTCCCCTGAGCCAGGGCTTTCTCCTCGGCGTCGACGAGCCGCCGCAGCGTTTCGAGAAGTTCGGGCTGGCGGAAAACCTCGCCCGCCTTGGGCGCCTCCCACGCTTCGCCGAGATGAGGGAGGAAGACTTTTTTTGCATACGGCCACTGCTTGATCTTCGCCTTGTCCTTCTCGATTCTGTCGCAGAGCTCCTTCTCGACGGAGTAGCCCTCGGCCATCTGCATGGCCGGCTCGAGGACATCTTTGAGGCTCAACGTTCCGAATTCGGCCAGCATCGTGCACAGCCCCCCGGGGGTCCCGGGCGTCACGGCGGAAAGCGGGCCGTCCGCCGGCGGATACTCATAGCCCTTGCTTTTATAAAAGTCGGCCGTAGCCCCCGTGGGAGCGACCCCGAGGGCGTTGATACCGACGACCGTGCCCGTCTTCGGATTGTAGATGAGGGCCTGGGTTTCGCCCCCCCAGCTCAGCACGTCGTGCATCGTGCAGACGGCGCCCAGCATGGCGCAGGCGGCGTCCACGGCGTTCCCGCCTTTCATGGAAATCATGGCCCCGGCCGTCGCGGCCAGGGGCTTGCCCGTGATGGCCATCCAGTTTCGGCCGTGGAGGACCGGCTTCTCCGTTTTTTCAGGGGCCGCAGCCAGGCCGATGACGGCCACCATCAGGAAGGCTAGCGCCAGCGTCATGATTCTCATGGGACCTCCTCCTGCGGCAGGATCTCGGATGGCGATGGATTCATCGTATCAAGCCCGGCGGGATTTGACAAGCGCCTGGAGAGCCGTGCCGGCCGGAAGAGAAATGAAGAATATCCGGCCGGCGGCCGTGGTCTCCGGGATTCCATTGTGCTATAATACGCGCCTTTGCGAGACCGATGGCAAGGACCGAGGACAGGCCTCTGATCTCATGATCGACAGGCAAAGGAGACTGACCCGCCGTGCACCGCATCGATAAGCATCCCATCCTGCCCATCCCCCCGCGCGTCGAGATTCCCTTCCGCTGGCAAGGCCGGCCGATGACCGCCCTCGATGGGGAAACGATTGCCGCGTCCCTCTTCGCGAACGGCGTCCGGATTTTCGGTCATCATGCCAAAGACGGGGCGGCCCAAGGGATTTTCTGCGCTAACGGACAGTGCGCCCAGTGCCTGGTCCTGGCCGACGGCTTCCCCGTCAAATCGTGCATGGAACTCGTGCGGCCCGGCCTCAGGCTGGAACCCGCGGAGGGCAACCCGGCCCTTCCTCACGGTGCTCCCGGCGCCAAGCCGGCGGCTTCTTTTAAGGATATCGAGGAGGTCCGGGTCCCGGTGCTCATTATCGGCGGCGGCCCGGCGGGCTTGTCGGCGGGGATCGAGCTTGGCCGGAGGGGGGTCGAAACCCTGATCATCGACGACAAGCACCGGCTGGGAGGCAAGCTCGTCCTCCAGACTCACCGCTTCTTCGGGTCCATCGACGCGGTTTACGCGGGCACCCGCGGCATCGATATCGCCACGCGCCTCGAAAGCGAGGTCCGCTCGTTTCCGGCGCTCAGGGTTTGGCTCCAGAGCACGGCCCTGGCGGTGTTCAGCGACAAGAAAGTCGGCGTCCTCGTCGAAGGAAAAAGATATGTGAATGTCATGCCGGAGGTCCTCCTCGTCACGTCCGGCGCCCGGGAGAAAAATCTGGCCTTCCCCGGCAACACGCTCCCCGGCGTCTACGGCGCCGGGGCCTTTCAGACGCTGGTCAACCGCGACTTGGTCAAGCCCACGAGCCGCCTGTTCATCGTCGGCGGGGGCAACGTCGGACTCATCGCCGGCTATCATGCGCTCCAGGCCGGAATCCCCGTCGCGGGGCTCGTCGAGGTCATGCCGGAGTGCGGCGGATACAAGGTCCACCGCGATAAGCTGGCCCGCCTGGGCGTCCCGATCCATACGTCCCACACGGTCCTCAGCGCGAACGGCAGAGATAGCGTCGAATCGGTGACCATCGCCCGGGTCGACGAGCGCTTCAGGCCTGTCGCCGGGACGGAGAGATCGTTCGCCTGCGACACCGTTCTGATCGCGGTCGGCCTGGATCCGGTCGACGAGTTTTACGAAAAGGCCCGGGATTTCGGCCTGACGGCCTTTGCCGCGGGCGACGCGGAAGAAATCGCGGAAGCGTCCGCGGCCATCTTTTCGGGCAAGATCCGCGGTCTCGAGGTCGCCCGCTCCCTCGGCCGGGACGTCGGGGAGATCTCGCCGGATTGGTACAGGACGGCCGACATCCTGAAATCCAAACCGGGAAAGACGATTCCCGAGGCGACGCCGGCCGGCGAGCGCGGGGTTTTCCCCGTGCTCCACTGCAACCAGGAAATCCCCTGCGACCCATGCGCCGCCGTTTGCCCGAACAAGCTGATCGAAATCGAGGAAAACGATATCCGGCTCCTGCCCACGTTCCTGGCCGACAGGGACGGCCAAGGCTGTTCGGGTTGCGAGAAATGCGTGGCGGTCTGCCCCGGGCTGGCCATCACCATGGTCGATTACAGAAAAGACGGGGAATTTCCGACGGTGGCCATCCCCCTCGAATTCCTCAAGGAGACAGTTAGGGCCGGCGATTCCGTCATGGTGGAGGACACGGAGGGCCAAGCCCTGGGTCGGGTCGAGGTGGCCGCGGTCAAGGCCGTCAAGGCCAATGACCGGACGGTCATCGTCAAGGTCCGGGCCCCCAAGGAATACGCCAAAAAGATCGCCGGCATCCGTCTTCAGGCCGAAAAAGAGAGCGACCCCATGGACCGTTATGTCGAACGAACGCTCGATGACACGATCGTCTGCCGCTGTGAGCGGGTCACGGCCGGCGAGATCCGGGACCTCGTCCGGTCGGGCGTGCGCGACATCAACGAGATCAAGGCCGTGACGAGGGCCTGCATGGGGCCTTGCGGGGCCAAGACCTGCACCCCCCTGATCCACCGCCTGCTTCGGGAGGAGGGAGTCCCCGAATCCACGATCGTCGACCAGCCGAAGCGGCCGCTGTTCGTGGAAGTCCCGCTGGGCCTTTTCGCGGGCCTCGACGACCGGGAAGAGTGACACGATGGCGGCCAACACGTCGTTCGACGTCATCATCATCGGCGCGGGAAGCGTCGGGACGCCGGCGGCCTGCTCCATGGCCGAAGCGGGCCTTCGGACGCTCGTCATCGACGAGCTCCCGAGCGCGGGCCAGGGATCGAATAAGCGGGCCATCGGCGGCCTGCGGGCGACCCATTCCGACCCGGCCAAGATCCGGGTCTGCCTTCGCAGTCTTCAGATTTTTTCGACCTGGGAAGAGCGCTTCGGGGACAAAATCGAATGGTACAAGGGCGGCTACGCGTTCGTCGCCTATAGGGAAGACGAGGAAAAGGGCCTGAAGGCGCTCCTGCCCTTCCAGAAATCCCACGGGCTCCGCATCGACTGGCTCGACAAAAGGGAATTCCTCGAGGCGGTGCCGGACCTCAAGCCGGACGGCCTCATCGGCGGCACGCTGTCGCCTGATGACGGGAACGCCTCGCCGCTGCTCGCGGCTCACGCCTTTTTCGTGCGGGCCAGGAAACTCGGCGCCGAGTTCAGGTTCGGCGAAAAGGTCACCGGACTCGTCACGGCCGGAGGCCGCGTCTCGGGCGTCCGGACGGATAAGGACGAGTACGGCGCCGCGGCTGTCATCAACGCGGCGGGAGGGAGCGGGGCCGCCGCGGCCCGCCTCGCCGGGATCGATGTCCCCGTGACACCTGATTCCCATGAGGCCGCAGTCACGGAGCCCGTGGCCCGTTTTCTCGGACCCATGATCGTCGACATCCGGCCTGCCGAGGGCTCGGCGAACTATTATTTCTACCAGCACAGCACCGGGCAGGTGATTTTCTGCATCACGCCTTCCCCCTCGATCTGGGGGCAGGATGTCCGGGAGACGAGTTCGTTCCTGCCCATGGTCGCTCGGCGGATGGTGGATATCATCCCGCGTCTCCGGAACCTGCGCGTCCGACGGACCTGGCGCGGCCTGTACCCCATGACGCCGGACGGCCTCCCGATCGTCGGAGACACGAGGGAGCTGCCGGGTTTCATTCTCGCCGTCGGCATGTGCGGCCAGGGCTTCATGCTCGGCCCGGGGCTGGGTGAACTCCTGGCCCGCATGGTCCAAGGAACGCTCACGGACGAGGACCGGGAAACGCTCGCCTACTTCAGCCCCTACCGGGAATTCAAAGGCCAGGAGAAACTGAAATAACAGGAAGGACCCGGCCATGATGAATTCCGCCCAGGATATCAAAGCGCCCCGACGGCTCGGCCGGTCCGACCTCATGGTGACACCCATTGGGCTGGGATGCTGGCAGTTCAGCAAGGGCAAGGGGCTGGCCGGGAGCTACTGGGCGACCCTCGACGACGCCGAGATCCGGGCGATCATCGCGCGCGGTTTGGAAGGCGGCATCAACTGGTTCGACACGGCCGAGGCCTACGGCGGCGGCGAATCGGAGAAGGCTCTAGCCAAGACATTGCGGGGCCTGGGCAAAGCTCCGGGCGAAATCATCATCGCCACCAAATGGAACCCTCTCCTGCGCAGGGCTTCGTCGATCGCCGCGACGATCGGCGTCCGCCTCGGGAACCTGGCCCCCTACCCCATCGACCTCCATCAGATTCATAATCCCTACTCTCTGTCGTCCGTCGAATCGCAAGTCAGGGCCATGGCCGGCCTGGTGCGCGGGGGGAAAGTTCGTTATGTCGGTGTGAGCAATTTTTCCAGGAAACAAATGGAGAGGGCCGAACGCGAGTTGCGGGTCCTCGGACTGCCCCTCGTTTCGAACCAGGTCCGGTACAGCCTGCTCGACCGGGGCATCGAAACGAACGGGGTTCTCGAGAGCGCCAAGGACTTGGGGATCGCGATCATCGCCTACTCCCCCCTCGCCCAGGGGATCCTCAGCGGAGTTTTCCACGACGACCCGGGACTCGTCCGCCGGCGGCCGGGTTTCCGGAAACACATGTCCGCGTTCAAGCCCAAAGGTCTCGAGAAAAGCCGGCCGGTCATCGAAGCCCTCCGCCGGATCGCCCCGAAACACGCCGCGACTGCGGCCCAGGTCGCGCTCAACTGGCTCATATCGTTTCACGGCCAGGCCGTGGTGGCCATCCCCGGAGCCAGCCGGGCTGACCAAGTCCCGGACCTCACGGCCGCGATGTCTTTCCGCCTGTCCCCCGAGGACCTGGCGGAACTGGACCGGGTCTCGTCGCCTTTCAAAAAGCGATAACGATAAAGGAGATTGACCAGCCCCCGGGCGCCTGACCGCTCCGCCCATCACTTCACGAAGAATTTTTGGCCGGCGCATTCCACAATCTTCATGTCCAGGTCATAGACATCCCGGAGGAGAGATTCGCTGAGGATGTCGCCGGGAGCGCCGGCGGCGACGACCTTCCCGCCCTTCATAAAGACCATGGCGTCGGAGTATCGGACTGCCATCTCCAGATTATGAAGGGTGACGACCACAGTCTTTTTTTTGTCCTCGGCCAGCCGCCGGCAGAGGACCATGGTCTCCACTTCATGGCGGGGGTCGAGGAACGAGGTCGGCTCGTCGAGGAGAAGCACTTCCGGTCCCTGGGCCAGCGCCCGGGCGATGAGCACCAACCGCCTTTCCCCGGAGCTGAGCTCGAGAAACGGCCGGCGGCCCCGCCCGGAGAGCCCGACGTAGTGGAGGGCGTCCTCGGCCAGCCGGACGTCATGGCCTGTGGGCGAAGAGAAGGCCGCGATGAAGGCGGCCCTCCCCGTCAGGACGAAGTCCAGCACGGTGTAGTTGAAGGTGAACGACGGCTCCTGCGGGACATAGCCGACAAGTTTTGCCCGTTCCCGGCCGTGAAGAGCCGTCAGGTCCTTCCCGTCCACGAACAAGGAGCGGCGGGGCGCCGCGAGGACGGACGCGGCGCACTTGAGGAAGGTCGACTTGCCCGCGCCGTTGGGGCCCACGATGGACGTCACCCGCGCCTCGGCGAAGACCAGGGAGCCGATCTCCAGCCGGAAATCCTCGTAGGAGAATTCCAGATTCTCGACCCGGATGTTCATAGCCAGGCCTTCCCGGACCGCCGCAGGAGCACGATGAAGAACGGGATGCCCACGACGCTCGTCAGGATGCCTATCGGGATCTCAAACGAGGCGGCGCTGCGGGCGATGTCGTCGGCCACGATGAGAAGGCTGGCCCCGAAAGCCGCCGAAAGGGGGATGACCTTGCGGTTGTCCGGGCCGACCATCATCCGGACGAGGTGAGGCACGATCAGACCGATCCAGTTGATGACTCCTGTCACGGACGTGACGGCGGCCGTGGTCAGAGTGGCCACCGCGATGACCAGGACCTTCTCCCACTTGACGTTGACCCCGAGCGCCCGGGCTTCCTCGTCGCCCAGGGACAGAACGTTCAGGCGCCAGCGAAGAAGGACGAGGATGGCGATTCCCAGCACGATGATCGGCAGAGTGACGGCCAGGTCGCCCCAAACCGCATCGGCCAGACTACCCATGAGCCAGAAGATGAGAGACTGCAGGGCGTAGGGATTGGCGAAAAACTCGACCAGGGAGAGCAGCGCCTGAAAGAGCGCGGAGACGATCACCCCGGAAAGCAGAATGGGGACGATCTGCGAGGCGGCCTTGCCGGCGATGACGAGGACGAGGAGGACCGCCAGGACGGCGAAGACAAACGCGGCCAATTGGGGGGGAAAACCTTTGCCCAGGAACACCAGCGACAGGGCCGCTCCGAACGCAGCGCCGTAGGAAATGCCCAGGCTGAATTCGAAAACCAGGGGGTTCCGGAAGAGGGACTGGAGGGAGGCCCCGGAGACGGACAGCGCGGCCCCCGCGAACAGGGCGAGCAGGAGGCGCGGCAGCCGGATCCTGAACAGGATATCGGCGTACGGCGAAGGCGCCGCCCCGGCGGCGGGCGATAATCCGCGGCTGATCGTGGTCCAGACATCCCGGAGAGGAATGTGGTAGGAGCCGATGTTCAAGGAAACGAGCAGGAGGATCACCGGCAGGAGGAAGGCCGCCCAGACGATCCAGCCCGGAACCCTAGTTGCGGACCCACTCATCGCAGTTCAGGACCTTGGCGAGCGCCGTGAAGGCGCCGTCGACGCCGTAGAATTCGCGGAAGATTTTGTTTCCCTCTTTTTCAAAGTCGAAGTCCGGGAATTGCCGGGGATGGAAAAGCCGGGCCAGATAGAGCGTCTCGACCAGGACGAGGGCCGGGTCCCACCAGTACCAGAAGCCGAAGGTATAATGAACCCGGCCGGCCCGCACGGCCTTGAGGGACGCCAGCCGCGGATCGCGCAGAATGCCCTCGACGGTCACGGTCCGGTCTCCCGGAAGATAATTGCCCTGGACCAGGATGACGTCGGGATCCCACCGGAGGATCTGCTCGAGCGGGACGGTCGCGCCGGCCGCGCCGAGGTAGGACGGGAGAAGGCCGGCCGCGCAATTCGTCCCGCCGGCCGCGTCGACGGGTTCGTAGGAAACGGGCGTCCTGAGCGGAGATCCCCAGAAGGCCAGATACACGCGAGGACCTGTCCCGGCCGGCGCGACCCGGAGAGCCTGCCGCACGGCCCCGACCCGCTTACGGAAATAATCCGCGAGCTCCCGGGCCCGGTCTTCGCGGCCGATCACCCGGCCGACGGTCTCGATTTCGTCAAGGAGGTTATCGAATTTTCCGGACGAGGCCAGGGCGGCCACCGGAGTCCGGAGCTTGATCTGCATGGTTTCGGTCGACTGGAATTCCGAGGGCGAGGAGAACAGGACGTCGGGCCTAAGCTTGAGGACGAGTTCATAGTTCGGGTCCTGCCCCTGGTTCGAAACCACCGGCAAACCGGCGCCCGCCGGGAAAAGGAGCGGGAAGAGGTGGTCGTGGTGGCGGAGAAAAAAATCCAGCCCCACGAGCCTGTCCCCTCCCCCGAGGGCGACGATGATCCGGGTGATCTCGGGTTCAAGAGAGATGATCCGTCGCACGCGCGGGGGGATACCGACCCTGCGGCCGAGGCTGTCGGTCACTGCGAAAGAGGGACGGTCCTGGGAGGGATCTCCGGCCAAAACGGGCGCCGGGGAGGCGGCCAGGGCAGCCAGGAGAACGAAGAAGGTGAACCGCAGGGCCGGGGTCATGGTGGCATTATACCATTTTCCGGCCGGCCCCTTTCCGCAGGTTCCGGTCATGGTTTTGCGAAGATCGGGATGCCGAAGGCCATCAGAAACGCGGCGGCCGCGTTGGCTTCGAAATTGCCGTAGCCGAGCTTGAGGTCGGGGAACATGTCCACGAAGAATTCGACGCAGCGGACTCTGACGATCTCGTACGAAGGCGGCATGGGGCGGGCTATTTCGCGGCGCCGACGCAGGCCTCCACCAGCTTCTCGACCGCGCC
>Ga0187886_1000508_pt1 | contig 45330 bp, 34 predicted proteins | sample June2016WEW_20_1_FD_133001 | JGI IMG/M metagenome (GOLD analysis project Ga0187886, IMG submission 133001) | Peatland microbial communities from SPRUCE experiment site at the Marcell Experimental Forest, Minnesota, USA - June2016WEW_20_150 | ecosystem: Environmental > Terrestrial > Soil >... | reverse complement strand
TAGGGCTTTGGAGGCAGTTTTGAGGCGCACATCTGTCTTTGACCTTCTTGCACTGTCCGTCTCAACACAGCCAAGACCCACTATCAAGCAGTCCAAATCAAACGCAGATAGGCAAAAGAAGAACAAAAACCATTTTACACCAATTTAGGAACAAGCATGCGCGCTACTAATATTCTGTCCCTCTTGTGTCCCCCACTCTGAACAATATAGTAAGAGGACCTAATACGGGTATGAAACCGTGCCTACGACCTTTTTAGCCTCGTTATGTTCCTTTTGTCCCACCCAGCAAATGCACTTACAAGCACCAAGACTCCCCCTGCTATGACAATTAACGATCCCCACGACAAGGACCATCCCGCCTGAACCAAAACCAGGGCCGAGGCGAATCCAACCAAGGCAGAAGCCACTATTACCAGCTGCAACACAGGTTTTCTCTTAGCGTAAATTTCCAAAACAATCCCCAGCCAAACCAGAATGGCAGTCGCATGAGCCAGTAGACTTGTCATAACAAAAGTAAACGTTGATATTGAAAACAATGATGATGCTCCTAGTAACACTGGAAGACTCGATGGCAGGTATACTTGAGATTCCATGAGTTGAGACCACGGCAATAAGACAGACGCCAGAATCAATAACGCCCCTGTGAGACTCATGTAGAACGAGGTTTTTTGAGGGCTGTTCTGAGACTGTTCATTCCTCATCGATGCCCTATGTTTTCGCAATCTCAGCTTGTGCAAAGCCCTGCGTGTCCCGTCAATTGCGGTGCCTGCTGGAAGGACAAGGGTTGCTGTTGGCAGTGCAATGTCAAGCAATGTTCGCTTTGCGGAGAAAGGATAGGTCAGTGAGGTTAATTCTTGTACGATCATGTCTCCATACGGGCTCGGGACCCAACTTTCATACACTAGTATGCCCGAGTCTACGCTGTAGATGAGGTCTAAAGTCCCGTATTCCCAGCCTACCAAGCTCAGGGTCAGATTGATGGTTTTGAAGGAGCCTGCCGCGACCGTGAAGCTCTGAGTCTGGCTTGTTTCGTTGGCCACAGTTGCCAAGGTGCCAAATTCCAAATGCATTATCCAGTCCAGCTTGCCTTGCAAGCTTCTGGCCAAGCATTCTGAAGGCAGGTATACAAGTGCTTCCAGGAGGTCGGCATATACTGGAATTCCGCCATCGTATTTTATGTGAAGAGGACCTTCCTCAGGGCCACTTGTTCCGTTGACTTGTAGAGTAACCATTGTCTGGTTGAGACTCGTGACGGTGAATGTTACGTTACCAGTCTGGCCTCCGCCCGTTGAGCCTACTCTCTCATACTCGTATTGCAGCACGTCACCTTCCATCATCCTGAACGCGTTTGCGTATACTGGTAGCACGAGGCAGAGAGCCAACAGTAACGATATTGCGACAAGATAGAACCTGATTTTCAAAAGTTCACACCAATCTGTTAGGTTTCACAAAAAATATGGAAAAAAGAAAGAAAAGAGGATTTGCGTTTAGTTGAAGTCTACCTTTGCTGTGGATATCGTCGGAAGCTTCTGATACCACCAAACGTGCACTGGACCGATTATTGGCAGCGATGCTGGCGTAACCAACTCATTGGTCCATGTCAATGCGTGGTTCTGATCAAATGGTTGGCTGCCGCTGAAGGTGACGTAAGCATTAGTGCCGAATTCTGTGATTGTTCCTAAGGCTTTGACCACCGTGAACGCTGACGGTTCCATGTTTGGTCCTCCGTATGTCATTTGAAGTATCAGAGCAACTGTTCCTGATGGTAGGCCCGCACTCGATAATGTGGTGTTTCCGAGAAGGTATTGAGAAGCCCAGGTCGCAGCCCAGTAGGTGTCTCTTCCATTCCAGCCGTATATGGATAAGCCGCGTGTTCCGTTGACATCTTTGACCAAGCTGATGACGGCATAGTTTGCACCGTAGCCGAAGTGCGTAGTGCCCACGTTCCACGTTGAGACGGGGAAATAGTCGAGTGACAACAAGCTAGGATCACTTGTCGGTGCTGTTCCTGCAACTGTGCCTCCATTTACCAGAGCGTAGTAACTGCCACTTGTGCCTTCTCGGGAAATCGCGAAGCCGAAGTCGTTGAAATATCTTGTCAAGCCGTTGGCCTTCGGACCGCCCAAGCTGAGTATGCCATTTGGATGGTAACTTACGGTTGGAGCCAGTACATAGGGAGAATAGCTCCATGTTAGGTTTAGCGGATCTATCGATGGGTACCATGTGTCGTTGTCATAGTCAAAGCCTCCTGCCACCGGTTGAGGCGGAAACGTTACCCCGGTTTCTATCTCTTCAGCGGTTCCGGGGACGAAGCCTAAAAGCCCTGTTCGCTTGTACGTCGTCGTGTCCGTGCCAGTTGCTTTGCCGCTGTTGCTGAAAGTCTCGTAGTAGTTGCCTCCGAACGAGTCTAGCCCGTAGGGTATGCTTCCAAGCATGCCTATTCCTCCGGTCCACGGGAACATTGTGTCGTTTCTGTCGAACAGTCCGAGTGCCGTCTCATTTGCGCCGTAGGCTCCCCCAAGAAGGCTTGAGCCCGCGCTGTCGGTTGTAGCTGCGCTTTGTCCCAGGCCAGTCCACATGAACGGGTTTGGTGAAGTCTTCAATGAATTAAGATCCGTAGGGTTGAACACTTGGTTTAGCGTGTAACTGACTTCAGTTTCAATTTGATTCGCTGCTCCAGTTTCGTTGAAGTCCACAGCTGGACGCGGATCAGTACTATTGAAGTCGGTCATGCCCACGATCTCAACGGCCCTGAATTGCCTCTGTGCTCCCTTGGCAAGCCAAGTAGTAAGGTCAGGATATGCTGTGCTGTTGTATCGCCATTGAGCAATCACCCATGGGGTGCTAGGCTCCTTGGGACTTGATGGTGTCCCGCTTGGTCCGGGCATATCCGCGATAGCGGTGCCGAAAGGAAGGAGATCAAGGCTGCCACTCGCCGGATTTGGAAGCAGAGGGTAGTACACAGTGTACTCGGTAGTGTTTGGCCAATAGCCTGCAAAGAATATGTAATTTTTGCCTACATCGTAAGCCTGCAATGTGTCATAGCTGCTTGCTCCCGTTAATGGATTCTGGTAAACAGTGCTGTTCGAGTTATGGTAGTAGTGTATGTAAGCTGCGTTTGAGGGGTTCAGGTTCGCGGCAATGTCAAGCTCGTATCTTTCGCTGAAGGCGAAGTCATTTATCATGTCCAATATCTTCGGTTGAAGCAGTATCTTAACATCCTTGTAGACTATAGCATACTTGGCGTCCTTGAAAAAGTTGACCGTTATGAAAACTTCTGCGACATCTTCATTGTAAAACGTGTCATGAATTACGGTTCCTGTTCTTCCAATAACGAGCCTTGCACTGTCATACAGTATTTCCACGCCTGTAGGCGTCAATGTACCTTCGGTCAAATTAGCGGAGGGACTGCTTGGGTCGTAAAGGCTATTCCAGCTGTAGGCTGATCTTGCACCTTCCGTCGTTGAAATGTTGCTGTACATCGCCCAAGCTTCTACTGCTCTGAACACTCCTTGTGTGGTGTAGTTTAGGTAGAAAGTCCAGCCTTGGATCCAGAGTTGCGGAGGGATTTCAGGATTAGTACTAGACCAAGATTCTGTGAGATTCCACTCGGTGTTGCCTGCTCCGTATGCGATGCCAGCGTTTGCTGGGGTCGCCATTTCACCGTATTCCGTTAAACCAACTCTGAGGCTCTTGTCCGCACTGAAATAATCCTGTGCAGGGGTTCTGGCACTATATAGGCCATTACTGGTTGCCCATTGATTTACCATGTACGAATACTGCATGCTGTCATAGTAGTCGTTACCTGCGGTGCCCTCGAAAACGGCGTAATCCGCTCCTGCGCCTGATTGTCCACTTCGAAAAGCCAGCGATGGTATCATTATTGCTGAACACAGTATCACTAAAGCTGTAAGTATCGCAACAATAGTCTTAGTATGATTCACTATTTTCAATTTTTCATTCCTCTCATATTTAATTTCGTCCTTCTATAGTCTTAGCTAATCCGTTTAAAAGTCTTTCCCCCGAGGAAAAGAGAATACGCCGCATGCGCTTGCACGGCTCTGACCTTGCTTGTTCAGAAGCCTGAAGAAAAACAAAAAATCGAAACGCATTCGAAACGCAGCTGGGACAGCGTTGTGAAGACAAGCTTCCCACCGTCGCGGTCACAGTACGTTTCGGAAAAGATCTTCCTTTCTCGAAATAGACACTTCTTCGATGTTGCATTTTTCATGTGAGACTACAGACCTGTCTAGTCCCTTGAAGATGACAACTGGCCTTCCCTCTTTTGCCTGGCCCATGACGAGTTCGGCCGCTGCCGCAATCTCATCAACCACTGCAACGTTTTTAACCTTGAGAACTTGTCCGAAAAGATCTTTTGTCCCCCTATAGTCTCTGAACGGGTTGATCCCTGCGATGCCTATGGCGAAATTTACTTGTCCCCGCCTGAAAGGGCGACTGTAAGTGTCACAAACTACCACAGAAACATCTCTTCCGGTTAGCTGGTGGATTCTCTTGCGGCACTCTTCTGCCGACCTGTCAGGATTCTCGGGCAAGAGTGCGAACTCGCCTCTTCCCTGCACGTTTGACTTGTCGATTCCGGCGTTTATGCACACCAAGCCGCGAACGTCTTCGACGAGCAGTATTTCACCAGAAGCCTTCAGCACCTTCTTCGTTTCCCTCAGGACCAGTTCTACGAACCTCGGATCTTTCCTAACCGTCTTCGCCAGTCTTTGAGCCCTTCTCGAAGCCACAACATCTCTCAGCTTTACCACCCTCCCTTCAGCCTTGGAAAAAATCTTCTGTGCAGCCACTATCACATCCCCATCTTCAAACTCCAAACCATTCTCCCTTGCCGTTTCAACAATGATTTTAGCCAAGTCATCACCTGAGCCTATCAAAGGGAAGCCTTCAAGAGCAAACGCCGCGAAACTTTTCACCGGATTTCCTCCTCACCGAATTCTACAATGCCCTTACACTCTGTTAAATCTCTTTGCTCATTCTAACATTGCGCGGCGCTCAAGATTTCCAAGTTTGATTGCGAATTCATAATGCTTAAGCTGAGCCCAGCCAGAGGGATAAAGCAAACCAGAATGCAAAATGGATGCATGTTTATGAAAAGAAAGTATCATCCGTTGTTTGTTCTGCTTGCCACGTTTCTTGTTTTCAGCGTATTCACCAGCGCTTACAGACTTGTGCCCACAGCCAGGGCAACATACGTTAAAGGAACCATAACACAAGATACAGATTGGACTCTGGTTGACAGCCCATTCATAGTTTCTGATAATATCACGGTCAACCCAGCCGCGAAGTTAACGATAGAGCCTGGCGTTCAGGTAAGGTTCGGAGGAAACTTCTGGATTACGGTAGACGGGAGAATCATTGCAGATGGCACGGAGGACAGAACGATATTGTTTACATCTAACGATGTGAATGCCAGCACAGGAGACTGGGGAACAATCCAGATTAGCAGCACCCAACAGTCCTCGATCACAAACTGCATAGTTGAATACGGGCAAACCGGCGTAACGCTAGAAGGCGGCTCCCTAAACCTTCAAAACGACCTTGTTAGATACAATTTGAACGGCACCGTATTGAACGGCGGCAGCATAATCATTGAAAACGACCAGATAATCAACAACACCAAAGACGGCATCAACATAGCCGGAGACACTCAAGTTACCGCACAAAACAATGTCGTAAGTTCAAATGGAAACGGCATTGATCTAACAGGAGATTTGACAGGAAACGTAAACATAGCACAAAACAACATCTTACTAAACGGCCAAAGCGGGATACTGCTTGAGGCTGACGCATACGATAATATGGCCATCATTCAAAACAACGTTTCATTAAACAACTATGGATTTCACGTGACAACCAACACGAGCACGATCATCACCCGTAACTACATTTCAAACAACACAGAGGGAATCTTCTACGAAGCCGGAAACGGCCACGAAGCCCACTTCAACGACATCTACAACAACACCATGGGCATGGACGTTTCGCCCACAGCCAGCGTAAATGCAACCTACAATTACTGGGGTGACGAAAGCGGCCCGTTCCACAGCTCGCTGAATCCATACGGAAAAGGAAACATGGTGGGCGGCGACGGAGTAGGCCTTGACTTCATATTCTTTTTGTCAGAGCCCTTCGACTACAACAACACGCTGCCCACAGCCGTCCTTCAAACTGACAAAACCCTTGTTGCACAGAACGAGAACGTTACGTTCATCGGTACAAACTCATACGACAATGGACGCGTCGACCAATACTTCTACGACTTCGGAGACGGAGCCAACAGTGGATGGACAACATTATCCCTCTTCAACCACACCTACACCGGCGTTGGAGCCTATAATGCAACTCTTACGGTCATGGACGACTTCAGCAGCATGAGCCAAAACCCCACGACAACAACCATAGCGGTCCAGGATCTGACACCCTTAAACGTTTCAATGGCGCTGAGCAGTTCAGTCGCCGATTACAACGCGAACATAATAGTCACAGTTTACGTGTCAGATCAATCTGGAGCAACAGTAGCGAATGCAGCCGTCACGCTTCTCTCATTGAGAGGTGGAAGTTTCTCGCCGACATCAGGGGTGACAAACTCAACAGGCCAATTTGAAACAACATTCACAGCACCGAACGTCACAGACACTACTTATGTGAGACTAATTGCGATGGCTTCTGAGACCGGATACGCGGACGGCTCCGGCCAGACATACTTGAAGGTTCTTCCTCTGTTGCACATTCACCTGACCACCGAACCAGCAACAGTCAAATCTGAGGAGACGGTAGCTGTAACTTTCTACGTTAGTGGCGGCTTTGGTCAACCTATCGCTAACGCCTCGCTCACAGCAGGAGCAGACAACGGAACATTCTTAACAAATACAGGAATAACCACCGCAGACGGCACCGTAGCATTCAATTTCACGGCTCCCTACACGCTTAGCCCAGCTAATTTCACGTTCACGGCAGCAGCCCAGGAGCAAGGGTTCACGGACGGATACGACCAAGAAACAATCACAGTGTTTCCAAACGTGCTCGCTGTGGAATTAACTCCTAACCTCGCTACAATCATTTCTGAAGGAAACACAAGCGTAACCGCCCTCGTAACATGTGACACGAGTCCAATACCAAACGCAAACGTTACTGTATCATCGGGCAACGTGGGCAATTTCACTTCAATCACCGGAATTACCGATCCAAATGGTCTCGCCAACTTTCTTTTCACAGCGCCCCAAACAACGTCACCCCTTAACGCTACAATAACAGCGACAGCAACAAAGAGCCACTACATAGACGGGGCAGGCCAAACGATCGTAAGCGTAATATCAAAAGTGCTGACCGTGTATTTGACAACTCAAAACTACACGACGATTTCAGAAGCGAACGCATCTATAACTGTCCACGTAACCTACAACGTTGCTCCAGTTCAAGACGTCAACATCACTGTAGCATCCGGGAACGGAGGAAACTTTTCGCAGCCTACAGGAACAACCGACGCTCACGGATTCGCCACCTTCTTTTTCACGGCACCCCAAGTCAATGAGCCCACAAGCATCACCCTCACGGCTGAATGCTCAAAAACAGGATACGCCGACGGAAAGGACTCCCTAACGCTAACGGTCAACCCTGGAAACATTAGCGCTCAAGTCACCGCCAGCACATACGCAACTATGCCGGACAGCAGCGTTGTTCTGACTGTAAGCGCTACAGCCGACTCGAGACCCGTTGCAGGCGCCCAAGTCATCATTTCAACCAATTTTGGAAACTTTTCCAGCACGACCAGTCTCACGAATGCAAACGGAACGTGTTCATTCGTGTTTAATGCTCCATCGACGAACGCGCAGCTGCCTGTCGTCATAGTCGCTAACGTCACCAAGAACGGATACATCGGAAACGGGAGCCAAACAACGATAGACGTGATTCCAGTAACGGTCACTCACAATGAGGGAGGCTTGCCGGTGCTGACCATGCTCCTGATAATCATCCCTGTTATCATTGCTGTCATAGTTGTCGTTCTGATCAAGTCAAAAGTGATTGTCGTTTCCACCGGACAAGAGAGCGGGGCCGAGTAAGGTCTCGTGAGACGCAATATTTAATAGACTCTTCCCGCCATTAAATACATGTACAGGAGAAGAACAATGACACAAGTACGCCTCAAAGGGACATTAGCGAAACTCAAGAAAGTGCAGATTAAGCTGAACTTCAAGAAACATGAACAGCCCGCGCCCGCACTGGCCACTCCGAAGGCTGTGCCCAGAGGGTTCAAGATAGCTGAGAAGTATCCGCTCTACGAGCCCTTCGCACACGTGGCCATTGCACAGAACCCTAAAACTGGAGAGTTCAAGTACATTCTGGACGAGCTTCAGCTTGATCCGCTTGAGAGAAGCGTTTACCAGCGAATCTTGGATATATTACTCGCCGAGATAGAATCGCCGAAAGAAGAGATTGCTGATCCGAGAAGGTTTTTCGCTGATGAAGCCAAGAAAATTGTCGGCAAATACCGGATAAGCTTAGGTTGGCTGCCGGACGTTTCGTGGTACAAGATTCTCTACCACGCTGAGAGAGACCTCGTAGGTTTCAGTTCAATTGATCCGCTAATGCGAGACCCGAACATTGAAGACATCTCATGTGATGGAGTTCAGAGGTCGGTTTACATTTGGCACAGAAACTACGAGAGCATCGAAACGAACATCCAGTTCGAAAACGACGAAGAACTCGACAACATGGTTGTCAAGCTTGTTCACATGGCTGGAAAGCACGTGAGCTCAGCCTTTCCAATAGTGGACGCCTCATTACCAGGAAAGCACAGACTGGCAGTCTGTTACAGACGTGAGGTCACACCCTTCGGAACCGCCTTCACCATCAGAAAATTCAGAGAAGATCCGTACTCGATAATAGACCTGATCAACATAGGCACTTTCTCAGAGGAAAGGGCCGCCTATTTCTGGCTGTGCCTTGAAAACAGATCGTCAATCATGGTTCTGGGTGGAACGGCCGCTGGAAAAACCACAGCCCTAAACGCCCTAGCCTGTCTGATTAAGCCCGGAAGCAAGATAATCACCATCGAAGAAACGGCAGAACTGAACCTGTCTCATGAAAACTGGATTTCACTGATTGCCAGACAAAGCTACGGTTTAGGCGGAAACAGCATAGGTGAAGTTGCACTCTTCGACCTTGTAAAAACTTCGATGAGACATCGCCCAGACATACTAATCGTAGGCGAGGTCCGAGGCCAAGAAGCTTACGTGCTGTTCCAGGCGCTGGCCACGGGCCACGGTGGAATGTGCACAATGCACGCTGAAAACCTAGACTCAGCACTCAAACGTCTGACGCAGAAACCCATGGACATCTCGCCAGCCTATCTTCCGCTGATGAACATAATACTGTCAATTCAGAGAGTTCACCTTGTGAAAAACAATGAAAGAAAAGCCTTCAGACGCGTGCTCAACGTTAATGAAATCGCGGATTATCAGGACTACAGAGCAATCTTCAAATGGCAACCGCCTGCGGATGAACACACATCATCTTTTGACAAGAGTGTCATGCTGTCGGGCATTTCTGAACGAATAGGTTGGAGCAGAAAAGAGCTGCTCGATGAGATTGAAAGGCGCAAGAACGTCTTGCACTGGATGATAGAACGCAAGATCAGAAGCTACAAAGACGTAGCCGCGATAATTGCAGAGTATTATGCAAGACCGAAGCAATTTTACGAAAAAGTCCTAGCCGGGGAGGAGGTAAAAGTGATTGCCACTTCTAAAAACCCGTGAGGCATGGTCATTCCGTCTCTTCGGACCCATCGCACCCTCCTTTCTGAAAAATGTCTTCGAATTCAAGGATTACCTGGAACGCGCAAAAATCAAGATTTACCCAGAAACCTACGTCTCACTAATGTTCTTAGCGGCTGCGATGACACTTCCATTGTCGATAATCTCGGTGGTGATCGTGCTTCTCTACGGTTTCATGCCAGTTATTTTCTTGATACCCGCTCCGTTCTATGTGATGATAGGATTCCTAGTTGTTCCCATGTCCAGATCCGGCGAGAGGGCAAGCAATCTGGAAAGAGAAATGCCGTTTGCCACAGCTTACATCAGCGTCATGGCTTCAGGAGGCATAGCGCCATACACCAGTTTTAAACGACTCGCACAGGTCGAACTCATGCCAGCGATGAAGGTGGAAGCAAGAGAAATATTAAAAGACGTGGAGATATTTGGAATAGACCCGTTAACCGCGATTCAGAACGCGGCAAAGAAAAACCCGTTAGACATCTTCAAAGACTTTCTCGCAGGGTACTCATCAACCGTAATCATCGGCGGAGACATCGGACACTTCTTGGAAAGGAAGGCAGAAGACATTTTCAAGGCCAGAGCACTGCGCGTAAGAGCTGCAGCTGAGCGGCTCGGAATGCTTCTGGAAACTTTCATAATAGTCAACGTCATGATGTCCCTCTGCTTCTACATAATGTTCAGCGTACAAAACATTGGCGTCGGCGGCGGATCTGGCGGCGACGTTTCAACCATCATTCTCTACACATTCGTCCTAAGTCCAATGCTGTCAATAATGTTTGTTTACCTGGCGCATAGCATGCAGCCCAAGACACCGGTTGTTGAAATGCGCCCGTACAAAGTGTTTGCGGTGTGTACTATAGCGGGAATAGCATTGTTCCTCTTCCTCTTTCTCGGTGGCAGTTTTGGCATACTAAGCCAAATGCCCGTAGCACTTGCGTTGGCATTGTTCGTATCAGCTGCACCGGCAGCTGTTGTGCACGGCAAACTCTCAAGCAAGAAAACAAGCACAGAGCAGGGCGTGAACAGTTTTCTGAGAGACTTGACGGAAGTCAGAAAAACAGGACTCTCTCCCGAAAAGTGCATTGAAAGCCTTTCACACCGCGAATACGGCGTGTTCAGCAAGGAGCTGCGCAAAATCAGTTCAGAAATATCTTGGGGAATACCGCTGAAAAAAGTGATGATGGATTTCATAAGCAGGACGAGAAGTTGGATGACGCAGATCGTCATGTTCCTGCTCGTTGAGACGGTGGATGTCGGCGGGGGCACGATTGAAATGATAGAGTCGCTTGCCAGATTCAACAATTTGACCCAAGAGGTTGAAAAAGAAAAGAAATCTTCAACTCGACCCTACATAATGATGCCCTACTTTGCAGCACTGCTTCTCGTTGTGACCACATCGATGATGCTGGGTTTCACGACTGGCACTATAGGGGTCGCTGGTGCCGCGCCTCCACCAAACATGGACTGGATTAGACAGATTTTCATGACGTCAGCCATTTTCTACAGCTACATGGTGGGAATCGTGGCTGGAAAAATCAGCGAAGAATCCATATCAGCAGGGTTCAAACATGCGGCAGTTCTAGTGATAATTTCAATCGTAGCAGCAGAACTATTGCCCATGTTCATCAAGCTCTGAGCTTAGGAGAGAGACCGGACATGGCCTTGAGAAACTCACTTCGACGGTTGCGAAAGAACAAACGAGCTATCAGTTCGGCGATTTCCACGACCATATTGACAAGCGCCATCATAGTAATGCTTCTTGTGACCATTAGTTTTGTGAACAGCTATTTGAACGGACAAATCGCTCAAAACGATTTCAACTCCATGAAACAGTTCATGCAGACTCTCGGTCTCCAAGTGGATGATGTGGCCTGGATTCCAGGACGCACTCAAACCTTGACATATGCAAGCAAATACGGACAAGTTACGTTCCGCTCTCCAGCCCTGACCTACAGTTTCTACTTTGACGGGTCACTTGTAGCCAGCTTTAGTGTTGGCGTAATTCTTTTCAACATACCGACAAGCGATTATTCCATTGCGAACAACTACTTTGAAGAGATATTCCCATCGTCAAACAGCTTTCTGCAAAACGGCACTTCCGCGCCCGTATGCAGAGCCTTTGTCACCGAGAAAGTACCCATGCAGGATGGAAACTACATCAGAGTAGTGGTTGCGCCAATCGTCCGTCAGCTTAATGCACTCATAAACGGTGTCAGCTACGCGCGGTTCTATCTGCCGATTCTTAATCAGGGTTCATCCCCAGAGCTGTCGCAGTCAGTGACCTTGACTGGAATAGACGTTGCACATGAAATATTCGGCAACGTAAACAACGTTACGATTCGTGTAGTTTTTCCGAACGCTGTGGGGATGGGTTTAACGTCGGGCTTTTTCAGCTTTGCGGCTACGAGTCAAACAGTCATCCTCGGGCCTAATTCGGTTGTTGAAATTTACGGGGGGAATGTGACTGTTTCGCTAGGAGTTTCCTCCTAGAAGAGTTAAAGGAGGTTCATGTATCCCGCACGTAACCATTGAACACGTTATTATGATTCCGATTCTCATATTACAAATATTCTTGTTTCCCATAGTCGCAAACTATATGATGAATGTTTGGGTTGATTCACGAAGGACACTTGTACTTCAAGAAGCAGCCAGCAATATGGGCAGTACAATACAGCAGATGTACTTCGCGCTTAATCATCCCACGATACCAGCAGGAACAACTTCCGACCAGTTTGGGCTTCCCTCGTATATAGATGGGTACTTTTACACGGCAAACGCAACACTTCAGCCTTCAGGTGTTGCGACAACTTCGAGCCAAGTACTCGAGATAACCGTCAGACTGGTAACCACCAAGTATGAGGTGACCTCCTCAGTCCTCTTGGGTTCTATTGTACAGTGGGATACTGCGACGACCTTTGTGAGCAACTCCACGAATGCGAGCGCTTACGCCGAGAAGTTTCAAAACGGAACCATAAGGTTAGGGTTTGGAGGATAGTCAGAGGCGGTACACAGTGGCAGGCGCAACGATAGATCATTTGGTTGCTTTCACGATTTTCTTAGCCGCTATCTTGCTTTTCATCGGATTCTACAATCAAATGAATCAAACTGCAATCGTGTATCAGTACCATAGATTCATCGCGACGAAGTGCAGCGATGTCCTCGACAGCATGCTGTTAAACCCAGGCGCTCCGTCCGATTGGGGATTCTCGAGCAGCAGTACTCAGAAGCTCACTTTCTTTGGCCTGCAAGACCCAGAATTCCAGGAGTACAGGCTAAGCCCGTTTTCTCTAATGAGACTACTTTCTCCGGCAGCTCAACAATACAATAACGTGTCATGGAGTGTGAATGGAGGATACTTGCTCGTTCAGGCAAGCGAGTGCATCAGTTACCACAACGTGACCAGCTTGTTGGGAATAAGCGGAGCCTACGATTTTCAGCTGGCAATTACACCAACCCTGACGGTGAACATATCCGAGGTACCCGATGCGCATCTGAAACTTGAGATTCAGGTGTACGGGACTGGGTTTCCACTCAGCAACGCATACGTGAACTACCTGATGTTTTGGGCGAACACAAGTGCCTCAGGTAATTATCCCGTCTTGAACTACAATTTCACATCTGACCTTCTTCAAACCGACTCCTCTGGCATTGCATTCAAAGAGTTTCCATACCTGAGCAATGAAACCGCATTCATGTTCATAGCCAAGGCGGATACAGAAGGAATTCGCGGAATAGGCTATCTTTCGCATGAAACCGTGACGAACGCTGGAAATCTAATTCCCTATGTCCAGAGCTACGATAATGGAACAGCAAACATAATGCTCGCCCAGAATCCGCAGCCTAGCATGGGCAACCTGTATTTCAACGCCTTTTTTTATGTCCTGCCAGACAATTTCTTGCCAATCCCAGCCGGAAGCTTTGCTGGTAGTGTGAATAGCGGCACACCCTATCAGAACTTGCAGATCATCACGAATAATCAAACTGGCTTTCTTGTTGTCGCCTATGGCGATGGAAACAGCTACGGCATGGTGATCACCCCTATCGGAGTCAACTCGATAGGAACATCCGTGATCTTCGGTGCCAACGCTTCTGGAAAAAACTGGGTCGCCACGGACTTGCGCCAAGTCCTCATCGGAGACATCGCTTATCAGGCGAAGCTTTCCCTGTGGAGTCTACAAGGTTACGGGGTGACAGGCTAAAATGATGCGCACAGTCGAGGTGTTAATCGTAATCATGATAATGACTGGAGCCTTCTTAACAGCCTCGTTCTTTGCTGTTTTGCCCTCGCCCCGGCAGGTTTCACCCATAAACTTGAGCAGACTTGCCCTGACAACGTTGCAGACCCTAGATGGACAGAACGACCTTAGCACAGTTGCTTTCGACACAACAAACGATACTGCGTGGAACCAACTCCAAATCGCGCTCTCAGCCTCTCTACCGTCAAACGTAGTCTACAATCTGACAGCCTACGACATATCAACTCAAAATGGACAGCTTTATAATGTAGCAAGCGCGCGTTCGATTTCCAACGCCCAAAGCCTAGGCGTAGGTTCCGATGTCGCATCCTACTTGGTTGCCTCATCCAACGTAACCTTCAGCGTCACACCTCAGAAAATAGCAGCAACACTGTACATTTTGAACTGCAGCGACTCGAACGGCTGGTGGATTACCGGGTATACCGTTCAAAGCATTGCACAAGAATTCGCACAGATGTTTGCCTCTTACTTTCAACCCTCCTCTATAGTGATGGTTCAAAATACGACACAGCTTGGACAGCTATTGAATGGACAACCCCTACAGAACGAGACCATGCGGAACGCCATCGTCATTAATACGAATGGAGAGGCCGTACCGATGCCTCAGAACTTTGCAATCAACTCTTCAAGCGACTACGCTCAGTACGATTACCAGCTGGGCAGACTGGTCAACCTGTACAATTGGACCTGGGTAAGCATAGTCGGCTACCCGCTCTATTACGTTTCAAACACATTGGCGCTCAACGGAACACAGAACACGTATGGCATTTACGGGATGAAAGTAGTCGGCGCTGCAGGACTCAATGGTTTCCTCGAGGGCATAGACGCCCAGCCGTACAGCTACAATAACAATTGGCTTACCTCGGACGTCGGTGTTGTCACCCTTTCACCACCAGCTCTTAGCAATTGCAGCTATTATGGCATCTTTCCTTCACCCACTCAAACCGCCACAAGAGCCTTACCTGCATCAATCACCAGTCAATACAACTTGACGGCCACGAACATGGTTTTCAATGCCAAGAATAACGCTCTACCAGGAGCCGTGTTCAATCATGCTTTCAGGGGAGACACCAACATTACAGGTTCTCTCTTCACGTTAGGAGTAACGCGAGTCCCAGACATCAGACTCGCCGGCCTAGGCATCTTGTCAAATTACAATCCTGTACTCTACAAATCAGAGTACACGGCTGCAGGCACTTCCAAACTTGTCGTTCTACAACTTGGATTAGCGGGAGGAAAGTAGTTGAACAACAGAGGTCAGTTTTCAATTATCGCTGCCCTGCTCATTTCCATAATTCTCGTGTCAACCGTCATGTTGACGTACACTGTTATACTCAACGATTCGATTCAGGTTCAACCGCAAGTCCTGACAGCCATCGACGAGACCAACTTCGCCATAAAACAACTACTCAGTTTTAGCGTGGGCTATTATGGCTCTGTCATCCGAGTCACTGGAGATGCATCATTTGCAAATCAAAGCACGTTGAAGTACACAACCAGCGGACTGGAATACGTCGCAAACACTCATCCAGACTGGGGAGCCGGGTTTAGCCTAACAAATCTGACAGTTGACACCTATTGGTTTAACAATACTAGTTTCAGCACAGGATACCTCAGCGTGACTTACAACCTAACGAAACTCGGCATTTATGGAGTGCAGTATGCACCTTCATGCGGACTAACGGTGCAGATTACAAACACAACGCAGAACAACCAAACAAGTCTAATCGTGACCGAGGACCAAAATGAACCTGTAACAGACCTTGAACAACACAACTTCCAATTCTTCCAATATCAAACCGCAAACTCAACTTGGAAACTAGTCTCTTCCAGCACCAGTCCAATAGCCTACGCGAACGGGACATACCAGATTCAACCACCCGTAGGAATAGACCCCAATTCCTATGTCGTTCAAGTAGAAGATCAAAGAGGCATAATCGTCGTGGCCTCACCATTTTCCTCTTATGTGATGAACTTGACATGGCCATCAGTTACATCTAATGCAACATCACCATCGTACTACTACGTCAACAACGACGTATCGGACGTGGATTCGAACGGTGACATCGGCACACACTTGAACTTCACAGCACAACAATACGGTCCAGACAACATCAACGATACCTTAATCGAAACCGACGTTCCCACGATTCAAGGAGATACTCAACAGTTCGTGCAGGGCAACACGTCTGATGTCGACGGCAACGGCAACACTGGGACGGCAAGCAACTTCACAACCGAAAAATATAGTGAGGGCATTTTTGACACTCTTACCGAAGCTGACACAAACAGCAGCAGCCCAGAAAAGTACTCTTACTTCAGCAACAACGGGGGCGTGTGGACCAGTCCAGCAAGCGCCTACGACAACAACACAGGAACAGCCGCGACATATTCTTGGAGTGCATCCGGGTACGGCGCGTATCTGACACTCAATCTCACCTATGTAACTAGAGGTTCGAAAATTCAGTACTGGGTGGCCAGATCTAACAGTGCGATAGACACTATGGACATTGACATTGCTAATCAAACAGGTTCATGGCTCAATGTTTACAGTGGAACTTTCACTCGGAACGCCTACGCTAACGCTTCAATCGCGTTTTCTCAGTACACAGCTGTACGATTCAGATTCTCTAAGACGGATACTTCAAGCAGGACTGTTTCCATCTTCGAGGCCCAAGGAGTAAATGACAGTGTATATGCAAACTACAGGATTGATTTGGAGAGGCAATGGACATCTGCTCCCTACAACACTAACGGGTCAGAACTGCTCTGCATAAAGACTGGAACGTTCAGCAATGAAAACTTGGAGGTTGACGTGTGGAATGGAGTAAGCTGGACAGTTTTGAACAGCAATCTAGCTGCTAACGCATGGAACAACATGTCAGTGTCTTCATATTTGACTTCCGCGACCTTCACGATAAGATTCGTTGATACTGTAACAACAGGCGACACTGTGCAATCAACATGGCAGATAGACTCCGTGCTTCTTCACACTTGGAATAGCACGGACAATTATCGTCTTGACGCTGAAGAGCAATGGACGAACGTGAACTATTTGGATCCGCATCAGAAATTTCTATCCATCAAAACTGGAGCATTAGACGCTGAAACAATCAGCGTCGACGGATGGAGCGGAAGCGGCTGGGTTAGCATCTTGAGCAATTTGGCAGCAAACAGCTGGAACAACGCCTCAGTCTCCAGTCTTGTCCAGTCGTCAACCTTTACAATAAGATTCAGAGACGGCAACATAAACTCTGACCCCACTCAAAACAGCTGGCGGATAGACGCAACACTTCTCACCTTCAATGGCACAATTCAATCAATGCCCACTACAGACACGCTTACAATAGAACTCCTGCAGAACGGCACCATGCGGTGGCTTGGACAGAGCCTGCAGCTTACGTCACAAGCTATGCCGATTCCCCCGCTTCCCGTGAAATCAATACATGTCAACCAGACGATAAACGGTGTCGATTCTGAGGTACCGTTCCAGATAGAAGACTGGGCTTCTAATTACTTGGTACCGTTAGGCTTGACCGGCAATTCAAGCGTCTTCAGCGACGGAAACATGATAGTTTTCCTAGCGAACAACAACGTTTCAAGAGTCACAATTTGGTGGAACGGAAGCGATCTAGCGACTCAAACCCCGTACGCCTTCGTCAACAGATACTTCACAGGGGACAATCCTTCCACAGGGACGCTAACAAATAGTATGCTGACACTTCAGTTTGGAGGAAGCTTCACGTTGACCTCCACTGTTGGAAGCTCATCATGTACGGCTACTTTCATGCGACTGAACGGCCAGGCAAGCACCTACGGCGCCAGCCCCGCATACGTAATCGCCTCTGGAGTAGTGAGAGACATAGTTCAGCAGGAAGCTGAATGGAGTAATGGCGCGCCCAACTCTCCAAACCTTTACGCACACATCGTGATAACTTTGCCGGCAAACGCGACCTACTACACTTACCAACTGAGGGTAATGTTCGTACAATCGCAGCAGAGCAGAACGGTCACAGAGCTATGCCCGATTGAACTTCAAGGCCTATTCACGCAGGCGCAGACCGAAAACGGGACAGCAGGCGGTTACCCAATAGTTTCAACGGCAACAGGCACATTCTACAACCAGTCTGCAATCTGGGCGCATCACTGGAGCCAACTGATTTCTGGGGCAAACGGGGCAGGTATTACGTTTACAGACGTTGGAAACAACGAGCTATACAGCTTCGACAGTTTGGCCGGAACCCAAACTGGAGGCCTAAGAGTAAACGCGGCAGCAGGAACGATTGAACTGCATCCGGTAGAAATGGCTCCCGCGAGTTTCACGTATACGTTAAACACGATATGGATGGGCGCAGTGTCGACGTTCAGCAACACCACGCCAATCTATCAGATAGCGAGCGGCCAAGTCAGCGGTTCTTGGCTAAGCGTTGAATATCCACCGACTGCGGCAGTGTTCACAGGACACTAGCCGACAACCTCAAAGTGGGATGTTTAAGACTGTGCCAGGGCAAAGGTGATGGTATGAAATGGAAAAGTTTGCTGTACCTGTTGGTCGACCGTTGTGCAGTGGACTTTGATCAGAAATGCAGATTGAGGGTTCATACATGTTAAATAACAAAGTTGAATCATTCTTAAACAACAAGAAGGTGAACAGTTTGACACATAGGCTATTCAAATCAAAGAAAGCCATTTCGCCAATACTTGCAACGTTACTGCTGGTTGTTATAGCCGTAGCGGCCATAGTGGTAACGTACGCGTGGGTAATGACATATACTGGTCACTTGACTGGACAGGCAGGCGTGGTTCTTTATACGGCAAACGTGAACTTCTATGGAAATGGAACCAAAATAGACATTGACGTAGGGGATTCCGGGACCTCAGGCACCACGATCATTCAAGTTTACATCGGACCATCATCGTCCGCAATGGATAACCAAACAATCACACCGGTGCCACTCCAAGCAGGCTCTGTTCAGAGAATAACAGTTGACTACTCTTGGCAATACGGGGTAACATACTATTTCAAAGTGCTAACGTCAACCGGACAATCCTTACCATGGAACGAACAAGCACCAGCATCCTAAAGACTTCATTCTCAATTTTCTTTGACCTCAAGCAAGACAACGTGGAAAGACAATTAAGCAAAGAAGACAATTCGATGCTTCTGACGGTGTCACTTTGCAGTCTCTGTTGGATTTGGCAAGGACAACATTGGCCTTAGTCTTTCTTTTCTATGCGTCATGGAGCGACAACAAAACACGTGAAGTAAGCAACACCGTTTGGATGGTGCTAGCTCCGCTTGCTTTCGCGCTCACTTTTGCAGAAGTTTACCTTTACCAGTTTGCACAGCTGCCCCTCTACGGAATTTGCTTCGGCTTCACCGCCCTCTTCGCCATAGTGATTTTCTACGCCGGCGGCTTCGGAGGAGCTGACGCAAAAGCACTGATGTGCCTGGCACTCGTGTTACCGTTTTTTCCGATAAGTCTGCTTACTCCCCTGTACGGAGTTTCACCAATCCAACAGACACTCTTTCCCCTGAGTATTTTCAGCAACTCTGTCTTGCTGGCGGCGTTGATGACGCTTGTCATGCTCGGGTACAACATCGTTTGGCGTACAAGAACCGGCAGAAAACTGTTCGAAGGACAGTACGAGAACGGGTCCATCGGCAGGAAGATCCTGATCTTGATAACTGGCTACAAAGCACCCGTTCAGAAATTGAAGGACAAATGGCACGTTTACCCCCTTGAGGATGCAAACGAGGATTCCGAAAACAGTCTCAAGAGAAAACTAGTTGCCCTGCCCAAGGACGAGGGCAGGGATGCCGTCGTTGAAAGATTGGACAAGGCTGTCAACGATGGAAAAATCCAAGACGACATTTGGGCAACCCCCGGCCTACCCTTCCTCATCTTCATAACAGCAGGTCTAGTCCTAGCACTGTTCGTGGGCGACATCGTGTGGATTTGCATAGCGCGCCTGCTCGCGCTCATCTAGCACCGAAGAAGAGTCTTGAATATCCCAGTTTTCTAAAGAGAAATCTCAAGACTGATCCTATTTTCTGTGCTTAGTTTTTTAAGAGCAGACATGGTTGTTATCTTGTCTCTTAGCTGTTCGGGAGGTCTGACGTTGCGGTTATTTGGCAGCTCTGGGGTCCGCGGTTTAGCCAACGTGGAGTTGACGGCGGTTCTGGCGGAGCAGGTGGGTTCAGCTGTGGCGACCTTCGCCAAGGCCAAAGAAGTGCTTGTCGCTAGAGACACGAGGGTTTCTGGGGCGATGCTTCAGGACGCATTGGTTTCTGGCCTTGAATCGGGCGGCGCCAACGTGAAATGCCTGGGAGTAATGCCGACCCCCGTCTTAGCTTTCTTGACAAAGAAAATGAAGGCTGATGCCGGCGTGATGATAACGGCTTCTCACAACCCGCCTGAGTACAACGGCATCAAGGTTTTCGACTATAACGGCCTGACCTATGATGAGGAAAGCCAAAACATGATTGAACGAATAATCGAGCAAGAACGTTTTAGGCTCGCAGACTGGGAAAATGTTGGCCACGACCAGTCTGCAGACAAGAGCAGTCTGTACGTTGAAAACATAGAGAAAAGTGTAAAGCTTTGCAGGAAATGGCACGTCGTAGTTGACGCTGGATGCGGAGCCACCTTCAGCCTTGCGCCAGCAGTTCTGCAGGGTCTGGGCTGCAAAGTGACAGCGTTGAACGCGCAGCCAGACGGATGGTTTCCAGCAAGAAGCCCTGAACCGAACGCCAAGTCTCTGACGAACTTGGCCGCAGTTGTCAAGATCCTAGGTGCAGACGGAGGTTTGGCTTACGACGGTGACGGTGACAGAGTGGCCTTCATAGATGAGAACGGCAGTTTTGCGGATTTTGACCAAGTTCTAGCCGCCTACGCCGCTCACGTTGTGAAGGAAAATGGAGGTGGAACGGTTGTGACGAGCGTCGAAGCTTCGATGGCCGTGGAAAAAATGGTTGAGCGGCACGGTGGGAAGATTGTTAGGACAAAGGTCGGCGACGTTTACGTTGCGGAAATGATGAAGAAGCGCAACGCCTTGTTCGGCGGTGAACCTTGCGGCGCGTGGATACATCCGCAACTCAATTACTGCCCAGACGGCATCCTCTCGTCAGCCCTGCTTCTGAAGGCGCTAGAAGACGAGAACGAGAGCTTAGCCGAGTTTGTTGCTGAAACGCCCAAGTACCCAATCCTGAGAGAGAACTTCACCTGCAAGAATGACCTGAAAGAAAAGGCTGTGGAAAAAATCGGGGAACGCTTGAAGTCTGTCTTTCAAACGTGCCAGAAATTCTCAAAGGTTGACGGGGTTCGCTTGGTTCTCGAAGACGGATGGCTGCTGGTCAGAGCTTCGGGCACGGAACCCGTCGTAAGGCTGACGGTTCAGGGTGAATCGTTAAAAGCAGCAAGAGAGATAATGGAAAAAGGAGCAAATTCCATCAGGAACCTGCTGGGAAATGATGAGAGATGAAAGCCGCAATCTTGGCCGCGGGAGAGGGCGTCAGGCTTCAACCCATCACGGCAACTAGGCCTAAACACCTGATTAAGGTGGCTGGAAAACCGATACTCGAGCACTGCTTGAACGCACTGAAGAGGGCGGGGATAAGCGAAGCGGTGATAGTCGTTCACTACATGGGAGATGCGATTCGCCAATACTTCGGGGACGGCAAAGACTTCGGGCTCAAGATTGAATACGCAGAACAGCAAGCAGTCCTTGGAACAGGCAACGCCGTAAGCGTTGTTGAGCCTTACGTCAACGACGATTTTCTGCTAGTTAACGGTGACGTGCTGTTTGCCGCAGAGGCTTTGAAGACAGTTGTCGACCTCCATCAATCAGAGAAGCCTGCCACAACCATGGCTGTCGTGCCTGTTGAAAAACCGGAGAACTACGGCATAGTCGAACTTGAAAACGGCAAACATGTCAAACGCATAGTGGAAAAGCCCACTCGAGAAGAAGCCCCGACAAACCTGGCCAACGCGGGCATCTACGTTTTCTCAACAGAAATATTCGCCAAGATAAAACAAACCTCCGCCACGTCCAGAGGAGAATGGGAAATTCCAGACGCGCTCACGCTTCTCATAAATGAAAAAAAACCGGTGCTAGCCGTCAAGATAGCCGGTGAAGACTGGATTGACATCGGAAGACCCTGGGACCTGCTTGAAGCGAACCGATGGGCGCTGACAAGAATGAAGCACAAACCCTTCGGATTCATCGAGGACGGAGCACACCTAGTAGGCCCTGTAACGGTTGCCGAAACCGCGCGCGTCCGTTCAGGAGCATACGTGGAGGGGCCGGCTTTCATAGATGAGGAAGCCGACATAGGGCCCAACTGTTACATCCGCCCATGCACGAGCATCGGCAGAAAGGTGAGAGTTGGAAACGCCTGCGAAATCAAGAACAGCATAATAATGGACAGCACGCACATAGGCCACCTTTCATACGTTGGCGACAGCATAATAGGCGAGAGAGGCAACTTGGGCGCGGGCACGATAACGGCCAACTATCGACTTGACGCTGGCACAATCAAGATGATGGTGAAGGACAAACATGTTGACAGCGGAAGAAAAAAGCTCGGAGCAGTTCTGGGGGACGACGTGAAAACAGGGATAAACGCGCTTCTCATGCCAGGCGTCAAGGTGGGAAACGACAGTTGGATAGGTCCCAACCTCATGGTTCAGAGAGATTTGCCGCCCAAGAGCAAGTTGTTTTTGAAACAGGAAGTCGAAAAGAAGAACTGAAGCCAGCGTATGGCTGGTTCTCCGAAAAAGATAAAAGCTGTAGTACACTGATTTTGGTTCGAGACCATGAAAGAAGAGAAACTTGTCAAACTTCTGAAAGAACTAATTCGAAACTCCAGGAGAAGCGACAGGGAACTGGCAAAGACCCTGAGAGTGTCGCAGCCCACAGTTACTAGGAACAGAAAGCTCGCAGAAAGCTACGTGAGAAGCTACACAGTTGTGCCTGAGTTTCAGAAGATTGGATATGAAATCTTTGCGTTCACGTTCGCGAAGGCAAAGACCTACGATAAGAAAGAGGTAGAAACGAAGCTAGAGGCGCAGAAGAAATGGGTTATGCAACATCCTAACGTCTTCTTTGCATCCGACGGAGAAGGCCTCGGGAAAGACGCAGTGATACTCTCGCTCCACAAGGACTACTCGAAATACGCCGATTTCATGCGGGAGTACACCATCAATTTTGCAGAGTTCATCAGCGACGTCCAATCATTCATCGTGAGCTTGAAGACAGGGATGATCATCAAACCGTTTGACCTGAAGTATCTGGCAGAAGATCTGTAAGCGCCTTTGCCAAAAACGGTTTCCCACCTCCATTTTTCGAGAAAGCCCAGTCCTTGACGCGTAGAATGCTAACTCGACTAGTGCCCTGCGTAGCCTTGATAGAAACTGGAAGCACGCACTGTTAAGCCAGAATTGTTCGATTCAGCCGTGAAAAACCAGGAAAAATAAGTGAGATGACCAAGGCGAAAATCTGGGAATTATCATTTTTAAATAGTTGTTTTGCAATCTCGTTAGGTAGAATGGGGGTTAAATGATTGTCTGTGGCGCAGAGAAAGTTCTTCACTGAGGTTTCAGCGTTGGCGGATAGACACGTGATTGTGGGAACGACTACTGGAAAGACGTTTACAGGAACGTTGCTCGGCATTAACCCTGACAATTTGAGCCTTTGTCTCTCGGAAGCGAAGGATGAGGAAGGGAAGGCGTTGCACAGGGTTTTTCTGAACGGAAATGTTGTCGCCCAAATTTTGAGCGTTGAAAAACCCTTTGATTTGAAGGCCCTGGCTGATCGTCTTGAAAAAGTGTTTCCGACAATGATCAAGCTCTACGAAGACAAAGGGTTCATTTGGGTCATGGACAAGGTTAAAGTGACGGAAAAGGGCGTGGTTGAAGGCTCAGGCCCAGCTGCCGAACGCGTGGAAAAGGTTTTTGCGTCTTTCATCACTGAATCCAAGGGAAAAACTTAGATAAACCAGCGGAACTGCTGTTCCTCTTTCTTCTTTTCAGTCCCGACAGTTCTTATCAAACCGAAGGATTCCAAGATTCTCTTGGTCTCTTCTGCGGCTGCGTCTAGTTTGGACAGGTCGACGTTCATGTTCAGGAACTTGTTCAGTGCTATCAACACGTAACGCGTGGCGTTTGCATCGGGATACATGCCCAAAGTGTCCACCAGGAGCGAGAAGCTCTTTAAACCTCTGAGCTTAGCCAGTCCGACCGTGAGCCCTGCGATTCCGAATATTTGTCCAACCATTATCTTTGTTCCGAGGCCGAGGGCATCGTTCAATGTTTCATGGTCTGAAGCGGCGGTGTAAATCTGAGGTATACCCTTAATTTCTTCCTGTCTGAACCCGCCCAAGGTCACGACGCAGTGGCAGTCCAGCTCTTGAGCAACGTCCAAGATTCTGCCGCAGAGCTCGTACTGCCCTGAAGTGGTCAAGGCCTGCGTGTTGCCATACCAGATTATCAAGTCGCGCCCACCATTCTGGCTCTTGTAATGGTACAGTTCGTTCATCGGACACTGCGCCCCACCGTTCTGCGTTGTGACCGCCAAGTCTTGGAAGGCCGAGGAGTGAACCTCGCCGAAACGTTCTGCCTTCAACTCGCGAATCAAATGTAAGGCCGCGATGTTGGCTACGAAGCCTATTCCAGGCAGGCCTTCAATTAGAACAGGATCATGAAGCTTAGGTTTCTCGAAGATTTCAATTACACAGACCACTAGTTTCCCCTTCTAATAGGGCAGGCACGTAGTAGAAGAAAAAATGGTGATATAAGTGTGTTTGGCTGAAAAACGTGAGGCTAGGAGAGTTCGACAAGCTTGGCTTTCTCAAGGTCCCGCAGAAACTTCAACACGTGTTCAGGGTTGGTTTCGCTGTACTCCGCCGAAACAGCTTTCACAATCTCGTAGACGCTTCGTTTTCCATTCATGAAGTTCAATATTTCAGCCGACTTCTTGTCAAAATCCCCGTCTGTCTCGCGCACTTCTTCATACCACTCAAGCTCTTTCTCACTCAGTGTTTTCTTCAGAACACTAGAATCAAGCGTGCCCTTGAACAGTCGCTTTGGAACAATTCTGAGTTCCTTGTCTGGCTCTGGGTGTTCAGGCTGGCTAGGAAGAGTCAATAATGAGGTTTTAGCTATGAAACTCAGTGTCTCCTGAAGTCTTGCGATTTCTTGATTAGCTAGATCGGCAATGTTTCTGCAGTGTTCACTCAAGGAAGCGTTCAGTTCAGGGCTTTCTCCGAGTCTTCTCACTGATTTGACGGCTTCTTGTTCACGCCACGCGAAATGTTCTATCCTGTTCTTGTAGTGAGAAGCTGTTCTCTCCAGTTCTCTAACTAGTTCCTCAGGCTTGTCTTTCAGCTTCGGGTCTTGCCTTCTCTTGAACAGTTCTTCAACGGCTTTTCGCTTGGCTTCTTCGATTCTGATCATGCCTTTGGAGGCGGTTTCGCTCGCAAGCTGAAATGCTGTTTCGAACGTGGCGTTTGCAAGAGTTAGCGTGGCATTTGCCACTATCCATCCGACTCTTCTTAGGCTGTCCTCGCTCACTTTGTCAATGGTGTCCATGCTTGTGTGATAGAACAAGTCTGGCCATTGAAGCAGCATGACGCATGGAACTCCTATCGTTGAGTCGGTGAATTCTGCGTGGTCGCTGCCGCCGCTGAAAGCCCCCGTCGCGTACCGGAACGTGGATGACGACCCGAACGGAGATGGTGCATCAAATTCTTTGACAGATTCTTCCATGAGACGAAAGACGAGATCATTCAGATAAGATGGCAGCGAATCAGGAGTGCGGTCAAGATTGAGCGTGGACTTGCACAGTTCCTGGTTTTGACCCACCATGTCCAAGTTTATGCCCGCGACCAACCTTGTGGGCAAGTCCTCATGGCTGTAAAGGTAGCTTACCGAACCGAACGTTTCGGGCACCCATATGAAGCGCATTGTCCGAGCTGGACGCTCGATTTTTCCTGATTCAATCAAGATATTGATTGTTCTGGCAATCTCCAAGAGCAGACCGCTGCCAGAAGCATTATCGTTGGCGCTGGGCTTGGGGTGGCAGAGATGAGCGACTAGAAACACTTCCTCGTCCGGCTTCGACCCGCCTTGTATCGTGGTTGTAACCAACTCCAAGTTGCCAGGAAACAGCCGAGCATCCACCTTCGCTTTGAGTTTCACCGGTTTTCCGCGTTTAAGCAAAGCCCGCAACTGATTTCCTTGCCGTTTGCTCAGAGAGAAGCCAAACGTGACCCTGTCCAGTACTTCTGCGGTAGGCCATATGGACTGGTACGCGTGAGCGTCGGGAATGTCCAGGCTTTCTCGGACGCCGGGTATTTCGAGAGTCACCGAGTCGGTGATTACGCCGGTAGCTCCATACTTGTAAACGGCTTGTTCGTGAACAGATTTAGCCCTGCCCGTGGCTAGGACAAATTTACCCTTCACGTCTTTTCCCCCATAATCGGCTGGTTTGGTTCCAGCGCCGACATCAACAAGCTCGGCCGTCACGCCCTCTGGAGGCGTTGCGTTACTGTAGGTGTGCAGGCTCTGAGGCGTGTCTTTGTAGGAGGCCAGGAGCCTTTCCTCAGGTTCTAGGAGTCGAAGCTCAGCACTCTTCACCGTCCAGCCCATTGGGGACGTATAGGTCCAGTATTTCTTGGCTCCATCAGCCGGAAACTGTTCTATCGCGGCGTCCTTCAACCCTATTTTCAGAAGCTCGCTCTTCACGTATTCTGCGGCTTCGTGAAACATCGTTGAGGCTTGAACCCTGTGAAAACGGGAGATTTGTGCCACGTATGATTTGGCGACGCTTCCAGAAATCTCTTCTTTGACAATCTCATTTAAACTCATGTCCGAACCCCGCATTCTCATCTGGTTGTCATTATCTAGTGAATGTTTTTTATATGTGTGCTTGTTTTTCTCTTGTCTGAGTTCGACGATGTCTTTTGAGATAAAAGAAAAAGATCTGCTGGCAAGAATTGGAAGACTTCAAACTAAGAGTGGAACAGTAGAGACGCCCCTACTTTTCCCAGTCATAAACCCCATCGTGCAGCTCATTTCTCCGAGGAGGATTAGGGAAGAGTTCGGTTTTGAGGCGTTAATAACCAACGCGTACATTTTGAGGAAACATTCGCAGAAACAGCCTGCCAAGAATGGTTTGCACAGCTTCCTGGATTTCAACGGCACCGTAATGACTGACTCCGGCGCCTACCAGATTCTCGTATATGGCGACATAGAGGTAACCCCGAAAGAGATAGTGGAATACCAGGAACAGATAGGTTCGGACATTGCCACGATACTTGACATTCCAACAGGCTGGAAAGTTACAGAAGACTGTGCGCGACAGACAGTTGACGAAACTCTCAAACGAGCCAAGGAATTCCTTACGTTCAAAACAAGAGAAGACATCCTCTGGGTAGGACCGGTGCAAGGCGGAAAATACCTGGACCTCGTGGCCAAGTCCGCTAAAGAAATGGGGAAACTTCCCTTCCAAATACACGCCTTAGGAAGCCCGACTGAAGTTATGGAGCGCTATCGTTTCGACGTCCTGGTCGACATGATAATGACCGCGAAAACGCATCTGCCCATCGAGAAACCGCTTCACCTCTTCGGCGCGGGACATCCTTTCATGTTCGCTTTGGCCGTAGCCCTAGGATGCGACTTTTTCGATTCCGCAGCCTATTCGTTGTACGCCAAAGAAGGCCGCTACATGACTGAAACAGGCACTTGCAGACTGAATGAACTAGATTACTTCCCGTGCGCTTGCCCAAAATGCGTGAGGGCATCTCCGAAACAGGTTATGGAACTGTCTCCGAAAGAGGTGCAGATGTTCCTCGCCGAACACAACCTTCACGCGTGTGCTGCTGAATTGAAACGCATTAAACAAGCAATAAGAGACGGCAGATTGTGGGAACACTTGGAAATGCGGGCACACGGACACCCAGCGTTGTTTCAAGCAGTGAAAAACCTGAAGAAGTACGAGGATTACGTTGAGAAACACGACCCAGCCACAAAAAGCAGCGGATTGTTCTTCTTCAGCTCCGTCGGGCTTGCACGACCGGAAATCGTCCGACATAGGAAGAGGCTGGCTGAAAGGTACACCCCGCCCGGCGAAGCGAAGATTCTCTTGTTGTTGCCTCAAACACGCAGAAAACCGTTTCACAAGTCAAAGCTCTTCGCGGATCTCATGGGGCAACTCCGTGCACTGGAGAATCCAAACAGACTTCACGCGTGCTTCTACAGTGCCCCATTCGGTGTCGCTCCAACCGAGCTTGACGAGGTTTATCCGCTCTCACAGCATGAAACAGTTCTCACACCTGACAAGGAAACATCAGAATATGTAGCAACTCAGCTAGCTGATTACATCAGCCGCACGTGCTATGAAACAGTTGTACTGTTCGACGACGCTGAAAACTGGGAAAAATCTGTTCTTAATGCGTGCAGAAAAGCCTGCGCAAAGAAGAAAATCAAATTCAAATGCATTGACACCAGAAAAAAGCAAGGGAAGAACTTGATAGCTGATTTGAAGGATGTTCTGTGAGGAGACAGCAAGAAATCTTGATCCGCGCGCGCAACAAGCTTGCAGAGGAACTGGCTAGGGAAATGGGCTTGCCCGGCGTCGCTGGCAGTGATGCCCATAACATCGAAGATTTATGGAGTGTTTACACAGAGATCGAAGCCTCGCTGAACATTGACTCGATTTTAACCGCGATAAGGAAAGGCTTCGTCAAAGCTTCTTCAGGCCGCAAGTCAATACATTTTTAAAAGAGCACAAAGCATGAATAATGAACTAGCGGATGAAAAGAAATGGGACAGTTACAGGTAGGTTTTTTGGGCGGGACCCGGGAAGTCGGCAGAATAGCAATTTCGGTGAAGACGGAAAAAACGCAGATTCTGATGGACTATGGTGCCATGTTGGATCATGAGCCAGGGTTCCCCATGCACGTGCCTCCTAAGGACGTTGATGCCATAGTTTTGTCACACAGTCACCTGGATCACTCTGGGGCCATCCCGATATTCTATATGCAGGGTAAGAAACCCTTGTACACGAACAGGGTGAGCGCGGAACTGAACCAGTTGTTGATTTCAGACTTCATTCACCTGTCCAGCTATTACCTGCCTTTTGAGTATCTCGAGCTCAAATCGATGACGCAGAACAGTAGGCATGTGGATTTCAATGTTGAACAGAGAGTTGGAGATATAGCATTCCAGTTCAGGAACGCTGGACACATCCCTGGAAGCGTGCAAACGCTCGTTGAAGCTGAGGGGAAAAGGCTGTTGTACACTGGAGACTTCAACATCGTAGACACAAGGCTTCTCGAAGGCGCGAAAATGGACTACCAAGACTTGGACGCTGTGATAATTGAAAGCACGTATGCCAATGAGGAGCACACCGAACGCCAAGAACTTGAAAAACGGTTCGTAGACACGTGCAGTGATGTTGTGGAGAAAGGTGGCACGGTTCTTGTCCCGGCTTTCGGAGTTGGAAGATCACAGGAACTCGTGTGCGTACTGGCCGCTCATCATTTTGAGTATCCAGTCACGCTTGATGGGATGGCACGCGAAGTGAGCAGAGTGATGATGAACTATCCACAGTTTTTGAGAGACGGAAGAACCTTCGCTGACGCTGTACACTCTTCAAACTGGGTTGAAGGATGGAGGGATCGGAGGAGAGCCGCAAGGATGCCGGGCGTAATAATCTCGCCAGCAGGCATGCTTAAGGGTGGCCCAGCCATGTTCTACATTTCGAAAATCGGAAAGAAATCAGATAACGCCGTCTTCTTGGTAAGCTATCAGATTCCAGGCACTCCAGGAAAAGAGTTGATGGAAAAAGGATTATGCGTCATCGATGGAAAAATGCGGAAAGTCAAGGCTCAGGTGCAGCATTTCGATTTCTCGTCACATTGCGGAGCAGGCGAGCTCAGAGAAGCGCTCAGAAGACTTGGCGGAAAACCCAAGGTCTACGTGGTTCACGGGGCAGAAGGAAACTGCGAACTGCTGGCAAAATGGGCAAAGAATGAACTTGGTCTAGAAGCAGTGGCACCCAAAACAGGGGACATCGTCAAAATCTAGAGAGAAAGAAACGATGAAGATTGGAATAGTGCGGGTTGGACCAGTGGATTCTGGCGTGACAAGCAGAATCCAAGAAAACTTGGACACGATTTTTGCCGATACAAAAACCACCTTAATCGCGGAGACTCTGCCGCTGCCTGAGGAAGCCTACGCTAAGACGAGACAGCAATACCGTTCAGACATAATCTTGAGCGCAATCCGCAACTTTGCTGAAATCCACAGTTCCTTCGATCGTATCCTGGGAATCGTGGACGCTGACCTTTTTGTTCCGAGACTCAATTTCGTCTTCGGAGAGGCGGAATACCCTGGAAAAGTAGCCGCCATATCGCTGTGGAGACTCAGACCCGAGTTCCACGGAAAAGCCTCAGACAGTCAGGTTCTTGCTGAAAGAGGCACAAAAGAAGCAGTTCATGAGCTCGGGCACACACTGGGATTGAAACATTGCGCTAACCCGTTTTGCGTCATGTATTTTTCCAACTCGATCTTCGAAACTGACAGAAAACAAAGCTTATTCTGCAACAAGTGTTACGTGAAAGCGATGACAACCGCGGATAAGGGTAAGGTTCTTGAAAGGCGAGTTTAAAACCGAGCCAGTACAATTGCTGCCTGTGCTAGGAAGCCTAGTGTTCGGCATAGTCTGCGCCTACTTGGTCTTGACATCGGATATTAGCCTTTACGCAGTCACACCGTTCCCAGAAGGTCCAGAATCACTCATCAACGCACTCTACTTTGTCATACTCGCAGGAATCGGCGCCACACTGCTGTATCTACTCATTAAACGCAAGAAACTGAGGGCGATAAGCCTAATCACAGGCTTCGCCTTGACAGCTGCAATTCTCATGCTTTCAATCTTCTATCTGTCTGCAGTATTCTCCCTGCTTGCAGTTTCCTCCACCGCTGCCCTGATTCTGACTTTGGCAGTGGCTGCATCTGTAACGGCCTTGGCGGATTTTGCGATTTTCAAGGTTCAAGGAAGGATTTCCAACCTTGTGATTCTTCTTTTGGGTGGAGCTCTAGGCGCGTTTCTCGGAATCTCGATACCGATTATAAGCGCGGTCTTGATTCTGGCTTTCCTAGCTATTTATGACGTATTTGCAGTCTATCGCGGTCCCGTGGGAAAGATAGCTCAGCAAGGACTTGACCAGCTTCGCGGACTGAGCTTCTCTTTCAGGGATGTTCAAATGGGGCTGGGTGACCTCACGTTCTATTCAATGCTCACAGGCCTGGTTCTCGCAAACGCAGGTCCAATCTTCTGCGCTGTCTCAGCAATCGGCATAATGGCGGGGGTTTTATTGGTTCTCAAGATGCTGGAAAAGAGAGGCATGTTCCCAGGATTGCCCTTCCCAGTGTTTCTCGGCCTTCTGCCTCTGATCATTTATCTTCTTCTAAGTCGGTAGGAAAAGTCAAGTATGAAACCAAGCAGCGACGGAGTTGAAATCCCCTCATGCGGGCCTCCAATCCATCAGACTCTACTCTGAATCTATATCTCAGGGGCTTGATAGGACTAAGCGTGTAGAGTTCACGTCGACTTCTAGTATTTTGCAGTTCTTGAATTCTTTGGATTGCCCGAGGACATCCTTGACGCTTACACTGCTGCCTTTGACTTTGGCGAGGACGACGTCCTTGAACACTGTTTCTCCGTTAAGAATCACTTTGAATTCGCACATTTTTGCCTACCACGCTAAGTAGAAAGAATCGAGTTGGTTATAAACCTCTTCTTTGGAAGACTGTTGGATTGTTGTTCTTATCCTCTGCGGAGGGAGTTTTGGCTTGTTGTTGTTCTACTTTATGTTCTTAACTATTTTCAGTGCGACCTCTTCGGCTTTTATGGCGTCTTCAGCTGTGACTTGAGGTTTCTTGTTATGAAGAACACAGTCTATGAAGTGTTCGTCCAGTTGACGGTGTCCCCAGACTCTGGTGCCTTTAACATCCAAGTTCCATTCCTGTGGTTGTTCCCCTGACCCGTACAATAGAATCTTGTTGAAATTAATAGCGTGGATAACGTCCGTGTTGTCGCCGTAGACCTCCAGCCTGCTGAGGCTTGCAGAAGGTGTCACTGACGCACTGTAATGAAGTGAACCCACGGCGCCGTTTGAGAGTTTTACAATGCCCATCGTGTTGTAGCCCAGTATTCCCCCGTACTTTTCAAGTTTGGGGTAGCTTGCCATCCACTGGACGTTTTCTATTTCGCTCTTGAACAGCCATCTGAACATGTCTATGGACCAGACGGAGAGGGTGAAGTCAGGGTATCCTCCGCTTTTTTCGATGTTCCAAGCCCAGGACCCTGCCGGCCACTGTTCAGCGATGCTTGAAGCGGGTATGAATTCGCGGAAGTGGAAAGCTACGGGTTTGCCGATCAGGCCGGATTCTATCATTTCCTTCGTCTTTGTGTATATGGGCGCGAATCTGAACTGAAGAATCGGCATCAGAATCACCTTGTTCTTTTCAGCGGTCTTCTGAAGCTCTTTGACTTTGTCTATGGTTGGGGCAAGGGGCATCTCACACAGAACGTGCTTGCCTTTTTTCATTGCTTTCATAGCTAGGTCGAAATGCATCGGCGTTGGAACAGCTAGGGCTACGGCTTGAATTTTTGGGTCTTCCAAGAGTTTGTCGTAATCTAAATAGTATTTGACGCCGTACTGTTCCGCAAGAGGTTTTACACGTTTTTCCGTGGTGGCTCCCAGAGCAATCAGTTCTGAGCCTTCGATTTTCTTGAAACTGGGTACGTGTGCCTGTCCGCCTACGAATCCAACTCCAACAACGGCGACACCGACTTTGTCTGACATCAAGTCTCACCTGTTTAGTTCTTTCAAAGAACTATCACTCTGTATAAAACACTTACCCTCCGATGTAGGAGGAAAATGTCATACGGAAGCAAATTCAAATCGATTTGTGCTGAGGAAGAGATTTGAACAAATGGGGCAGACTGAGGATGATTCAGAGAATCTGTTATCTCTGTCCGTCTCATGCAATTCTCGGTGCGCTGGACCAATGCACATTTAGGGTTCAGATCTGATAATTGTAATTCATAAGTCTGACATACGTTTCGATGAGCACTAGCTTGAAAGATGAAGCAGATGCCCAAGAAAGGCGAGAAGTCTCCGAGCGTCGACATATTCGAACTCTTAGAGGACACTGGAAAAAGAGATAAGAAGAAACGAAGGGAGGAAATTCTCGCACCTTTAGGCGCGAAGGAATTCTTCGCTGAAGGAACCATAACCATAAACAAGAGGATTTGTCACGGCGTTGAATGCAAACTCTGCATCAAAGCATGCCCAACAAATGCCCTGTTCTGGAAAGCGGGAGAAATCGGATTGACCGAGGAGCTTTGCATATACTGCGGAGCGTGCGTATTGAGCTGCATCGTTGATGACTGCATAAAAATCACGAGGAAAAGATTAACAGGCGAAGTTGAAACCTTCAGCAAGCCAAGAGACTTCATAACCCAACAAAGCAACGTCAACACAAGAAAACGCCTGGAACGAATCAAAGAGGTCTTTCCCGAACCTGAAGACTACCTCAAGCGACGCAAGAAGAAGGCGCCATGAAGAATTTGTATTAACCCTTCATTAACTAACTCTTTCAGCAACAAAGCGTCTTCTGGAAGTTGCTTACGCTAAAAGGGAAAACATAAAGAACTTGACATGCTCAGATTTCTCATGTGGAACAGGCTTGAGCCCGATGGATAAAGAGAAAGCGTTAGCTTTGGTTTTCGTTTACAGCGGAGAATTTGCGGAACGCGTGATAAGGAACCTCATCAACGATCCAAGCTTCTGCAAACCGTGCGGGCTCTACTGTGACTCCTGCAAGTACGGTGGCTACACTCATGTTCAGAACATAAAGGCAGCGATAGAACTGCCTAGTCCTGCAGACCTTCCAGCCTTCATCGATAACCCGGATGAGCACATGTCGAAGAAAATCCCTAAAGTAGACTTGTGCATAGCGTCGGGCCTGCACAAAGATTTGCTTTTGGAGTTGCCGAATCGCCTGCACACGGCAGGAGTGAAGGGGTTAATCGTGCCCGTAGAGGATTTTGTAGAGGTTCCGACGGGCCTGAGGAAGCAGGTTGAAGAAAAGTGCCGGGAACTTGGGCTTGAAAGTGCCTTTCCGAAACCCTTCTGTTCGCTGGAACCCTCCGAGAGCAAACCGACGATATCGAGATGCGTCACCGAATTAAGGATTGGAAAACCCGTGTTAGAGATTTCGATTGCGAAGAAAGACAAGTGTGAGGTCATAGAGGCGGCGGTTGTCATGCGAAGCGCGCCCTGCGGCTCCACGTGGTACGTGGCAAGAAAACTGACCGGAGTGGATACAGAGAAGGGTATTCTTTATGACGCGATAGCGAAAGCTCATCACAGTTATCCATGCACCGCGACGATGGGCGTTGACCCTGAAACAAAAGAGCCGATACTGCACCTCGGCGGCTTCATCATACGAGAATCAGTAGAAAAAGCGCTAGAACATGGTCGTTGCACACGTAGACGCTGAATTGTTACTCGATGCCCAATGTGTTGCCGGCGCCAACTACTATTATGGTGTCTCCTTCCTTCGTCCTCTTGCGCACTCGCCCTGCGCGCGCGCCGTCGCCTACTCGTTTGCCCTGTCTGAAAGCATCCAAGAACGAAATGTAGGCTTCAGCCTCCTCAGATGTCACATCTGTCTACGAAGAAAGATTCATGTGCTTTAGACAATCGGAATGGCGCGCACTTCTAGTCTTTACGGTTAGCTTTCGGTTTTCTTCTCCCTTTCCGTGGAAACTGAGGGATATTCCTTGAGCTTTTCTGCCATTTGTTTTAGGCGTTTGTCTACTCTATCGTTGACGGTTCCTTCTTCGAACGTTCCATCCTTCTGCTTCCCACCAGCTTTGACGCCTGTTAGAACTTCTATTCCTTCGTCGATGGTTTTGACGGAGATGATGTGGAATTTTCCTTCTTTGACGGCATCGACTATTTCTTCTTTCAGCATCAGGTTTTGCACGTTGCTTTCGGGCATCATGACTCCTTGTTTTCCAGTGAGACCTTTGGCTTTGCAGACCTCGAAGAAGCCTTCGATTTTTTCGTTCACTCCGCCAATGGCTTGAACTTCGCCCTTCTGGTTCACGGAGCCTGTGACGGCGAGGTTTTGCTTTATTGGTAGCTGAGAGAGAGCTGAGAGGATAGAGTAGAGTTCGGTGCTTGAGGCGCTGTCACCTTCCACTCCCTCGTAGTTCTGTTCGAAAACAAGGCGGGCTGAGAGGCTGAGAGGCTTGTCTTGTGCATATTTCTCGTTCAGGTAGCCGCTTAGAATCAGAACGCCCTTGGTGTGGATGGGTCCTCCTGTTTTGGCTTCACGTTCGATGTCGATGACTCCTTCGCGGCCGAGGCCCACGCTCGCCGTCACGCGTGAAGGAGTGCCGAACTCGAAGTCACCCAAATCTATTACGGAAAGGCCGTTCACCTGTCCCACGCTTACTGCCTCTGTGTCGATGAGCAGAATGCCTCTTTCTATCATCTCGTCTATCTTCTCCTGTATGAGTTTTGAACGGTAAACCTTTTCTTCGATGGCTTTTTTCACGTGAGTTCCAGTTACAACCTCGGAGTTCTCTTGCGTGGCGTAGAAGTTGGCTTCCCGAATGGTGTCTGCAACTTCGGCAAACCGGGTTGACAGTTTCTGCTGGTCTTCGGCCAGTCTTGAACTGTGTTCGATTAGTTTGGCCAGGCCTGAGCCGTCGAGGTGTTTCAGGTTTTCTTTCTGGCACAGTGTGCAGACGAAAGCAGCGTATTGTTGTACGTTTTCTTCCGTCCTATCCATAGTTGTGTCAAAATCTGCTTTGACCTTGAAGAGCTGGTTGAATTCCATGTCCAGGCTGTACAACTGCTGGTACAGGTAGGGGTCTCCGATGAGGATAACCTTAACGTTCAAGGGAATCGGTTCGGGTTTCAAGCTCTTTGTTGCTATGAATCCCAGAGTCTCTTCTGCCTCTTCGATAACTATGTGGTCGTTTTTGAGGGCTCTTTTCAAGCCTTCGTACGAGAACGGGTTGCGAAGCAGTTCTTCAACTGGAAGAATCAGATATCCACCGTTAGCCTTGTGCAATGTTCCGCCGCGGATCATGGTGAAGTCGGTAACAAGGGCGCCGAACTGGGCTTCCTTCTCTATTCTGCCGAAGAGATGCGGGTAAGTGGGGTTAAACTCTGTTACGACGGGGGCTCCGCTGACGTCTGAGTTATCAACGATAACGTTTACTTCGTACTTTTTGAAGGGTGTCTCCCTCATCCAACGAGTTGGAAAAGGGAGTGGTGGAGACTCTTCCGCGGGCTCCTTTATGAAGTGGGGCAAGTTGCTTAAGATGTCAGTCTGCACCGCATCGATGTAGGTGATCACATCTGGGAAGTCTTTGTATTCCTCTTTTAAGTCAGCTACCATGTGCCCGATGGCAAAAAGTGCAACGTCGCGGTTGAGTTTCTTAAGCGCTTCGTCGGTTTTTCCTTCCAATTCTCTGAGCTGTCTCATGGCGCTTGTGAATTGGTCGGTCAGTTGCTGTCTTTTCTTCTCTATTCCGTCGCGTATTTTCGGGTCTAACGCAATGAATTCTTGATCGTTCACGGGTTTTCCTTTGATTACTGGAATCATGAGCCAACCGATGGGCGACGCCTGCAGAATGAAACCCTGTTCTTGGGCCTGTTTCGTCAGTTGGGCGATGAGTTTCTGTCTTTCCTCTTCAACAGTTTTGATAGCGGCCGCTCTTCTTGTGCCGTAATCCTCGCTTTCAAATGCTTTCGGCAGGGTCCTCTGCGCTTCACTGACGAAAGTGCCCATGGCATCTCGGAGGTGTCTACCCTTTCCGGCGGGAAGCTTCAGGGCTTTGGGCTCGTATTGGTTGTGAAAGTTATTCACGTAACACCAGTCATAGGGGACCGGTCTGGTTCGGGCCAGATCCTCCACAAAGTTCTTAACAGCTGTCGTCCTGCCTGTTCCAGGAAAACCTGCAACGTACATGTTGAAACCGCGGTCCTTGATTCCCAGCCCGAATTTAAGAGCTCTAACAGCCCTCTCTTGGCCTATAATCTCTTTGAGAGGCGTCAACTCTTGCGTGGTCTCACAACGCATAAGGTTAGAAGTACATTCTCTTCTAATCTTCTCTGCGGACAACTCGTCTGCCATCTCACATGTCCTCCTTGTTCTTAGAAACCCAATTTTTCACTCATACAGATAAAAGTAACTCTTTTATCAGTTTCGTTTCCCACTTCAAATGTCAAAATCTTCCTGCGCCCGCTTATTCAAATGGGAATAGCAAGTCTATTCCAAGCACCCGCGCGCCGAACTGGATGATTCATTTCAAAGAACAAGTTGGACAAGAGGCCTGCCTGCAGTGCAGACATCCGCCAATTTAACTCGACAAAGCAAATACATGTTTGGTACAGCTGATTGACGAAATCATGCCTGTTTTTGCCATTTTTCCTGCAGGAATTTGGGAATCTCCGAAGAGTCTCTGGGGCCGACTAGTACTTGCCAGCCGCTGAGCTCTTCGATTTCGCCGCTGAGACGGGCGGATTTTCCGGGAATTATGAGTTTCTTGTGTTTGACTTTGCTTTCAATTCCCGAAGCCTTTATAGCGTCCGCGATTTTCTCCGCTGTCAGCTTTCTCCCTGCCACTGCGCTATCTACGGCTGTTCCTTCCGTGTCTACGACAAGCACGTACGCGCTAATTTTCGCAGATTCGATGTCCGAGGCGACAGTGAAGTACGTGAGCGCAAAGTTTGTTGTGAACATCACCGGCGAGTTTTCTTCAGGAGTGCCGAACACTTTCAGGCCTGATTCAACAGCCACCGGCTTTCGGGGGTCGGTGTAAATGTTTTGCCGAAGTATAACGCTTGGAAGAAGTGACCAGCCGTCAACGCTGTGCATGACAACGATGTCCGCGAAGCGGACGATAAGCATCGATGCCAAGTAGGCCTCTCTCCACTTCACGATTTCGTCCACGGCTTCGCCCCTTTCCATCCAGGCGACCATAGGCACGCCTATGAGAGGAAAACCGCAGAGCTCGTCTCCTTTCTCGCATGCGGCCCTGCGAATCATCGTGAAGTTGTTCAGTGTGTCTGCTAAACCGTCGCTTGAGAAGGTGCCAGGATCCAACACCAAGTCTTCAACGCCGTATTCCATCAGGGTCTTAGCCAGGGATAGGAGCATTTTCAAATCGTTTGGCGCAAGAACCGCGAGAGGGCAATTGTACATCAGGGCAAGCTCTGCCATTTCCTTCCAGTTGTCTTTCGTAGCCGCGTACAAGAGCGGTCTAGATTTCGGAATGGCCATCACTCCTGCTTCCAAAACGTTGGGGTCCAACGAGCACAGAATGAGTGGCAGGCCCGTGCTTTCTGCTACTTTCTTGACGGTGGCTGCGAACTTGTCAGGGTCGTTTGAAGTGGAGCGGACGGCAACCATGTTGAGTCTCAATGTCTGCCCTATGTACTCGAAGGTGAAGCCTTCAGTCCGCTTCACCCTGTCCAACATCATTTCATCAGGCATTTCATCAGTCACGTCGATGGCGATGGCCGTCGGGTTGGTGTATGTGAACTCGTGTCTGTACATGACGAGTTTTCCGCCGATTTTCACAGCTTTGTCACCGACGCCCACGGCGACTTCTTTTATGGCTGGTTTCAACATTTCCTTCAGCTGTTTGTAGGCTCTCTCCTGCATTTTGGCTAGGAGCGGTTTGCATTTTTCCAGCGTTACTTCGCGGTTGACGAGTTTTGTTGCAAACGCTAAACAGTTTTCTTCTCCGCACTCTTTGCAGTTCGTCTTCGGAAGAAGCTTGTAAACGTCTATCGGGCTTAGCTCTTTTATGCCGACTCTTTTTTTGCCTTCCTTTTCACTCATATACGTACACCTTGAGATCTAGACTTTGGCGGAGACCCATTCTGCAAGTTTTCCAGCGTTGCCCGAACTGCCGCATTCGAGTTCTCTGATTATGTCTTTGAGGGTTTTCACCGCGGCCGGGTGCATCATCATGAACAGGTCGACGCCCGCAAGTAGAAGCGTCACGGCTGTGGTCACCTCCCACAGGGGACCTCGCAGTTCCCGGGGTTCCCATTCGGGGGCCATTTTCAGCCAAGCCTCTCGTGCTGCCCAGGCGTTTGTAGTTCCTGAAGACATTGGATGCGCCAACTCAGGGTCTCCCATTAGCCCGCCGAGTCTGGCCCTCTCCATGTTAGTAAACGCGTAGTCCAGTCCATATCCGAGTGCCGCCGTCGTCAAATCCATCACAATGTCCTCTTTGGGCATGAAGTCATAGAGTCGACGGTTGAGTTCTCTGGCCAAGTTTAAGTCCATCGGAGTGAAGGACAGCGCCACGTGCCCGTTCTTCTTTATGAACTTTGCGCAGCGTTCAACGTTCATGTCCCTAGTCACTGAGCTGATTAGAAACCTCTCACCTGCAAAGGTTTCAGCGATTTCTGCAAAGGCCTCAGTGTCTTTGATTGGATCTCCGCATCCGCCGATCACTAGAGGCACGTCCACTGCTTGAACGACCTTCTCAACAGTTTTGACCGCCTCTTTCGGTGGAGCGTCTTTCAAGAGTGGATCAATGCTGATCAAGTGTATGGTTAGGAGGTCAGCTCCAAACTTTTCGACCGCGAGCTTGGCCCAGGCCGCAGGATCGCCCACCACTTCTTTGACGTGCATCTTGACGGCCTTTGGAAGGGGAACTTCCATGTCGAAAATGTCCAACGCCACGACAGGAGTGTGCAACGTGGGTTTCTCAAAAGTGTAGAAAGCGGGTGCGGTTTCGCCTCCTATGACGACGGATTTTCCGCGGGTTCCACCTTCTTTTTTAGTCGCTCCAAGCTTCACTTCCACAATTTGGCCGGGATACGTTTTGACTGGTGGAATGAATCCGGTCTGTATGATAGTTTGAGGCTTAATCTTTGGCGGTGTGACTATCTTGGGTTGCGAGATTACGCGCGAAGCAACCGTGCCTGGTTGAATCGAGATTTCCAAGTTGCCGACTTCCATCTCGAAGTCTTCGAGTTCTATTTCTTGGAGTTTTGCGAGCAGCTCTGTGAGGCGTGGACTGAACTTCAGCCCAAGGGGGTTCTCTTCTTTCTCCTTCTCTTTCTCTTTTTCGGGCAAGCTTTTTCACCTGTTCTCCGATTTTTCACTTCTGAGTTGACGGATGATCACTTTTTTCGCGTAGATTTTTGCGTCCTTCAAGATTATCTTGAAACCGCCGGCCGTTATGGGTAGTGTTGCCGCCGTAACGGCGGGCACTAGCTGAGCTTCCTCTCCTGCTTCTTCTGATGTCGCTTCTGCGGCTTCTGGCGTTTCTTCCTTCCAGTTTGCAACGACTGGGTGGTTGTGCTCTTTCAGGAAAGCCTTCAGCTCGTCAATGGTTTTTGCGTTCTCTTCGGTGGCAATTTTGTCGACAACGTCTGGCGGGATGAAGTTTTTGACTCTGTCTTTCACTTCTTTGGGCAGCCACACGATTCGGTTCCAGCCGCCGTCGGCCTGCAGGAACTTTGAGGACCTCATATACTCTATTGACAGTCCGTGGAAACCGTCCACTTGACGGCCGCCCGCCGTGGAGTCAGCCAACGTTGAGAACGCCAGTCCGTTCACGGTCACATCTTTGAATCCTCTGTGCACGATGCCGAACCCGTCTGTCTCCGGTACGTAGAAGGCTACGCTTTCAAAACAGCCGCACGAAGTGTGTGGATGGCCGAAAGCTGTGTAGAGTTGGACTTTCGTGATTTCCCCTAGGGATTTTTTCTTAACCGCTTCGTTCACGCCTGAATATTCTCCTTTCTCGGCGTCCAGCTGTTCTCCCCTTTCGATTGTGAAGATTGGGCCCTTCGGGTCTATGCTTGCCGCCGCCTTCCCGTCAAACCAGCTTATGGCACCGCAGTTGGAGTATCGCTGAGGCGTAATGACGCACACGTGGGTTGGAGCGAACGATTGGCACAGAACGCAGCCGTAGAACTTGTCAACCTCTTCGTCCTTCAATCCTCTGGCTCTGGCGTCTCTGGCTTCGTAAATCTGCAGAGACTCGCCGTACATCTCTTTCACCCTTTCAGGGTCTGTGATGAATGTCACCTGCATTTTCTCGATTATGGGCAGTTCGCTCTTGAAGAGTCGATGCAGGACTTTTCCGATGTACTCGAAGGAGTTCAGCCCTTTCTGGAAGGATTTCTTGCTCAGTCTAAGCCAGATGTCGTAGCGTTGGTTGAGGTGCATGAAGCCTTCGATGAAGTTGCTGAAAGCGTGTATGCGCCTTTCTATGACACCTTCAAGTTCCGGGTCCAGCTTGGCGCCCGTAACTTCGATGAGGATGCCGAACGGGTAGGCCTTTCCCTCTTCCATGTCCTTCAAGTCTGGCCCTACGATGGTCACTTTTCCGTCTTCGATTTCCTCCGGCCCCTTCACTCGTGCCAACTCAAACTTTTCTTTAACGTCTGGTCCTCCCAGCTCCACCTGCATGTCTTTTCTTCGAATTCGTTCTCCCTCATAGATTACGCCCACGTCTACTGGGATGTCTTTGAACATCGACATTTCTCTATTTGCCTCCTACTTCACACCTGTCAATTATGACCTTGAGGTTTTCCAGCCAGTCCTTCGCTGGGATGTTTGGGAAAGACCAGCTTGCATGCGAGTGATAAACGTTGTCCAACGTCACCGTTTTGAGATTCGGCGCGTAATGTTTGAGTCCGGAAAGAATAGTTAACTCCATGTAATAGGGCAACCCGACGAACAAAGCCAAATCATGCGGCCCTTTGCCGTCAATCCCTTTCCACTCCGGATCTACAAGCCTGTTTCCAATGTCCACCGCGGGCATCCACCCTGCGGGTTTGTAGGACCTTTTCAAAAACTCGCTTACTGTGTGGGCTGTGGCGACGACTGGAATCTTCGTTTTCTGGGCAAAATCAACGATGAAGTCAATCAGCTTTCTGTCTTCGAGATCTATTTCCGCGACTTTGTGGCCGACCACGAGTATCGGGTGTTTAGCCTTCTTAATCATCGCAACGACGACTTCAGGCTTTGTTATGACAGAGGCTTTTTTTGGGCCTGAGACTTCGGCTGTTTGCCAGGGTTCCGCTGCCACGGCTCTCTCACTCCTTCCTCTTTCGGATCATTCTGGGCAAGAGAGTTGGGTCAGGGATAACTGTTTCCTTCCACTTCTTGTCCTGCAATATCTTCATGATTTCGTCTTTCATCGTGACAGGTATGTCAGTAACGGTGCGCACGAACGGTGGAATGTCTTCAGGCATTGTTCCAAACAGCCTCTTGTGCAAGTCGATGTAATGGGTGAGTTTTATCGCTCGACCCTTCGACGTGTCATTAGGCCTCATACACAGCTTGGCAATCATAACCATTGCTTCTTCCTTCGTCTCCACAGCACAGAACAGGTGTTCAGGCGAAGGCCCAACATACACCTTCTCTCCAGTTCGCGCATCATAAACATACCAGTCCTCTTCACGGTCAGCTCTTCCGAGCAGCATCCGACGATACTTTGTTCCATGCGGACCCACTACCACGGGTATTCCGAGCCTCCAGAAGCCGCTTGCAATCGCCGCTGCCTTCTGGGACATGGCGCCCCATGCCACTCCGACCGCACCGACACGGTTCAATATGTAATCGGCTATTTCCTCGTAGTTGCCTCTCAGATTGCGTTTCGCAAAAATGCTGGCAATTTTAATTGCAGCTCCAGCGATGTGCGAATTTGCTACACACGAGCCGACGTTGACGACGCCGCCTGCGGTGAATTCGCCCGTGAAGTTTTCGTACGGAGTCTTGCCCTCTTCATTCTTGTACATAGCAGCAGACATCGCTGAGCATCCGGAAGTCACAACTATGTAACGTCTGTTAGCGAACTCGGTCACCATTTCAGCAACTTCTGCCCCGCCCTTGGGGTAATTGGCGCAGCCCACAAAAGCAACCACGCCAGGAATTTCACCGAACACAAGAGGGCTTCCAACATTCCTTATTTCAACGTCCTGTATGGCTCCTCTCCCAGCACGTATCTTGTAGGTTTCCTCTTTCAGCTTCTTTTCTCCTGCCTTCACGATGAAACTGTGGATTTTCAGGCCGACCGGGCACGCCTGCTCGCATCTTCCACACCCGACGCATGATTCGTACAGATCTGCCAGCATCGTCAAGTTATCCTTGCCAGCGGCCTTTATGGCCTCTGGTATGTCAAGGTCCTGTGGACAGGCCCTTCTACAGTCGTTGCATTGTTTGCACTCTTTCGCCCTTCGGACGACCTCTTCAGCCTCTGGAATAGTTTTAAACTTCTTCCGCATGGGAGCAACTCTCAACGCGGTTTTCACTGCGACTTCTCCGACTTTTTCGGGATCAAGAATCAGTACTCCAATCGCCTTCCCGCTCACAAGATCTTCGACAATCGCGTCTGCAGGATCGTTGGTGCGATTTGGCAAGCCCATGCAGTTCTTCTCAGAGGCAACGATTACGGGTGCCTTGATGCTGTGAGCCTCGTCTAGAGCATCGGTTCTGATGCACTGCTCATCTAACACGACAACGTCTGGAACGCCGCTTCTTATGAAGCGCAGCTGCCAAGAAATCGGACCCACAATCTTGGCCTTCTTGTGATACCGAGTAATGTCGTGTGCCGTGCAGCAGAGGCCGCACACCTCAATTTCGCCGTCTGCTCCGCTTTCTTTCATGTAGTCTACTATTCCGATGGACGGAACAACGTTGTGGCCTATGACAAGGATCACGGGTTTCTCTGTTTTTATAGTTCCAAACCCCAAATCTACGAGAGGAGAATCTGGATCAGCTTTTGGAAAGCCATAAGCTGCTACTTGAGCGATGTCCGCGACCTCCATCCCGACGTGGTCTATCATACCGGTGTGGAGAACCTTTGACTCAAAATCGGTGCTGTTCCCTTCCTGACCCGTGTGCGTGACCGCAAGCAAATTAGTAAGCTGGCTCTCAGCATAATCTAAAACCTCCTCCAGATCCCCCAACGTCTGAGGCTTCGTTCCACAGACAAGACGTATAATCGGGGCTTCAACCTTGACGTTCAGGCCGCCCACGTCAAGGGCTTTCCTCCGTCCGAACTTCTTAATCAGGTGTTCAACGAGATGACGAGCGTGACTAATGTGCGTCGACGCTCCGATGCAACAAGCCAGCAGAACTGTTCTCGACTGCTGCGCAGACATGTTTATTCCACAGGCCCCACGCTTGTTTCCGGTCAAGTCACATTTTCCGTAGGTGCAGAGGCAGCACACGTCGCAGAAGGGCATGTAGAACGGCTTGTACCGTTGAAGAAGCTTCATGTCCCATTCTCTGAGAGCGGTCATAGATGGAAATGGAGTTGGTCCCATGGGCTCAGCCCATGATTCGTCAACAACCTTGCCGACAGAAAGCTCAAGATTCTTGATAGTTCCAACATCAGTCTTCAATTCTCCAATCTTTACTTTGACGCCTTTTCTGCTCAATTAGAAACCAACCTGGAGATTTTCAGAGGCTGTAACGTGGTCGCAGGATTATTTTAAGTTTGTCTTGATAATGCTGCCGTTTTATCATTCCAAATTCGGCTTAAACGACAGGCCTTTTCTACCGCGCGCAAAGGGTTTTGTTAGGATTTGACGTTTCTCCATCATCCTCAAAATTTCGCCAAAACTTAAAAAAAGTTGGAGGAGTAGTGAAAGAAAATTCGCGCGCGCTAAGCATATAAGAGGCTCAAGATTTACTCCCAGAAGCAAGGAATAACGTCTGAAAGGTGGGCATTTTGAGCATCCAATTAAATCTGATAGGCTTTGTAAAAACGAAATTTGCTGGTGAAGAGATGAGAAATCAGCCGGTTGAGGAACTGGAAGCGGATATTGAAATTCTCGACGAATACGCCGATGGTCTAGAAGCCATTGATGGTTTTTCTCATCTGCTAATTCTCTTTTACATGCACAACATCACCGCGGAAAACAGAAAACGGCTCAAGATCAAGCCTAGAATCGTTGTCAGGTATGGACTGAACCTGGAAGAGGTTCCCTTGGTTGGAGTGTTCTGCTTGGACTCGCCTAACAGACCAAATCCTATAGGCTTGTCTGCAGTGAGACTGCTATGGAGGAAGGGCAAAATCCTTCATGTCAAAGGGATAGATGCTCTTAATGAAACGCCGGTACTAGACATCAAACCCTACTCTCCAGCAAGAAAAATCGAGAAATTCGAATTACCCGAATGGTACAAAAACATAAT
>Ga0187886_1000504_pt1 | contig 45582 bp, 40 predicted proteins | sample June2016WEW_20_1_FD_133001 | JGI IMG/M metagenome (GOLD analysis project Ga0187886, IMG submission 133001) | Peatland microbial communities from SPRUCE experiment site at the Marcell Experimental Forest, Minnesota, USA - June2016WEW_20_150 | ecosystem: Environmental > Terrestrial > Soil >... | reverse complement strand
GTTTATGATACCGTACGAGTTATTGAACAAAGCAGTGGGAAGAGGATCTACTCTACAAACCATGCTCTCTGGCATCAGGTGAAACACAGATTCACTCCTCCCATTTTACCCCGGCGTCCCAGGATAGTTTATAACATTCATTAATCCATAAGAACACAAGGTGAAACAATTAGAAATGGGAGCAAGATTTCTCCCGGAGTTTACCCTGAGTAAACGAAGCGGTCGAAATGACAAAGTGAAAGATGCAAGGATCAAGAGACGAGGGGCAATTAAGATATTCTGGGTTCCCGATCAGGTCGGGAATGACAGTGGAAACTTTGCCATTTCATTACTGCCAGTTTTTCTTGTCCCAATATTTGTATTCGTAGATCCACTCGTCCTTGTACATCATCACCAAATCTTGAAAGTACTTTTTGTTCTCCTCATGCCGCCTTCTCTGCTTTCTGTAATTCTTCCCGGCCCTGATATCCTCAGCCAGTGCACAGCCGAGCTGGAAGGCCTTCTTCCCGGCGCTCTCCAAGGCCCTGGGACCCGATCTTATGGATACCCCTATGCTCCCGGTAACGAATGACCCGAAGTTGAGCATGATCTCATTCAAGTAATCCGTGACCTGCAGATACTGACCGGGGCCTCCGGAGGTGGCTACGTTGACGCTGTACTTACCCGTCAGAAGCTGGCAGTGGACAGCGTCAGCCATGCGGTCTATCACGGTCTTCATCTGGGCGGTGACCGACCTGAAGTAGTTCGGGGATCCCATAACCAGGCCGTCAGCGGCCAGTAGCTTCTTATAGAGGAACTGAAAGTCGTCCTTCTTCAGGCATTTTCCTTTCTTATAACATACCCCGCAGGCGTTGCAGTATTCTATATTCAACTTGCAGAGGTCTACCAGTTCCACCTTGAAGCCTTTAGATTTCGCCCCATTCAGAACGGCCTTGACCAGCTTCAGGGTCTCGCTCTTAGAGCCCTTTGGGCTTGCGTTTATACCCAGTATTTTCATCTCTCTTCCCTCCGGATGATTTAGATATAGTGAGTGCTCTTTAATAATTGCCTGTTTCATACTGCATTATATCTTGGAACTTTGGAAAAGACTATTATATCTTGTTCAAGAATTGGGAAAAACCTGGATTCCCGCCTGCGCGGGAATGACAAATAGAGTGCGGGAAGGACAGAGGGGAATTTAACATTGCCACGCACACTGCGTGTTCTCGCAATAACGGCAAAGATACTTGAACCAACCGTACAAATCCCCCGTTGCCCCCTTTGTCAAAGGGGGCATATGCCCAGGCCATATAGGGCACGTGCTCATAATGACAGTGCGGCTGGATTCCCGCCTGCGCGGGAATGACAGAAGGTGGCCTGCAAGTTACACTTCCTAAAATCGTCTGAATCCTGTATATGTTAGTAATTGATGGCAGCGACGGCATGACGATGCACAACAGGTTGATAAGGTCTGCTGCATGGGGGAGATGGTTACTAAAATGAATAGGAATTTTAGGAGATACAATCGCGAATCCCTTCCTCAGCCGGAAATCGATAAGATACCTGTCGGAAAGTTAGATCGTGAAAAGAAAAGATTCCCTGTTCCCATCAGCCCCTTGATCCATTCCGCATTACGCGCCATATATGCAGGCGGTCCGAAAAGCACGTGGGCGTCGGATTTATACGGCCGCCCATTGTACAAATACGAAACAAGGGCCGGGCATGTAACGTTCTTCTTTGCGCCTCCGCCCGATTTCGGGAACCGCTTTCATCACTCCATAGCGCTATACTACACACCGCGCCTTGATTTCATCTATTCCGGAAGCCTGAGACACGCAGTACATAATTTATCGGTTGAGACTGCGGATGTATTCTTGATTCTCATGTCGCGTATTGCGGAACTGCCGGATCCCAAGAAAGGAATCGCCAGTATCAGTCTTGATGACATTGCTCAATCGCGCGGCGTTCGCGTCCGGCATGGCAGCAGACAGAATCTCTATGAAGACTTTAAACAGGAGGTATTGCGACTTGCCGACATGCGCCTCACCATGTCCTGGAGAGACTATAAAACCGGAGGGGAAGTCACCTTCGGAAAGGAACGGCCGGACAGGCTCTTAGACATATTGGATATAGAATATAAGCGTGGAGGGGAGAAGTGGACATCTTTTCGCTTTCGTTGCGGCCAAGCGCTGTCACATTTCCTCGACCCTGAGGGACTGTTCTGGATCGGGTATTATAGCAAATCTCTGTTACACCTGAGCCCTTATCATGATGCCTTGACGAAAAAGCTGGGAACATACTGGATAATAGTTGGTACTGTCGCCGAAAAAAAGGGAACGCTGCCCAGTGCCACACCGAAGACTATTCTAAATTTTTGCGGCGAAGACATAAACTGGAGGCACCCCGGACAGACGGTTGATGCATTTATCGAAGCCCATCAGCGCCTCGAAGACTTAGGCGTGATAGAAAGTATTCCCGTCTTAGAGCCAATGGCGCGCAGCAGGGGGTACTTTAACGACTGGCTTAATACGGCGCTTACAGTGAAATTATCGGAAGACCTCTGGCAGATAGCCCCTGCCAAAAAAAGAGCTAAATTACCGTTTCGGCAGAAACGGCTGGTTCGGAAGAGAAAATACCGGCAGGAGTATCCCTCTTCTAATATTCCGAAAACTGTAGAGGATCTGATTGCTAATCAAACGATTATCAGGCAATTCAGGGCTGATAGCTACTTGCGTCAGGCAGAGCTGGCCAAGGCATTAGGTGTGACGAGGCAGACCCTCTCCAACTACGAACGGGGACTGCACCCACTGCCTGAAGATAAAGCCATCAGAATTTTAGATATCTGGCATCGGAAGGCGCAATAGTAATCTCCGCTGCAAATGCTGGCTTCTGGGCGCAACTTTCTATCCACACTTAGTGAAAACCCACCCAATCCCTGAGCAAATCAAACCCATTCTGTAAGTTTGTTAACTTTCATAAGGAATCAATCTCAAGCGGAATCGTACTTTCCCGAGAGGTTAACATTGCTAACTATATCTAATCATCACGGTCAGCGTATCAGGCTGTTTGTTACAATCCATAAAAAATCATTATCTAATCAAAGGCAGGCGTGCTTGGGTTCTTATCGAAAAGGAGGTGTCGTTTATGAACCGAGAAGACCGAATCAAAATCCTGCAAAGTAAAATTGGAGAACTTGGGTTGTGCGGCGCCCTGCTCTACTATTCCCGGGATATATTGTACTACACAGGCACGGCACAGCCTTCATACCTGGTTGTCTTGCCCGATGATTATGTTTTGTTTGTCAGAAGCGGTATTGAATTCGCTTTGGACGACGTCTTTGTCGGCAAAGAAAAAGTGCGAGAGGAACGCCGCTTGGTAAACATATTCAAAGAAATGTTCGCCGGGCGGGAGTTGGGGAGTAAACGGATTGGTACGGAGCTGGATATTTTAACAGCCGAACAATTCAAGGATATGGAAAAGATATTTGCCGGCTATGAATTTGTGAATGTATCTCCCCTCGTCCTGGAACAGAGAAAGACGAAGGATCCCTCCGAGATCGAGAAAATCAAAAGGGCCTGTGCTGCAATTCACCGGGGCCATGAAGCGGTTCTCTCCACTATGAAAGAAGGCGTCACTGAGCTTGAACTTGCCGCCGCTGTCGAAAATGCCCATCGCCTGGCAGGACATGAAGGGATTTTCTTCATCCGGCAGCCTGATTTCTTCATGAGTCGAGGACCCATCTCGTCAGGATCGAACCTCTTCAAAATCAGCGACGTTGTGTATACCATCAGCGGCGTGGGATTGAGTTCTTCGGTGCCTGCCGGCCCCTCACTGCGAAGAATATCAAAAGGCGAGCCCGTCATTGTCGATATACCGACACTGGTTGATGGGTATCATGCAGACCAGACAAGGACGTACTGTTTGGGAAAGGCCCCTGATGAGATCAAATCCATGTACAGCGATCTCGTAACCATAGCCGATCACCTCATCAATCACATTAAGCCGAGGATGAAGTGCAGTGAAATCTACAGCGCTGCAATTGAGAAGGCAAAAGAACTCGGAAGATCGGACCACTTTCAAAATTTTGGCAAGGGGAAAAAGTCCCGGCTTATCGGTCATGGGATCGGCCTGGAGCTGAACGAGCCTCCCGTCCCTTCAGAGTATGACCATTCCGAGGTGGGCGATAATTACGTTGTGGCGTTGGATATTCACATGATGAACGAGGCTGCCGGGGTCGTTAAGCTGGAGGATATGATTCTCATTAAGGAGGAGGGGAATGAAATCATGACAAGGAGCCCCCGACTGCTCTTCGAGATAACATAAGCTATATTTCCGTTTTTGGCGGTGTCGAGTGCGGAAACGATGAACAAGTAAAAAAGATATAGGAAGGATGGTGAAATTATGCAGTATGTAAATAGCATCAATGATCAGGGAATCGTTACAGTCCGACTAAGCAGGGGGAAAGTGAATGCCCTTAATGAAACAGTGATTGATGAAATGACCGGTTATTTTAAAGAACTTGCCGCCGATGCCGGAGTAAGGGCCGTTATCCTCACGGGGACAGGAAAATTTTTTACTTTCGGTTTTGATATTCCGGAGTTTCTGAGCTATCCGAAAGAATCGTTTATCCGCTATCTCACCAAGTTCACAGATTTCTATACTTACCTGTTCTTGTATCCTAAACCGGTCGTTGCCGCGCTCAACGGCCACACAATTGCCGGAGGCTGTATGATCGCCGTCGCCTGCGATTACAGGATCATGGTTTCCGGGAAGGCAAAGATTGCCCTTAATGAAATCAACTTCGGCTCGTCCCTGTTTTCGGGGAGCATTGAGATGATGAAACTGCTCTTGGGACAAAAGAATGCGGAGAAGGCAGCATATACCGGGGCGATGTATTCGGCAGATGAAGCATACAAGATTGGACTGATCGACCAAATCTCATCAGAAGTCGATTTGGAGGCTGAAGCGAAAAAAATCGCCGGTCAATACGCTGAAAAAGACGGGGTCGCCTTCAAAAGCATCAAGAAACTTCTCAGAGGTCCCATTGCAGAAGAGATCATGAAAAGGGAAAGAGACTCTATTCTCGAATTCATCGATATCTGGTACTCGGAAAGCACATGGAAAAACCTGCAAGGGAAAAACATACATTCTTAATGTGCTCTCGCAAGATTTTACCGATAATCCAACAATGGGAAATCTTGAATTCGATAGCGAGCGCATTCCCCGTAGCTTGCTGCGGGGTAAGCAAGCGAATGCCGAACGATACTGTTCCATAAGAATCGAAGATTCTCCGCAGCTTGCTGCGGAGAGCTTCAATATTGCAGGCCGTCAATTATTTATTACGTATTCAGCACGGGAAAAGCAGCCATAACTGAAGATTAGCTGTCGGCCTCAGGCCATACAGGAAAATAGAAGGCATTATCAGTAGTACCCCGGATCAGGATATTCGCCGTAGACCTCGCGGTATATGTCGCAAATCTCCTGTATGGTTGCATGGTCTTTCACTGCCTCTATACAGTAGGGCATGACATTTTCACCTTTCTCGCAGGCATTTTTGAGATTCTTGAGGCATTTTTTCACGGCCTTGCTGTTCCGCTTCCTGCGAACCGTATTCAGCCGCTTTATCTGCTCGATTTCGAGAGTATCTTCCACCTCAACGGGTCTAATGGATATCTTTCCGGTTGAAGTATATTTGTTCACCCCGACCATAATCTTTTCACAGGAGTCTATCTGCCTCTGAAATTTGTACGCCGCGTCAGCAATCTCCAGTTGCGGAAAACCCTTTTCAATAGCGACGGCCATGCCGCCCATCCTGTCGATCCTGTGGATATAGTCCCAGGCCTGTTGTTCCAATTCGTTTGTGAGCGCTTCCACAAAATAGGAACCGGCAAGCGGATCGATTGTATTGGCCACCCCGGTTTCCTCTGCGAGGATCTGCTGGGTCCGGAGGGCGAGCTGCAAGTCATGATCGGAGGGAAGGCTAAGAACCTCATACAACGAGTTTGTATGGAGAGACTGGGTTCCTCCAAGGACAGCCGCAAGGGCTTCCAGTGCGGTTCGGACGAGGTTGTTGTAAGGCTGCTGGGCAGTGAGAGAACAGCCCGCCGTCTGCGTATGGAAGCGCATCCACCAAGACCGGGGCTTCCTCGCCTTGAAGCGGTCATGCATAATCCTTGCCCACATCCTCCTTGCTGCCCGAAGCTTTGCAATTTCTTCAAAGAAGTCGATGTGGGAGTTGAAAAAGAAGGAAAGTCTCGATGCAAATGAATCAACGTCGAGTCCCTTTCTCCGGATTACGGCATCAACATATTCAATTCCATCGCGCAGGGTAAAGGCAAGCTCTTGAACGGCTGTAGATCCCGCTTCTCTGATGTGGTAGCCGCTGATGGAAATAGTGTTCCATTGCGGGACATACTTAACGCCGAATTCCACGGCATCGCAGACAAGTTTCATGGAAGGTTCAAGGGGACACATCAAGGTCTTCTGCGCAATAAATTCCTTGAGCAGGTCGTTCTGAATGGTTCCGGATAGCTTGGCAAGCGGGATACCTTTCAAATCAGCAACAGCGCAATACATGGCCCAGATGACGGTTGCAGGCGGATTGATGGTCATGGAGGTTGTCACCCTGTCCATGGGAATTCCATCGAGGAGGATTGAAAAATCTTCCAGCGAATCGACGGCCACACCGCATTTTCCGCATTCTCCGCGGGCCTTCGGCGAATCCGTATCGTAGCCCATGAGTGTTGGAAAATCGAAAGGAATGCTGAGACCTGTTTGTCCCTCCTTGAGAAATTTATGCCATCGCCTGTTGGTCTCTTGGGCGGTGCCCATCCCTGACAGCATCCTGTAAGTCCAGTATTTCCCTCGGTAGCCTGTCGCCTGGTTCCCGCGGAGGAACGGAAACTGCCCCGGATAACCTATGTCATGGGCAAAGTCCGAGTTTTTAATATCATCAGGCGTATAAAGCCGCTTGATCTCGATACCCGAATTGGTGGCCCACTGAGATTTCTGGTCGCTCTTCCGGGCAACGCTCCTCCTAACCTCGTCTTCCCACTTTTTCTTGAGTCTGCTTGATTGATCCAGTAATTCTTTTGCAAAGTACACGAGTCAATCGCCCCTTTATCTATGAGACCTCTTGGTTCTGACCAGGATCGTTTTCTGAAACAGCGAAAACATTTTTTCATAACCCCCTTATATCCGGTGCTCACCAGGAGGATTCTTATTCCGCCATTACTATAAACGAAATGATTCTGTAAAAAAAGTCCCAAATAGTAAATCAATCTTCATCTTTCAGAGCCTCCTATCTTTAATGGAACTCCTGATTATGTTTCTGACAGGAAACTACCCCAGCTTCTGTTCAATCATGCTATCAATTCGGCTGATTTCTGCATCCTCCGCAAATAAGGAATCATTGGGTAATGCGCCGGGTTATGAGGGTCTCACGCCCCCTGCGAACCAGGAGCTGTCCTACGCTTCTGATATTTTCTTCGCTATATACCGTGAATTCATCTCTGTAATATTCCCTGAATATCTCCTCAGCCGCTTCGTCGCCTTTTTTATCTTCATTCATGACCCTGGACAACATATCAAATGTTGCTTGCCGCGATAATCTAAAAGCATTCTTTGCGGAGGAACCCATTAATGGTCCCTGATGACCGAATCCCAAGATATGCGGGTTGAGCGATTCCAGGTAATCGATGGTGTTTATATAGTCTGAAAAATCAGTCAGGAAGAGCGGCAGGAACTCCTGTCCAGGAAAGTGAAAGCCGAGAGAATCTGAAAGTATCAATGCTCCCATCGCCGGTATATGTATAACGATGTTACCCGGTGAGTGCCCTCCGACCTTAATGCACCGCAAGGAAATCCCACCGAGGTCAATGTCGTGCTTATCTTTCACAGCAATATGATTTTCCGGAAATTCAAATTTCTCAATCGGAGGACGGCCGTATTTTGTGCCCATGCTGTATAGACGGTTTGTCATGAATCGGTCTTCTTTTAACATCGTTTGCAGGGCTTTGGGATGGGTCAAAAACTCTTTTGCTCCCATGCCGGCAATAACCACGGCATCCGGGTATCTTTCCCGCAGGGCTCCCAGACCCGTTACATGGTCGGCATGTGGGTGGGTTAGGATTAAATATGTCGGAGATATATCCAATGCCTCTATCTGCTGGATGACCCTATCAGCGATCGCTGAAATGCCCGCCTCAATAAGCGCTGATCCATTTTTGCCCCGGACAAGATAGAGGTTAAAATAATAATTCCCCAATACCCAGAGGTCTTCCGTTAATGCCAACGGAGAAATGCGCAATTTCTTCCTCGCCTGTGCTTCCATGAGTTCCTCCAAAACATGAGAGTTAATCTAATCAGCAGTGATTTGCAGGTATTTTCCAGCTACCTCCTCTGCGAGAGTGACAGGGTCCGTTTCACCTTGAAGCAGTTTATCAACCATGCGGTCCATCTCGCCGTCCACAATAAGTTGATTCAATATTGGGTCAAGAATGCATGAAACAAGGGCATCGTTTAATTCATAACGTGATCGGCGACGGTTGCAATCGCCGATCACGTTGTTGTCGAAGAGATACCGGTGATGACCCAGGATAGTCGTCGCCACAGCTTCAATGCCTTTTCGGAACTTCACAGGTTCGAAGGCGCTTTCAACGGTGAGGATAGGCGGTCGCCATTGGCCTGATCGGTTTGGCGACATGTCGAGAATGGCCATTAATTCGCGTTGAAGCTTTTTTGTTCCATCACGGTCTGCCTTGTTGACGACAAAGATGTCGGCGATCTCCATGATGCCGGCCTTGAGGACCTGAATCTCGTCTCCCATCCCGGGAACGAGGACGAGCACAATAGTATGGGCATAATTCATGACCTGCACTTCCTGCTGACCCGCACCCACCGTTTCCACCATGATTAGTTCTTTGCCCATAGCATCCAGGACATGGATTGCCTCGCCAACGGCCTTCGACAGACCTCCCAATGAGCCGCGTGTGGCCATGCTTCTCACAAAAACCCCGTTATCTTCCGCATGCCGCTGCATGCGAATTCTATCACCCAGAATTGCGCCTCCCGTAAAGGGACTGGTGGGATCGACGGCGAGGACGCCTACGGTTTTTCCGATACCGCGGTTCCATTCGATGAGGCCGTCCACCAGTGTGCTTTTCCCAGCGCCCGGAGATCCGGTAATTCCTACAACATGAGCATTCCCCGTATGAAGGAAAATGTCCTTGATGATTTGCCGCGTTTCCGGAATATTATCTTCAATATTCCTTATGAGACGAGAGGCGGTGCGAACGTCTCCTTCCCTGATTTTTTTTGCCCTTTCCATAATCTAATTCCTTTTGTTTGTAATACTGAAGCGCAAGTCCCTCCGGTAGAAACTCCTTTATTTTTTAAATGACGAAGACTCCGAGCCTGAAGGTAATCAAACATAAAGAAGATAGTTTGGATGACTATACAAAAAGGGTAAGGTTGTAAATTGCGTGATTATCTTTGTTAGAGATGTTAATTCGCCCGGAAAGTGAGGCAGAATCTAGGGAAGAAAATATTTTACAGTTAACAAACTTGTTGGATAGGTGAAAGTTGGTCAGTAGATAGGTGGGTTGCCTGCAAAGTTTGGGATATCGGCGGTTAACAGAATACATGCGGGTTTGACAGTGAAGGAACGGGAATGACAGAAGGTGGATGGATTCATGTTCGCACGTGAATGACAATAACGGACTGGATTCCCGCCCCCCGATAAGGACATTCGAGGGCAGGCTCCGCGCGGGGGCGGGAATGACAGATTGAAGAATTATTTGTCAAGGGATTAGATTGAGGGTGTGGACATTGAGTGTTGTGTTGACCGCAGAACTATATCTTTAAAAGCTACATCAAGCTATGAGAGGGGGTCAATGTATTAAGGATATCCTTTGAGACTAACCATTTCTCCGTGCGTACAGATCTGTTCGTGAGGGCATCGTTATCAGGATTAAAATGATTATACCGCTCGCCAATAAATTGCTTTAGTGTGTCACCATATAATTCACGATCCCGCTTGTTCTTGTCGAGATACTGGTCAATTGCATCCTCTTTGATTATTATCTGAATTTTCTTAGAGCGCTTGTTTGATCGCTTTGTATTGTTGTCGATGTTCCAATCAATTTGTATTATATGATCGTTGTCGGAGAACTGTGAAACAATCCAGGCGTTCGTCGGGAAAATCGGCTTTATAAGTCTCACCCAATAGTCCATCAAATCTTCAGCCATGGTCTTTATCCTTTTCGACTCACTGTTCCATCCCTATTATCTTCATCTCCTTAGACCATCCGGATTTGTCTGTCCTGACATCTCTGCATGATTTCTTATGTTGGAGCTTGAAAATAATCTTCCCCTCATACTGTCCATCTTGCTCCACTCTATACCCCAGTATGGTTCCACCATAAAAGGAAGGCTCTTGTTTCTTTTTATGAAAAAAAATCTCACCCCCAACCAGTTTTTGAGCTTTATTTTCATCCAGTGTCCACCAACCGCTTTCCCATACATTATCTGACAGCTTGGCAAAATTATTCGTATGTTCGATCAGGTGTATATTCACTTTGTACCCTCCTTGTCATAAATATCATCTACAATTTGAAGCTCTCCGCAGCAAGCTGCGGAGAATCTTCGATTCTTAGGGAATAGTATCGTTCGTCATTCGCTCGCTTACCCCGCAGCAAGCTACGGGGAATGCGCTCGCTACCGAATTCAATGCCCCTGGATTCTTTTCCATCCCAAAAAATAAAAAGCCCTGTCTCATTGTAATGGACAGGGCTTCAATAGTTTCTTTGTTTCTCTATACGGGAAGGGGGCTCATCAACTTTTTCAGTGATGTCTATTACATGGTCCTATCTTTAGACTACTCTCAATTTGGACAAAGTCAAGACAATTCGTTCTATAAGTTACATTTCCTAAAATCGTCCGAATCCTCTGTGTTTCAACGATTGATAGCGGCGCATGAGACAGTTCGCTTGTCAAAGTCGATAATAATTGAAATGCATCTTCTGCTCAGGTTTGATATATCTACGGTCAAGAAATGGCCGGAGTATACAAACCTCAACCTGCCGTGCAGGAGAGATCGGTCTATTCAACTTAAATCCTAAAGAAAGACGTTAGGTAAATGCGAGATGTTCATCATCGGCGGGAGATCCCACTCGATAGAACAGATTCACGAAGTTGGAAAACTCGGATATCCTTTTGCCGAGATTTCGCTTTATGTCCCGGAAGATGTCGAGCGTGAGCTTGACGAACTCTTAAGACTGAAGACCCTTTATGGTATCACCTATATTGCCCATTATCCAAATGAAGATGACGCCTTTGATGCAAAGATTCTTGAGGAGCGATTTGTTCCCCGCATGAAGAGACTCTTCGACCTGTCGGGAGCGCTTGGCATCACGAAAGGAACATTCCATTTCTGGATGGACGAAAGGTATGTTTCGCACGAAGCGGCTTCCCGAAAGATCGAGTTGGCATCGGAGATGGTCGCTTCTGCCACTAACGCGGGCGTCATTTTATGCATCGAGAATCTCAGTGAGCGTTATTATAATTTTATACCTATGTTTCATAACGTTCCCGACTTGAAAATGACTTTGGACATAGGCCACGGTCAGCTTCTGTCCAGGGAGAACACATCTTTCGGCTTCATCGAAAACTGTTTCCCCTGGATAGAGCATGTTCATGTTCATGACAACCGCGGCGGCACTTCACCAAAGGATGACTTCCATCTGCCCCTCGGAGATGGCGCCGTGGACTACCGGCGGATATTTACCCTTCTTAAGGAGAAGGGCTACGAGTCAACGATGACCATGGAAATCAAGCTTTCCGCTATGGCAAAGACAAAGGATGCAATCCTCAGGTCTCTTCGGTAATTTGGTCAGATATGAAGGCATTATTGACCGTGTCTAATGAAAAAAAGCTGGTAATTTTTCCACAGATGAAATAGGAAGGCATGATTCAAAAAATATCCGGCGTTTAACGTCGTAGTTATAAAAGGAGTTTGTGTATGAGCACAGATAGCAATTCTTTTCGCGGCGGGTCCAAATACATTCTCGATGACGAGTTGGCAAAGGTTGTGAATGTCTCCATAGCCCTGGAAATGCCGCTCCTGCTCAAGGGCGAGCCGGGCACGGGCAAGACAATGCTCGCCCACGCCATTGCCGAAAGCCTGAAGATGCCCCTGATCGTGCTGAACGTGAAGTCCAGCATGAAGCTTGTGGACGCCCTGTATCAATACGATACCCTGACGCGCCTGAACGACAGCCGCTTCGGGGATTCCAAGCGGGACGTCAGCAATATCGAGGAATACATCCGGATGGGGAAAATCGGCCAGGCCTTTGTATCGGAGCTGCGGACGGTGCTGCTGATCGACGAGATCGACAAGGCCGACAGCGATTTTCAGGACGACATGCTCGACGTCCTCGACCAGATGCAGTTCGATATCATAGAAATTGACAAGACCGTTACGGCGCGCCACCGGCCGGTGATCATCATTACATCCAACGCGAAGAAGGACCTCTCCGATCCCTTTTTGGGCCGCTGCAATTTTCATCACATCGCCTTTCCCGATGTCGGGACGATGCGGCTCATTGTAAGCGTCCACTTCCCCAATCTCAGCAGTGATCTCTCCGAGGCGTGCATCGAGGCCTTCTACCGCCTGAGGGATTTCAAGGGGATCGAAAAGAAGCCGGCCACGCGGGAACTGATCAACTGGATTCGCGCCCTGAAGACGGACTCCGATATGCATTTGAAATCGCTCACCCGGGGAAACACGCCCTATTTGGGCATCCTTTTCAAGAAGAGCGCTGATCTGGCTGCTGCCGCCCAGCAGGCGGCGAAGATGCGCTGAGAGGAACCGGATTTGTTTATCGAATTCTTTTATAAGCTGCGTGAGCGGGGGCTTCCCATGTCGCCCACGTCTTTTTTGCGGCTGCAGAAGGCTTTGAGCCTTGGCATTATCCAGTCCGTCGATGATTTTTACACGACCGCCCGTGCAATCCTCGTAAAGAGCGAGCGTTATTTCGATATGTATGATCAGGTCTTCGCGCATTTTTTCCGCGGCGTTGCCCTCCGGGCGCCGGAAGAGATCGAGCTGACGGAGATCGTAAAGGCGCTACTGGAAGAATGGCTGAAGAACCCGGAGCAAATCGCTGAGGCCCTTGGTCTGGACGAATCAAAACTGAAAAAGATGACGCCCGAAGAGCTTATCCAATATTTTCTGGACCGGCTTAAGGATCAGACGGAAGCCCATCACGGGGGAAACCGCTGGATCGGTACGGGAGGCACCTCACCGGTCGGACATTCAGGCTATCATCCAGGCGGGATGCGCGTGGGCGGGCAGTCCCGAAACAAATCGGCCGTTAAAGTAGCCATGGAACGGCGATATAAGGATTATTCCCAGGAAGGCCCCCTGACAGAGGTGCAGATGGGCGAGGCTTTGAAGCGGCTACGCCGGATGATACCCTCCGGTCCGAAAGATCTGGTAAATGTGGATGAGACCATCTATGAGACAATGCGGAACGCCGGAGAAATCGAGATCATCTTCGACCGCCGGTTATCGGACCGTCTCAAAATCATCCTCATGATCGACAACGGCGGCTGGTCCATGGACCCCTATGTCGAAGTCGTGCAGACCCTGTTTCATTATGCCCGGAGCCAGTTCAAGGATTTGAAAATCTACTTCTTCCATAACACCATTTACAGCCGTGTCTGGCAGGACCCGCAACGACGCTACAAACCGGAGCCTATTGAAGAGTTTATCCGCAAGGATCCGGAGACGCGGCTGATCATCGTTGGCGATGCGAGTATGGCCCCCTATGAGCTGATCCACACGAACGGGGCGATATACATCGACCAGGTGGAGGTCGGAACCGGCCTGGAGCGTCTGAAATATCTCGCCAATATCTTTCGCCATTCCGTATGGCTCAATCCCCAGCCTGAGCTTGACTGGCGCCACACCTTTACTGTCGGCATGATCCACCAGGTCTTTCCCATGTTCGAACTGACTTTGGACGGCCTGGAAAAGGCGGTTCAGCACCTTATGGCCCGGCACTGATGCAGGCGGCGTAACCATGCGGTTCGGTTTTGACCGCAGTCTCTACGCGCCGCCACTTAGCACTTAGTTTAGTGCTTCCATCGGCAATCTTGCATTCTCGTCTTAATCTTAGCGTGAGTCATCCTGGGTTAGCGTGAGTCATCCTGGGTTAACGAGAGTCCTCATAACTTCCTGTAACAAAGCATACGGCAATTCTGACGGAGATCCAGCCTTTCAAACAGTAATCTTTATTGACTGTTATCCACAAATCGTCAATCTCGATGAATATGCAGGTTTTCAACCCGTCATCATTAGTGCTGTTTCATCGAGAATTATGATATGTATGGACAGCTATGTGAAGGTTTGGGGCCAATGTATACATGGATGACATATTGTGGCACCGTCGCTAAACAAGGTGGTTATCGGCGAAAACAAACCACAAACTGTAGTATCTGGAGAAACCACCGGTATACTCGACTCAAATTACATTCTTATTACCTCGTTAACTGAGAGAACAGGCTACCATGAAAAAACCCCTATTACTGTTAATACATCCTGCCGCTCTGAAGGATAGCTGTCGTTCCACGAGGAGACGAAAATCATCAGTTGCCCAGTTGAATCTGCTGGTTATCGCCGCCTACGCAAGGAAATACTTCGAGGTTCGCATCATCGATGAAAACATTGAAGACATTGATGAAGAGGTCCCCGCCGATCTTGTTGGCATCACTATCATGACGTCAACGGCCCTACGGGGATATGAAATCGCCGAACTTTTTCGAAAGCGCGGCATTCCCGTGGTCATGGGGGGCGTTCACGTGTTTTTCCTGCCCGACGAGGCAGCTCGTTATGCAGATTCATTAGTTATCGGGGAATCTGAAGGGATCATAGAAGGGCTTTTTACGGACTTTTTCAATGGTGTACTGAAAAAGAAATATAGGGCGGAACAACTCCATAACCTCTATGGCCTACCCACTCCTCCTCTTGATCTTCTCAAGGAGGGGCGGTATTCCTTCAGAAACATCATGGAAACGGCCCGTGGCTGTCCCCACGACTGCGAGTACTGTTCCGTAAGCCAGTTCTGGGGTCATAAATTTCGTCTCCGCCCCGTCGAGGAGGTTATCGAAGGAATTAAGTCCATGCCTCCCGGTGATATTCTCTTCATCGACGACAATATGTTTGGACATCCCAATCGGGCCGAGGAACTGTTTGAGAAAATGATCCCCCTCAAAAGACGCTGGTACGGACAAGGAGATATCCTGGTGGCCCATAATCCCGAGCTCCTTGATTTAGCGGCCCGAAGCGGCTGCAAGTGGATCTTTGTCGGTTTTGAGAGCACTAATCCCGATAACCTGAAGGCCATGAAAAAGCAGAAAATAAATATTGTCGAACAATATGCTGAATCCATTTCCCTCGTGCATCAAAAAGGGATCAATATTTTCGGATCGTTTATGTTCGGCCTGGATAATGATGACGAAAGCGTTTTTGATCGCACCCTGAGCTTCTGCATGGACAACAGGCTTGGCGGCGCCAATTTCTATATCCTGACCCCCTTTCCTGGAACACGCCTATTTAAAAAAATGGAGGAGGACGGCCGCATTCTACATAAGGACTGGTCAAGATATGACGCCAACCATGTTGTGTTTAAACCCGCCCTCATGACGGAAAGCCAGCTTATGGAGGGATACATAACTGCCTACAAGAGGTTTTATTCTCTTCCCTCAATAGCCAAAAGGTTGTCCGGAAAGAGAAAAGATTTCTTCGAAATCCTCGCCCTGAACTTGGGAAGATTCATGAATCGTAAATACTTTGAAGAGGGATGTCGGATTTAGGCGATAAATCCTTTGTCCGTATGTATGATGCGCATTTCTCAAGGTACTACGGATTCTGTCGACCTTACGTCCAGCAGGTTATTTATCGGTATCTGGAAGCCCATCAGAGTGATTCCCCCATATTCGCGAGATTTGCTGTGACATGTCAGTTATTTGAATGAAGTGAATTAGGTGATTGTATTGTGGGCGGTTAGAAGTGCACAAAAAAAATGTGCAGGAAAATATAGAAACTTATCATAGAGGATGAAAACAGGTGGCCATTTTGATCCGGAGCCAGGAGAAAATATCGTGCTATTCACACCTGGTAGGGGTATTTGCGGCAATTGCGGGTACCGTCTATTTAATCTATACTGTACGATCGTCGGTAGCTCATGTGGTAGTCTCCATTGTGTACGGTTTTTCGGTGATCCTGCTCTTTTTAGCCAGTGCTACATATCATGCGTTGAAACAAAATGAGAATGAAATATCTATTTGGCGAAAACTGGACCATATTGCCATATTTTTCATGATTGCCGGTACTTATACGCCAGTATGTTATGTATATCTTTCGGGGTATTGGAAATGGTCGATTATCATAATCCAGTGGGCACTGGTTATTGCCGGGTTGTTTTTGAAATTCTTCTATCTCAAGGCACCTCGCTATTTTTCCACGATCATCTATCTGCTCATGGGATGGATTGGGATTATGTCCATAAAAGAGCTTTTAACAACCATGCCCCCAATGCCGTATTTTACCTTTTCGCCGGAGGGATATCTTTTACTGTTGGGGCGATATTATATGCAATCAAAAAACCGGTTTTTCGATCAGGGATTGGTTTTCACGAAATCTTTCACCTGTTCGTGCTCCTGGGAGGGGTATTCCATTACCTGTTAGTTTATATTGCCCTGGCATCCCTGGCATGATGAAGGAGTAAATAGTACGGGCAAGAGAAAGTAGATAGCACACAAATACTGCTGTTTCGTTATCAGGACATCTCAAGACTTGTTATATAATTTAACCCCCAGTAAAATAGCTTCGTTCGAATCAACCTTGCAAGTGCAAACTCATTCCCATCTGAGAAGGTTTATGATACCGTACGAGTTATTGAACAAAGCAGTGGGAAGAGGATCTACTCTACAAACCATGCTCTCTGGCATTAGGTGAAACACAGATTCACTCCTCCCATTTTACCCCGGCGTCCCAGGGTAGTTTATAACATTCATTAATCCATAAGAACACAAGGTGTAAGAGACCAAGAAAGGTTTCACCATAAACAAGACTTCTCCTTCTAACCGTCAGTGTGATCTTTACCCACCTTTCCCTCTCTGTCATTTCGTCTTTTTTTCTGGTTTACAGGCCGAGGAAGGACTTTTGTATGAGTTCTGATGACAGCAGTTCTTTGCCTGTTCCCTCAAGGGTGACCGTGCCCGTCTGGATTACGTAGGCCCGATCCGAGATATCAAGGGCTTCTTGGACGTCCTGCTCGACCAGGAGAATGGTTACACCGTCCTTCCGGATTTCTTGAATCACCTCGAATATCTTTTCGACAAGCTTCGGTGCAATGCCCCAGGACGGTTCATCAAGGATCAGGAGCTTGGGCTTACTCATCAGGCCCCGACCGATGGCCACCATCTGCTGCTCACCGCCGGAGAGGGTACTTGCCTTCTGCTGACTCCTGTCCTTCAGGATCGGGAAGATGCTGTAGACGTATTCCAGTCGATCTTCAATTATTTTTTTGTCATCCGTAAGATAGGCGCCCAGCAGCAGATTCTTGTACACGCTGAGACTGGGAAAAAGTCGCCTGCCTTCCGGCACGTGGGACATGCCCAAAGCTACGACCCTGTGGGCCTCAGCCGTTGTGATGTCCTGGCCATTGAAGATAATATTTCCCGATGAAGGGTGCATGATGCCGCTGAGACCCTTCAATATGGTCGATTTCCCGTTTCCATTGCCTCCGATGAGAGATACTATTTCACTCTTCTCAACGCGGAAAGAAACGTCATGAATCACAGGGATATTATTGTATCCGAGTTTTATTTTCTCTACGTTTAGCATATTTTTGTCCGAAATACGCTCCAATTACCTTCTCGTTGTTAATGACCTCATCGGGGGTTCCTTCTGCTATCTTCTCCCCGTAGTCCAGAACCACGACGCGATTTGCAATCGGCATGATGCCTTCCATCACATGCTCGACAAGAACAAGTGTTATGCCCATCTCCCTCAGCCGCAGAACAAGCTCAACCGATTCTTTGATCTCATGTATATTCAAGCCCGCCATCATTTCGTCCAGCAGCATGATTTTCGGTCCTGTTGCGAAGACCCTGGCAACCTCCAATCTTTTCTGTTCAGAAATAGTCAGAGACGTCGCTTTCAAATATAATTTGTCCGTGAACCGGAATATGCCTGCCACTTCCTCCGACCTCGCTCGCGCATCTTTTCGTTTTGGATTTCTCAGGAATGCCCCGATCATGATATTTTCCAGCACGTTCATGTCCTTGAAGATCCGGACAATCTGAAATGTCCTGCCGATACCCATCCTGCAGATCGATTCCGGGTCTTTGCGTGTGATCTCCTGTCCTTTGAAAACGATCCTCCCGCCGTCGGCGTTGTAAAAACAGGATATACAATTGAACAGTGTGGATTTCCCCGCCCCGTTAGGTCCGATAAGACCGATTATTTCCCCTTCCTTCATGGAGAAAGAAATATTCGCATTGGCCGTAAGCCCGCCGAAGCGTTTGGTCACATTGTCAACTACGAGTATCTCAGCACTCATTTGTCACCTTTTGAAAACAATGCCCACAGCCCCTGCGGCCACCAGATGGCGATCATGATGACGAGGAGGGAGTAAATGATCATATCGATTCCCTGCCCTTCACTTCCGAGATACACCCTGGTCAGCTCCATGAGCGGGATGAATACGAAGGCCCCGACAACGGGCCCGAAGAGTTTTCCGATGCCGCCGATCAGCGCAATGATGCATAGATGGATCGACATCATGAGGTCCATCGTGCTCGACGGATGTATATATAACACGTACTGGCCGTAGAACGTCCCGCATATGGAGGTCAATACGGCGGAGATGGAGAAGGCGATCATTTTGTATTTCTGAATATCGATCCCGAGACTCCGCGCCCCGTCAGGATCATCCTTGATTGCCCGGAGATAGTAACCCAGCCTGCTTTCCTCAATGGCATAGGAAACGGCGATGGCAAACAACAGCATGACGAGGATTATATAGTAGTACGGGATTTTCGAGGAGTGGAATTCAAAGTTCGTAAACGACTCCTCCATGATGGGCATGTAGATGCCCACTGCGGCGCCGACATAGTCCCAGTTTGTAAAAATCACCACCATGATTTCGCCCACCGCAATTGTGGCGATAGCAAAGTAATGCCCCCGCAAACGGAAACATGGGTATCCGACGACGACGGCAAGACCTACGGAAAGGACACAGCCGGCCAGCATTCCCAGCCAGGGGTTTACGTTATAGTTCACCAGGAGGATAGCCGTCGTATAAGCTCCCACGCCAAAAAATGCGGCATTACCGAACGAGACCTGGCCTGCGTATCCACCTATGACGTTCCAGCCGATGCTCATTGTGGCGTACATCATAATCATGATGAGGATATGGCACAGAAAGGGGTCGCGCAAAAATAGCGGGACCACCGCGAGAATGCACATGAACAATATAAATACGAGCAAACCCTTTTTCATGACCGCGTCATTTCCTTCCCATGAATCCCTTGGGTCTGATGAAGACCACGCCCAGGTATAAGAGCAGGACAAACATAAACTTCAGAGAAGGCGCAATGAGATAGCCACTCAACACCTCAACCAGTCCGACGATAATCCCCGCAATAAATGCCCCCGGCACACTGCCGAAGCCACCGAGAGCGACTACAACAAAAGCCATCAGACAAAAATTGGAGCCTACTTCCGGAAATACATAATAGAAGCTCGAAAGTAAGGCTCCGGCCACGCCGACGGAGGCGATGCCGATGCCCCAGGCAAGGGCAAACATCCGGTCACTGTTGATCCCCATGAGTCTTGCCGCTTCCTTGTCTTCGGCAACTGCCTCCATGGCCATGCCCATCTTGGTAGATTTAAGAAACCAGAAGATAAGGCCATAGCAGATGATTGCGCCCGCTGCCGCGACAAGTTGCGAAACACCGACATAGACGCCGAATATACTGACATTGCCGCTCGTCAGAGTCTGGGGGATCATGCGGTAGTCTGCCTTCCACAAATACTGGGCCACGCCTCTCAGAAGAATCAGAATTCCGAAGGTCACGAAGATCTGGGAAAGCATGGGAGCGTTGATGATCGGCCTGATGAAGACGTAGTAGGTGATGACTCCCAGGAGGAACATGAGAACCGTCACCCAGGGAAGGGAATAGAGTGGATCCGTGCCGAAGAGAACAAAAAACCAGTAAGCGAAATACATGGCAACCATGAGGTATTCGCCATGGGCAAAATTGACGATATCCATCATCCCAAAAATCATGGTGAGACCGACGGCGATCAGTGCATAAACGAAACCTATCAGGATGCCGCTCACCAGGGTTTGCGTAAATACGCCTTCCATGGATGTATCCTACTTTATGTTATCTTCTTTGCCTGGACCTAAGCCATCAAACCAGACGGATAGGTTGTTACCTCTTGCTGTCCCACTTCGGGAAAGGCCAGATCACATCTTTCGTGGCCAAATTGAAGGGCCATACTGTGTAGCGCTCACCTTTCTGTATCTGAACAATGATACCTTTGCCAAGTACGTTCTGGTGGGTCTTCGGGTCGAATTTGACACCGTCCCACGGCATGATCAACTGGTCAGCCTTGATGTTCGTTTCCAAGAGCGCCTTCTGGATTTTCGCCGGTTCCGTGGATTTGGCGCGGTTGATGGCATCTGCCAGAACGATCATACCCGTAAATGAACGAGCGTAGTCGCCCGACATGGGTTTTCCGGCCATTTTTTCAAACATGTCGGCAACCGTCTTGATCATCGGTTTTTTCGCGGAAAGGTCCTTTGCCCAAACTTCTCTGCTCAGGATGTAGTCTGCATCTTTTCCAAGGGACTTGATCAAATCAGGATCGTTAAAGCCCGCATCGTTTGCAATCAGTGCAGTAGGCGCGAAATTGAGTTCCTTGTACGTCTTCATGGACAGGATGGCGTCTGCCGTATAAGACGTCTGCATGATAATGGACGGATTATAACTGCGGAGTTTCTGAATCTCCGACGTCATCTGGGTACTTTTGGCGGGATAGGGCACGGCGCCGCTGATTTCGTACCCATACTTCTTTGCATACATTTCCTGATATTTGCGGGAGTCCGAACCGAACAGCGTGTTTTCATAAAGCAGTGCAATGGGCCCTACGGTAATCTTCTTCTTCTTTTTCAGATCATTGAGAAAGATGAAGAAGTTTTCGCTGAACATATCGTCATGTGGCGTCGTCCTGAAGAACCATTTGAAACCCCTGTCCGTAAGCCCAGGTGATGAGGAACTGTCGTTCAGAAAGGGAACGCCGTAGCGTTCTGTGGCCTGAGCGGCCGTGGCCGTGACCGCACTGTTATAGCAGCCGATGATGGCAACGACTTTCTCCTGCGTGATGAGACGCTCCGCCTCTGCCATGCCGACTTCCGGCTTGCCCTGATGGTCGCCGGGGACAATCTTGATTTTAGCGCCTTTCAGATTCGGCAGTCCTGCAGTTTTTGCCAGGGGCATATTCAGGTTGTATTTGTTATTAATAATGTCGGCTGCTAACTCAGCGCCTTTTAGCAGACCCTGTCCTGTGGTTGCCAAAGGCCCTGTCAGGGGAAAGATGACACCGATCCGGATCTCATTCTGCGCGCATGCCAGAGAGGTGAAAGATAAAATCATGACCACCGCAAAAAAAACTCTCAGAAATTTCCACATGGCTGCCTCCTATATCAGTTTATGATTGATGCTACGATTTCCATCTTCCTATCGAAGAGGCGCTCCGCCTCTTCGATTCCTATCATTTCGAATATTACAGAGTCGCCCGGCTTCAGGTGGGCAAGAAGGTCATGATCCACTTTGGCTATCAGGACCGGCCTCGCATATCCCCCAAGAGTGCGTTCATGAAGCTGGATGATGGGCAAGCCGTCTACCGGAACCTGGATACTGCCGGGCAGCAGGCCCTCTGATATGATGCTCTCTTCTGCATCCGTTCTGAATGCCAGGGGTTTGCCATCCAGCCGGATGCCTGTCCTGTTCAACTTCGTGGAAACTGTAAAGGCCGTCCTTCCCTTGCTGCCCAGGAATTCTTCCAAGGATTCGTCAGTGAAATAATTGCTTTCAGGACCTTCCACTACTCTCAGCGTGTGCGGCGGCATCATGCGCGGAATGAACTCTTCCGGAATGCGCTGTACATCCACCATCCCGACGTCCTCGAAGTCAATGCTGTCACCTTTCTGAAGAGCCCTTCCCCGGTAACCGCCGAACCGGCACTCCAGATTGGTCGTATAGCTTCCAATGATCTTGTCCAGAACGGGAGTACCGGAAAATCCCACGTAATATCTGAAACCCTCTCTGACCTCATCGACCGTCAATGTCTCCCCAGCCCTCGCCTCAAAAGACATCCAGGAGTGCAAAGGCCTGCCCTCGAGGCTGGCTCTCACCTTTGCTCCCGTAATGGCGCAACAGACGTCCTTACCGAATCTCAGAGAAAATTTTTCGCCGAATACCTCTATGGCCGGGGCATTGCCCTCGTTGCACAGGAGATGATTAAGGGCGCTCAACGCATACAGGTCCAGAGCAGGCGAAGTCGGAATGCCCACTTCCCTGTATCCATACCTGCCGCCGTCAACGACAAGTGACATGATTCCGGGATGGATGATCTCGATCATGCGCGTATGAATCTCACTTTGTCACCAATCTGGAAAATGCTGTAAGGCTCCTTATTGTAATCGAAGAGCTTCTTGTTCGTCCTTCCTATTATTCTCCACCCCGCCGGCGACTCAAAGGGATATATCCCTGTCTGAAGCTGAGCAAGGCCAACGGAGCCCTCGGGAACTCTTAAGCGAGGCGTCTCAAGCCTCGGAACATACAGCCTCTGATCAAGGATTCCCAAATAGGGAAACCCGGGCAGGAATCCCACTGCAAAAACTTTGTATGTGACGGAGGTATGGATCTCTATGATCTCGTCTTCAGACAATCCCGTGTGGGACGCCACAAAATCAATGTCGAAGCCGCTTTCCCCGCCGTACTCGACGGGAACCTCGCATGTTTTCGGTTCCGGAATATCGATATGGGCTATCAAGAATTCCTTCTCCCGTAAGGAGGCCGTCAGCGCTTCGCACGAAGTTTTCTTCCTGTCAAAGAGAATAAGGCAGGATCTGAAGGAGGGTATGATGTCGGTAATTTCTTCTAATTGGAGGGACTTCAGAAAAAAATAATGTCGCCTTACCCTTTCATGGATCTCCAAATCGATTTTTTCTCCGAATAAGATCCGTATCCCCTCTTCGCCATACCTTGAAATGTTCATACGCTATAAGAGATCTGTCAGTGGCTTAACGTGAATGTTTTCCTGTTCAAAATACGTCTTCAGCCTTCTTGCAGCATCAATGCTTTCCAGGTTGTCACCGTGCATACACAAAGTATCAATCTCCATATCCAACCAGCGTCCGCTGACGCTCTTGATTCCCCTCTCCTTGACCATGCGTACCGCTCTCTTTGCGATTAGGTCCGGATCTTTCAATACCGCCTCTTTGTGTTTTCGCGACAGAAGTTCTCCATCATCGCCGTAGTTCCTGTCCGGAAAAGCCTCCAGCGCGATTCTTACGCCCTTCTTTTTCAGGGCCTTCTTCAGCGCCGCCGTCCCAGGCGTGGTCAGTGTCAGAAAAATCACGTCTCCGAAGGCGCTCTTCACCATTTCAATGATCTCCAGAAAAAGGGGTTCTTCTTTGATCAGGTGATTATAGAGGGCGCCATGCATCTTCACGTGCTGCAATGGCATTTGATGAACGGCGAGAAACCCCTGCAGGGCTCCCACCTGGTATACGATGGCGTTTATTAATTCCTTCCGGTCCATGTCCATGAACCGTCTTCCGAAACCCGGCAAATCAGGATAGCCGGGATGTGCACCTGCTCTGACCCCGTGGTCTCTGCAGAGCCGCACCGTTCTTTCCATGACATTAGGATCCGATGCATGAAATCCGCAGGCGATATTGGAAGAGGTGATGTAACGGATGATCTCTTCGTCTCTGCCGATTTTGTAAGCCCCGAAAGATTCCCCCATGTCGCAGTTAATATCTACAGAAATATCCATATCCTTCTCGCAAGAAAATTCCCCTAAAGGAAATCGGGTTGATGAATTCGTGGGTTCGATGTCACGGGCTTATTTAAAACTTCTCCCTCTAACTGTCAATGGGAATATCATCGTAAGATTCCTTAGCGCATTAAGCAGTTAATGCGCAGTAATCTTATATCAATGCCTGTCATTTCGACCTCAACGCCTCTGTAATTCCCGCCCCCGATACTAACGGGCGTTTCCGCAGGCGCCATCAACGCATCGTTTATTGTCAATCATCAGGGCACCTTTGCGGAAGCTGTCTCTGCACTAAGCGATTTCTGGCTTAAACTTAAAATCTATCAAGTCTTTAACGTAGACGCATGGACACTCTCAAAAAATGTTCTCCGTTGGGGGTTATCGCTTCTGTCAGGAGGAATGTCCCGGACAAGGTCTCCGAAAGGATTGGTGGATACTACGCCTCTCAGAAAAATACTGCAGTGCTGCAGAAGGGATTCAAATCATCGGACGGCGGAATAATAGGGGTCCGCGATAATATACGACAGCAAGAACTAAAAGCCCCTTGCCATCACAGCTACAAACTATGCAACAGGTCAAACCGTTACATGGGTTCAGGGAAAGAATATCGAAATGTGGGAAAGGCCGGATAGACACAGTCTTATGACGGAAATCACAGTCGACCAAATTATGGCTTCCGCGGCTTTGCCCATTTTCTTTCCGGCCATCAAGGTTGGAGATTCGAAGAGATGGCGGCATTGCTTGCGTGAATATGTCATTCCTGCGAAACATCAAGTGTCTCTTTTTTCTTTTTTCCCGGTTTACGTTTCATAATATCGCCCAATGAACCCAGCGACATCGGGACTTCCCCACCGTATTCATGATAATCATCTTGAGGCCTTTTTTCTATCTTCCGCGCTGCATCATCCGGCGCTTCCGCCTCCGGTATGGAAAGGGATATCCTCTTCTGATCCCTGTCTATCGCGTCAATCCTCACTTCGATGGCCTGCCCTTCTTTTACTACGTCACTGGGATGAACGATCCTCTTGCCCTTTCCCAATTTGGAAATGTGGAGAAGACCGTCAACCCCCGGTCCCAGATTGACGAAGGCGCCGAATTTCATCAGACGCACTACGGTTCCTGTATGAAAGGTCCCTTCGGGGTATTTTGCCTCTACTTCATTCCATGGGTCGGACAATGTCTGTTTCAAAGAGAAACTGATACGATTGTTTTGCGAATCCATTTTGGCAATGATTACATCGAATGTTTGACCGACGGACAGGCGCGCGTAAATATCCTCCACCCGATCCCAGCCGATCTCCGAGATAGGAAGGAGACCCTGTAAACCGCCAATATCCAGAAAGGCGCCAAAATCCCGGATGGAGACGACGGTCCCTTTCACGAGCATCCCCTCGTGCAGTTCGGCCTTCCGCGCCTCTTCATCCTTTTTCTTCTGCTCTTCCAGAATGGCTCTGGCAGACAGAATGATATTGCGTCCCCGCTCTCCATATTCAATAATTCTGAAAGGCAGGCGTCGGCCAATATAGTCTTTCGCATTCTCCGTACGCCTGAGGTCAATCTGGGAATATGGACAGAAGCCCCGCATATCGCCTGCCAGTTTGATCTCGAATCCACCTTTGATCTCTTTCTCGACGACACCCTCAATGGGAATCCCGCTTCGCCAGACTTCTTCTATATGGGTTCGAGCTGAATCACCTGCGCCTATCCTGGTCGTAAAAAGTTTCTCGTTATGTTTCGATGAAAGGAAATAGGCTTCAATGGAATCGCCCTCTTTTACAGAAAGATTCCCATTTTCATCGGCTAATTCTTTCCTGTCCAGATAGCCTTCGCTCTTCCCTCCCAGATCGAGGAATATCCAATCCTGGGTGATCTTAACGATGGTAGCTTCAATCTTCTGCCCCGGCTTCAAAAAATCTTTTCGCACCTGGGTTTGTTCGAACAGCTCTGCAAAACTCTTTTCTTCATTTGATTCATTCTTTTTTTCTTCAACCATGTGACTCTATTCCTATTCTTAATTTCTATGATTATGATCAGTGAATTTGCCAGACAGTGTACTTGATTATGCTGCTATTCACAATATAATTTCAGGCGTGCTCTGTAAGCCATGTCTTGATGAAATGTTAATTATGCATTTTTTAGTGATTATTAGTAGCAGTTTAATCATGTTGACAGGCAAGAAGGTCTTCTCCTATACTTTGTAATACTGGAATAGGATTCCTGCGGAAGCCTGCCCTCGAATGTTCTTATCGGGGTAGGCAATGATAGAAGATGTCCAGGAGGAACGGTGAACTGGCCGGACATTATGAAGCAATTCGCCGAACTCGACTCATGGCCCTGTTCGGCCCTCGACAAGAAAAAAGATGTCGTAACCGTGTCGCCCTGCGGCGATGCTGATCTCGAACCACTCGCGCGGATGTACGACACCTATGAACCAAAGGCCGCCATCCAGGGACTGCCCCCCGTCGACCAGAAAACACGCATCGAGTGGATTCGCAGTTGCCTCCGCAATGCGATGAACCTCAAGGCCGAACTGGGTGGCGCCGTCGTCGCCCACGGCATGCTCTTCCCCATGCCAGACCCGGATATCGTCGAGTTTACCCTCTTCGTCCACAACCAAGTCCAGAATCGCGGCATCGGCAGCATCGTCGCCTACCCGCTTTTTGCCGCAGCCAAACGCCTTGGATACAAAAAAATCTGGGTATTTGAAAGTCGCAACAATGCGCGCGCCCTGCGCATATATTACAAAGTCGGCTTCCGCGATGCCCGTCGCGAGGGCAATGAGCTGGAACTGGAACTCGACCTCGCGGGTGTCCCTGAAACGCCGGAGCTGTCCGACATAATCACACCCGTGGCGCCGTCAACTGGATTCATCAAATCGCCCGACTACCTCGTCGGCCAGAGCGTGCTGCCCGACACGCGCTCTGTCATCATCTACTCGCCCCGGTTCGAGGAATTCACCATCGAGAAAGACCATCCCTTCATCACCGCCCGCTCCCGTCTCTTCCTTGATATGTGCAAGCGCTACGACCTTCTCCCCCTGCCCGGCACTCAGATCATGGAGCCCGCGCCCATTGATGAAAACTCGGTCCTCGCCTTCCATGACGTCCATTACTATCACTACCTCGTCATGGCCTCCATGGGCGTATTCAACACCCGCCTGCTCTCTTACGGCATCGGCACCGGCGACAACCCCGTCGCACGCGGCGTGCTCGAATACTCCATGCTCGCCGTCGGCGCTTCCGTCATGGGCGCCGATCTGCTGATTTCACGGCCAAACATCGACCTCGTCTTCAGTCCAACAGGCGGCTTCCACCATGGCGGCCCCAATTATGCCTCCGGATTCTGCTACCTCAACGACGTTGTCATAGCCATCAAGTATCTTCTTCAGCAGGGACGCCGTGTCCTTTACTTCGATATCGATGCGCACCACGGCGACGGTGTTCAGTTTGCCTTTTACGACGAGAGCCGCGTCCTGAAGATATCCCTGCACGAGTCCGCGCGCACGCTCTTTCCCTGGAACTCCGGATTTGAGAATGAACTTGGCGAAGGCCACGGCTACGGCTACAATGTAAATGTCCCGCTTGCACCCGGCACAGAGGACGAAATCTACGGCGAAGTATTCCGCCGCATCGTCTCGCCCCTGGCTCGCACATATAAACCTGATGTCTGCGTTCTCTCAGCCGGCGTTGACACCATGTATACCGATTCCATGTCGCATCTTTCGCTGACGAACAATATCTATGCCGAAGTCATTTACGGGATTCGCCGGCTCGTGCCCAAGATGCTCATGCTCGGCGCGGGCGGCTACAACCCCCGGAACATCGCCCGCGACTGGACACTCGCGTGGGCTGTGCTCCACAATGCCGAACCCGCCGGCGACTATTTCGGCCAGATGGGCGCCCGCGGCGCCGCGGCCATCGAAGGCGCCTCTCTCCGGGATCCGTATCCTTTCATCTCTCCCACCAAGATTGCCGAGGCCCGCGCCGAAGCCCGCCGCGTCATGACCTACCTGGAAACACATGCCTTCCCCATCCATGGCCTCACCCCGCAGCCGGTATAATGCATTGTCAGCGGGCAGGCGAGCTTCTCTCATAGTGCGCAATGAAAAATATTTGGTCTTGAAGTCCGGAGAGTGTTGTTACGGCTTATAGTACATGAGCTGGCGAGCGTAAGGAGCAACAAGGTCGCTGAGATGGCCCATCTCCTGGTCTTTCATCGGAGCAAATGACCAGGCGCACCTCACATTTTCTTCAAGCTGTGCGATGGTATCGCAACCGATGATCGCAGTTGTCACAGGATGAGAGAGGGCAAAGCGGTAGAAGGGCTCTATCGTACCGATTCCGGGAATTCTTGATGCCATTCCTCTGATATAGACCTTCATGGCAATGATCCCCATGTCCTTTTGCAGGGCATACGGCATGAGGTCGTCGATGAAATTCAGATATTGCGGTTCTGCCGGATTGACGGGCATAAGCACTGTATCGAAGTCGGCAAGCTCAATGCAGCGCCTGAGGATCGATGGATTTTCATGGCCGGTGACACCGATGAAACGCACAATACCCTTTTCCTTCGCTTCTACAAATGCTTCCAGTGCGCCTCGCGGCGAGGTGACCTCTTCAATGTCCTCTTCAGTTCTCATATCATGCATCTGCCAGAGGTCGAGATGGTCAGTGTTCATGGTCTTGAGAGTATCGCGGAGATGCGTATGAGACCCTTTCCAGTCGCGAGCGTGGGACTTGCCCGCAAGGAAGATATTCTTCCTCCGCTCTTTCAACGCCTTCCCGTGGTATGATTCGCATCCTGCATAGGCCTTGGCCGAATCAAAGTAATTAATCCCGAGATCAATGGCCCTGTTGATCAGTTCATAAGCCTCTCGTTCGTGGCCGTATGTCCGAAGGACACCCTCGCCACCAAGGCCCAGGATGGTCACATCCACGTTGGTTTTGCCGAGTCTTCGTTTCGGGATCATATGGGTACCGAGTCGCGTTGATGAAAAAGCTGTTTTCCTGCTGAGAGAGTATAGGAAAAAGTCAGTTGTGCGTCAAGAGGAAAGGGCAACACTGTCGTCGGCTTTACTTGACATACAATGGGCTTCTCTTTATACTCTTGTCACCCATTCCTTGCCGGAAACACCGGGAATATCTGAACACCTTGGAGAAAAGCCATGAAAAGCCTGGGAACGCGTTTCCTCCTGCCTTTTGGATTGCTCGCAGTCCTGTTTTCTGTGTTTATTCTTTATCAAACCTACGACGCAAGCCGAAAACACGCCAATGAACTTGTTAATCAGCAGGCCGACCTGGCTCTGGAGTTTGATCTGGCCATTCGCAACTATGCGGGTCAGAAGATCCGTCCCAACGTGGAGAAACTGGTGGGAAGGAACGGATTCAACCCCGAGACAATGTCCACCTCCTACATTTCGAGAAACATATTTGAGGAAGTCAGAAAGAAATTCCCCGATTACATCATTCGCTTTTCGTCTGAAAACCCACGGAACCCTTCCAATATGGCCAATGCGGAAGAACTGAAGATGATCAATTACTTCCGCGCGAATCCACAGTTCAAAAGACGAACCGACAAGGTCGCGATTAACGGCCAGCTCTACTTGGTTCATTTCACACCCAGGTTTGTGAAGGGCGAATGCCTGCGCTGCCATGGCGACCCTAAAGACGCTCCGGCGGAACTTCTGAAAATATATGGACCGAAGGGAAGCTTCTACCGGAAGGTGGGAGACGTGGCAGGACTTGACATGGTAGCAGTCCCCATCGAAAAGGTGAATGCCGCCCTTGCCGCCGAGATGCGTCATCAGACGCTCATTTTGGTAGCAGGTCTTGCCCTCCTTTTCGGATTGATCATAGTCGTTTTCAAATTATTGGTTACGAGGCGTCTGGCGGCAATCTCCGGACATTTTCAGGATATTGCTTCGCACACTGAGAGTCCATGGATGACACCGGTTAAGGTCACGGGCAACGACGAAATAAGCATGCTTGGTTCTGCCTTCAACAAGCTGCTCGAACAACTGCGCGCCTCACATGCGTCCCTCGAAAAGCGCGTCGATCAGCGTACCGCGGAGTTGGGACAGGCCAACGAGGAATTACGCCAGGAGGTGGCAATACGCACGCGGGCAGAAGATGAGTTAAGAAAATATTCCGAAGAAATCAGCGATCTCTATAACAACGCCCCCTGCGGCTATCATTCTCTGGGGCCCGATGGCACCTTCCTGCAGATGAATGACACAGAGCTCCGATGGCTGGGATATACCCGGGAGGAAGTCATCGGAAAGATGAAATGGAGCGATCTATTAACGCCGGAGTATCTGGGCGTTTTCCATAAGACCTTCCCTATTCTCAAGGAGCGAGGATGGATGGACAATCTTGAGTTCGAACTCATCCGTAAGGACGGCACTAAATTACCTGTGCTTTTAAGTGCAACAGCCATCAAAGACAATGAGGGCAGGTACATCATGAGCCGTTCCACTCTATTCGACATCACTGAGCGCAGGCAAGCCGAACAGGAGCGGAGGGTGCTGGAGGAGCGCCTGCAGCGAGCGGAGAAAATGGAAGCATTAGGAACATTGGCAGGCGGAGTCGCACACGATCTCAATAATGTTCTGGGCATTGTAGTTGGTTATTCAGAACTGCTCCTTGACAGGATAGAGGAATCGAGCGCCATAAAACCCCATGTCATGAATATCATGAGCGGTGGCCAGAGGGCTGCTGCGATAGTTCAAGATTTGCTGACTCTGGCACGAAGGGGAGTCCACACCGGCAAGGTTATCAATTTAAACAAAATAGTGATTGATTTTCAAAAATCTCCCGAGTTTGAGAAGATATGTTCATTTCACCCAGATGTTCATGTAAAGACCAGCATCGAGGAAGACCTGTTAAACATCGTAGGGTCTCCTATCCATCTCGAGAAGACTGTAATGAACCTCGTTTCCAATGCTGCCGAGGCTATGCCGAAGGGAGGCACATTGACTATTTCGACGAGCAATCAGTATCTGGACAAACCCATCCAAGGCTATGATGCTGTCAGAGAGGGTGACTACGTTGTTCTTTCTATGTCTGACACGGGAGAAGGCATACCGGCTGCCGATCTGAGGCGTATTTTCGAGCCATTTTATACGAAAAAAGTTATGGGAAGAAGTGGAACCGGATTAGGATTAGCTGTGGTTTGGGGAACGGTGAAAGACCATGATGGCTATATTGACGTGCGCAGCGAGGAAGAAAAGGGAAGCACCTTCACGCTCTACTTCCCGGTAACAAGAGAGGATATGGTCAGTGATCAGAAGGCGGTATTGCCTGAATCATACACGGGCAGGGGGGAATCAATTTTGGTAGTGGACGATGTGAAGGAGCAAAGGGAACTGGCCACGAACATGCTAACGAGGCTCGGCTATGAAGTTAACGCTGTTGCAAGCGGGGAAGAGGCTATTGAATACCTCAAGACCAACGGCGTTGATCTAATGGTCCTGGACATGATTATGGACCCCGGCATTGATGGTCTGGAGACATATCAACGGGTTGTCAAAATAAACCCGAAGCAGAAGGCCATCATTGTGAGCGGATTTTCCGAAACGAATCGGGTCAAGAAGGCACAGGAGTTGGGAGCCGGCGCCTATGTCAAGAAACCCTATGTGCTGGAAAGGATCGGTTTGGCCGTTAGAAATGAACTTGATAGATTATGAACCTAATCTATATCCACCGTTTACTCTCGATAATCCCGAATCATAAAATAAGCCCCTTTGCGAAGATGCGCAGAGGGGCTTTAGCGAGGATTACAGATCGTGAAAAGATCTTTTATGTTTTCCGCATGGGGAGGATGATCTCAGACATCCTTTCTCTTCAACCAGGCATCCTGATATAACCTGCCGATACAGGCAAATATGGCCAGGAAAAATAACCCGAACATAAAGTTGGGAGAAGTACCCAGAAGCTCATCCAGTTTGTGACCCGCATAAAGGAAGAGGAATGAGGCAATCACGATGACAAACCCCCATGAACTCAGCATGAAAATCGCACTGTACATCTTGCGGTCTTGGTGTGTCTTGTGAGTCGCTAACATGGCCTTAACCTCCTTTCCCTCCAGATTTGATCACCATACTGCCATGAATGCCAGGTTTGTTGGTCTTCTTAGCTTACAAAGTTCTTAATGGCATTGAAAACCGGCGCCGTGAACAGGGCAACGAGAATTGTATACATCGTGAACACGCCCATCAGCTCACCGGCATAAAACCTCGGATATTTTTGCTTCAGAGAGATGACCATCATCCCGCCAATTATCAGACACCCAAGCTGAAAATACGGGAACTCGCTCACACTGGCTGTTGCATACTCGGCAAAACCGAACGTCGCCGTCATGAGCACCACAAATACCGTCAGGACTAATGTTTTAACTGTCTTTTTCATGATCTGTTTCCTCCAATGTTTCTGATTTATTTGCCATTAAACAAGCGCAATATGCATGCCAGCTTTATGAGATTCTGTGTAATTATCTGTAACGTGCTTATTATACAGGTGTATCCCGATCTGTGGAGACATTTGGATGAGGTATCAGAGCCCTGAAAAGAGAGAAGTATTTAATGAAACATTCAATGACATTGAATGAAACGAGAAATCGGAACATGGCAATGGCTGATCGTCTCCACCTGTCTTCCCATATCTTAAATCGCGCGTGACCTGACAGATTGCGCCAAGTGGCTTATTGACGTCTTCCTGAATGCATTAAGTTACAGGATCCTATTTATGGGAGGGAGAAATCCTATGAGCCACGGATAAACAATAAAATTCCCGCGTCGTGTGGCTCCCTGCAATCACATTAGGTCTAGATTTTTAAAGGCCTTTATGTAATCATCCCGATGAGCAACGTTTTTATTATGACAACTCAACGAACGTGCAATAAACAAGGAGGTTCTATATGATAAAGAGAAGTCTGGTTTTTGCAACTGTTGTGAGCCTTATTTTTGCTGTGGCGGCATTTGCGGCGCCCAATTATCAGGAGGGGCTCTGGGAGATGACAACAACAATGGATATGCCGGGCATGCCGAAAGAAATGAAGCGCCCTATGAAACACCAAGTATGCATGACCAAGCAGAATGCTGTGCCGCAGCCGCAGCAAAAGGGTGAGCAGCAATGCAAGATGACGAACCAGCGCACGGTAGGCAACAAGGTCTTTTGGACCATGACGTGCAAGAACGGTACGGTCAGCAATGGTGAGATAGCTTACAGCAAGACTACATTCGACGGGTCCCAGACCACCACAACAAGTCAGGGCGGCAAGTACCTCGGCCCCTGCACTAAGTAAAAGCCATACTTTGAAAGCGCCAGTTATGCTCCACAACTTTCATCTTCCGCTCGCTTACGATCGGAAGATGAAAACCTCTAGAAAGCGGGGTCATGGTACTAATTTCGCAACTCCAGTATTATGCCCCCGGTTCCAGCGGCTTTTTTTATTCCGGGGTTTCTTCGCCGTTAACAGATTCGCCGTTCAGAAGACGGCAACGTGAATACCCTCACCATGGAATGGGCCATTCATGAAGAGTTCGCCTTATGGAAGTAATCATAGCAGGAGGTGTGAATTTCTATGATCCGTACCCGCTTTACTGAACTATTCGGTATCAAGCACCCTATCGTGCAGGGAGGGATGCAGAATGTCGGCTGCGCGGAACTCGCTTCTGCAGTGGCTAATGCCGGGGCCCTCGGTGTCATTACAGCACTCACCCAGCCTACTCCCCGTGACCTTGTGAAGGAGATTGAACGCACGCGGCAGATGACGGACAAACCGTTTGGCGTTAACCTGACGATCCTGCCTGCCATCAAGCCCATACCGTATGAAGAGTATGCCCAGGCCATTGTTGACTCCGGCATAAAGATTGTCGAGACTGCGGGGAATAATCCGGAGAGATTCCTGCCCGCATTCAAGCGAGCAGGCATCAAGGTCATCCATAAGTGCACTTCAGTCCGCCATGGACTCACGGCTGAGAAGATTGGCTGCGACGCTGTGAGTATCGACGGTTTTGAATGTGCCGGTCATCCGGGTGAAGATGATGTTCCGGGTCTTGTACTCATTCCTGCCGCGGCAGATAAAATCAAGATACCCATTATAGCGTCAGGCGGTTTCGGCGACGGCCGCGGCTTAGTTGCCGCCCTCGCCCTTGGCGCTCACGGCATCAATATGGGCACCCGTTTCCTGGCAACGAAAGAAGCCCCTGTTCATGAGAACATGAAAAGAAAGATCGTCGATTCCGACGAACGGCAGACGACTTTAATTCTTCGAACATTGAGGCATACTGGGCGTGTCTACCGTAACAGCGTCGCCAACAAAGTTCTTGAGATGGAGGCTCGCCCCGGCGAGACAGACTTTGCAGACCTTTTACCTCTTGTTGCTGGTGAAAGAAGCAGGAAGGTCCTCACAGACGGAGATTTGGAAGCCGGCATCTGGTGGACCGGCATGGTAATGGGACTGATCCGTGATATACCGACAGTGAAAGAACTCATTGAGAGAATCGTGAATGAAGCTGAGCAGCTGATTAAGGCGAGGCTCTCGGCGCTGTTATATTGATTTCATCCCTACTTTTAATGGCCACCTGAGTTCTAATATTGAAGGCCTATGAAAAATGACTGCATTTTCTTCTTCAAACAACTCTGAATAGCCAAAGAATATAGAATGGCAAGCCGGCATTGAGGATTTTAACGGGGAATGCTGTGCCGTCGTTTTATAGAGCCTTTTTCATTGACATTTTTTTGTCTTCTGCATTATTGTCTCCCACGGCTGCAGCACACACCTATTCGGAAGGAAGAAATCGCGGCATGTACGAAAAGAAACCCTGGCTGAAATTTTACGGCGATATCCCGGAATCCATCAGTTACCCGCGAGTGACCATGTATGAAGCGGTCATGAAGACCGTGGAACGGTGTCCGGAGGCCGTCGCTTATGATTTTTTCGGGTATTCCTCAACTTACAGGCAGTTCAGCCACGACATCGACCGGTGCGCGGATGCACTGGCCTCATTCGGCATGAAGAAGGGAGATCGGATTACCATCTCCATGCCTACGACACCTCAAGGGATCATCTGCTTTTATGCGTCGAACAAGCTCGGCGCCGTAGCGGCCATGATTCATCCTCTCTCCACGGCAAAGGAGATCGAGTTCTATCTAAATTCGAGCAGGAGCCGCTTTGCCCTGACCCTGGACGCATTCTACGGCAAATTCAGGGAGGTCAAAGACAGAACACCTCTCGAAATCCTGATTTTGACTCGTATACCCGATTATCTCAAGGGAATAAAAAAAATCGGCTTCAACCTTACGAAGGGACGTAAGATCCCGCAGGTTCCTAAAGACCACTTGGTGAGGTGGTGGGGAGAGCTTATGAAAGGCCCTCACCCGAAGGCCGCAAAGGCCCGGATGGATACGGATGAGATGGCCGTAATCCTCTACAGCGGAGGAACAACAGGCATCCCCAAAGGAATCATGCTTTCCAATATGAACTTCATCAGCGAAGGCATGCAGGTCTCTGTTATCGGAGGCCTCTCGGAAAAGGACACCATCCTCGCCATCCTTCCTATCTTTCATGGCTTCGGCCTCGGCGTTTGCGTGAACGCCTGCTTCATGGGCGGCGCGAGGAGCCTCCTTGTTCCCCAGTTTACGCCGGATACTGTGGCCAAAGTAATCAAAAAGAGGCGTCCCACGTTCGTGATCGGAGTGCCCACCCTTTTTGATGCTCTGGGCAGGAATCCCGGTTTCCAGAAGACCGATCTGAGCTGTCTCAGGGCCACCTTCAGCGGCGCTGACTCTCTTCCGCGAACTGTCAAGGAGCGCTTTGAAAAGATCGTTAAACAACAGGGGGGAACATGCCAGCTCCTCGAAGGATACGGCCTTACGGAAGCGGTGACGGCCATCATGGTTACTCCCTTTGACCAATACAGGGAAGGAAGTATCGGACTCCCTTTCCCGGATATGCTCGCCAAGATCGTGAGAGCCGGAACACTGGAGGAAGCCGATGCAGGTGAAGAAGGCGAGATATGCATCCATGGCCCTGCGGTTATGCTCGGGTATCTGGATAACCCGGAAGAAACGGCGCAGACACTGAAGAGACACCCTGATGGAAGGATATGGCTCCACACCGGCGATATAGGCACCATGGATGAGGACGGATTCTTTTATTTCAAGGTCAGACAGAAACGGATGATCAAATCATCGGGTATGAACGTCTACCCTGCCCAGGTGGAAGACATCCTGTGCCTGCATCACGAGGTTGAAGGGGCATGCATCATAGGTGTTCCGGACGAATCTCAGGTGCAGCGCGTAAAGGGCTTCGTGGTCCTGAAGGACCCGGGAAAGGCAGGCCCGGAGATGGAGAACGCGCTTATTGATCATTGCAGGGAGCATCTCATCAAGTGGAGCTGCCCGCGTGAGATTGAATTTCGCAAGACCCTGCCGAAGACCATTGTCGGCAAAATCGCCTATAAGGTTCTGGAGGAGGAAGAGATCGCAAATTTGAAGAGTTCAGGGAAATATGCGGGAGAGTGAAACGAGGAGATTCGTGAATGAAACAACGGGATGAATTTTATGAGATATTGAAAGACCCGGGATCATACGGCAGGAAAATGAAGGAACAAGGGCGGAAGATCGTAGGATACTTCTGTTCCTATACACCGGAAGAAATCATATATGCCGCGGGAGCGCTCCCTTACAGGATTTTCGGGACGGGAGAAAATATTCACTTTGCCGATGCCCATTTTCAATCCTACTGCTGCTCTCTCGTGCGGGGAGCCCTCGAAGGGGCCCTGGCAGGCAATCTTGATTTCCTCGATGGGGCCGTTTTTCCGCACACCTGCGATTCGATCCAGCGGCTCTCCGACATATGGCGTATGAATGTGAAAGGGCCTTTCCACGTTGACGTGGTGCTGCCTGTGAAGCTGGATACAGACAGCGCCAGGGCCTACATGATCGATGTCCTGAAAAAATTTAGGAATGACCTTGCCTCGCACCTGCGCGTACAGATCACCGACGACAAGTTGAAGAACGCCATTAAGACCTTCAACACCATCAGGGGTTCTCTGAAGAGGCTTTATGAATTGAAAGCGGAACACCCCGGAATCATCAGCGGCAGCGATCTCTATGCCGTTGTCAAGGCTTCCATGATTATGGACCGGGACCATATTCTTGAGATTCTTCCCGCAGTGATAGAGGAACTGGAAAAGAAGAAGGAGAATGCAAAATTATCCGCAGGCAAGCGTATAGTCCTGGCCGGCGGCGTTTGTAACCACCCCGATATCTACCGGATCATTGAAGATGCCGGCGGGGTCGTCGTCTGGGATGATTTCTGCACCGGGTCAAGATATTTTGAGGGATCGGTAAAGGATGATGCGGATCCCATCGCCGCTATTGCCGGACGTTTCATGACAAGGCCCGTATGCCCGGCAAAGCATGCCGGGATCTTCACCCGGGGTGAAAATCTCTTAAGAATTGCGAAAGAGAAAGAGGCCCGCGGTGTCGTCTTCTTTTTTCTCAAGTTCTGCGACCCCCATGCCTTTGATTATCCCTACATGAAGGAATTCCTTGATAGAGAAGGCATCCCGAGCATGATGCTTGAAGTGGAGGATCAGCTCCCTTCGGAGGGCCAGTTGCGCACGCGGTTTGAGACATTCGTCGATATGTTATGAAATATTTTCTTGAATGAAAAAACGGAAGTGAGACGTCTATGAATAAGATGCCGGAGATCGTGCTCTTCTTTCTCGCGAAGATCAAGAAACTTGCCCTTTATTTCAAGAAGAAAAAGAAGATGAAAGAGATCATGATGGTCTATTACATGGAGGCAAAGAGCGCCCGCATCAGCGGCAGGAAGGTTGCCTGGATTACGAGCGGCGGCCCCGTCGAACCCCTCATAGCGATGGATGTAATTCCCGTTTATCCGGAAAACCATGGGGCAATGATCGGGGCGAGCAAGATGGGGACGGAACTTTGTGAAAAGTCGGAATCCATGGGATATTCAAGCGACCTCTGTTCCTACGCCCGCTCTGATATCGCCTGTGCAACGGTCAACGGCGGCCCCATCGGCGGTCTTCCCCGTCCCGACATGCTCGTCTGCTGCAATAATATCTGCGGGACCGTTCTGAAATGGTATGAAGTTCAGGCCCGCTACTTCAACGTCCCCCTTTTCATCTTCGATACACCGTTTTGTCATACGGGATACGCAGAAGAGGTCCAAAGATATGTCCGCAGGCAGCTCGATGAATATGTCCTTTTCCTGGAAAAGGAATGCGGAAGGAAAATGGATAGCGACCATCTAAAGGCTGTGGGAAAGCTTTCCCTTGAAGGACAGCGGCTCTGGCAGGCCGTGCTGGCGACAACCGCAAACAGTCCCGCGCCCATGACGGCCTTTGATGCCTTTTACCACCTAGCGCTTATCGTCACGCTGAGAGGGACACCGCTGGTAATCGACTATTACACCCAGCTTTTGGAGAAGATGAAAGACCGCGTGGCCAGAGGGATCGGGGCTATTCCCAATGAGAACTACAGGCTCCTCTGGGACAATATCCCCATCTGGCCCCGGACACGCTGGCTCTCGGAAAAACTGGCGTCTCACAATGCCTGCCTCGTGGCGGATACCTATACTTCCGCCTGGTGCGGCACGACGAAGTACATCGACGAGAATAACTTCTTTGACTCCATGGCCGAGGCCTATACGCGCATCTATCTCAATATCGGCGTGGATGAGATGGCCCGTGTAGTACTTGAAATGGTGGACAAATATAGGGTCGACGGCATCGTGATGCATTCGAACCGGAGCTGCAAACCTTACTCCCTGGGCCAGTATGACATCCAGAAGATCGTCGAGAAGGAAAGAGGGATTCCCTGCCTGATAATTGAAGCGGACATGGTGGATGAGCGTAGTTTCTCAGAGAGCCAGGTTTCCACTCGCATCGATGCCTTCATGGAAATTATCAAGCAGCGAAAAGGGGCTTAGGCAGTAGATGGATGAGAGCCAATGATGATTACAGCAGGAATTGATATCGGATCTATCACCACAAAGGCGGCCGTCATGGCCGAAGGGAAGATACGCGGCACAAGGGTCATCTTTACCGGGTACAACGCTGAACAGGCCGGCACGAAGGTGTACGAGGAACTGCTGAAAGAACTCGGCATTGAGAAGTCTGACATCAGGAGAGTCGTGTCCACAGGATACGGCAGGAACAGCGTGAAGTTCATGGACAAGGCCATGACGGAGATCATCTGTCACGGCGCGGGCGCCCATTATTTGAATCCCCGTGCCCGCTCCGTCATTGATATCGGCGGGCAGGACAGCAAAGCCATCGTCCTCGACGAAAAGGGGAAGGTGAAAAACTTCGCCATGAACGACAAGTGCGCCGCCGGCACAGGACGCTTCCTGGAGGTGATGGCGAGGGCACTGGAAGTGGACCTTGACGGATTTGGAGCCCTTTCCCTGCGAGCAGGCGATCCCTCCAGAATCAGCAGCCTCTGCACGGTCTTTGCCGAATCGGAGGTCGTCTCGCTCATCTCAAAGGGCGAAAAGCGAGAGAACATTATTGCAGGCATACACGAGTCCATCGCCGCAAGGATAGCGGCTATGGCAAACCGTTTGCGGATTGCACCTCTCGTGGTGATGACGGGCGGCGTGGCAAAGAATATCGGTGTTGTGAAGGCCCTCGAGAGAAAGATCGGGATGGCCGTCGAGGTCTCAGAATATGCCCAGGTGAACGGGGCCATCGGTGCCGCCTTCCTGGCCACGGGTCTGAAATAATAATATCACAGGTAGCTTTTTACCTCTTCTTCCTTCAGCAGGACTCGCAGGCCGCCTTCGGCCAAGGCCGACATCTCGTCTTCACCGGGATAGACGAAGACAGGTGCAAGGAAACCGACCCACTCCCTGATCCAGTCAGTCAGCATCTTTGAATGGGCCAGTCCACCTGTCAGTATGATTCCGTCGATTGCGCCTTTCAAGACAACGCACATGGCACCGATGTCCTTGGCAATCTGATAGGCCATGGCTTCATAAATCAGTTTCGCCCTTTCGTCTCCCGCATTGATCATGTCGCGGATCTTCTGCCCATCCGTTGTGGAGAGATATGCCATGAGGCCTCCTTGCCCCACAAGCCGGCCCTGCATCTCTTTTTTGTCAAGCTTTCCCGAGAATGCGAGATTGAGCAAATCTATTGTGGAAAGGGAGCCGGCTCTCTCCGGCGTGAAAGGCCCTTCTCCGAGTCCATTGGTACAGTCAATGACCCGGCCTTTTTGATGGGCGCCGATGGTGACGCCCCCGCCCAAGTGGGCCACGACGAGGTTCAATTCCTCGTACTTTTTCCCCATCGCCCGGGCCAGCCTCCTTGCCGCAATCTTCTGGTTCAGGGCGTGAAAGGCGCTCTTTCTCTCAATTTCGGGAAGCCCGGATATTCTCGCAAGAGGCTGGAATTCATCTGTGCTCGGCGGGTCGATGACGATGGCCGGCATACCGTATTTTCTCGCAATACCAAGAGCCATGGCCGGCCCCAGGGCTGAAGGATGCATTCCGTATTTACCCTCCAGGAGATCCCTGCACATGTCCTCATCAATCCTGTAAGCGCCTGCGGGCGCCGGTTTCCCCAGTCCGCCGCGACTGACGATCATATCGATATCTTCCAGGCTGATTCCGTTTTTCTTCAAGAAATCAAGAATGTCCTCCTCCCGGCGGGGAAGCTGTTCACCGATCGATTTATAAGAAGCCAGCGCTTCACTGCTGTATCGAATCGTTTCGAGTACGGCATGGTCTCTGCCCGAAAACCAGCCCACCTTCGTCGATGTCGAGCCTACATTGATGACAAGCAGGTGATGTTCCTTATGCATCATTTCTTTCCTTCCCTCAGATCAAGGATGCCAGAGCGATTTCCACAAGCCGGTTCTCTCGGGAGACGAAGGGAAGATTCAGGATCACGGGCTTCGTCACTCCCATGAGGACACCTGCCATTCCCATCTTTCCGACAAAAACGAGGGCCTGGGCAAGCAGATAACCGCTCTCGATCTCGGGTACGAGATAGATATCGACGTTTCCGGTGACGACACTCTTAAGCCCTTTTCTTTCCGCTGCTACATGGCTCAAGGCGCAATCAATATCGAGAGGGCCTTCGACGACGGCGTTTCCGAACTGCTTCCTCTCCGACATCTTGGAAAGCACGGCGGCATCAAGCGTCGAGGGGATGCTGGGATTCACTTGCTCAATGGCAGCAAGGACGGCCACCTTCGGCGCCTCGATCCCCAGCAAAGCCGCCAGCTTTATTGCTTGTTCAAGGATCAATTGCTTTTCAGTAACGCCCGGATAGTTATTCACGAACGTATCGGTCACAAGAACCAGTTTGTCGCTCTTTGGCAACTGGAAGACCGATATATAACTTGCCAGCTTGTCCTTCAGGAGACCTGTCTTTGCATCGAGAACGGTGTTCATGAATGTCTTTAGATCATCAGCTCCCCGCATAAGCATATCCGCACGCCCTTCCCGGACGAGCGCGACTGCCGCCCGAAGAGACCCGCCGGAATCTTTCACATCCATGATTTCATGTTCCAGAGATGCAAGATGGCTCTTCTTTACCAGGGCTTCCGCCGCCTTGCCGTCACCGACCAACAACGGAACGACAAGGCCCTCTCTCGCCGCCCTGGAGATAATTTCCAGATCCGGCTTCTTCATCGATGAGATCGCCAGCCGTCTTTTCACTGCCTTTTTCCTCGCCGCGTCAATAATCCCTGCGAATGTGCCGGCCATTTACCTCACCTCCTTTTCCAGCCTGTCGGCCACCACGACGCCCATGGCAAGCTCCGTCACAATGGAATCGCTGAAATCTGCGCGGGAGGGAATACAGACTGCTCCTCTCGAGGTCACTGCAATGGAGCAGCGTGTCACATCCAGAAAGAAATCAAGCTTGCACAGGATGTTGCCCGTATCGAGGCGGGGGACGAGGATGATGTGCGGCATTTTCGCTAAATCGATATCGCGGTAATCTCTCAGGCGACCCCTTGGCCCCAGGAATATCTCCGCGAAGGAGGTGGCATGGACAACCTCACATTCTCCGAACTCTCCCGCATCCGCGGCTTTCCTGAGCAATTTGTAATCCCGGTAAGAGTCGAGGGTCCCGCCGAATTTCCTCTGACCGGAAATAGCGGCGATTCTCGGTTTCTTATACCCGAGCAAATGGTACAGAAAGACGGCATTCCTGAGAATATCCACCTTCGTCTTGTAATCAGGCATTATACTGACGCCGGTGTCCGTGAAGGCAGTCAGATGGCCGAGTCCCGGAATCTCCCAGAAGGAGACGACGCTCACTGTCATGCCGGAAGCCGCCTTCCCTTCCGCCCTGATGATCGAGCGATAGACATAGGCGGTCGGAATCTGGCCTTTGCTGACGATAGACAGTTTCCCTGAAAAGAGCATGCCGATGCCAAGATCAGATATCCTTTGCCTGTCGCTTTCAATAATCCTTTCGAACCTGCTAATGTCGAACCCGACCTTTTCCCCCAGTTTCTCCATCTTCTCCGAATTCCCGATGAGGACCGGTTCGATATGCCCTGCCTCCCAGCTCCTTTTCACAGCCAGCATGAATTCCTCATCTTCAGGGGCGAGAACGGCAAGCTTTTTCGGCCCTTTTTCCCCGGCAATTCTGGAGACATCATCAAGTGATCTAATCATCGAAGGCACCTCGCACGAAATTCGTCATTCAGAAGATCTATTCCTTTCCGTTGAGTATTAATTTCTTAAGTAAGGGACGAAAGATAGGAACGCAGATTCTGCTTTTTTGACAGGCCCAGTTTATGTCTGATATGGTAGCGGTACACGTTGACAGCACTGATAGAAATATTTAAAAATGCCGATATTTCTTCAGTTCTCTTTCCCTCTTTTATTAGATTGGCAACCTGCACTTCTCTTTTGGTAAGATTCAAGTAGGTGACTGACAATTTCTGAGCGAAGGGTGACATGATGTCCCTTAGATTAGATGCAAGGACATTCACATAAGACATTCCCTGCAGGTCCACATGATTTTTCAATTTTTCCATGTGCGGCAGAATGAGTACTTTGATGTTCGACAAGACTTTTTCTTCCAGTTCGTTTCTATCCTCATCCCTCTGTTTCATCAAGACTCTTAGTGCCGAGTTCATGTCTTCGAGTTCATGCGTCTTGACCTCAAGCTCCATCTCTCTCTTTTCCAGCGCCTCCTCTGCCTGCTTGCGTTCCGTAATATCCATGGAGTTTCCCAGAATGGCCGGTCTGCCCTTGTAAATAATAGGTGTAACTGTTTCCATGATCCAGTGAATATCACCGCTCCGGCTGATGATCCTGAATTCATGAGGAGAAGAGCGTTTCCCCTTGAGCATGTCTCTTGCACACTGCTTGTGGCGTTCCTTATCCTCTGGGTGGACAATGGAGTTTGATTTTTTTCCAATCAGCTCTTCCGGTGCGCAACCGTAATATGAAGCGGCGTTAGGGTTAATCGACTGGAACTGGCCGTCCTGCACCACGTAGATGCCTACGAGGGATCTCTCCGTTAAGGTTCGGAAAAGCTGCTCACCCTCGCGCATTTTTCCGGACCCATGTTCGTCATGAATGCCTTTTTTCTTCATTTTTTTGACCGACGCCTGTTTCTTCATGGGTTATGCTTTCATATTGCGCCTATCCGAGGTTCACAAATACCATCGGTACATTGGAAATGCAAGCGTATGATATGCATCACAGTCAAGATCCGGAAGACCGTTCGTTGGCCTCCCTGTTACGCATCCTATAAATTGATCGATTCAAATAGGCGACATTGCCGTCACGAATCTATGATAGCGACAATTCTTAGTTAGTAGGCATGCTTTGTCAAACCAGAGTACTACAATTTACAGAAAGAAATATTCGATTACTCAAGTCAAGATGTCTGGATAATAATATATTGACCTTGACGATATAAGCGCATCCAGATTGAAATCGCCAGTTTTACCAGTTGCTGACTCTGAGGACCGAAGTCTCAAGTTGACGGTATTTGTTATACATGTAATATATGAACCGGTAATCGTCAAATGATTCTTTAGTCTTTTCCGTGAAGGAATCCCACATAATTATTCAATCACTTGATGATTGCAAGATGCTCACAGCGGCCGTCCATCCACCGCAGCTCCATTATCTGTGAGACTCCATAGTGAGGGAATGCGACATGAAAATTTCAGAAAAACCCATGCATAAGTATCCCTGGTACCTCCGTCCATTGTTCTGGAACCAAAAAAGAAAGTACGGGCAGGTTCTGAAGCCCGCCCTGCTCTGGGCGAGAGTGCCCAAGCTTTTTTTAGCGGTGGCAATTCTATATGGTGTGCTGGATAGGCGCGAAAGCCCCGTCGATCCTGTTCTGCGTTCATTGGTCATGGTCAGGGTGTCACAAATAAGCTGGTGTCGCTTCTGTGTTGATATCAATGCATCTCTATTTGCAGAGAGAGCCGGCTCTGCGGAAAAGCTGGAAGCCTTGGAAAGATGGAGGGAAAGTGAACTTTTCAGCAAGAAAGAAAAGGCTGTTTTGGAGTACGCCGAGGCAATTACTTATCCGGGTCAACAAGTGAGCGATGAATTAATGGCGCGACTACGTGAGTTCTTTGACGAAGATGGGATTGTCGAACTTACGGGTTTGGTCGCTTTTCAGAATTTATCCAGTAAGTTTAACAACGCCCTCGATATCCCCTCCCAGGGTTTTTGTCGGCTTCCGTCTCTGCCCGCTAATTGATTAAAAACCTGAAAATACAGGAAGTAAAACGTAACGAGCGCCCACAGCTCTTACGTTTTACTTTCCTTTTCCAGAACCTCAAACATTTCCTTCTTCCCGAAGATCTCAACGCATCATTGCAGCTCGAAGTCCAATTTTCAATTTGATAATGTTAGCTGCAATACTGGACTGAAACATTCCTCCATAACTTGTAATATTTTTGTTTTGACATTGAACCCCGTTTTTCGTATTCTCATCTGACCCCAAAGTGAGTTCTTATCAAAAAAGGAAAGGAGACAGTCATGAAACATACTAGAGTCCGAATAACCATTGCGATCCTAATGTTGCTTCTGGTCTTTCCCTTGGCTGCCAGCGCGCAGTTCATGATCATCGGCAACGACGAGAAAGTGACGTGGGACGACGCCGGAAAGCTTGTGGTCATGGCCCCCGGCAAAGACACGGTCTCCATCGTTGACATCTCCACGCCGGAATCGCCGCGGATCGTCGCCAACCTGCCGCTGATGAACTCCATCTTCGGCCCGCCCACGAACCTGGCCATCACTCCGGACGGCCGGCTGGCCATCGTGGCGAACTCCGTCAACCCCGTGCCGGATGGGGCGGGGTGGAAGTTCGTGCCCGACAACAAGCTCTACGTCATCGATCTCACGACAAGCCCGCCCAGCCACATCGGCACCGTCGAGGTGGGCAAGCAGCCCTCCGGCCTCGACATCAACCGGGCCGGCAACCTGGCGCT